>WNGF01002446.1_pt1 | contig 25976 bp, 21 predicted proteins | sample 5400641 | NCBI WGS metagenome assembly WNGF01 (sample SAMN13153371, study PRJNA577476) | soil metagenome | isolation source: 80 cm soil or saprolite under grassland replicate 2 | place: USA:California | collected 2016-06-15 | reverse complement strand
GGCGAGGAGACCGGCCACGTCGGCACGCGCGCGGCGCTGGAGCGCGGGCTCACCGCGGATCTCGCCGTCGTCGGCGAGTGGTCGGGCGCGCACCGCATTGGCGTGGGCTATCGCGGCGCGCTATGGCTGGCGTTCGAGACGAAGGGGCGCACGGCGCACGGCAGCCGGCCCATGCGGGGGCTGAACGCCATCGACGTGATGACCGAGCAGGTGCTGCCGCGCCTCAAGGCGACGCCCATGAAGTTCGAGCGGCATCCGGTGTTCATGATCCAGGAGCCCACGTGGAACGTGGGGACCATCGAGGGCGGCGTCGGCACCAACGTCGTCGCCGACCGCTGCCGCGCGACGACCGATCTGCGCCTCGTGCCGGGCCAGGATCCGGCCGCGGTGCTCGAGCTGCTGCGCGAGCAGGTGCGCGACGTGAAGTACCCGAACGGCGACCCGGCGCCCATCGAGATCACCGTGATGAACTCCATCGGCCCGTTCATCACGCCTCTCGAGCATCCGGTGGTCGCGACGCTGGCGACGAGCATCCGCGACCTGCTGGGCGTCGAGCCGGAGTACTTCGGCAAGACGGGCGTGTCCGACGCCAACGCGCTGGCCCACGAAGGCAAGATCCCATCCGTCGCGTACGGGCCCGGCAATCCGACGGGCCACGAGCCGGACGAGTACGCGGAGATCTCCGAGGTCATTCGGTGCTCGAGGGTGCTCGCGGTCTCGGCGCTGCGGGCATGCGGAACGACGCGGTGACAGTGAACGTCCGCATCGGGCTGGCGACGGGCTACGACCCGGCGCTCGGCGTCCGGCAATTCACGGACATGGTCCGGCAGGTGGAGCAGCGTGGGTGGGAGATCGCGTTTTTCTCGGAGACCGTCGCGCTCATGCGCGACTCCGTGACCGCGCTGGCGGCGTTCGCGACCGCGACGTCGCGCATCACGCTCGGCTGCACGCAGGTCGTGCGTCTCCGCTCACCGGTGACGATGGCGCAGACGATCGCCTCCCTGGACGAGCTGGCCGGCGGACGCGTCGTCCTCTGTCCGGGCGCGTGTACGCGCGTGCAGGGCGAGAAACACGCGCTCGAGCCCATCGACCCGCCGCGGGCGCTGCGCGAGTGGGTCGACGTCATCCGGCTGCTCATGAGCGGCGAGAAGATCAGCTACGCGGGCCAGGTCGTAAAGCTCGAGAACGTCGGCTTCGGCTGGAAGCCGCTGCGCTCGCGCGTCCCCATCTGGATCGCCGCGACGAGCACCACGGGCCTGCAGATGGCCGGCACCCTGGGCGACGGCGTGCTGTTGAATACCGTGGCGTCGCCGGAGTACTCCGCCAATGCGATCAAGATCGTGCGGCAGGCTGCCGAGGCGGCCGGCAAGGATTGGTCGCAGTTCGAGGTCGCGCAGCTCATCAACACGTCCGTGGACGAGGATCCCGCGAAGGCCGTCAACGCCGTGCGCTGGGAGGTCGCGACGAAGTTCCTGCCGGGCAAGTTCCAGACGCAGGCCGGGCCGCGCGTGCGTGTGGGCGAGCCGTACATCGACGCGGCGCTCGTGCCGAGCCTGGAGGCGGTGCACCACCAGGGCGGACCCGAGGCGCTGGCGCGCGCGCTGCCCGCGGAGATGGTGGCGGGCCTCACCGCGGCGGGGACGCCGGACGATGTGGTGAAGCGCATCCAGCGGTACCGCGACGCCGGCGTGCGGCTGCCCATTGTCAGGCCGGCGGCGCCGCGGCAGACGCAGCCCATCATCGACCTGTTCTCGCCGTGCTGAGCCCCGCTGGCAGCAGGCCCATAGATAGAGAAGGCGACCGACCATGGAGATGACGCTGTTGCGGGGCGGGGAGCTCTACGCGCCGGAACCGGCGGGCCACGGCGACGTGCTGATCGTGGGCGAGCGCGTCGCTCGCGCCGGCGGCGACCTCGGAGCGTTCGCGCACCTCGATGGCGTCACGGTCCGCGACGTGTCCGGCCTGCGCGTGGTGCCCGGCTTCATCGATCAACACGTGCACGTGACGGGCGGCGGGGGTGGCGGCGGCTTCGTCACGCGCGGGCCCGAGGTGATGCTGACGGACCTCACGCGCTGGGGCATCACCACCGTTGTCGGCATCACCGGCACCGACGGGACGACGCGGACGCCTATCGCGCTGCTGGCGAAGATCCGTGCGCTCGAGGCGGAGGGCCTCTCGGCGTACATGTGGACGGGCGCGTACGACGTCCCGCCGCCCACGTTGACCGGCTCCATCCGCGGCGACCTCGTGTTGATCGACAAGGTCATCGGCGTGGGCGAGCTGGCGATCTCCGACAAGCGCTCGGCGATGCCGACGATTCCCGAGATCGCGCGCATCGCGGCCGACTGTCACATGGGGGGCAGGCTGAGCGGCAAGTGCGGCATCCTGCACGTGCACGTGGGTGACGAGCCCAGCGGGCTCGAGCCGCTGTTCCAGGTCATGCGCGATTTCGAGGTGCCGATCACGCAGTACTGCCCCACGCACGTGAACCGCATCCCGCATCTCATGGCGCACGCCATCGAGTACGCGAAGCAGGGCGGGCCGATCGATCTCACGACATTCGTCCCTGGGCCGCACGGCATGCCCAAGGCGATCAAGGCCAGCCAAGCAGTGCGGCAGGCGCTGGACGCCGGCGTGCCGCTCGAGCGGATCACGATGAGCACGGACGGCAACGGCGTGCATTCGTTCTTCGCCGCCGACGGCTCGATCGAGCGCGTCGAGCTGTGGGAGATCGGCACGCTCTACGAGGAAGTGCGCGACCTCGTGCGTGACGAGAAGCTCCCGCTGGAGCAGGCGATCCTGACGGTCACGCTGAACGTCGCGCGACTCCTGCGTCTCGACGACCGCAAGGGACGCATCCGGGCCGGCGCCGACGCGGATCTCGTGCTGCTCGACCCAGACCTCAGGATCGCCGAAGTCTACGCGCGCGGCCGGCGCATGCTGGAAGGCGGCCAGCCGGTCGTGCGCGGCTGGTTCGAAGGCAAGAACCATTCGACGCTCCCGAGAGGCTGATCCGATGAAGCGAGTCGTCCTGGTGCTGCCCGCATTCATGCTCCTTCTCATGATCGTCATGCCGGGGCCGTCCCACGCAGCGAAGGACGAGCTCACCGTGGCGCAAGGCACCGAGGTGACGACGCTGGACCCGCAGCAGACGCAGGGCATTGACGGGATCGCCATCGTTCGCCATCTGTTCAACGGGCTGGTCTTCGTCGACGCGAAGGGCGAGATTGTCCCCGACCTCGCCGAGCGCTGGGAGCTGGCGAGCGACGAGATGACGTGGACGTTCCACCTCCGGAAAGGCGTGAAGTTCCACGACGGCAGCCCGTTCAACGCCGAGGCCGTGCGCTTCAGCATCGAGCGGGCCATCGGGCCGGGCTCGCCGGCGTCGCTGGCGCAGCGGTATCTGAGCGTCATCCATAAGGTCGAGGTCGTGAACGATGCGGCGGTGCGCATTGTCACGAAAGGGCCATCCGGGCCCTTTCTCTACAACCTGGCGCATATCAGCGGCGGCGTGATGATGAGCCCGTCTGCCGTGCAGAAAGCGGGTGCGAACGTCGGGCGTCAGCCGGTCGGCACTGGGCCGTTCCGGCTGGTCGAGTGGCAGCGCGGTGATCATCTCGTCCTTGAGCGCAACGACGCCTACTTCGGCGAGAAGCCCCGCGTGCGCCGCATCGTCTACAAGGCGATTCCCGAGGTGGGCACGCGCGTGCTGCAGCTCGAGACTGGCGAGGCGGACGTGGCGCTGCGCCTGCCGCCATTCGAAGTGAAGCGTCTCGCCGCCAATCGCGCGATCGAGGTCATCAAGACCGTTTCGATCCGGCCGATGATGTTCTACCTCAACACGAAGAAGAAGCCGTTCGACGACGTCCGCGTGCGGCGCGCCGTGAACCTCGCCGTGGACCGCGACGATTTGATCAAGAATGTGCTGAGCGGCGAGGCGACTCCGCTCGACTCGCCGCTGCCGCCCGCGCTGCCCGGGCACGTCGCCGTGGAGAAGCTCACGTACGATCCGGCCCGCGCGCGTGACCTGCTCCGACAGGCGGGCATTGCTGAGGGGACGCCGCTCATCATGGACTGCACGCACGGGCGCTTCGTGCTCGACCGCGAGGTGTGCACGGCGGTGGCGGGCCAGCTTACGAAGGTCGGCTTCAAGGTGCAGACGCGCATCCAGGGCGACTATCCGCAGTACATCGCGTCGCGGGCGAAGCGCGACTACGACCTGACCATGTTCGGGTTCGCCGCGGGGAGCATGGATGCCGATGCCGCGTTCCAGTCGACGCTCCATTCGTCGAACGCCGGGAAGAACTTCAACTGGGCGGACGTGACGAATCCCAAGATCGATGCGCTGATTGACGCCGGGCGCACGACGATCGACACGGCGAAGCGCCGGGCGATCTACGCGGAGCTCCAGAAGCTGGTGATGCGGGAGATGCCGATGCTATTCCTGTACACCGAGCATGAGTTCACGGGCATCCGGAAGGGCGTGTCCGGCGTCGTCATGCGGCCCGACCAGGCGCTGATGCTGCTCCGCGCCGCGCCGGCTCCGTGATCGTCTTCGACCGCGGCCCCGCGGTCTAGGATCGCAACGTGCTGGTGTTGCTCGGTCGGCGTCTCGCGGGCGCGATACCTGTGCTGCTCGCCGTCAGCGCGCTTGTGTTTCTCATGCTCCACGCGGTGCCGGGCGATCCCGCGCGGGTCATCGGTGGCATGGACGCCTCCGACGCGCAGGTGCGCGAGATCCGTGGCCAGCTCGGCCTCGACGATCCGCTGCCCGTGCAGTACTGGCGCTTCCTGCGCCGCGCCGTCGCCGGCGACCTCGGCCGCTCGTATGTGACCGGCGAGCCCGTCGCCGCGGAGGTCGGCCGGCGGCTCGGCGCCACCGTGGAGCTGACGCTCGCAAGCCTCGGACTCACCGTGCTCGTCGGTATGACGGTGGGTGTGGTGTCCGCCGCGCGCGGCGGCAGCGTCGCGGATGCAGTGGGAATGGCGGGCGCGCTGCTCGCGGTGTCGATCCCGTCGTTCTGGCTCGGCCTGATGCTGCAGATCGTGTTCGCGCTGCAGCTCGGGTGGCTGCCGTCCGCCGGGCGAACAGGCGTGGTGAGCCTGATCCTGCCGGCGCTCACGCTCAGCGCGTTTTCCGTCGCCATCGTCGCGCGCATGACTCGCGCGAGTCTGCTGGAGGTACTCGGGCAGGACTTCGTGCGGACCGCCGAGGCCAAAGGTCTGTCGCCGAACGCGGTGCTGCTGCGCCACGCATTGAGAAATGCGCTCGTGCCGGTCGTGACCGTGCTGGGGCTGCGGCTCGGTTATCTCCTCGGCGGCGCCGTCGTGACGGAGACCGTCTTCGCGTGGCCCGGTCTCGGCCGCTTCATCGTGGCGTCCATTCGCGCGCGGGATTTCCCCAGCATCCAGGGCGGGATCCTCGTGATGGCGGTCGGGTTCGTCCTGGTGAACGTCCTCATCGACGTGCTATACGGCGTACTCGATCCGCGGACGCGGCGCACATGACGCGGTCGGGGCTCGCGACGCTCGACGAGGGCTCCAGCATCGCGCTGGGCGCGGCGGCGTCCTCGCGTCGCTGGCGGCGGTTCCGGCGGCGGCCGGGCGGCGTCGTCGCCGCACTGGTCACCGTCGTGTTCGTGGGCGTCGCCCTGGGCGCACCGTGGATCGCGCCGCACGATCCGACGGAGCAGCGGCTGCCTGCGCGCCTGGCGCCGCCGGACGGGTCGCACTGGCTCGGGTGCGACGAGTTCGGTCGCGACATGCTGAGCCGGATCGTGTGGGGCGCGCGTCTGTCGTTCGTGCTCGGTGTCGCGTCTGTCGCGCTGTCGCTGGTCTTCGGCGTGCCGCTGGGACTGATCGCCGGCTACGCTGGCGGACGTGTCGACGGCGTGCTCATGCGCGCGGTGGACGTGCTGCTGGCGTTCCCCGGCATCCTGCTGGCGCTCGCCGTCGTCGCTGTCGTCGGGGTCGGCGGCGTGGCGAGCCTCGTCCTCGCGATCGGGGTTTTTGGCATGCCCACGTTCGCGCGTCTGGCGCGGGCCAGTGCGCTCGCGCTGCGTCCCGCGGAGTTCGTGGAGGCCGCGCGGGCGCTGGGCGCAGGAACGCCCCGGGTGCTGACGCATCACGTGCTGCCGAACTCGCTCGGACCCCTGATCGTGCAGTCGACGCTTGGTGTTGCCGGCGCCATCCTCACGGCATCGGCGTTGAGCTTCCTCGGTGTGGGCGTCCAGCCGCCGGCCCCCGAGTGGGGGGGGATGATCAGCGATGGCCGCGCATTCCTGCGCGCGGCGCCGCAGCTCGTGGCGTGGCCCGGCTTGGCGCTCACGCTGGTGACGTACGCGCTCAATGCGCTCGGCGACGTCCTCCGCGACGTGCTCGACCCGCGGGGATAGGCAATGAACGAGCGCTATGTCTTGGGCCCGGAGCCATGAGCCAGACAACCGCGCGGCTTGCCCTCTCCGGGTTCTCGCCCCAAACTGCTACAATCCGGCGTCTAGTTATCTCGGGTCTGACTGGACGAATCGCAACCCTATCCCGGGGTTGGGGTGGAGAGGGTTGGGGCGAGCACCGCGTGTCAGAGGACTACGAAGGCCAGAGGGTCGACTCATCTAGGGCGCACCACCACGGGCAGGGGGACGCTGCTCCGTCCCCCTGCCCATGACGACCTGGCGACAGTGGAGACGGCGGACTCCGAGGACGCGCGGTACATGGGGCTCGCCCTCGAGAACGCCCGCCGCGCGGCGGCGCTCGACGAGGTGCCGGTCGGAGCCGTGGTCGTCCTGGACGGCCGTGTTGCCGGCCGCGGGCACAACCTCGTGATTGCCGCCAGCGACCCTACCGCACATGCCGAGATCGTGGCGCTCAGAGCCGCGGCGGAGGCGGCGGGAAACTACCGGCTCGCGGGTGCCACGCTCTACGCCACCATCGAGCCATGCCCCATGTGCTGCGGCGCCGCGCTGAACGCGAGAGTCGCGCGCTTGGTCTACGGCGCCGAGGATCCGAAGGCGGGTGCTGTGCGGACCCTCTACACGCTGCTCGAGGACCCGCGGCTGAACCACCGCGTGGCCGTCGTCGCCGGCGTACGGCGCGACGAGTGCGCGGCGCTCCTCCGCGAGTTCTTCAAGGAGAAACGATCCTGAGTCCGGATTCTGCGCGAACACCTGACCCCTCACCCTGCCCTCTCCCCCACTGGGGAGAGGGATCAGAATCAAGAGAGCAGCGTGGCGGGAGTGTTATCTTCCCTCTCCCCCGCCGCGGGGGAGAGGGCAGGGTGAGGGGGCCGTACGACGAGAGACTCTCCTTCGTGAATGGTTCGGGCGAGAGCCTTATCGCGTGCGCCCCTGCGTCGAGGCCCGAAGGAGTCTGAGCGTCTCGGTATCTCCCGGCGCGACGCGGAGCGACTCCTCGAAGAGCAGCCTGGCCTCGGCGGCGCGGCCCTCTCCCTCTAGCTGGATCCCACGACGCCGGAGAGCGCCACCCAGATTCGCGCGCAGCTCGGGGAACTCGGGAGCCACCCGAAATGCGCGCCGGAGCAGCGGTAGCGCCTGCTCGTCGCGCCCGACCCGGGCATGGAGCGAGCCTAGGTTCGCCAGCGCCTCGACAAGACCGGGATCCCGGTCGAGGGCCTGCTCGTACTGGCGCAGGGCCTCGTCGAGCCGGCCCTGGAGCTCGAGCACCGCGCCCAGATTGCTGCGCGTGATCGGGCGGTCGCGTAGAGAGAGAGACTGGAGGAAGGCGGCCTCGGCCTCGCGCGGCCTCTCGCGGCCAATGGCCTCGCCGAGGTTGCTGTGGCAGGCGGCGCAGTCCGGATCCAGCTCCACGGCCCATGCCCAGAGGGTCTCCGAGTCCTTCCACCCGCCCGCCTGGACCCAGGTGGCGGAGGCGAAGCCGAGCAGGCTCAGCACCGCGCCGAGCCCGCACAGGCGCACCGCGAGCGGGCTCAGCAGGCCGCGCTGGCTCGCGCGGAGCGCCCAGCCAAGGGCCGCGCCCGCCAGCACGGCGAAGCCGAGGCCCGAGAGATAGCTGTAACGATCGTTGGCGAGCTGATGTCCGGCATGCACGGGCCCGACCACCGGGAGCACCATGAGCGCCGAGTACAGCCAGGCGGCCAGGAGGCCGGGCCAGCGACGCCGCAGCGCCACCAGCAGCACGGTCACCGCCACGAGGGCGACCATGGGGAGCAGGAAGCGCGGGGCCAGCGGGTCGACATGCGCCGGCAACTCATAGAGCGGTGAAAGCCCGAGGGGCCAGAGCCACTTCCACGGGTAAAAGACGATACCGTAGGCCGTCATCGCCAGGCGGGCGGCCGGTCCGTACTGCTGGTAGTCGGTGAACCCGGAGCCCCTCTTGACCGCGACCAGCGCGAGCACCGCGCCCGCCAGCGACAGGAGAGCGTACGGCAGCTTCTCGATCAGCACGCGGCGCCAGCCAAGCTCCCGAACTCGACGAAGAGGGTAGACGTCGAGGATGAGGAGCGCCACCGGCAGCGGCATGGCCTGGGCCTTGGAGAGGAGCGCCGCCGCGAACGCCGCGAGCGAGGCGGCTCGCCAGCGCCCCGGCGCTCCGGGCTCCGCCGAGCGGAGATAGCTCAGCACCGCCAGCAGGAAGAAGAAGCCGCAGAGAACGTCCCGCCGCTCCGTGGCCCAGGCCACGGACTCGACCCGGAGCGGATGGATCCCGAAGACGAGGGCGGCGAAGGCCGCGGCCCAGAGCAGCGGGGCGCCCTCTGCGATGCCGGCCGCGGCCAGCAGGCGGCGCGCGACGAAGTAGACGAGGGCGGCGTTCGCCGCGTGTATGAGCATGCTGCCCAGGTGATAGCCCCACGGATTCATTCCGCCCAGCGTGTAGTTGAGCCCCAGGCTCATCCAGGTCAGGGGGATGTAGTGCCCCATGAGCGTGGTGGTCCACATCCATTTGAGCTGGGGCCAGCCGAGTCCACGGAACCCCGGGTTGTCGACGAAGTTACGGTCGTCGTCCCAGTTCACGAACTGCCCGTGGAGCGCAGGCAGGAAGGCCAGCAGCGTGACGAGGAAGACGGCAACGAGCAGCGCGAGACGGAGAGTTTTCATCTGGGCAGCCGCGACCGCGCCGGCGCGAGTATTTTCTTACCGTAGCATACCGGCCGGACCGCGCCGTCACGATGCCCACCCTCGTCGCACCGGTCCCGCGCGGCGGCCACGTTCTTTCCCCGGATCGTCGCGCGGGCTCAGTTTATACTCAGGACCCTGGGTCGCGATGCTTGAGAACGATTGTCGGAGGGGTGGCCGAGCCCGGTTGAAGGCGTCCGACTCGAAATCGGATAGGGGCGCAAGTCCCTCGGGGGTTCAAATCCTCTCCCCTCCGCCATTTTGTCGCACCGTTTAGGCAGACGGGGCAGAGCGGAGGGGTGGCCGAGCGGCCGAAGGTGCGGCACTGGAAATGCCGTGTAGGGGCAACCCTACCGTGGGTTCGAATCCCACCCCCTCCGCCAACTTTGTCCTGACCTACAATGACCTCGCCGACTGGCAAGAAGGGCCCAGTTGCGAGGCGGCGCCGGAAGGGCGCACGCGAGGCGTACTCTCTGTACGTTGAGCGTGCGCTCGACGGCGCCAACGAAGCAGATGGCGACGCAGTGGCCGGAGGCATTGATCAACTTGCCGGCTGGCGAGAAGGGGTCAGATGCGAGGCGGCGCCGGAAGGGCGCACGCGAGGCGTACTCTCTGTACGTTGAGCGTGCGCTCGACGGCGCCAACGAAGCAGATGGCCCCTTCTCGCCAATCGGCACAGCTTGGCCGTGCTAGACGGGGAGGTAGCGGTGCCCTGTAACCCGCAATCCGCTATAGCGGGGTTGAATTCCCTCTTGAGGGCCGTTCGTGTCGAATGAGCCGTGCGGGACGGTGTTGAAGGTTGGGCCCCACGCAACGAGTCACGCTGAACCCCGCCAGGCCCGGAAGGGTGCAACGGTAAGGCGTTCCGCTCGTGTGCCGTGGGAGTACCTGACCGGAGCCGGCTCCGCATGGAGATCGCGGGACGGGCGTATCGATGGAGGGTGCACGGTCATTATTAGCTATGGGGGGGAGCGCATCCTGCCGCTCCTCCCCCATGCCCCCCCACCAGGGCGTGATCAGCTTGTGCCGCGCGGCAATTTCTTCGGTCCGCGGGTGGGGTCCGCGCTGTGACGTATCAGGTGCTGGCGAGGAAGTGGCGGCCGCAGGCCTTCGCGGGGGTCGTGGGGCAGGACGCGGTGACGCGGACCCTGCAGAACGCGCTGGCGTCGGGGCGGGTCGCGCACGCGTATCTCTTCACGGGGCCCCGCGGCGTCGGCAAGACCACGACGGCGCGGCTGCTCGCCAAGGCGCTGGCGTGCACGGCGCGCTCGGGGTCGGAGGCCTGCGGGGCCTGTCCATCGTGCCTGGACTTCGTCTCGGGCGCGCCGGTCGACGTGATGGAGATCGACGCCGCATCCAACACGAGCATCGACGACATCCGCACTCTTCGCGAGAACGTCAAGTACGCCCCGGCCCGGGGCCGCTTCAAGGTCTACATCGTGGACGAGGTCCACATGCTCTCGGGCGCGGCGTTCAACGCCTTCCTGAAGACGCTCGAGGAGCCGCCCGCGCACGTGGTCTTCGTGCTCGCGACCACGGACCCGCGGAAGATTCCAGCGACCGTGCTCTCGCGCTGCCAGCGCTTCGATTTCCGCCCGATCCCCCCCGAGCAGCTGACGGCGTCCTTGACGGAGATCCTGACGAAGGAAGGCGTCCGCTTCGATCCGGCCGCGCTGCCGCTCCTCGTGCGCGCGGCCGAGGGCAGTCTTCGCGACGCGCTCTCGCTGCTCGACACCGCCATCGCCTACGGCGGCGGCGCGCTCGACGAGGCCTCGGTGGCGCGGCTGCTCGGCGCGTCCTCGCCCGTCCACGTGCGCGACTTCCTGCGTGCCCTCCTGGCCCAGGACGGCGCGGCCGCGCTCGAGGCCATCGACCGCGCCGCCCGCGACGGCGAGGATCTGGGCTGGCTCTGCCGCGAGGTGATCGAAGCGGCGCGCCGGGCGCTCGTCGTCAAGGTCGCACCGGCGGCGACCTTCGCCGACCTCGCGCCGGCCGAGCAGGCGGCGCTCCGCGAGATGGTGGAGCCCGTGACCCAGGACGAGCTGGTCTATCTGCTTCGCGCATTCCTGGATGCCGACGCCGAGATGCGACGCTCGCCACATCCACGGGTGGAACTCGAGATCGCCGCGGTGCGCGCGGCGCGGCGTCCGCGTCCGGAGGCGATCGACAGCCTGATCGCCAAGATCGACGAAGCGGCGAGCCGGCTGCGGGCGACGCCGGCCATGCCCGTGAAACCCGCCGCGGCCCAGCCGAGCCTCCTCGAGGCGTCCCCGCGTCCCTCAGCGCCCGTCTCGGGCTCGAGCGGTCCCTCGCCCGCGGCGGTCGAGCGCCCGGCCTCGCCGTCTGACCCTCTCTCCGAGGCGCCCGCTCCCGATCTCAGCCAGAGCTGGGCGCGCGCGGTCGAGGAGATTCTCAAGAAGAAGGCCCTCCTGGGCTCGGTGGTCCAGCACGCCGTGCCGCAGCGGCTCGATGGAGGGGTGCTGACCGTCGGCCTCGTTGCGAGCGCGTTCCACCGCGAGATGCTCGGCGAGCGATCGAACCGCGAGATCATCACGCAAGCCGTGCAGCAGCACATCCCGGGCGCCCGGCGCGTGGAGATCTCCGCCGCGGCCGGTGCGCCGGGCGGCGCCCTCAACCATCCGGCCGTGCAGGCGGCCGTGGCCACATTCCAGGGCGAAGTTGTCGCGGTACGTCCGCGCGCCTCGGAGGAAGGAGAAGGTCCGTGAAAGGGTTCGGCAACATCATGAAGGAGGCGCAGAAGCTGCAGCAGCAGATGGAGGCGCTGCAGCAGCAGGTCGCGAACAAAAAGGTCGGCGCGACGGCCGGCGGCGGCATGGTCACCGTCGAGGTCAACGGCAAGCAGGAGCTGCTGTCGATCAAGATCGACCGCGAGGTCATCAATCCCGACGACGCCCAGATGCTCGAGGATCTCGTCCTCGCGGCCTGCAACGAGGCGCTGCGGAAGTCGCGTGACATGGTCCAGGCCGAGATGGGCAAGCTCACGGCCGGCCTCAAGATTCCGGGTTTAGGGACCTGATGGCCTATTACCCGGAGCCGGTTGCGCGGCTCATCGAAGCGCTGCAGCGGCTGCCCGGTATCGGGCCGAAGACGGCCCAGCGGCTGACTTTCTTTCTCCTCAAACGTCCGGTCGAGGAGGTGCAGTTCCTCGCCGAATCGCTGACCCAGCTCAAGGCGCTGATCGTCCACTGTCGCGTCTGCTTCAATGTCACCGAGGAGGACCCGTGCCGCATCTGCGGCGACCAGAAGCGCGATCCGCGCCTTCTCTGCGTCGTCGAGGAGCCCAATGACCTCCTGGCGCTCGAGCGGACGGGCGAGTTCCGAGGGCGCTACCACGTGCTGCTGGGCGCGCTCTCCCCGCTGGACGGGATCGGGCCCGAGGATCTCAAGGTGCGCGAGCTGCTGGGGAGGCTCGAGACGCCGGGCGTGGAGGAGATCATCCTCGCCACCAACCCGAGCGTCGAGGGCGAGGCCACGGCGATCTACCTCGCCAAGCTCCTGAAGCCGCTCGGCATGCGCATCACGCGGATCGCGCGCGGGCTGCCGGTGGGCGGCGACCTCGAGTATGCCGATGAAGTCACGTTGTCCAAGGCCCTGGAGGGGCGCCGCGAGGTGAGCTAGGGCCAACATCCCTCTCCCCATGGGGAGAGGGCAGGGTCAGGGGGGTGAGGAGGCACGTGGAGCAGAAGCTCGATCGCCAGCGAGTCCAGGAGTTCGCCCGCAAGCTCTTCGGCTTCTACACGAGCGGGATCCTCACGTTGCTGGTCGACATCGGGCACAAGACAGGGCTCTTCGAGGCGGCCGCCAAGGGTCCGGGCACCAGCCAGGAGATCGCCGACCGGGCTGGGCTCAATGAGCGCTATGTCCGCGAGTGGCTGGGCGGCATGGCCACCGGGGGCATCGTCGAGTACGACGCGGCCTCCGGAGCCTTCACGCTGCCCCCCGAGCACGCCGTGTGCCTGACCGGCACCTCGAGCCGGAACCTCGCCGCGGCCAGCCAGAACCTGCCCATGCTCAGCCAGCGGCTTCCACGCATCACCGAGTGCTTCCGCGCGGGCGGCGGGGTGCCCTACTCGGAGTACCGCCCCGATTTCACCGAAGCCATGGACGCCTCGTGGCGGCTCCTCTACGACGGGCTCCTGATCAAGGGCTTCCTGCCTGCCGCGAAGGGCCTGCCCGAGCGACTGAAGACGGGGATTCGCGTCGCGGACGTCGGATGCGGCACGGGGCACGCGGTCAATCTGATGGCGCGCGAGTATCCCGCGTCGGCCTTCGTGGGCTATGACTTCGGCGAGGACGCGATCGCCCGGGCCAGAGCGGAGGCTCGCGAGATGGGGCTGACCAATGCGGTCTTCGAGGTGCTCGACGTCACCCGGATGCCGTCCGAGCCCACGTTTGACCTGATCACGTCCTTCGACGCGGTCCACGATCAGCGCGACCCCGCCACGGTGCTGCGCCGGGTGGCGGGCGCGCTCGCGCCGGGCGGGGTCTACCTCATGGTGGAGCCCAAGGCATCGAGCAAGCTCGAAGAGAACATCGGCAATCCGTTCGCGCCCTACATCTACGGCATGAGCGTGCTCCATTGCATGACGGTGTCGCTGGCCGCGGGCGGCGCCGGGCTCGGCACGGCCTGGGGCGAGCAGACCGCGCGCCGCATGCTCGCCGAGGCAGGCTTCAGCACCGTCGAGGTCGTCGACGCCCCCGGCCCCCAGAACAGCATCTACATCTGCGGCCTGTAGTTGGGTCCCACGCTCATCCCGGCCCTCTGCCTCCCTGGAGGGAGAGGGAGTCTAGTGGTTCGATACCCTCGCCCCCGAAGGGGAGAGGGCAGGGTGAGGGGGCCTGATCGGCTTTGCGATCCTCGAGCGGTGTGATACAAAAAAGGCTCTGGCGGGTCCCCTGACGGCGATCCCCGATAGCTCAATGGTAGAGCACCCGGCTGTTAACCGGGGGGTTGCTGGTTCGAGTCCAGCTCGGGGAGCCACCCGCCCGCAGGAACGCTGACACAGCTCCCGCCGCCTGGCCCAGAGGATCCGACCATGAGCGAGACGCCTGATCTGCGCACGGGCGGGCAGTGGATCGTGGACGCGCTCCGCGCCGAGGGCGTCCGACACGTCTTCGGGCTGCCCGGCGTCCACAACCTCGCCATCTACGACGCGCTTCTCGCCCAGCACGACATCACGCATATCCTCGCGCGTCACGAGCAGGGCGCGGCCTTCATGGCCGATGGCTATACGCGTGCCTCGGGCCGCCCGGGCGTGGTGGCGGTGACGACTGGGCCCGGCGCCACCAACACGCTCACGCCCATGGTCGAGTCCTGGGCGGGCTCGCAGCCGGTGCTCACACTGATGTCCGATATTCCCGCCGCGCTCATAGGCAAGGATCTCGGAGCGCTGCACGAGGTGCCGAACCAGATCGACTGCTTCAAGCCCGTCTGTCGCTGGGCGGAGACCATCTACGAGGCGACACAGTTTCCGGCGGCTGTGCAGCGCGCCTTCCATCTCTTCCGCACGGAGCGCCCCGGGCCGGTGGCGCTCTCGCTGCCTACCGATCTCCTCGTCGGGAAGACTCCCGGGCGGCTGACGGCGCCCACCGGAGCCCGGCCCGATTGTGACCCGCAGCGCATCGACCAGGTGGCGGAGGCGCTCAGGCGCGCGCGGCGCCCCCTCATCGTGGCGGGCGGTGGCGTCGTGTCGGCCGGGGGCGGCGCGGAGCTCGTGGAAGTGGCGCGGCGACTCGGCGCTCCCGTGCTGACGAGCGTCATGGGGCGCGGGAGCGTGCCGGAGACGGACCCGCTCTGGCTCGGCATCGTGCCGAACTGGCGCGCGAGCAAGGCGGCGCTCGAGTCGGCGGACGTGATCCTAGCCGTCGGCTACCGCTTCGCCCACCGGTCGACCAAGGGTCTGCTCCTGGACTTCTCGCTCAAGCCCGAGCAGACCCTGCTCCACATCGATGTCGATCCAGGCGTGATCGGCCGCATGCACCCGACCGCGGTCGGCATCGTGGGCGACGCTCGCCAGGGCTTGGAGGCCTTGGCGAAGGCGCTCGGCGTCGGCGCGCCGGCAGAGGGCTGGGACCGCGCGTGGCTCCAATCCCAGCGGGCCGCGCGCTGGCCCCGCTACACGGAAACCGCGGACCGCTTCATCACGATGCTGCGCCGGGGGCTCGAGCCCAGCGCCATCGTGGTCAATGACCAGACGGGCATCAACTACTGGATGGAGTGGCACTTCCCCGTGCTGCAGCCGCGCACCTTTCTCTATCCGGTCGGCTCGGCCACGCTCGGCTACGGCGTGCCCGCGGCCGTCGGCGCCAAGATCGCCCAGCCGGAGCGGCAGGTCGTTGCCGTGATCGGCGACGGCGGCTTCATGTTCTCGGTCAACGAGCTCGCCACGGCGGTCAAGTACGGGCTCTCGGTGGTGTTCGTCGTGATGAACGACGACCGCTACGGCGCCATCAAGTACCTCCAGGAGGGGATCTTCGGCAAGTACGGCGAGGTGGATCTGGCCAACCCGGACTTCCCCGCGCTGGCCCGGGCCTTCGGCGCCGAAGGTGAGCGCGTCGCGGATCTCGATGGCTTCCCGCGCGCGCTGGAGCGGGCGCTCGGGCGGCGCGGCCCGAGCCTGCTCGAGCTGCCCATGAGCGTCGAGCCCCCCTGGGAGCTCTAGCAGGCGGGTTTTCCAGCAGCCTTGTAGGGGTATACTCTGCCCATGGCCGTGCTCGATCCCGCGCGCAAGCCAGGTCTCCGCCGCGAGCTTGAAAGTCTCCTCGGCGGCGGCGCCGTCCTGTCCGATCCCGAAGAGCTTCTCGTCTACGAGTCCGACGGGCTGACGCTCTTCCAGGCCCTCGCCGACTTCGTCGTCTTCCCCACCTCCGTCGAGCAGGTCGCGGCCGTGGTGCGGCTCGCCAACCGGGAGAACCTGCCGTTCGTGGCGCGCGGCGCGGGCACGGGTCTCTCGGGCGGCTGTCTGCCGGCCGAGGGCGGGCTCGTCATCTCGCTCATGCGGATGAACCGCATCCTGGAGGTGGACTACGCCAACCAGATCGCGGTCGTCGAGCCGGGGCTCGTCAACCTCCACCTTTCCTGGGCCGTCGCGCCGCAGGGCTTCTACTACGCGCCCGATCCTTCGAGTCAGCAGGCCTGCACGATCGGCGGCAACATCGCGAACAACTCGGGCGGCCCGCACACGCTCAAGTACGGCGTCACGGTCAATCATGTGCTCGGTCTCGAGGTGGTGCTGCCCGACGGCGAGATCGTCTGGCTCGGCGGACGCACCCGCGAGGCGCAGGGCTATGACCTGACAGGCCTCTTCGTCGGCTCCGAGGGCACCTTCGGCATCGCCACCAAGATCGTCGTGCGCATCCTGCGCCGCCCGCAGGCGGTTAAGACGGTCCTGGCCGTCTTCGACTCGATCGAGGCGGCCTCGGAATCGGTCTCGGCCGTGATCGGCCGCGGCCTCATCCCCGCCGCGATGGAGATGATCGACCAGCTGACGATCTCAGCCGTGGAGGACGCCTTCGGCTGCGGCTATCCGCGGGACGCCGCGGCGGCGCTGCTGATCGAGCTCGACGGGCTCCTCCAGGGAATGGAGGGCCAGGCCGAGCGCGTCATCGCGGCCTGCCGCGACAACGGCGCGCGCGATGTGCGCGCGGCGCGTGACGAGGCCGAGCGGCAGCTGCTCTGGAAGGGGCGCAAGAGCGCCTTCGGCGCGTATGGCCGCATCTCGCCCGCCTACATGGTCATGGACGGCGTCATCCCGAGGACGAAGCTGCCCGAGGTGCTCCGGCGCGTGAACGAGATCGTGGGCGCCAAGGACCTGCGCGTGGGCAACGTCTTCCACGCCGGTGACGGCAACCTCCATCCGAATATCCTCTACGATCCGCGCAAGCCCGGGGAAGTCGAGCGCGTCATGGCGGCCGGCGGCGACATCCTTAAGGTCTGCGCCGAAGTCGGCGGCTCGATCTCGGGCGAGCACGGCATCGGACTCGAGAAGATCGACTACATGCCGCTGATCTTCACCGAGGCGGATCTTCACGCCATGCAGCGCGTGCGGGAGGCGTTTAACCCGCGCGGGCTCTGCAATCCCGGCAAGGTCCTGCCCTCGCGCAAGGCCTGCGGGGAGGCCGGGATCGCCTACCGCCAGCATCCGATCGAAGCTCAGGGCCTGGCCCAGCGCTTCTAGCGGGCGGGACCAAGCGCCGTGCCCGCTGCCTTCCACGACGACTTCCGCCGCATCGTCGGCCCCGCCCACGTCCTAACCGGCGTCGAGTGCGGACCCTATGTCGTGGAGGGCCGTACGCCCGAGGCCGTCGTGGCGCCCGCGACCAGGGAAGAAGTCTCCGCGGTGCTGGCGGCAGCCGGTGAGGCCGGGCTCTCCGTGACGCCGTGGGGCGGGGGAACCAAGATGACCATGGGCTTGCCGCCGAGCCACGTGGGGCTGGTTCTCCTGCTCGGCCGGCTCAATCGCCTGCTCGAGCACGAGCCCGGCGATCTGACGGCCACCGTGGAGGCCGGCATGACGCTCGGCGCGCTCCAGCGGGAGCTCGGGAGCTGCGGGCAGTGGCTTTCCCTCGACCCGCCGCATGCCGACAAGGCGAGCATCGGTGGGATCCTGTCGACCAATGCTGCCGGTCCGCGGCGCCACCTCTACGGCGGCTGCCGCGATCTCCTGATCGGCCTCACGGTGGTGCTGGCCGACGGCGCCATCGTGCGGGGCGGCGGGAAGGTCGTGAAGAACGTGGCGGGCTATGACCTGCCCAAGCTCTTCATCGGCGCCTTCGGCACGCTCGGCGTCATCGTCGAGGCGACCGTCAAGCTGCGTCCCCGGCCCGACGCCGATCGCGTGGTGGTCGGGCGCTTCGAGCAGCTCAAGGACGCGGGGCTGGCGGCCCGCACGCTCATGGCCTCGGATCTCCTGCCCTCGGCCCTGGACCTGGTGGACGCCGAGGCGGTCCGGTCGCTCGGGCTCGGCGCGGGCGCCGGCGCGGCGCTGCTCGTGGGCGTGGACGGCCTGCCCGACCAGGTCGCCTGGCAGTGCGGCGAGATTGGGCGGCTCCTCGAGCCCATCGGGCTCCTCGATGCGCGCGTGCTCGACGGCCCGGAGCGGGATCGCCTCTGGCAGTCGCGCGGCGCCATCGCGCGTGAGGCCTTCGCCGACACCGCGGCCATCATGCGCTGGACCGTGCTGCCGAGCCAGGTCGCCGACTGCATGGAGCAGGGCGCGGCCGTGGCCCAGCGCGCCGGCCTGGGTGCGGTCATGGCCGCCCACGCGGGCGTGGGCATGATCGACGCGGGGCTCGAGGGCGGCGGGCGCGCCGATCTCGAGCGCGTGGCCATCGTGATCGGGGAGTGGCGCGCGCTCGTCCATGCGGCCGGTGGCCATGCCGTTGTCCAGTGGGCGCCCCTCGCCGTGAAGGAGCGCGTGCCGGTCTGGGATGATCCGGGCCCGGCGCTCCGCATCATGGAGCGCATCAAGACGCAGCTCGACCCGCGCGGCCTGCTCAACCCGGGCCGCGTGGTCGGCGGGATCTGATGGTCCACACGATCGAGCCGCCGCGCGCGGCCGGCCCGCTCGCGCTCCACGGGCTCGACGTCGAGGGCGTCCACCGCTGCGTGCACTGCGGGCTCTGCCTGCCGTACTGCCCGACGTTCTCGCTGCTCGGCACCGAGATGGATTCGCCGCGCGGGCGCATCGTCCTGATCAAGTCCCTGGCCGAGGGGCGCATCGTGCTCACCGAGTCGGCCAAGACCCATCTCGATCTCTGTCTGGGGTGCCGCGCCTGTGAGACCGTCTGTCCATCGGGCGTGCCTTATGGCCAGCTGATCGAGGCCGCGCGGGTCGAGATCGAGCGCGAGCGGCCGGGCAGCGTGCTCCGCAGGCTCTTCCGCTGGGTCAACTACCGGCTTCTGCTCCCGAGCCCGCGCCTGCTGGGCTGGGCCGCCGCGGGGCTGCGCTTCTACCAGGCAAGCGGGCTCCAGCGCCTCGCGCGCGCCACGGGGCTCATCCGGCTCCTGCCCAGGCCCTTGCCCGACTGGGAGCCGCTCCTGCCCGCGTTGCCCCCGGCCTCTGAGCGCGCGCCGCTTCCCGAGCTGACACCGGCCGCGGAGCCGCAGCGCGCGCGGGTGGGCCTCCTGACCGGCTGCATCCAGCAGGTCGCGTTCGGCTCGCAGAATCGAGCGACCGCGCGGGTGCTCGCGCGCAACGGCGCCGAGGTCGTGGCACCGCGGGCTCAGGCCTGCTGCGGGGCGCTCCACGCTCACGGAGGCGAGCACGCCCAGGCCGTGGCGCTCGCCAAGCGGCTCATCGAGGTGTTCGAGGCGGCGCGGGTCGACGTCGTCGTGGTGAACGCGTCGGGCTGCGGGGCTCACATGAAGGCCTACGACGCGCTGCTCGCCGACGATCCGGCCTGGCGCGAGCGCGCCCGGCGCTTCGCCTCGAGCGTGCGTGATCTGGCGGAGTTCCTGGCGACCGAGCCGCTCCGGGGGCCGCTCGGTAGCGTTCGGCGCACCGTTACCTACCACGATCCCTGCCACATCGTCCACGGCCAGAAGATCAGCCGCCAGCCCCGTGCCCTGCTCGCGCAGATTCCGGGGCTCACCGTGGTGCCGCTCGCCGAGGCCGACTGGTGCTGCGGCTCGGCGGGGACCTATAACCTGACTCAGCCCGAAATGGCGCAGCGCCTCCAGGCACGCAAGGTGGCCAATGTCCGCGCGACGGGCGCCGAGGCTGTCGTCACAGCCAATCCAGGCTGCATCATCCAGATCGCCCAGGGCCTGGCCGCCGAAGGCGCGCCCATCCAGGTCGTCCACCTGGCCGAATTGCTCGACGAGGCGTATGGCTCAGCCCCTCACCCCCCTCTCCCCACAGGGGAGAGGGGGGTAGAGACGCGGGGGACAGGCGCCCGAACTCCGGAACCCTCCCCCCCCAAGGGGGAGAGAGGGCAGGGTGAGAGGGTAGGTTGACCGATACCAATCGGGACGGTCGCGGCTTCGCCCGCGCGCTCAGACGGCGCCAGACCGACGCCGAGTGTAAGCTCTGGAGTCGCCTCAGAGATCGGCGACTGAAGGGAGCCAAGTTCCGGCGTCAGCATCTGGTCGAGCTGTACATCGCCGACTTCTGCTGCGCCGAAGCAGGCCTGATCGTCGAGCTGGATGGCGGGCAGCACGCCTCCCAAACCGAGTCGGATGTCGCGCGAATGCGATTCCTCGCGAGTCACGGATTCCGCGTGATGCGGTTCTGAGACAGCGAGGTCCTTATGAATACGGAAGGCGTGGAGGCCATTGCACGGCATCTCCCTTCACCCCAACCCTCTCCCCAGAGGGGAGAGGGAGTCCGAGGCGCGAGGGACAGACGCCCTCGAGAGGGGGGCGGGCAGGGAAGAACTCTGGGACCCTCTCCCCTGAGGGGGAAGAGGGCAGGGTGAGGGGGAGATGGCGCGCACGCGCGTCCTCGCGCTCGACGCGCTCGAGCCGGGTTCCGTCGAGCTCGTCGTCTTCGGCGGCATCGATGTCGCCCTCTTCAGGCGGGGCGACGAGCTCTTCGCGATCGGCAACGAGTGCGCACACAAGGGCGGCAACCTCTGCGACGGGCGAGTGGAGGAGGACATCGTGACCTGCCCGCTTCACGGGTGGGAGTTCGACCTTCGCTCCGGCACCTGCATGACCGTTCCCGGCGAGGCCGTGCCGCGCTTCACCGTCACCGTCGAGGACGGTGGCATCTACCTCGAGGAGTCCGCGTGAAGGACGCCACGCCCCGGGAGCACAAGGCGCAGGCTCCCACCTCCGTCGGTTGCTTCGTGCTGACCATCTCGGACTCGAAGACCCCCGACACGGACACGAGCGGCGCGCTCATCCGCGAGCTCTTGACAGCCGCGGGCCATCGCGTGACGGGCCATGCCATCGTGAAGGACGAGCCCACGCAGGTGACGGCGGTGATCCGCTCCGGCTGCGCCGCGCCCTCGGTCGAGGTGTTCATCCTGACCGGCGGCACCGGCATCACCACGCGCGATTCGACCTTCGAGGCGGTCGAGGCTCTACTCGACAAGCGCCTGGCCGGGTTTGGCGAGCTCTTCCGCATGCTTTCCTATCAGGAGATCGGTGCGGCGGCCATGCTGTCGCGCGCGCAGGGGGGCGTGGTACAGGGTCGCGTGCTCTTCTCGCTGCCGGGCTCGCCGAACGCCTGCCGGCTCGCGCTGGAAAAGCTCATCATTCCGGAGCTCGGACACCTGATCCGGGAAGTCAGTCGTTAGCACTCTGCGGTATATACTGGTACCCCTGTGCCCGAGAGCTGCTCGGGCTGACCGAACCGGGAACTATGAAGGAGTGGCAATGCCCATACATACTTTTCGAATGACATGCGCGCTTCTCCTCTGCTTGCTCGTGGCCGGCCCCGCGGCCGCTCAGCCCAAGGCGCCCACGGGCCCCATGTGGACGGAGAACCCCCAGGCCAAGATTCCCCCCGACATCGCCCGGCTCAACGACCACATGAACGGGCTGTCCGAGCGGCTCAAGCCCGCGCTAGTCCAGGTGCGCGTGCGTCGCGCCGCCGAGCCCGCGGCGGAGGGCGAGCCGCCGGCCGGGACGCCCGAAGAGCGTCGTGCCTCGGGCTCGGGCTTCGTGATCCGGTCGGATGGCTATCTCGTGACCAATGCCCATGTCGTCGCGGATGCCGAGCGCATCCAGGTCAAGCTCAGCGACGGCCGTCGCCTCGACGGCCGCCTGGTCGGGCAGGACGATCGCGTGGACCTGGCCCTGGTCAAGATCGAGGCCACGGGGTTGCCGGTCGCCCTGCTGGGAGACTCGAACCGGCTGCGCGTCGGCGAGTTCGTGCTGGCGCTCGGCCATCCCTTCGGCCTCGAGCAGACGGTGTCCTTCGGCATCGTGAGCCGGAAAGGCGCTCCGCTCCAGGTCGCCGCCCCTGGCTTTGACTTCATCCAGACCGATGCCACGGTCAATCCCGGCAACTCGGGCGGCCCGCTCGTGAACATGGCGGGCGAGGTCGTGGGCGTGAACAGCATGGCCGCGCGCAACGGCACCATCGGCTTCGCCATCCCGATCAACCTCGTCAAGGGTCTCCTGCCGCAGCTGGCGTCCGCGGGCAAGGTGCAGTGGGGCTGGCTCGGCGTCTCGATCGCCGAGATCGGTGACGAGGACATGCCGAAGTATGGGCTCAAGGAGCCGCGCGGCGTCCTGATCCGCAGCGTTGTGATCGGCCAGCCCGCGGACCAGGGCGGCGTCAAGACCGATGATGTGATCCTGGCCGTCGACGGCACCGTGATCGAGGGTCCGCGCGATCTGCAGCGCATCATCGCCAGCACGCCCGTCGGCCGCGCGGTCAAGCTCGTCGTCCTGCGCGGCGGCAAGGAGTCCGAGCTCTCCGTCACGGTGGGCGTGTATCAGGGTGGACTTGTCCGGCCTCAGCCGCGGCGCGTCCCAGTACCTCCGCCCAAGGTGCCGGACCCAGAGGCTCCCGCGCCAGCGCCGAAGTGAAGCTCCGCAGCGCCCCGCTTGTTCTCGCCCTCGGGCTCGTCTTTGGCCCGACCGCCGGGGGCGTGGCTGCTGGGGCCTCCGCTCCAGCGGCGGGGGTCGCGGAGGTCAGGCTGCTTCTCCCCAGCGATCGGCTCACCGTCGCCGATCCGGCCCAGCTGACCGGCCGTCGCATCCGCCTCTCCCTGGTCAACTGCCTCGAAGCGCCGTCGACCTGCGACGAGATCAGCCTCCTGAACGGGCTCGACGGCTGGAGCGTCAATCCCCGGCTGACCCTGGCCTTTTCCGTCCCCATCAAGCTCGACAGCGTGACGCGCGCGAGCATCTTCGTGCTGCCGCTGGCCGATGATGTCGCGGACGAGCCGGTCGGGCTCTCGCGGCTCGTCTGGGACCCGCAGACGACGACCCTCTACGCCAGGCCCGAGCGGGTGCTCCGCCAGGGCCGGCCGCATGCGCTGGTGGTGACCTCGCGCGTGCGGGACCAGGAAGGCCGGCCGCTTCGCGTCGCGACGAGCCCGCAGGCCCACGACCCGCGGCTCTTGCGGCGACTCCAGGCCCTCGGCGTGGACGCCCACGATGTGGCGGCGGCCTCCGTCTTCACCACCCAGTCGGTGACGGCCGGGCTCGAGCGGATGCGCTCCCAGATCGAGGCGCGCCCTGCGCCGATGATCCGGTTCGACCTCGGACCCGCGGGCGGCAAGAGCGTCTACGCGCGCGCGGGGCTCGAGGCCATCACGTTCACGCGGCAGGCCGCCGTCGCGGGCGCCGACCGCTTCGGGGCGCCGGTGCCCCTGCAGCTCCAGCTCATCCCGCCGGCCGAGGTGCGCACCGTCGCCTTCGGCGCCTTCGAGAGCGCGTCGTTCCTCTCCGGCTCGCGCCACATCCCGCGCGTGCCGAGCTCGAAAGCCCCGGCGATCCTGGGCGAGGAGCGGATACACGTCGCGGTCTTCCTGCCCGAAGGTGCCATGCCGTCGGCCGGCTGGCCCGTCATCATCTTTGGCCACGGCTTCGGCAATGACCGGAACATGATTCCGCCCCTCGTGGCCGGCACCTTCGCCCGCCGGGGCTTCGCGACAATGGCCATCAACGTGGTGGGACACGGTGGGGGTCCCGATGGCACCCTCACCATCAGGGAGGCTGGCAAGGACCCGGTAGCGCTGCCGGCGGGCGGGCGGGGCCTCGACATCGACGGCGACGGGCGCATCGGCACCACGGAGGGCGTGGGGACGGCGCAGCGGGGGCCGATCGCCCTGCTCTCGAGCCGCGACGGGCTGCGCCAGACCGTGGCCGATCTCATGCAGCTGATCCGCGCCATCCGGCGCGGCGTGGACGTGGACGGCGATGGCCGGCCCGACCTCGACGGCAGCCGCCTCTACTATGCCGGGCAGTCCTTCGGGGGGATCTACGGCACGCTCCTGATGGCCGTGGACCCGCTGCCCCGGGCAGGCGTGCTCAACGTGCCCGGCGGGCCCATCGCCGAGATCGCGCGCCAGGCGCCGGTCTTCCGGCCGCTGGCGACCCAGCAGATGCGGGTCCGCGTCCCGCCGCTCCTGAACGGCGAGGGCGACTTCGTCGAGTCGCTGCCGCTCTGGGGCGAGCCGCCGGTGACCGAGCCCGCGCGGGGCGCGCTCGCCATCCAGGCCTATCTCGACCGCGCCGAGTGGCTCCAGCAGGGCGCCGACCCTTCGGCCTTCGCGCCGTATCTGCGCACGGCGCCGCTCACGGCTGCCGGGCCCCGGCCGGTGCTCGTCCAGATGGCCGTCGGCGACCGTACCGTGCCGAACCCGACGACCGAGCAGATCATCCGCGCCGGAGACCTCCAGGCCCTGCTGTCGACCTACCGTCACGACACGGTCGTCGCCACCTTGCCCGAGCGCTTCAGGAACCCCCACGGCTTCATGACCTGGACGGGCTTCGCGGAGGTCGCCGCCATCGCGCGTGCCGCTCAGGAGCAGGTGGTGCGCTTCTTCCTCTCCGACGGCCGGCGCATCGAGCGCACCGACGACCGCTTCGACGTGCCCGCTGCCCACTCCGCCGCGCGCTGACTCTCCGTCCCCTCACCCCGGCCCTCTCCCCAGAGGGGAGAGAGAGCCAGGACCGGCGAGCGGACTCGCCGGGAACTCCCGAAACACCCTCTCCTCCGTCGAGGGGGAGAGGGCCGGGGTGAGGGGGCCGCGCCTTTACCGTCGGGAAGGCCCCTGCTAGGATGCCTCCGCCATGCGCGCAGTTCTCCTCGGCACGGGCTCGCCGCCTCCCAATCCCAGGCGCCGCGGTCCGGCGACGCTGCTCTCGCTCGGCGACGAGAAGTTTCTGGTCGACGCCGGCTCGGGTGTGGGCGCCCAGCTGGTGCAGGCGGGCGTGCGGCCCTATGACTGGCCGCGCGTGCTCATCACCCATCACCACTCCGATCACGTCATCGATCTCGGGCACCTGCTGATCACGCGCTGGATCGTCGGTCAGAACGCGCCCTTCGAAGTCTGTGGGCCGGCGGGCACGAAGCGGCAGATGGACAGGCTCCTCGACTATCTCGACTGGGACATCGAGATCCGCCGCGCGCACATGGTCAAGCGCGAGCGCCCCCGCGTGCGCGTGACCGAGATCGAGGAGGGCAAGATCCTCGAGGTCGGCGGCGTCACGGTCAGCGCCTTCCGCGTGGACCACGATCCGGTCAAGCCGGCCGTCGGCTATCGCTTCGAGGGCGGCGGGCGCAGCGTCGTCGTCTCGGGCGACACGCGGCCCTCGGAGAACCTGATCCGCCGGAGCCAGGGCGTCGACTGCCTGATTCACGAATGCTGCGAGATGGCCAAGACCTCCTGGTACCCGGACTGCGGCTGGCCCACCCTCGAGGAGAAGATCCGCGACCTGGCCTCGTATCATACTCAGCCCGAGGACATCGGCCGCGTGGCCCGGGCCGTCAACCCCGGCAAGCTCGTCATCACCCACATGATGCCGGGATCCATCCCGGCCGAGCTCGAGGCCGCCACGCGACGGCATTTCTCCGGGCCCGTCACCGTCGGCGAGGATCTCCTCGAGGTCTGACGCTTCAGTTCGCGAGCAAGGGTAGGGCTCGTCCCCCGGAGGGGCCAGGGCTCCGATTCCCTCGCCCCCGAAGGGGGAGAGACTTCCTATGGGGTGTCAAGTGAAAAGTTTAGGCCGCCGTCTGGTGTAGGTGTTGGCGTGCCATGGTGGCCAGGTGATGCGTTTCGCTGTAGGGCACTTGGCGTTTCCACATGACGAAAATGATTTTGGTCTTCGTGAAGTCGTGTGGGTGATTTCGAGCACATTTGGGTATGACGACACGGTCAGAGTGCCGGCAGCGTGCAGGTGAGGATCTTGAGCCGGAGGTACTCTTCGTCGCGGAGCCCGTACGCGCGACGCTGGAGGAC
>WNGF01002445.1_pt1 | contig 25976 bp, 25 predicted proteins | sample 5400641 | NCBI WGS metagenome assembly WNGF01 (sample SAMN13153371, study PRJNA577476) | soil metagenome | isolation source: 80 cm soil or saprolite under grassland replicate 2 | place: USA:California | collected 2016-06-15 | reverse complement strand
CCAACGGCCAGGACCTGACCATCCAGCACGAAGCCCTCAAGGCCGCAGGCTGTACGAAGATTTTTGCAGAGAAGCTATCCGGAGCTCGATCAGATAGACCGCAGCTCGCGAGAGCACTCAAAGCACTCGGTCCTGGCGATACCCTTCTAGTGACGCGACTGGATCGCCTGGCCAGATCCACTCTCGATCTCCTGAAGACCGTCCATGATATCACGGAGGCAGGAGCAGGCTTCAAATCGCTAGCCGACACCTGGGCCGATACGACGACACCCCATGGCAAGCTCATGCTCACCTTTCTAGGTGGCCTCGCGGAGTTCGAGAGATCGCTAATTCAGTCCCGCGTCGAAGCAGGAATCAAACGAGCTCGGGAGATGGGAAAGACCTTTGGTCGCCCTGTCGCCCTGAACGCCAAACAGAGACGGATGATCGCTAAAGGCCGAGCCGAGGGGAAGACGATGGACGAGCTCGCCACAGAGTTCGAGGTATCGAAGGCCACAATCTGGCGAACTCTTCAAGACCCAAGCGGAAGCCAGGGCGTAAGCCCCTAGCTTTAGGTCGCAAGTGGTTTCCTATCATCATCGCTCGCGATTTACGTGAGGAACACATGGCGACTGAGATCTCCCAGGACTCAAGCTCACTTCCAATTCCACCCATTTTCATAAGTCCATGAACTTTAACAGATATTTGTTACACGTTCTTTTCCGGTCTCTCCTTTTCTTTAACCTCATTCTTACCCCTAACACCGCCTACGACAGTGGGCGAACCTTAGGGTAACGACGGGGTCGGCGAGCGCCCATGTAGGCTCGGCTGAGAAGGCAGCCTTGTTGCTGACCGATGCGGGAACCTGGGGCAGCATTGCGCCAGGGCAGATAAGCAGTATAATGCACCGATAGCTTGCTGAGTCAGGTCGTGCCAGCATACCATGACGTGGTCCTACGTATTTCCGCACCGGGCGTCCCTCCGGGCGTCGTTCCCGTGCTCAACAGCAGCTTATCAATGAATTTAATGAACGCGCGCCCGTCGCAGATTTCGTGCGGGAACACGGTCAGGAACGCACCAAAGGCGCTGTAGAACTGATTGGGCAAGTCGGATTGGCTCTGCTCTCCGCTGACTTGCTTAAGCACATCGCTCAGGTGATCGTTGAATTCATAAAGCGCAATGACCGCTATTCAATCGAACTCGGTGACATAAAAATTACAAAAGACAATGCGACGGCTCAGGATATGGAACGCATTGGCAAACAGCTTCACAAAATCATGCTTGAACGACAAAAGAGCAACAAGCGTCCATGAAGAAGCGCGCCATTTTGATCGCGAGTTCTGATTTTTCGCCGGATTCAGGAATCGAGACCCTTAGATTTCCGGTGAACGACGTTAATGCTATGGAGGACACGTTACGCTCCGAAGATTTTAACTTTGAGGTAAAAAGGATCATTAATGAGTACTGTTCAGACGTAAAGGAAAAACTGGAAAAATGGATTTCAGAGGCCGATTACGAAGATCTGCTTTTGATCTATTTTTCGGGACACGGGAAGCTTAACCGAGGTCGGGAACTGTTTCTTAGCTGTGCGAACACCAGAGATACGAGCTTGAACGCGACCGGGCTCGAATACAGATGGCTCATGAACGTCGTGCACGATCACTCGGTGCAGAGTGTCGCCGTTATTTTGGACTGCTGTTATGCCGGACGCGCCATTGCTGGTTCACGGGGCACGGCCAGAGGTGCGATTGAAGAACAAGTTCGTGCGGCAGTGGCGGAGAGCGCGGAGAGCGGGCAGGGATATTTTTTCCTGGGAGCGTCTGGCGCCAATCAGACTGCCGAAGAACGGGAACAAGACGGGTACGGTCGATTTACGAGACAGATCATCGACGGGCTCTCGTCCGGTGATGCGGACATCGATGACGACGGAAAGATATCTGCAAAGGACCTGGCGACGTACGTCAAGAGCCAGCTACGCAGGCAAAACGCATCTCAGGAACCGATCGAAGGAGGAGGGTATCAAGGAGAGCTGATTCTGGGCTGCAATCGCCGTAAGCAACTGAAAGCTGCCCTGTCGACAATTCAGGAAAGCCTTTGGAATAAATGGAATAACCACTTCACGCGAGAAACTTTCCGGAACATCGAAGACTATCTCGATCAAGTCCAAAAGACCCTCGATATAAGAGTCTTCGAAGACCCGAAGTTCTTGATTCTGAAAAAGCTCTCGTTACGAGACGCGAAAATCGAAGAAGTCGCGAAGGTATTTTGGAGCACATCAGTCGGCCCGGACTTGCCTGCAGGAGGCGCACCGGAGACAGCTCGGCCGCTGCCATTGAACGTGGGGTCCCCGCCCCCTTCGCAACCACCAACCGAAGCGCAGGAGCAAGCTGCACGGCCACAATCAAGCGAAGAGCCGAAAACTGACACGCAATCTGAGAGCCCTCTGGCGACCACGGCATGGGATCGGATGAGAGAATCAACGAAACAACAGCTGCTGACATACAACCGGCACCGAGGTGAGCGGGCAGCGCAGAGGAAGCAGCACCGAGCTGAGCGGGCAGCGCACCCAGTTGCGAGCGAAGTATGGTGGACATTGGCGGCGTTATTCGTAGTCGGCACGGGTCTTTCTTTTGCAGTTGGGCATGTTTTCCCGTTATTTCTGGCGTTTGGCGTCGCCATAATCATAGGCGCCGCCCTGGCAGGCCAATGACCTTCGAGGAAGCCTTTCATTCCTACATGATCGTCAGCGGGACGGAACGCTCCGCAGCGTACCAGGATAAACTGATGTTCCAGTTCTTCGTCGGTCGATTCGGTCCCAACAAGAGCGTATCGGAGATCCCCCGGGGACATAGATCACGTTCAGGGGCAAGTCGAGAACCCAGGAGGGAAGAGGCCATCTGAGCACACCCTAGGAACGAGAGCGGCATCGAGATTCCTGTCACACCTGTGTCACACCGCACACCGGGGACCTCCCCGAAAACGCTCTTGCCGTAGCTCAGTAGAAGACCGTAGAATCCGAAACGCAGTTGAGGATTCAAGGTCTTCGTCGAGGGAGCGCAGCGACCGTCAGGGAGAGCGCCGCAATCGCACTGCGGAGGTCAGGGGTTCAAATCCCCTCGGTTCCACCAAAATTGATTTGACGACGAATGCAACCTGCGCGCGGCGGAGCCGCGCGGTTAAAATAGGTTGGCGTCGAATAAAACGATTAACCGACTTATCCACTTCAAAAAAGGTAAACCATGACGAAAAATAAATTACTACGGATGGACAACGTCGGCATCGTCGTCGAAGACCTCAAAGCTGCTATCGCGTTCTTTGTCGAACTTGGTCTGGAGCTGGAGGGCGAGGCGACAGTCGAGGGACAATGGGTGGACCGCGTCGTCGGGCTCAACGGTGTCCGAAGTGACATCGCCTTGCTGCGGACCCCGGACGGCCACAGCCGCCTTGAGCTGACGAAGTTTCAAGCGCCGCCGGCGACCACCACTGAGCCGAACGCACCGGTGAACACGTTGGGCATCCGCCGAATCATGTTCGCCGTCGACGACATCGAGGCGGTCCTCGCCCGCCTGGAGGCCCACGGCGCCGAACTCGTGGGCGAGGTGGTGCAGTACGAGGACAAATACCTGCTCTGCTACGTCCGCGGCCCCGAGGGCATCCTCGTCGCGCTGGCCGAGCAACTCGGTAATAAATCGGTAACGGATGTTTTAGGAAATCCTTGACGAAAGAATTCGCCGCGAATGCGGCAATCTGATACAGATTGTGCAGAAATAAGGGAGCCAACCCCCGCCGTTTTATACTATTCCTCAAAACGGCGGGGGTTGTTGTGCGCGCACTGGGCGGGTGGGGCAAGCGCATATCAAATTTGATTGCGCCCTAGCGCAAACCGCATTGCATTGCGCCTCGGTCGCCGCAAGGATACGGAGCAAAGAGCGACAAAAAGTGCTACTATTTTATTGACGCTCTTTGTGTAGTTTCCGAAGCGGCGAAGCAAACCAAAAATTTCCTTTCCTTCATTTCCCGCCTTGCGGCGGAGGGGGAGGAGCCGCGCAAAAAATGCAAGGAAATTTTTGGGTTTGCCCGCGCGAGTCCGCGAGCGCGGTCGAGGCGTGTTCCAGCGCGATCGGGGCGTACTTGGCGGGTTCAAGCCACCACGCACGCGGAGCGTGCGAAGTCAGTCGAGGTTCTGCTGGAAATGAGTTCGGACTTTTTGATACAATGACCACCACATCTGCTGATCCGTTCCGGCACTACCCGCGACGAAGTTCAGTCCGCACACATTTCGTGCCGTGGCATCAGTGCGGGGCTTCGCGGATGGTGCGCACCACCGTCGAGCCGTGGCCCGCGCTCACGACCGCGAGCTGATTGTTCCGGGACAGCATCTCGTCGAACTGCGCGATCGTCTGCAACGGCGCTTTCGGCACCATGTGGACGATACGGTAGCCGTTCGCCTCGAGTTGATGGAGCAGCTCGGGAAGCGCTTGCGAAGTCGCGCGCTGGAAATCGTGCAGCAGGACGATGCCCTTGCCGTGCTTCTCCAGCTTGGTCATGACCGATCGGACGACCTGCTCGGGCTTGCGCATGGTGAAATCGAACGAATCCATGTCGCAGGAGAAGATCGCGATATTGCGCTGCCCGAGGTAGGCGAGCATGTCCGGCGCATGGCGCAGCGCCGGGAACCGGAAGAACGGCGCGGTCGGGGCGCCCGCTGCCAGGCGCACGGCACTGGCCCCCATCTCGATCTCGCGAATGGCGTCCTGCCTGGATTTCCTGGAGAGCGTCGCATGCGACCAGGTGTGGCTGCCGATCGTGTGCCCGGCCTCGGCCACCTGCCTGAGGATCTCGGGATGCCAGGCGGCGTGCTTGCCGATCGGGAAGAACGTGGCCTTGAGGCAGTGCGCCGCGAGCGCGGCGAGCACGGCCGGCGTGTTGTGCGGCCACGGCCCGTCGTCGAACGTCAGCACGACTTCCTTGTCGCGCAGAAAATCGTGCTGCTTGAAATGCTCGAACCCGAAGCCCGGCCCGCCGGTCGTATCGACCTCGACGATGCGCGAGACGCCGAGCGCACGGGGGTTGTCGGCGCACTCGGTGGTCGCCACAACAGGGCCGGGGACCGGAGGCGTTTTCTCGTCAGGCGGCCCGCTCGGGAGGCCTGCAACCGGTGCTGCCGGCGTCGGCACCGGCGCGGGTTTGAGTTTTTGGTGAAGGATCAGGCCCGCACCGGCGGTCGCCAGCGCGATCGATACCACCAGCACGGATGCCGCAATTCCACGCATGTCTCCACCCGCGGGCCGCTTGTCGGATCGGCGTAGGGAACTCCGGAGCTTCGGGCCCGCTGGCCAAACCAAAACAAGGCCGGGCGGTTCCTCAGCCCCGTCCGTCTCCGCGCCGGTAGACTCCTCGTGCCGGAGCCAACGCGGCGATGCTGAACTTCAGCCGAGTCACTCCGGCATGCCGGCCTGGCGCAGGCCCGCCTCGTACTTGGCGAGATCTTCGGCGCGATAGGGTCCCAGCGCGTCCCGGATCTCGGCAATGCGCAGGCCAGGGTTGGCCTGACGCAGTCGGGCGACGACCTGCTTCGCCTCCTCCAAATGCCCGGCGAGCGCGTGGGCGGCCGCGGCGACGTAGGGGGCGGTGTGGAGCTCGACCGCCATGGCCGCCCATGACGCGGCTTCCTCGTAGCGGCCGGCGAAGAAATGCGCGTGGGCGGCCGCAGCCTGCACGTCGGCGATGAGCGGATCAAGCGGGCTCAGGCGCATGGCGTGCGCGAGATGCTCGATCGCGAGGTCCGGCTGGCCCAGCCACACCCGCGCCAAACCGCTGTAGAGCCACGCCCACGCCAAATTCGGATTGAGCGCGAGCGCCCGATCGATGAACGCCACGCCAGCCACCATGTCGTGAACGACGTAAGCCAGCGCGAACCCTGCAACGCTGAGCGCGACCGGGTCGTCCTTGCCGAGTTCCGCCGCGCGCCGCGCCAGCCGCTCCGTCTCGGCGATCTCGCGGGCGCGGTCCTGCATCCAGCCGCCCGCCTTGCGCTGCACGCGGCACCATGCCGCCATGCCGTACGCCGCCGCGAAGCCGGGATCGAGCTCGATCGCCCGGTAGAACAATTTGAGCGCCTCCTCGTTGCCCGCCCGCGTCCACGGGTGAATGGTGGCGTGCGCGCGCAGATAATAATCGTAGGCGTCGAGGCTCCCGGTCGGCTTGCGCTTGGCGCGCTCGATCTCCGCCTGCTCGAGCTTCGGCGCGATCGCGCCCACCACGCTCTCGGTCACCTGGTCCTGCAGCTCGAAGATGTTCTCCAGCGCGCCGTCGAAGCGGTCGGCCCAGAGGTGGCCGCCGGTGGCCGCATCGATCAGCTGCGCGGTGATGCGCACCCGGCTCGCCGCCTTGCGCACGCTGCCTTCGAGCACGTAGCGGACGCCAAGCTCGCGGCCGACCTGCTTCACGTCGACCGCGCGGCCCTTGTAGGTGAAGCTCGAATTGCGCGAGATCACGAACAGGTTGCGGAAGCGCGAGAGCGCCGTGACGATGTCCTCCACGATGCCGTCAGCGAAATACTCCTGCTCCGGGTCGCCGCTCAGATTCTGGAACGGCAGGACGGCGATCGACGGCTTGTCGGGAAGCGCCAGCGCCGGGCGTGGCGCCGCGGCGGCCGCGGCCTTGCCGGCGGGGCGCACGCGATAGACCCGCACCGGCGAGGCGATGTTCTTGAGCCGCTGCTCGCCGGCGTCCTCGAACGCGACGTCGAGCTTGCCGCGCACCAGCCGTTGCGCGTCGTCGGAGAGGCAGATGCCGCCGGGCTCGGCAAGCGCTTCGATGCGCGCCGCCACGTTCACGCCGTCGCCGAAAATATCGCCGGCATCCAGGATGACGTCGCCGAGGTTGATGCCGATGCGGAACTCGATGCGGCTCTCCGCCGGCAGGCTTTTGTTGCACTCGGCCATGCCGCGCTGGACGTGAAGCGCGCAGCGCAGCGCGTCGACCACGCTGCCGAACTCCGCCAGCAGGCCGTCGCCGGTGTTCTTGACGATGCGCCCACGGTGCCGGGCGATGCAGGGATCGACGACGACGCGCAGGTGCTCCTTGAGCCGGGCGTGCGTCCCCTCCTCGTCGATCCCGGTCAGCCGGCTATAGCCCGCGACGTCGGCCGCCAGAATGGCCGTTAGTCTTCGCTCTACGGGCTTCCGCGCCAAAGCCGCTCTCCGCTGCAATCCAGGCCGGACATGATAGCACCGTGCCGGCGATGCCGGCACCGGGCGGCCAGGGATGCTCGGATCGACATGCAGGTGCCGGACAAAACCAAGACGAAACAAACCCCGTGCCGGATCGACACGGGGCACAGTCGCATCGCGCGCCAATCTCGATCGGCGGCGATCATCAACGTCGCGCGCCTTAGCGCTTGGGCTCTTGCTGCTTCTCGCGCGACATCTCGCCCATGCGGGAAAGCTCGGATTGCTTCTTCTTCTCCTGCCGGGCGTCTTTCTGGCCGAGGTTGCCGCCCTGGCTCTGCTGGCGCGAATGGTCCTGCTTCTGCTGGTCGAATTGTGGTTTGCCTGTCATCTCTCTCTGCCTCCAAGCTTCACACGGGGGAACGCAAAGCCCTCCATTTCGTTCTGAGAAGCTTGGTCGCGGGAAACCCGCAGCATGATACCGCCCCCCGAATCCCCGCGCTGGGGCGAGAGGAAAGAACGTATGCGGCGCGGCCTGAGCCACTGGCTTTTTCTGTGATCGTCAGTATGGCCGTCCGCCAGTATCAAATTGCCGCCACGCGCCAGACACGCCTGCGCCGTGCTAGGGCGCTCTATCCGAGACGCCGCCGGGGACCCACATGGCCGACATCATCCTGCATCATTACGAGACCTCGCCGTATTCGGAAAAGATCCGGCTCGCGTTCGGCATCAAGGGGCTCGCCTGGTCGTCGGTCGAGATCCCGCGCATCATGCCCAAGCCCGACCTCATGCCGCTGACCGGCGGCTATCGCAAAACGCCGGTGATGCAGATCGGCGCCGATGTCTATTGCGATACCCAGCTCATCCTGCGCGAGATCGACGCGCGCCATCCCTCACCATCGCTCAATCCGCATCCGGGCGTTGCCGACGCGCTCGCCTGGTGGGCCGAGAAGGCGATGTTCACGCCGGCCGTGATCGTCGCCTTCGCCAAGATCGGCGACCAGCTGCCCGAAAACTTCAAACAGGACCGCGCCAAATTCTCCGGGCGCAATTTCGATCCCGCGGCCATGAAGGCCGTGCTGCCCTATCAGCTCGACCAGCTGCGCGCGCATTGCGATTGGCTCGACCGCGCGCTCGCCGACGGCCGAAAATTTTTGCTCGGCGAACAACCGGGCACGGCGGACCTCGCCGCCTACCATTGCGTCTGGTTCGTCCAGCGCAACGTCGGCACGACCGCAGCGCCGCTCGGTGGGTTCGCCCGTCTGCTGGCCTGGGCCGAGCGCATGGCCGCCTTCGGCCATGGCAAGCGCACCGAGATGAGCTCGCAGCGCGCACTCGAGATCGCCAAAGCCGCCACCCCCGCGATGCGGGCGGAGCCGACGGCGGCCGATGGTTCCGATCCCGCCGGCCGCAAGCCGGGCCAGCGAGTCACGGTGACGCCCGACGACGTCGGCAAGGATCCGGTCTCGGGCGAGCTCGTCCGCTCGAGCGCGCAGGAGATCGTGATCAAGCGCTCCGATCCTCAGGTCGGCGACGTGCACGTGCATTTCCCCCGCGCGGGCTTCGTCGTATCCACCGCGTGAGCATCTTGCCGAGCCGACTGCTCCCGGTCTCGCTGGTCGGGTCCTATCCGCAGCCCGATTGGCTGATCGATCGCCAGAAACTCGCCAAGCAGACGCCGCCGCGGGTGCGGGCGCAGGAATTGTGGCGCGTCGCTCCGCACTTCCTCGAGCAGGCGCAGGACGACGCCACCTTGCTGGCGATCCGCGATCAGGAACGGGCCGGCCTCGACATCGTCACCGACGGCGAGATCCGCCGCGAGAGCTATTCCAACCGCTTCGCCACCGCGCTCGACGGGGTCGATCTCGACAATCCCGGCACCACGATCAGCCGCAGCGGCCGGCCCATCGCGGTGCCGCGCGTGGTCGGAAAAATCCGCCGCCGGCATCCGGTCGAGGTGCGCGACGCGCGCTTTCTGCGCGCCAACACCGACCGCACCATCAAGATGACGGTCCCGGGCCCGTTCACCATGGCGCAGCAATGCCAGGATGATTTCTACCGCGACGAGGAGCGTCTGGCGCTCGACTACGCGGCAGCCGTCAACGCGGAGATCCGCGACCTGTTCGCCGCCGGCGTCGACGTCGTGCAGATCGACGAGCCGTGGATGCAGGCGCGTCCGGACCGGGCCAAGCGCTATGGCGTTGCCGCACTCAACCGCGCGCTCGAAGGAATCGAAGGCACGACGGCGGTCCATATCTGCTTCGGCTACGCCGCGATGGTGAAGGACAAGCCGACCGGCTATTCGTTCCTCTCCGAGCTCGAGCAATCGGCCGCCCGGCAGATCTCGATCGAGACCGCGCAGCCCGCGCTCGATTGCTCCGTGCTCGAAACGCTGCCGTCGAAGACCATCATCCTGGGCGTGCTCGATCTCTCCGGGGAGGCGGTGGAGCGGCCGGAGACGGTGGCGGAGCGCATCCGCCGCGCGCTGGCATTCGTGCCCGCGGAACGCATCATTGTCGCACCCGACTGCGGGCTGAAGTATCTCGCGCACAAGACCGCCTTTGGTAAGATGCAGGCGATGGCCGCCGGGGCCGCGATCGTCCGGCGCGAGATCGAGGCAGCCGGCTGAGCCGTCACGATGGCCGCTGGATTTTTTCTGGGAGTTGGACATGCCGTATGTGACCGAGAGCAATTTGACCGAGATCGCGCGCGAGCGCTGGAGCAACATCCCCGACCCGCGCCTGCGCGAGATCATGACCGCGCTGGTCAAGCACGTGCATGCGTTCGTGCGCGAGATCGAGCCGACCCAGGCGGAATGGGCGAGCGCGATCGATTGGCTCACGCGCACCGGCAAGATGTGCACGGACAAGCGCCAGGAGTTCATCCTGTTCTCGGACGTGCTCGGCGTCAGCATGCTGATGGACGCCATCAACAACCGCCTGGCGACCGGCGCGACGCCCACCACCGTCGAGGGACCGTTCCACGTCCCGGCCTCCCCGGAATTCGCCGACGGCGCCAACATGGCCCAAGACGCCCCGGGCCTGCCCTGCTTCGTCACCGGCACGGTGCGCGATCTCGACGGCAAGCCGGTTGCAGGCGCGAGCCTCGACGTGTGGCAGACCGACGGCGAAGGGCTTTATGAGGCGCAGCGCGACGTCGATGAGCCGTGGCTGCGGGGCATCTTTCACACCAAGGCGGACGGATCGTTCGTGATCCGCACGGTCGTGCCGATTTCCTACACGATCCCGATGGACGGCACCGTCGGCGAGCTCGTGGAGCGCACGAACATCAGCCATTACCGGCCCGCGCACATCCATTTCGTGGTCGAGGCGCCGGGCTACCATCGCATCGTCACGCATCTGTTCCGGCGCGGCGACCGCTATCTCGACACCGACGTGGTCTATGGCGTGAAGGAGCCGCTGATCGTCGACTTCGAGGAAATCCCCGGCGGCAAGGCGCCGAACGGCGAGACGCTCGAAAGCCCGTTCTATCTGGTGAACTACGATTTCGTGCTGCAGAAGACCGCAATCGCCAAGGCGGCGTGACAAACGTGTCGTCGTTCCGGGACGCGCCGCAGGCGCGGACCCGGAACCCATGACCACCGACGATCGATCCGTGTTCATGGATCCCGGCTCGCGTTCGCTCCGCTCACTCGGCCGGGATACTGCTCTGCTATTCCCCCCGTCGCAATCTCTCCACAAATGCCTGCTTGGCTTGCGGTCGCGGCCCGGCGCCTTTGGTGCCTCACCGCGCGGGCCGGGATGTTTGGGGACCAGAGTTGCGTAGGGGGTACCCATGCGTGATGCGAAATATTTTCTGCAACAGGCGGAGCGTTGCTTCCGGCTGGCGCGCGCCGTCACCGATCGCGAGGCCACCGGAAAGCTCGAGGCGATGGGCGTCGAGTTCATGAGCAAGGCCGTCGAGCTCGACTGCAATCTTGCTCCGTTGCTGGCGCCCGCCAAAGTCGCCGCAAGATCGAGCTGAGCGGCTTGATGCGGGATTCGTAGGGAAGCGCGGTGGCCCTACTCCGCGGCCGCGGCGCGTTGCGTCAAATCTTCGCCCGTCCAGTGATCGAGGAAGCTCGTCAGCCAGGCGCGGATCGCGAAATCGTGCACGGCACGGTCCTCGAAATGCGCGACGCGCGGCTTGGCGCCCGGCAGCGCCAGGCGCTCGTGGCCGCGCGTGGTCCAGCGGCACATCATGGCGTGGGTGACCTCGGGGTGGAACTGGATGGCGTAGGCGCAAGGGCCGTAGCGAAACGCCTGGACCGGAAACACGTCGCCTTCCGCAATCAGCGCCGCGCCGTCAGGCAGGTCGAAGCCTTCGCGATGCCACTGGTAGACGTGATCGGGCCAGTAGCCGCACACGGCGCGCCCCAGATCCGTCGGCCGGATCGGGTAGTAGCCGACCTCGACCTTGCCTTCGGGATGGAAATACACGTTGCCGCCGAGCTGGCGGACCAGAAGCTGCGCGCCGAGGCAAATCCCCAGGAACGGCTTTTCTTCCGCAAGCGGCACCGCGAGCCAATCGATCTCGCGGCGGATGAAGTCCTGCTGGTCGTTGGCGCTCATCGGACCGCCGAACAGGACGGCGCCGGTGTGGTGCGCCAGCGTTTCGGGCAGCGGATCCCCCAGCCGCGGACGGCGAACGTCGAGCGCATAGCCGCGGCTTTTCAGCGCCTGGCCGACGCGACCGGGCGTCGAATGCTCCTGGTGCAGGATGATGAGGACGGGGTCTGGCATCGCAATCCTGGCGGAATCGATCCGACAATGTAGGCCGTACGCGATTCCCTTGCCAGATCGGAGCTATTCCGTCGGGCCTGGCGGGCGCCGCGGCCATTCGCCGGATTTCGTCCCGCCGCGACGCCGCTGCCTCGCCTCGACGAGGCCGGCGGTCATTCGCCGCGGCAGCAGTCGCGGCAGCGAAGCGAGGATCTTGTTTCCCAGTCCCGGAACGACGAGCGGGCGCCCTTGCATGAACGCGTTGTAGCCCTCCCGGGCGACCTTCTCGGCCGGGCGGACGAGCATGCCCGGAAGCTTTTCGCCCATTCCGGCCCGTCGCTGGAATTCGGTCCTGACCGGGCCGGGGCAGAGCACCGTGACGCGAACGCCTTTGGGCTTGAGCTCCCGGTGCAGCGATTCGCTGAACGACACCACGTAGGCCTTGGTGGCGTAATAGACCGCCATGCCCGGGCCCGGCAGAAAGCCGGCCAATGACGCGACGTTGAGAATGCCGCCCTTGTGCCGGATCAGGCTCTCGATCCAGCGCAGTGAAAGATCGGTCAGGGTGCGGACGTTGACGTCGATCATCTCGAGTTGCTGGCTGCGGTCGAGCTCCGCTGCCGGACCGTACAGGCCGAAGCCGGCATTGTTGACGACGATGGCGGGCTCGAGGCCGCGGGCGAGCAGCTCGTGCGCGATCCTTGCCGGCGAATCGCTGCGCGCGAGATCGATGGTGATCACGTGCGGCTTCTTGATACCCGATGCCGCGATGGCATCCGCGATCGCCCCGAGCTGCGGCTCGCGCCGCGCCACCAAAGCGACTTCGTGGCCCTGTTCGGCAAACACCCGGGCAAGCGCCGCTCCGATCCCGGACGAGGCGCCGGTCACCAAGGTTACAGGTTGAAAAATCGACATCGAGCCGGCGCTCCCAGGGTACCTGAAGGTTTCCGCGTGCCCGCGGTGCTTGCGCGCGCGTTCATCCGCGGTTGGCCGCGGCCGCGCGCTCGGCGGCGATTCGTCGACCGATCTCGATGCGCTCGCGGGAGGAAATCCCCAAGAGGTCGGAAGCGCGCCAGATCACGTTTTCCTCGAACTCGCTCACCCGTCCGTCAGCATAGATGATTTCCCACATCATCTCGACAATTCGCCGCCGCCCCCCTTCGTCGAGCGAGCGGTTGATCAGGCTGGTGAAATGATAGAGGTCCACGGCATCGCGATCGACCGCGGTCGCCTCCTCGATCAGCTCGGTCGTGGCCCCGTCATCGAGATTGAAGCGATTCTTCAACACGGAATACAGCTTGTCGCGCTCCTCCGACGATGCTTCGCCGTCGATCGTGCTGACGTGAATCAGCAGCGCCGCCGCGGCGAGCCGGTAATCGCCGTCGTCGAAATGGTGCTGCGGTTTGGTGCCGCCGGCGAGATCGGCTAAGAATTGTTTAAGGGATTCCAGCATGTCATGTGCCGATAGGCTTGCTTCGGCCGGCGGAGCCGCCCGTCACGGGAAGTTCAACGGCCAAAGCAAGCATCCGTTCGCGATGTTGACACGAATGTGCCCTCATCTTGAGCGATTTACCAGGATAGAACCGGTTTCGGCCTGCCGCGTCGGCGCAAGACCGGGCGGGCTCTGGCCCAGGAGGGCTCCATGAAGCTTCGCGCTGCAGCGTGCGGAACCGCCGCGCTGATGCTGGGCCTGCTTGCGATCGGGCCCGCGGCCGCGCAGCCCTATCCGCCGTATGGGCCTCCCTATGGTCTGCCCCCGCCCTATGGTCCCTACGGGCCGCCGCCGGTTTATGCGGCGCCCCGGCACGTCCCGCCCTATCCGGCATCCCAGGAAATCGCGGACGACGAGCTGCCGCCCGCCGAGATTCCCGGCGATGCTTCGTCAGGCGATGCTTCGTCATCGGTGGCAGGCCCTTACCCGGTCGGCCCGCCGCAGCCGACGCCGACGCCGTATACCGGCTCCGTTCCCACAGCCAGCCCAGAGAATCGCGCTCCGTATTCTCCGTATGGAGCCGCGCCCGGCGCGGCCTATCCGCAGCCCGGACCCGCTCCGTCCGGTCCCGCCGCGGCGGTCGATCCGCGATCAGGCGCGCCCGATGGCGTGCTGCGCCCGCCGGTCGAGATCGATCCTGCCCGGCGGCAGGCGATCGCGGCGCTACCGCCGGAGGAGCAGCCGGAAGCCCAGCCGAAGGAATTGCCCGCGCATTTGCGCCGGCAGCTGGTGGATTATGCGACCAAGGAGCCCGCCGGAACCATCATCATCGATACGCCGCACACGTTTCTCTACCTCATGTTGGGGCACGGCAAGGCAATGCGCTACGGCATCGGCGTGGGCCGCGAGGGGTTCACGTGGGCCGGGATCGAGCGTGTGAGCAAGATGACCGAGTGGCCGGATTGGTATCCGCCGACGGAGATGATCGATCGCCAGCCCTATCTGCCGCGGATGATGGCGGGCGGACCCGGCAATCCGTTGGGTGCCCGCGCGCTCCATCTCGGCAAATCGCTCTATCGTATTCACGGCACCAACCAGCCCTCGACCATCGGTCAATTCGTTTCCTCGGGCTGCATTCGCTTGCTCAATGAGGATATCGAAGACCTCTACGGCCGGGTGACCTTGGGTACGCGGGTCGTGGTATTGCCCGGCAGCGCGCCGGGACCGTCGGCGTCCGCGCAGCCCGCCGCCGCGCCGCACGGGCCCCAGAACGTCCGGTAAACGCAGCCAACCTGCTGTTGCTCGGAAGCCATCCTGACGTTCGCAGGAGCGGCTGCTTCCGCTTATCCGGCGTCCGTCCTCGATTTGGAATTTTGCCGAACCGGGATAGGCTAGGTGAACCGCTGTCCCCGTCTTTGGCGGGCCAGCTTCGGCCGGAGGCGGTCATGAAGGCCCTTCTCGTCCCCACCGAGCAGCACGACCTGATGACCTCGACGCTGGAGACCGCGCTGCTGCTCGCGCGGCAGTTCGACAGCTACATCGAGGGTTTCGCCTTGCGCCCGGCCATCGACAATTTCGCCGCGATGGATCCCGTCAGCAGCATGGCGATGGCGACCGTGCGCCAACATGACGAGGATGCGGCCAAACAGGCCCGCGACATGTTCGAGGGCTTCATGGAAGCGCACGACGTCCCGCACGGCGACAAGAGCAATTCGTCGCTGTCATTCGGCTGGTTCGATGCTGCGCCCGACGGCGACAATTTCGTCGGCAGCTACGGCCGCGTGTTCGACCTCACCGTGCTCGGCCGGCCCGGCGACGAGCCGCAGAGCCCGCGCATGGTGACGCTCGAGGCGGCGCTGTTCGAAAGCGGCCGTCCGGTGCTCATTGCGCCGCCCGCGCCGCCGCAACGGCTCGGGGAGAACGTGCTCATCGCCTGGAATGGCAGCACCGAGCAGGCGCGTGCGACCGCGTTCGCGATGCCGCTGCTTCGGCGCGCGAGCCGCGTGACCGTGCTCACCGTGGAAGGCGGAAGCGTGCCGGGTCCCACCGGCGCCCAGCTTGCCCGCTATCTGCAGCGCAACGGCATTCCGGCCGAGCCCGTGACCGTGGCACCGGAGAAACGCAGCACCGGCGAGGCATTGCTCGTCAAAGCCGATGCGCTCGGTTGTGATCTTCTGGTCAAGGGCGCCTATACGCAGAGCCGGCTGCGCCAGATGATTTTCGGCGGCACCACCCGGCACATTCTTGCCGGCGCGCAATTGCCGGTGCTGATGGCGCACTGAGCCGGCCAGCCCGATGAGCTCCGACCGGCGGCGCGTCGCGGTCGCCCTCGCCGGCTTCTCGGTGTTCCTCAATCTGTATGCGCCACAATCGGTGCTGCCGCTGCTGGCGCGGGAGTTCGGAGCCGGCGCCGGCGAGACGAGCCTCGCCATCACGGCCTCGACCTTGGCGGTCGCCCTGATCGCGCCGTTCACCGGAACCTTCGCGGATGTCGTCGGCCGCAAGCGCGTGATCGCGGCGGCGATGTTTGCGCTCGTCGTGCCGACCGCCATGGTGGGGCTCGCGCCCGACATCCACGCGCTGGTGTTCTGGCGCTTCGTCCAAGGCCTGACATTGCCACCGATTTTCGCGGTAATGGTCGCCTATATCGGCGAGGAATGGCCGGCCGGCGAGGCGATCGGCGTCACCGGCATCTACACGTCGGCGGCGAGCTTCGGCGGTTTTTTCGGCCGACTGATCACGGGCGTCCTGGCGGACTGGGCCGGTTGGCGGATCGCGTTTCTCTGGCTCGCGTCGCTCACGCTGTTGCTCGCGCTCGGCGTCGCCGCCCTGCTCGAACAAGAGCGGCAGTTCGTGCGCTCGCAGAATCTGCTCGCCTCCGCGCGGCAGATGCTGCGGCATTTCCGCAATCCGCCGCTGGTTGCGACCTATGCGATCGGATTCGGCGTGCTGTTCACCTTCATCGCCAGCTTCACCTACGTCAATTTCTACTTGGCGGCGCCGCCCTTCGATCTCTCGGCCACGGCGCTCGGCGCGATCTTCGTGGTGTACCTCGGCGGGTCGGCGATCGCCCCGCTGACCGGGCGGGCGGTGGCGCGCTTCGGCCGCAGGCCGCTCATCCTGGCCGCGATCGGCCTGTGGATCGGCGGCCTGCTGCTCACGCTCGTGCCTTGGCTCCCGGCGATCGTCGCGGGTCTGGCGATCAGCGCCACGTGCGGCTTTCTGTGCCAGAGCGTGTCGACGAGCTTCGTCGCGCTCGGCGCCGAGCACGGCCATTCCTCGGCGGTCGGCCTCTACGTCACCTGGTACTACGTCGGCGGCAGCGTCGGCGGGGCGTTGCCCGGATTGATCTGGAATCGAACGGGGTGGCCCGGCTGCGTCGCCCTGGTGATCGCCGTGCTCCTGCTGATGGCCGCGATGGTATGGCGCTTCTGGCGCGCGCCGGTGCAACGCGAGGTCGCGCCGTGAACGCTCAGCGCCAGCGGCAATGCCGGTAGCCGCGATCGTGCCAGCACACGCGGTCGCGATAGGCGTTGTCCCGGTAGTATGGCCGCGTCGAGCCCATCGCGGCCCCGGCCGTGCCGCCGGTCGCGCCGGGCGGCACGGCGATCACCGCGCCGGACCCGGCTCCGCTACCCGCGCCGATCTGCGCATTTGGGACCTCCGGCGGCGAGGCCAGCAGCATTGCGATTGCGGCGATGATCGCGTTGCGCATGGCAACGCTCCCGTTCATCCGGTCCGGCGATTGGGCGGGCCCATCCGGTTGAACCGGACCCTCTGCTCGTCGCTCAGCGAGTCGTAGAATTTTTCCAGCGGACCGCGCACCATCTTGATGGCGTCGAGCATGGCGCCGAGCCGCCCCTCGACCGCTTCGATCCGACCCGTGGCCGTCAGCGGCGCTTGGTTCGGACACGCGGCCTTGATGGTATCGGCCGCGCGCACCGAGGCGTCGCGCAAATCTGCGAGGGGCGGACGCTGGGCGTCGGTCGGACGCACGTTCTTCTCGATCTCCTCGATCGAGAGCTGCGCAACCGCATTGGTGCGCTCGCCGCAGATGCGCGGGACCACGCCGGCCTGGGCTTCCCTGCCGCCACCCTTCCCGGCCTCTCGGCGCGGCGAGAGCCCCATGGCGTCGAGCCGGGCTTTCTGCTGATCGTCGAGCGAATCGTAGAACTTGATCAGCGGCGCGCGGACCGTGCCGACCGCCTCGAGCATCGCATCGAGCCGCTGTTCGGCGGTGTCGAGGCGGCCGAGCGGGCCGAGCGCGGGTTCGCTCGGGCAGGAGGCTTTCAGCTTGTCGGCTGCCTTCGCGGCGGCGCTCTTGAGCGCCTCGAAGCTCGCGCGCTGCGCGTCGGTCGGCGCCACCCGCTGCTCGATCTTGTCGAACGGGAAATGCACCAGGCTCGCCGCTTCCCCGCCGCACAATTGCGCGAGCTCGTCCGTACGCGCGCCTTGCGGCTCGACGCCGCGCGGATCGTTGCGCGCGACCTGCTGTCTTCGCCGGTAGTGGTCGCCCGAGCCATAGCCGCGATAATCGCGGGCATAGTGCGACCAGTAGATCCCGCCGAAGAGATCGTCGTAGCCGTAGGCCCAGAACGGTCCGTAATAGTCGTAGCAACCGTAGGAATAATAGTAATAGTCGTCGCAGACCCAGAACACGTAATCGAACACGTCGTAGAAGGCGTAGGGCCAGAAGATCGGCCCGAACCAGACCACGAACACGCGGCGCCCGAAAAATTTGTGATGCGTACCGAGCGTGTTGTGCGTCAGCGACTTGTTGGTCTTGTTGGTCGCGGTTTTGTGGGACAGGGAGGAAGGCTTCGCGGTGTGGCTGACGCCGTGCTTCGGCGCGCGATGAGAAAGTGTCGAGTGGCCGGTGCTGTAACGGGATCCGGTGCTGTGACGGGATAGCGAGCCGACACTCGAGCGGCCGCTATGGAGCGATCCGGCATGCACCCCGCCGCTGGAGTGAACGGCGCGACCGCCGCCTCCACCGCCCCCTCCGCCGCCCCGACCGGCCTGGGCCAGGTCGGAAACGACCACCGCCGCGATCGCGACCGCCACAATGGTCGTAACCGCCATGACAAGCCGCCGGAACATGAATGCCTCCCTCGGCCGTACCGCGCCGATGAAAATCATGAACCATAACAAACGCGGAGTCAGCCCAGAAGTTGCCGCGACCATCGAATCAAATTTGCGCGAATGCCGGGCGGTGGGACATTACCGGACCGCAGTCCTATTCCTCGTCCTCCTGCGAGGGCGGCTCGATCTGCAGCGAGCGCATGCTGCAGGCGAACAGCACCGGGCGCACCGCCGTCGAGAAATGATACGACTTGAACTCCGCCACGGCCGCTTCGCCGCTCGCGAAGGTGATCGGGATGCGGAACGAAAGACTGTTGGCGATCGCGTAGGCGATGAGCTCGACCGCCTCTTTGTCCGCGACGCGAACCGCGCTCTGCGCGCCGTCGACCGGCGCAAACACCTGGGCGGCGAGATCGTCGTTGAGGTTGCGCACCTCGATCGGGCCGATCTGCCGCATCGCCAGCGCCGGGGAGTGCGAGCGCAGCTCGAAATAGGGGCCATCGGGGAGGCAGGCGAAGCTCACTTTCAGCGCAGCCGGCCCGCCCCTCCGGGCCCACGGCATTGCGCGAGCGCAAGGTGGTCATGGCGAGCTCGGGGCGGGAATGGTCGAGGGTCAGCTCGGTACGCCAATCCGCGGCCGCGCAGGCCGGGACCGCAGCGCTCGGATCGCCGCGCAAATAGACGGAGCTCGCCGCCGCGACCAGCACGAGACCCAGCGGGACGAGCCAGGTCAGGGCGAAGCCGCGAAAATCCGGCTTCCGGGCCGGTTCCGCCGCGGCGGGAACGAGCGGCGCCTCGGTTCCGGCCTCGGGCTCGACCGGAACCGATCCGGTCTCGTCAGCCGCCGAATGCCCGGCGTTGTCGCGCTCGTCGTCCCGAAACGGCATGCCAGCTCCACGGCTTTCCGGCCCGCCGGCGGCGGACACCAGCAACAACGCCGTTGCGTGAATTTGGTTTTTCGCCCGGCTCAGCTGCCCGCTCGCAGGCCGAAAGCCTCGGCCAGGAGCTCGTAGCAGCGTTTTCGCGCGGCGTGGTCGTAAATGGCACTCGCGACCATCACTTCATCGGCACCGGTCGATTCGATCAGGGGCGTGAGGCGATCGATCACGGCTTGCTTGGTGCCGACGAACAGCCGGGCGCGGTTGCGCGAGATCTTCTCCCGGTCGGCCGGCGTATAGGGATATGCGGCAGCTTCCTGCGGGCTCGCCAACGGCAGATATTCGCCTTTGGACCGACGCAGCGCGTTGAGGTCCAAGGTCGAGGCGAGCCGCTCGGCTTCCTCTTGCGCGTCCGCGCAAACCACCGCGACGCCCAGGATGGCATAGGGCCGCTCGCGCAGCGTCGAGGGACGGAAATGCTCGCGATAGAATCGCATCGCCGCCGCAGCATCGTGGGTTGCGAAATGATGCGCGAAGGCGAAGCCCGCCCCGATCGCGGCGGCGAGTTGCGAGCTGTAATCGCTCGAGCCCAACAGCCAGATCGGCGGCAGCTTGACGTCGGAAGGCATCGCCCGGACGCCGCGGAACGGATGGCCTTCGGGATAGCCTTTGGTTTCCATCAACAGCAGTTCCTGCAGCCGCTCCAGAAAATCGTCGTCGGCGCTCCCCTGCTGGCGCATGCGCAAAGCGAGCGAGGTGACCGGGTCGGTTCCGGGTGCCCGGCCGATGCCGAGATCGATCCGGCCGGGAAACAGCGCCTCCAGCACCTTGAAGCGCTCGGCCACCATCATCGGCGCATGGTTGGGCAGCATCACGCCGCCGGAGCCGACCCGCAGTCGTCGGGTTTTCGCCGCGATCTGCCCGATCATGATCTCGGGCGCGGCGCTTGCGATCGAGGCGAGGTTGTGGTGCTCGGCGAGCCAATAGCGCGTATAGCCGAGCCGGTCCGCAAGCTCGGCAAGGTCGAGGCTGTTGCGCAGCGCTTGCGTGCCGGAGGAGCCGGACGTCACGGGCGAAAGGTCGAGCACGGAGAGCGGCACCATGGGTATGGCGTATCTGCTCGCCTCGGTGCCGTAAACTCTTCGCGGCCGACGTTCGGATGTGCGGATTTCGATCGAGCACCTACATTGCGCCCATGAGCATGATCGATGCCGATCTGGCCGCGCTCACGCGCGCGGTGCTGTCGCTGGAGCATCCTGGGTTAGCGGCGCGGCTCGCCAATCTGGTCGGCCGCCCGATCGAGCTCCTGGGCCGGGCGCTCCCCGAGAGCGCCTCGCAGGCGATCGCGGCGGCGACCGCCAAGGGCCTGCAGGCGGCGCTGAAGGTCGCGCTGCTGACGATCCGGCGCTCCCCCGCGGGCGGCTCGCAATTGCTGCACAGATATCTGGCGATGGCGTCGGGCGCCGCCGGCGGCACCTTCGGGCTTGCCACGCTGCCGCTGGAGCTTCCGGTTTCCACCATCATCATGCTGCGCTCGATCGCCGAGATCGCGCGCAGCGAGGGCGAGAATCTCTCCGATCCGGAAGCCGCGCTGTCCTGCGTCCAGGTGTTTGCGCTCGGCGGACGCACCGGCGCGAGCGAGCTCGAAGGCGGTTATTTCGCCGTGCGCGGCATGCTGGCGAAATCGGTGACCGAGGCCGCCCGCTACATCGCCCAGCGCGGCATCGTCGAGGAGGGGGCGCCGGTGCTGGTGCGGTTTCTCAGCCAAGTGGCGTCGCGGTTCGGCGTCGTGGTGACGCAAAAGCTCGGCGCGCAGGCAATTCCCGTGATCGGCGCGCTCGGCGGCGCCGCGGTGAACTACGCGTTCATCGAGCATTTCCAGGATATCGCGCGCGGGCATTTCATCGTGCGCCGGCTCGAGCGCAGCTACGGCAAGGAACTCGTGCGGACGGAATACGAACGGCTGCGGGACGAGATGGCGGGCTCGTCATCCCCGGATCGAAGCGGCGCGTCCCGGGGATCCATGAGCTGAGTTCAGTCCGGCAATACCTGGATGGCCGGGACAAGCCCGGCCCAGACGGCGTAAGATCGCCCTCCCACCGCCCCATCCTCCGGGCCCGAGCATCCCCAAGGCTAAACCATGGATCTTCATCTCGACGGCAAGAACGTGCTGATCACCGGCGGCTCGAAGGGCATCGGCCGCGCCGCCGCCGAAGCTCTGGCGAGCGAAGGCTGCAATCTGATCCTGGTCGCGCGCACCCAGAAGGACCTCGACGCGGCCAAAGCGGCGCTGCTCGCAAAATTCAACACAAGGGTCGAGACGGTCGCGGCGGACCTCTCCGAGGGCCGCAACGTAGATCGGCTCGCGAAGCAATTCCCCGATGTCGATATCCTGGTGAACAACGCCGGCGCCATTCCGGGCGGCAACCTCATCGAGATCGACGAGCCGAAATGGCGCGCCGCCTGGGACCTCAAGGTGTTCGGCTACATCAACATGTGCCGCGCCTATTACGGGCTGATGAAGACGAAGAAATCCGGCGTGATCGTCAACGTGATCGGCGCCGCGGCGCAGACCCGCGATCCCGGCTACATCTGCGGCGTCGCCGGCAATGCGGCGCTCGCCGCATTCTCGCAATCACTCGGCCATGCCAGCGTGCAGGACGGCGTGCGGGTGGTGGCGATTCATCCCGGACCCGTCGCGACCGATCGCCTGGTGACGCTGTTGCGCAAGCGCGCGCAGGATCGCTCCGGCGATCCGGAGAGCTGGCGCGAGCTGACGAAATCCATGCCGTTCGGACGCCCCGCCAAGCCGGAAGAGATCGGCGCGATGATCGCGTTCCTGGCTTCCGACCGCTCCGGCTATACCAGCGGCTCGGTGGTCACCATCGACGCCGGCCTTTCGGCGCGCGCCGCTTCCTGAAGGAAATCACCATGCCGCATCTGACGACCGACGACGGTATCAAGCTTTATTACGAGGAGACCGGGGCCGGCGCGCCGGTCGTGTTCGTGCACGAATTTGCCGGCGACACGCGCTCCTGGGAGCCGCAGGTCCGCGAGCTCGGCCGCACCTACCGCTGCATCGCGTACAATGCGCGCGGTTATCCGCCCTCCGACGTCCCGGGCGACGTGAAATTCTATTCGCAGGACCGGGCCCGCGACGACATCCGCGCCGTGCTCGATGCGCTGAAGATCGACAAGGCGCATGTCGTCGGCCTCTCGATGGGCGGCTTTGCCAGCCTGCATTTCGGCCTCGCGTATGCTGAGCGCGCCCGCTCGATCGTGGTCGCCGGCTGCGGCTATGGCGCGGCGCCGGATATGCGCAAGCAATTCGCCGAGGAAGCCGAGGCCTCGGCCAAGCGCATCGAGGGGCTCGGCATGAGCAAGGCCGCCGAGGGCTATGCGCTGGGGCCGACGCGCGTGCAGTATCAGAACAAGGATCCGCGCGGCTGGCGGGAGTTCGCCGACCAGCTCGGGGGGCATTCGACGCAAGGCTCGGCGCTGACCTTGCGGGGCGTGCAGAAGGCGCGCCCCTCGCTCTACGATCTGACCGACAAGATGCGGGCGATGCGGGTGCCCACTTTGGTCATGACCGGGGACGAGGATTGGCCGTGCCTCGAGCCGGGCCTGCTGATGAAGCGCACCATCGCAACGGCGGCGCTGGTGGTGATGCCGAACGCCGGGCACGGCATCAATCTGGAGGATCCGGCCGTGTTCAACCGGCATCTTGCGGATTTCTTCCAGACCGTGGACGCCGGCCGCTGGCCGACCCGCGACCCGCGCGCCCTGACCGGCGCCATCCTGGGGCGGTGAGGAAATGCTGAGCGGCTTGGCAAACCTCTCTTCCTTCCGGAGGAGCGGAAGAGGGCACTTGCCCCATACACGGCAGCATCGCCAGGCCTTTCGGTGACAAGATCTGCCGCAAACTGCCTGGGGATGGCACGGACCGTTAGTCTCATTTTAAGCCTTCCAAGAGCGATGGATACCCTTGTAGAGTACCCTTGCCGCAACTCGTAGTCGGGGGCAATAACGTGCCGAATAGCTCTGATGTGCCCAAAACCTCTAGCTTTATCAGCCATATCTGCGCATATTTTCGTGACTTCTTGGATACCGATTTTCGCCGCCAGAGAACGCCAAAACGATCGATTGGCCTTAAAGACCAACGCGGCAACTTGACCGGCATTTTCGTCGCAAAATATCCAGAGCTGGTGTTTGATCTCTGCGAGGCTCTCGCCAAGCCAACCGAGACGGCGAAGGGTTTCACATTCACGGTTGGTCGCGGCAAGTATCGCAGCCGAATAAGCCGCGATGTTATGGCGGTTATCGATCGGCATGTTACAGCCCTTGAAGGAGAAGCTCTTGCCAATCTCGGCGATCAAGTCAAAACAACTGCTCGCGAGTTGCGTGAGAGAGTGCAGAATGATCCCGAAACATACCGCGAAGCTGTCGTTACTGCCCTTCGCAATGGCCTCGTTCATACTGCTCTGAAGCCCCTGCTTCTTAAACTCGAAAGCTCTCTCAACAGACAGAGTAACGACACCCTTGAAGTAGCGTATGACATCGAGGAAGAACTTGGGGCTCGACTGTTAGCAGACGCCGAGGAAGCAATTGGCTCCGGCTTAGCAACAGCAATCGTCGAAAATAGATTCGATGAAGTAGATGCTGTTATCGAAGACGTCCTTGACGTGGAGACAATCCGGCGGCGCATCGCTACTTATTTTGAGACGTTCAGAGCGACTTCTTTTTTCGACGAGTTACACGAGTTGGGGTCGACCCTTAAGCTCCGAGAGAATTTCGAGATCTACCTCTATGTGGGCGCACTTCACCACAATCGAGTAGTGTATCCGCTGTTTTATATTCCAATAGACGTTTCACTTGAGGGCAGCTTGTTCCGCATCACAGCGGACCGTCAAATCTATGTCAACTGACCTGCCCCCCGTTTCCTGGACCGATCTTTGCTGCAAAACTCCAGTTTAGCGGCATGGGTGATTCGGGCCGTTGGACGGGGACGAACCATGAAGAGATCGAAGTTTTCCGAAGCGCAGATTGCCTTCATCCTGCGGCAGGGTGAGGAAGGGACAGCGGTGGGCGAGGTGTGCCGCAAGGCTGGCATCAGCGAGGCGACGTACTACAATTGGCGCAAGAAGTATGGCGGGCTAATGCCCTCGGAGATGAAGCGGCTGCGGCAGCTGGAAGAAGAGAATGGTAAGCTGAAGAGAATCGTAGCGGACTTGGCGCTCGACAAGGAGATGCTGCAGGACGTCATCCGCCGAAAGCTTTGAAGCCTGCCCGGAAGCGGCAACTGGTGGATCATGCTCGAGGGACCTGGCAAGTAAGCATTCGACGTGCTTGCCGTGCGTTGCCGGTCGACCGATCGACCTACCACTACCGCTCCCGTCGAGCCGGGCAGGCTGTTCTGACCGAACGCATCAAAGCGATCGCGGCCACGCGCGTTCGCTACGGCTATCGGCGCATCCAAGTGCTGCTGCGTCGTGAAGGCTGGGCAGTGAACACCAAGAGAGTGTACCGGCTGTATCGCGAGATGGGCCTGCAATTGCGCAACAAAACGCCCAAGCGGCGGGTCAAGGCGAAGCTGCGCGAGAACCGGCAATCAGCCACGCGCGTCAACGAGACTTGGGCGATGGACTTCGTTCATGACCAGCTTGCGACCGGCCGGAAGTTGCGCGTGCTGACGATCGTTGACACGTTCTCGCGCTACTCGCCGGCGGTCGAACCAAGGTTCAGCTTCTGCGGGGCCGATGTCGTCAAGATCCTCGAAGACGTCGGCCGGCAGCTCGGATTCCCGAAGGCGATCCGGGTCGACCAAGGGACCGAGTTCGTCTCGCGCGATCTCGACCTTTGGGCCTACCAACGTGGTGTCACCCTGGACTTCTCCCGTCCGGGCAAACCAACCGACAATGCCTTCATCGAATCATTCAATGGCAAGTTCCGAGCGGAATGCTTGAACGCACATTGGTTCATGAGTCTCGACGACGCGCAGCGAAAATGCGAGGCTTGGCGTAGAGACTACAACGAGGAGCGACCTCACAGCGCGATCGGCAACAAAGTGCCGATCGAGCTCGTCAACCGGTCAGGGGCACACGGCCCGCCCTGACCAAAAACCGGCTGGAGAAGACCAGCACCCTGGTCCAAGGATGGGGAGCAGTTCATGAAAGCCGGGACTCTACTCATCGCTGGATGAAAGAAGGGGCTCAGGTCATAACCGTAATTTTCCTGAATACCTGCCGTTAGCCTTCTGTGACATCGTGTGGTCTCGGGACTGGAAAACGGCAGGAGGAGGCGACCATGACCAGAGCAACCCGCTACCTGGGCCTTGCCAGTGGCTCTTGTCGGCTGACCACTTCTCCCTGGCTCTGCTGCTGCATTGACGGGATGGTCGGGTAGGTCATCGCCCCAAGGAGGCTATTAGTCGCAGCGTTTTACGGGCTTCTTCAAGGGAGCGACCGACGCACTCGCGCACAATATCCGGTTTAATTCGGAAAAGATCGCGCAATTCGGCTCGTGCTCTGTCCGCATCTACCGCATCCCTCACGAGTGCGTTGGGATCATTGAGTAACGTGTACCAGAGCGGTGGTCCATCGGCCAAACGGAAGTCGTCTCTGCATTCCGGGAATTGACGGGCTTCATGCCGATCTTTGGGCTTGATCCACAATTTATCTTTTGATTCACCCAAGGCTGTGGCCGTTTGATTTTT
>WNGF01009209.1_pt1 | contig 25978 bp, 21 predicted proteins | sample 5400641 | NCBI WGS metagenome assembly WNGF01 (sample SAMN13153371, study PRJNA577476) | soil metagenome | isolation source: 80 cm soil or saprolite under grassland replicate 2 | place: USA:California | collected 2016-06-15 | reverse complement strand
TCAGATCCAACCTACATAGGTGGGCTTCTGAAGTTACGAATCCCACCAACGGCAATTGGTGGATGGTTTCAGATCCAACCTGTTCGTCCGATAGAAGAGGCTATGAAACTGAACTCGCTTTTGAATGCTCTCGGTCGCTTTGTTTTGGAGGCCGGATCTGAACAATCCACCAACTTCCGTTGGTGGGATTCAAGAACTCGGCGTGATCGCAAGTAGGTTGGATCTGAACCATCCACCCACTACCGTGGGTGGGATTTCAGAGTTTTCACACAGTCTCTAAAGTCACGGTGTGAATGAGAAGTCAGATGATGCTTTTCCCGACAGACTCCTGGTAGATATTCGTAGTGCGGGCACTTGACGCCCGCTTTGGCCTCAGCGGCGTGCCCGCTTGATGATCCAGCCAACGCTGGCGGCCCCGACACCGCTCGCGCCGAATAAGCAGACGGTCAACGCGTCTGAAGCGACGCGACGATTTATTTGGCGCATCGAAACTCATGATGAGGGACATGATGAGAACTCCAGTCATGCAACGCTTTTTCCTGCCCCTCGCCTGCTCGGCGATTTTAATAGGTCTAAACGTCGCTTCTTCGGTGGCCTCTTCGACAGCCGCTCAGACGCCGCGGAGTGAGGCGCCCCTCACAAATGCAGCAATCGTGAAACTGGTGAAGGCAGGCTTCAAGGAGAAGACAGTTGTCCAAATTATCGGGAGCCGCCCGACCCATTTCGATATGTCAACGGAGAGAATGATTGAATTGAAGCGCAGCGGTGTAAGCGAAAGAATCATTCTGGCCATGCTCGCCAGTCACGAGGGATCGAGCCTTCCCGATGATTTCTGGAGCGATGATACGTTCTCAGACAAGGAGCCGGAGACAAATACTGCAAGCAAGAATCCCGGCAAGACCGGGGATCCGAACGGCGGCGGAAGCATGGATATCTTCGGCTCGAGCGGAGGCTCCAGTGGTTCGACAAGGAGCCGGGTAGGAAACAGTTCGGGCTCTGGGGACACTCTGACAACCGGCTCCGCCACGGTCCGCATTATTCGGCCTCCTTCTGAAGCTAATGCGCCGGCAAAACTGGAAAAGACACCATCGCTCACAAACGATTCGATTGTTGAGCTGGTCGAGGCCGGTTTTTCGGAAGGCACAATCATTCGACGCATTGAACGCTCACCTGTCGAATTCAATCTCTCGCCGGATCAGATCAGTGAGCTTCGTAAACACCGCGTCAGCGATAAGATTCTGGACGCAATGAAGAGCGCCATGGGCGATGAGCCCGGCAATCCTAAAAACCCACCCGGCTTCAATGGCACACCGAAATAGTACAAGCCAGACAACAAGGCATTTGGGTTTCCGCTGGCTGTTGGTCCCAATACTGTTTGTGCCAGGCGTCGCGCTTTTAATAACGCCAGACGTACCAAGCTCATTCATGGCTTCCGCGCAAAGGTCGGCACAGAAACAAAAGCCTCGTCCGACATCGCAACGCTCAAAACCGACAGTTCCTGCGCCAACACCAACCCCTCTTGTGTCCGATCTGGGAGAGCCGCCTCCGCCGCCCTCGCAATCACCAAAGGTCGACGAGGAGGTCAACCCCGGCGAAGTGATTTCCGTCACTACTACTGAGGTGATGTTGCCGGTCAGCGTTCGCGATGCAAACGGACGATTTGCCAGCGACCTGACACGCAAGGATTTTCGCATCTTCGAAGATGGCCGGGAGCAACCTCTTAGTGATCTGGCGCTGAGGCAGGTTCCTGTGGATGTTGCGTTGATGGTCGATGCTTCGTCGTCGGTAGCAACCAATCTTGACGACTTTCGGCGTGCCGCGGAAGGATTCGCTACCAGGTTGGCCGCCGAAGATCGAATCAGCCTTATTACTTTTGATGACCGTGTGCAACTACTTCAGGATTGGACGCAGAGTCGCTTTCAACTGCATCGCGCGCTGAATCGAATCGAGCCTGGCATGTTTACGCGATTCAACGACGCATTACTGCTAGCTGCCAGGCAGCAGTTTGCATCAGGCAAATCGCGCCGGGCGCTTATTGTCTTATCCGATGGCATTGACAGCGGGCGCGGAGCAACGTCGCTGGAAGGAGCTCTGAAAGCGCTGCTCGAGGCACAAGTCAGTGTTTATGTGGTTAGCAATACTGGGATTGCTCGCGCTACAAAGATGGCTGAACTCGACTCATTGCTCAGCGGATCGGAATCAACGGTACGATTTAATCAACTTCGGATAGATGACCTGCGTGAGGGATTGCGCGTGCTGGACCAGAGCGAAACGAATCTGGGACAGCTTACCGCGGCCACCGGTGGCCGGCTCTACATACCTCAAAGCTTCAGAAACCTCGATGCAACCTATACAGAAGTCGCCGAAGAGCTCCGACACCAATATGCTCTTTACTACACACCGCTTAATAGAGCTCGGGATGGGAGCTTCCGGCGGGTTCGCGTCGAAACTCTGAATCCTACTTACAAGCCAGAAACCAGGGTCGGTTATTTCGCGCCTAAGAGCTGAGTTATCAGGCGTCACTATTGGGTCAAAACTCAGACTGCAGTGTCATGAAGTCAGAGCACGCTTATTTGGAGGTTAGTGTAGATATGAAATTCCTTGAAGTCGCCCATCCCGAGGGCGGGAGATTCCTGGTTCATGTAGATCACATTACCAGCGGACATTACCGTCCCGCCGAAGGGGACGTAAAGACCCGACTGGGGTTAGATTTGGATGCGCGCCAGAACGCAATAGTCCTCTTCGGTGATGAGGCTGAGCGGGCGTGGCAGGCGCTTCAGAAAATAGTAGCGGCGACAACATCAGAATGACTCGAGCACTTGCCGCCGTGGGTTTCACGCAAAGACGCAAAGAACAAATCGGACTGGACTTTGCGACTTTGCACCTTTGCGTCTTTGTATGAAAATTCTTGCTGAGAAAGAAAACAAGATTCTGCGCTCTTGTTTCACAGAAAGGTTCCTACAGAAAGGCCCGAATGATCGCGTAGACGATGACGAGGCTCAGGAAGCCGGCCGAAGACGTGAAGGTCCATTCGACAGGTTTGCTCTTCTTTGCCAACAGCGCACGCACGATTACCACGCCGCATTTCCAGCCGTCATGCTGGTAAAGAGGGAGCAGGTTTCCCGCAGCGAGTAACAAGTTCATCCAGCTAAAGACCGTCCCAAAGGTGGCCAGACCGGCAATCAGATTCAAGATGATACCGCCAAGATGTACGAACAATTGTTGCGGGACTGATTTCTCCTCTAACCGGTTGCGGTCAAGCATCACGAATGACCCGAGAGGAAAAGCGCGAACAGTAAATAGGATATCGGCGAAACGAAACCCGAAAAGCCTGGGTCCCATGCCCAATCCAAGCTCAGAGGCGGGGACATTGCACCTTCTGGCGGCGATGAGATGCCCGGGCATTTGGGATCTGGTGAGGCCCCTGGTGACGGAAAGTGTGACTGTTAATCAGACAGAATTTGACTTTTAGTCAAGTGTGAGTTGACGTGATCGTTGGGGTTGAGAGGACCGCGAGACAGGCCGTTACCGCCCAAGTTTGAGATGTGCGATGGATGAGAGTCATCAGTACCGCCACGCGGGTAGCGGGTGGGTCAGTCACTGATGCCGCGGCGTCATGAGGTCATCAGGCACGCGGTAGCGTCGGGTCCGCGTTGCGCATCACAACTCCCAGTCGCTGAGCTTCCCTTCCCTTACGCCGTACGGACGGCCCCCCATGTTACTTGAATATCAATTGTCAAAGTCTGGCAAGTCATCACCCTGACCGTAAAGTACATAATCGATGGCGCTGGCAATGCTTTTTTCGTTCCACAGTTTTACCTTACTTCCTTTTTCGCGCCCAGGGACTAAATCCGTGCGGCCATAACCCATCCTGTCTTAACTGCCTCGTCGCGTTTGCCTTGAATGCAGTACGTACCAATTCCGCTTTACGATTGGCCGTCACCACAGTGTGGACGTGATTTGTGCGAACGTTGAATGCCAAAAGCAACCAGTTGCGGATTTTGCAAGTTTCTTGAATTGCAGCTTCGATCGCTTTGCGTTGCCTCACCCCCAGGATCAATGGCGCGGTCTTGAGTTGCTGCTGATTGTAGCGATGCCATTTCGCGTTCGGCGGAATGTATGGTGAGCGATAACGATTGTGAAAACGGTCTATTGAGCCGCGCTTGTCACCATGGAGCCAAGTACCATAGGTGCGAAAGGAGATGAAATAAGCTAACGGAGTGTCGGTGTCGTTCCACATGATGAGGATGAGGAAAATGATTTGAGATGCTCGCATATTGGCAGAGTAGATCTAGTCTGTCAACATGCTTAGCGATGACCCGACCCTACTGCGTGACGGTACTGATGATGACCTCGTGACACTAAGGATCGTAATGCGGAGCGATCACCCGACGCTACCGCCTGGTGCTACTGATGACCTCACGACACCGCGACAGATGCTACGAATTTTTTTGAGGGGTCAAATGCGGAAGGCCTTGGAGGATTACAGTTTTTCAGAAGCCAAAGTGGACGCAAACAAGCAGCGCCAAGCCGACCAACCCAGCCGAGATCGTGAAAGACCACTCGATCACCGGACTAGGCCCGCCAAACACGCTGCGGAAAACCACCATGCAGCTTTTCCATCCGTCCTGTTGGTACAACGGGAAAAGATTCCAGAGCGCCAGCACCAGATTGAGTGCACCGAAAAAGGATCCCCATGCTATCGCAGCGAGGATGAAATTCACCGCAATGCCTGCCAGCAGCACGAACAACTGTTGGTTTAGGGGGCGTCTCTGCAAGCCGTTCATGTCCATTCGGACGTAGGCGCCCAAAGGTAGTAGGCGGAGCTGATAATCAACACCCCGGACTCGCACACCGAAAAGAATAGGTCCCCACCCGAGTCCGACCTCGGTTACAAGAATTTTGCACGCACGAGCAGCAAGAAAGTGGCCAATCTCGTGAAGCACGAGCGCAACCACAAGGCTTAGGACAAGATTGAGCAGAGAAGCGTGCATCTATTGAGGAGACTTGCCACGAAGTTAATTAGCTAAGAATGATGAAACCCGCGCCTCAAGTAATTTCAGAGTCTGTAGCTCTTCCTTCATGTCAAGAATCAGGTACAGCAGGGGGCATACGACTACGACTGCGTCCAATACACCGATGTCCCTTGTCATCAGAGCGAGGAGCACGAATATCAATATGAGCGCAGAGATATAAAGTCTGATCGCAAACATGAAGCCTCCTGATTCATGTCTAAAGTAAAGAAGCAATGCGCCATCTCTTCCATCGAGCATGCAAGAGCGAGACCCTAGTTTCATGGCCAGCATTGTTGAACATTGAAAAGAGGCAAAGCACATTGACAAGCCCGAGGAACAGATCTTCAGACCTCGGCATGATCTCTAAGTCCCTGTCACGCTGCTGTCTCCCTCAGCCAATGCTCTCAGCAGTTGAGCTTCAGTCGGCGGCGGCCAGTCGGACCCACGAAACGAGGCTGTGAAGCCGGACGACCGCTCCAACCTCTGCGCGGCCCATCCGCGCGGCAACCACCAACGCATCGAGCCAGCCATTCCTACCGGCGAGCGAATCGGAATGCTCAATCGCGGAAAGGGCCTGGCCCATTTCCGCCATACGTACCGGCCAGTCTGGCGTTCGAGTCGCTCGCACACTTCGCGAATAGATGAAAGCGGCCTCGGTTCCGCACTTTGCGGAGTTCCCGAGAGACGCCTCGACGTCGAGGGAACCAGTGATCAGGAACAGCCGCTGGTCCGGCGCTTCCTCAAACCACGTGAGCACCTCAGGCAGCAGCCAGGCTCGGCCTGTAAACCGGTCGACGTTCTCCGCAATGCGACTGAGTAGATTAATCGTCAATGGACGAGCCCGCTGTTGCACTCAAATTTTAGGAGATGAATTCGCCCGGAGACGTCACCAGCCACGACGACACTTCCTGTACGATCGGCAGCACAGCGCTAAGCAGGCATCACGCCATCCGGTCCGATCTGCGCTGCCGGCGCAGCTACGTTCTCAAAAGCCGCTGGTCCTATCTGTTTCCCGATTTCCTCGAGCAGCTCCGGGTCGTCAGGCTTGGTGGCAATCAGCAGATAGCTTAATACGGTGTCGAGCGCCGTCGGGTTGTTCACTGCTACCGGCACCAGCGAACGGATCAGTGCAATACGTTCTTCTTCCAGAGAGTCGTCGGCCAACACTCGCGCCGCCAGATGAATAGCAAGCAAAGGCGCAAAGCCCGGGTCGGGAACACGAATCGGCGTTTTGTCAGCCAACCTTTCTGTCAAGTTATATTCCGGGTTGAGCCGCCGAAACTCTACGGCAGGGCGTTGGAAAACTTCGACCAAGCGCTCCAATGATTCAGCCTCTCGAGCCTGATGGATCGGTAGGACGTCCGGATCATCGTCGCGGTACTGATACGGCTCATGAATGAAATGGTCAGCCGCAAACTCGCGGTCCATCGGCGATCTGACGAGACGCCTAATCGTGTCGGCAAGATTCTTTCCACTCAGCGCAATATGATGCCAACGGTTGAGCGCATTACAGCGTGCCGTGATCCGAGCACAGAAGTGGTAATCCTGAATATGATGTGCGGACCGCAAGGCTTCTTGGAGTGTGTTGTCAATCGAGCCAGGTGTTTCCATACGACCGGCGCGAAGTGCATCGCAGAGTCGCAACTTAGCTGGCGCTTGGAACCCTCCGAAACCGTCTGGCAGGCTGAGAATACGGTTCAAGAGCATCCCTGCCTCGTGGGCGTCAGCAAGCAGTAATTGATAGAGTTCCATCAACGCAGTCAACCTGCGCTTGTGGTTTCCCCAGGAATCGTTGGCGCCTCGCTGGTTCTGTAGCGCATCAGCACCCGCCAGTGCCGTAGTGCGCCATTTGTCCAATGTCTCGAGTGGATCACTCGTACGCGCCTGTTCGGACAACATAGCCGCCGTGAGCGGCAACATCTCGGTGAAGTCTACACCGCCTCCGCTAAGGGCGGTTACGAGCAGATGACGCAGGCGTTGTTTGACCCAAGCTTGTTCGGGGTGGTGACGCAAGACTGCTTGCAACACCATCCAAAGCGAGCGATTGCGATATTCGACGTAGTTATAACCGGCGTGTGCGTCGACATATTGATCGACGAGTTCAGTTCCTTCTGGTCCATGTTCCCGCGCAATATTGACCAGAATCGGCCCATCAAAGTTGGCCGCGTACCCAATCTGATTCATCATCTCCGATTGAAAACCTAGCTTAGTGATAAAGCTCGGATTAACTGAGCCGAGGAGTTCGCGATTGAAGTCTTGTCCACTGACCCGGTTGACCAACTCCTGGCCCACTTCAAGTGATAGCGCATCTAGTTTGTCGAAAGGGAAGTTAGCTTGAGAAACGAGAGCTGCATTTATCCGATCCCTTAACAACGGCAGTGGTTCAAGTGCACGGAGGTTCTGAGTGGCGTCGTCGCGGAGTCGCTCCGACGCAGTCCTGTTTTTTTCAATGCCTAGCCACGCAATGATAAGTCGGGCTGCGACCTGCCAGTCTTCGTCTACATCGGTGAAAAGAGGCAGCCTCCTTTCAGCTTGTTCGAGCTTGCCTTCGTCCGCCAGCGTCACAACGGCTTCGCCACGAAGATAGTTTTGGCGAAATGTACCGAATTCTTTTGCTGCCCTCAATAACCAGGGCAGCATGTCCTCGCGTTCGTTTAGTGCCGCTACCACAACGGCCCTGTGCAGGTATTCATGCAACAAGGGCAAGTCGCCGAGGTGGGTTTCAAAGCCGCGTTGATACTCGCGACTGCTTGTGAGTCTGATGAGTGCCTGCGTACGCGTTTCGCGTTTGGCCTCGGACAAAGTGGCAGAGTCAGCCAAATGCACTGGTGTGTAGCGCAAGGCATATTGATCGTTACACCTGCCCCAGTTTGCGCCGTACTTTTCCTGAAAATAGCGGGCGATGGCTGCATGTCGCTCTGCCGGGAAGATCGGATATCCGTTATCCACCAGCAGGAAGTCACGAAATGACTGATGGTAGACACCATAGGGATCGGTTTTAGTGTCGCCGCCCACTAAGTACTGAGCACACACCTTCAGCACATCGCTGGCAGTGTCCTCGGGCAGTTCGGTAATCCCGATCAGCTGCGCTTTCGTCAAACCCTCGCCGCGGGCGACGGCAATCGTGCCCAGAAGCGGGCGGTAAGCATTTTCCCAACGCGTTGAATTAGCCGCCATCTCCCGCTCAATGAACTTGCGATAGACATCCTCCAACTCATCGGGGAGTTCAAGAGTATCGGGGTTTTCTATATCACCACCCTGCAAAACAAGATCCTTCAACACGTAAAACGCATACAGAAAGTTACCTCTGCTCTTTTCAGCAACGCGATCAGCCAGCACCTGCCGTTTGGTTTCCGGCACGGTATTCAAACGAGCGGCTGCATATAGTCGAACGTCGTCAACATCAGAAGGTGCGTTAGCGATGAGGTCGAGCGTTGGCGGGCCGACTAGATTGAACACGCGATCGCTGTTGGACCGGCATGTAAAAAAGAATCGCGCCTGCGGAGGAAAGTCATTCACCAGTTTGAGTAATTGAGTGATGTTGTTTTCGGCGTTAAAGGTGAGAGCTTCGTCAAGCGAATCGACGAGGATGACGATGCGTTCCGCCGGTAGCTGTTTACAAAGTTCCTCCAAAGGAAGGCGAACAGCCAGGTCGAAGAGCGGGCGGGCATCGCCACCTTTTATCTCGATCTGGACCTGTGAAATCTGTGCGCCGATTACCTGGCCTCCCTCTTGAACTGTCCCCACGTTTTGATTAATGACGATCTGGCGCGAACCTGACTTCTCAAGCGCGGCGCGAAAGGCAGGGTAGCGGTTGGCCAAGGTCTCGGAAATTGATTGCACAAAGGTCAGCGGCGAGAGGGTGCTTTCGAGCCCGGCTTGACAGAAATGACTGTGAGTCAACCAGCCTTTGCGCAGTGCGGGGGCGAGTGCCTCCCCGACGCTATCATCATTCAGCTGAGTCAGTCGTGCGGCGATAGCAGTCTTACCAGTGCCCGGACCACCAGTCAGTAAAAAGATACGTCGGTCGCCAGGAGGCTTAGTCAACCAGTCATTGACTTCTTTGAAGACCCATTCACGACCGGTGAAGTGTTCAGTTCTTTCCTTGATGTAGGAAGAAAAGTCCAGCATCACTGCCACCCTCTAATATAAACATTTCACTCCTACGGAGTGAGGACTCAACCGAGTTTGTCAATCGAAAGACCAGTCGCCTTCCCTTTGACTTCATCGATTTCCTGCCGGGTATCAACCGACCCGCCTCCCAGGGTACCGATCACTACAGTCGTTGCTTCGCCACCTGCTTCGACGGTGTCAATATCGTGAGTGGCATGAATTGAGGATCCGCGATCCACGTGATCTACCTTGACGACGGTCGATTTGCCCTTGAGCGTCTTTATTTTTGCATGCGCCGTAATCATCGCTTCCTGCCTTGCCGCTTCCAATGTTGGGTCTGAAGCCAACTCCGAGAAGATGACGCCGTCGGGCGAGCGCAGATAAAGAACCGGCGTGGCCCACCCGCGCGGATCTTCCAAAAGGGCAACTGCCACACGGCCAGCCGAGACCGCCTCGTCAATGCTCAAGCCCAGAGCCAACGACGCATAGAAACGCTCCGCAAAAGCTAGCGCGCTAGTATCGCGAACCGGGAACTGCATACCCACGACCGCTCCAAGCTCGGCTTTTAGCAGCGCCTCGGCGACACTACTCCAGGCGCCCACATCGTCCCTTTGCGCAGTCTGACACGCACCCAGAACCGCAACACGTACACCTGCGTCTCGCAATTGAACGGCCAGTAGTTCCGCATCGAGGGTCTTTTCGTCGCCGTACTCATCCTCCAGAATGATGCTGGCCTTTCCTTCATTCGCTCCAGGCACTGCAGATTGCACTGCCTCGAACTTGCCGTGGCCGGCGAAGTGAAAAAGATGTGCAGGCTTCATCTTGTTGGGAAGTTCGCTTGGTCCTGCGTGGTCAACGCTGTCGACAGTTAGCCGTGAACTGCCTGCGAGTGCCTTCACGACGATCGCGCGCTCATCGGCAACCTTGAGCTTGGGCCATCCAGCTGGGCTGGCGACCGCGACCATTACCTTCAGTGGAGTCTTCGCTTCGATTCTCCATGCTGGCAGGGGTGTCGCCGAATGACGTACAAGTGAGACGTTCGGCATCAATGCCAAAAAATCCGAGACCTTGCTTTCACCGCCGCCCCGATTGAAGACGATGAATTCCCAAGGCCAGTTGGCTAACTCGCTTCCGGAGAACATCAGCCTGACGCGAACACCTTCCTGCGCCGCTGCCGCTTGCGTAATTCGGTTGTTCAGTGCGTTCCATACGTTTGACGGAAGAAGTGCTACAGCCAAAGCTTCGCCAAGCGATCGAACATCGCTCCAGTCCGCGTCTGCGCCCTTTGCTTTGTCGTTGAGATCATCAAGTGCCCTGAAGTCCAACTCGCATTTCATCGACTCACCCAACGCACCGGGAACTTGAACCGTGAAGGTCAGACGCTTCTTGCCCTCGGCCTTGATAACCTGCGCCTCCGTTGCCCAGAGAACAAAATCGGTATATCGCATACTGTTCCCTCCAATCGCTCCTTCAATCGAACTGCGCGTGATACGCGAACAGCATCTCGTCCCAACGGGTGTTCCTGGCAAAAGCCAGCTTCGAGTACGACGGCGAGATGCGCTCTTGCTTCGGGGGCATCAGGTAAACCGAGATGCCGCCAATCCCATCGAACCAGGCGCCGCGATGACCTTCCGCGAGAACCGCCCCGGCGCCTGGCAAGAGTGCCTGCAGGATATCTGCGGCAGCCTGCTTTACGGTAGCCGAAACCGCTTCGGACCTCGCCAGTCCGGCAGCCAGGGAACCCATGTCCCAAAGGTGGTAGTTGAATTTACTCGGCTTGCGCTTCTCTCTCTCGGTCTCGCGCTGCCGTGCGGTATGCTGGACCTTCCAGAGGACCTCGCCGTGGTTGCTCATGTCCGCACGAAGGGCATCTGCGAGCCGATCTGTTGGGCGAACGATATCCTCGATCCTTTCCAGGTCGAGCGCAACCTTGGTAACGTCACCAGCGCCGGGTGGGTTAGCCGTATAAAAGCTAACGTAGCGGTCCACGACAAGCCGCGCAAAATCGGCGCCGCTCATGTCTGCAGCCGCCCGAAGTTCGCCGAAGACGCCCCCGTACGGCCAGCTATGCCCGGGAACCAGCCCCTCCGAGGCAACGAGATGCCGCACGGCCCTTCGCACCTCATAGGCAACCTCGAGGTTTGCCATGAGGCAGGCATCCATGCCAAGCAATTCGATCGGTTTGCCGATTGAGTCGGCAATCGTCCCCACAACCCGGCTAAGCTCCAGTGTGTCGAGCGAATGTCCCGTCCCGTCGTCAAATAGAATCGCACGCTCGGCGGGCTTGTCCGGCTTGAGGATTTCGCGAAGCGTCGAGCGGAACAGTACCATGCTGCCTGGTGCGCCCGCCCTTTCTCGCAACTCTGCGGAATCCATCTGCGCTCCGGGGCGCGCCTCCTGCGTGACCGCTTCGATTTCCCAAGGCTCCCAACCCGTACCGTGGCTCCAGAGGATGAGGCCGTATCGCTCGGCTGGGTGCTTGTCGAAGAGCCACTTTGCCATGGCGATGAGCCCGTCGGGATCGCCGGAGTCGAATGATCCCAGCTGCTCCTGGTACTGGACCACGCCGGCGTCGCCCATCACGTAGCGGGCCGCACCGACGCCACCGTCGTACAGCACTCCATGCACCACATCCCGCGTGCTTCCGACGTTGAGGATCTCCAGCAGACTGTTCTTGCCGAGTTCCTCAAGGTTGTTGTGGGCGGCGATGTACGTCAGGAGTGTCCATTTGGTTGTGAATGGCATATGAGTCGGCTTCAGTTAACTTCCGGCGCCACCAGGGCGTTTTCCACGCAACTCCCCGTGCTGAGCGATCAGCCGTTCGATCGACGCTCGGAAGTCGTCGTCCGCGGCCTTGAGCTCCGCTTGCACGGTTTTCGGATCTGTCATGTACATAAGCCGTGTCCAGTAAGTGTTGAATGCGACGCCGAGCCATGTGATGAACTCAAGATTTTCCTCGAGCGAATGCAATGGCTGTCTAACAAAGAACGCAAGGAACGCCCCCACACTCAGCCCGGCGAAAGCGATCGCCGTGACTGAGTTGCCGTTGCGTAGACCGATCACGGCCGCTACTACGAACAGCCCGATGCCGACAGCGAACAGCAAAACATAGAGCCAGACCGTCACACGGTACGGTTTCATGAAAGCATTGAGGGTGTTCTTGAACATCTCCTCGTTCTGCTGGAAACCGTTCACCATGTACTGCGTCCAGGCGTCCCTGAGCTCTCGGGGTACAGGGTTTGTGGGGTCCGGCAGCGACGGCAAAGGCAATTTAGAGAGATCAGACGCGCCTGGCATTCTGAGCTTCTCGCCACCCAGCGATTCAGCCGGTTCGTTGTTGGCACTTAAGCTATCGGTCATGAACGTCCCTCCAGAAATTTGCCCTGAACTTACTTGAGCAGGCTTGTAAGTGTCTATGCGTAACTTGAACGCTGCCGAGCTTCAATCCGCGCTACAAATCAATTGCGACGACTTCATGATCGAGGATCGAAGCGACCTTGACGGTCAAATATTCCCGAGACCATTCTGTGAGCGGAGTGTCGCCGGCCGCCAGGAGGCGGACTTTTCGTGGCTGCCTACTTTCAGGAAGCCGCACGCGAACTGTTTGCGGCCCGATCGAGATCAACTCGCGCAATGGACCCTTCATCATCATGGGGTTAGTTAGATTGACCAGGTGCACCGTCATCGAATCACTCTGCCGCCACACAGTAACGTCGAGAACGCCAGGGCCGGTAACACTGACAGGCGGTTCTTCGTTGGTGGCCCATTCCACGGCGTTGCGCAGAAGTTTGAGGTGGTCGACACACAGAACCTCCCAGAAGGTGCGATCGATGTCCCACGGAAAATAGATAATGCGCCCGGGAGGAGTGCCGCTGCGAATCTCGCGCAGGTACACCTCCGGTTTGTTTGTCTTTGCGACGCGCGGATAAACCTTCTCCATGGGCAGATCGGGATAGCTCGGAATTAGCGTGAGTGGCGGATTCGGAAATTTCTCGCGGGCTTCGACCTCAAGGCGCCACACTCCATGGACAATTCGCTGCGCATTGTCGAGACCTCTCAAGAGCGGAGGTTCGCGCGCGCCGCCGTGTTCGAGGCGCAAATAAGCATTGCGCATAGGGCCTTCCGGCCCGCTCTTGAAGCTCACTCCGAACAGGTCGGCTAGTCCGAAGTCCTTTCGCGCCCCACCCCACTCATCATAGAGGCTGGTTTCGTAGGTAGCGATAAGGCTGCCACCTCGATCGACGAATTCGCGAAGCTGCTGGCATTGAAGATCCGAGAGCGCCGCAAGGTTCGGAAGAATGAGAGTCTTGAACTGGTGCAGGTGCGCCGTATCGAGCAGCCGATCATGGACCATCTCGAATGGTACGCGCGCTTCGATAAGGGCCTGGTACCAGCCGAGTGTGTAATCCTCGACTTTTTCGCCGGCGCGGTCGCCGCCGTAAAACCACGCGGTCTGCTGCGAATAGACCAGGGCCACGCGCGCGAGCGAAGCTTCGTTGCGCAAATATTTTCCCCAGTCGGCGTGACGACGGTAAAGGTGCTCGACTACTCGCAACCAGCGTTCATCGTGAAGCACGCCTGAGAACTTGGTGAACCATGGTCTCAGACCGTTGGCGACGCCATCAGCCACCCAGATGCGGATTTCGGCGTCGCTCTGCACGGAGTCCTTCCAGCGGTACGGTTCCTCGAGCCCGACGCTGAAGATACCGACAATGGGTTTGCGGCCCATCACGGCACGGAACTCTTTAGCGTTTTTGCCATTAGCCCACGGAGCCGTGAGGCCGCGCCGGGCCTGGCGGTCCGCGATAAGCGTGGGCGCGAGCTCGCCAATCTTTTTCATATCGAGCGAACTGGTCGCGCCACCGCCTGTGTTGGGAATCACGCACGAATTCGGATTGATCTTGCGAACCTCGCGGTCCCAGAGCTGCCAAAGGTCGAACAGACGTTGCTGACGCCAGAGGATGTAAGTGCGACGAACGGGATCTCGCGGATCATTTGTGCGAGGCAGATCCTGGCCGGCGGCCTCGCGAAACAGCTTCTGGCAATTCTCGCAGTAGCACATACCAGAACCATCCCAGCGATTGATGAAGATGCCATCGACCATGTAACGCGAGACAATCTCCTTCTTCACTTCGGTCATGAACTCGAAGTTGTAAGGACCGAGCCCGCAGGTGACCCACATCTCTGGCGAGGCCCAGTGGCGGCGCTTGTTGCCGCTTGCATCGACGGCAATCCAATCCGGATGCGCGTCGTGAACGTCGTCGTAAGTGGCGTGGGGATCGGTGCGCGCGATCACAACCATGCCGAATTTGCGGCAACCAGCAGAGAGTTCGCCGAATGGGTCGGAGTCGCCGAGCCACTGGCTGCGATGATGGAAAGGAATCTTCGTGGGATAGTATGCGACGCACCCTCCTGCACTTAGACAGACGGCGTCTGACTGCGTGCGCCTGAAATAGTCGTCTATCAACCCAGGTTGGAATTGGTACCGATATCGCGCCAGATGTGTCATCCGCGATCAGCGAACCTGAAGATAAATCACTCAGGGCCACAGTGGCGCCGGCGAGAGCTGTGGTTCTCAGAAACTCTCTGCGTGATAGGTCTGATGACATCGAAGCTCCGTCTTGAGTTTCCTGGTCAGTATTTTGGACCTTAATAATTCAGTGTGGGTAAGTTCTTTATTTCGCAAAGCTGAAAGGATAGCCTCCTTAAGCGTTTCGTAGTTTTGCTTGTCGATATTTTTCCCGCTTTTACCCAATGGCTGTTTGGTAAGTATTTTTCTGTCATTTTTGCTTCTCCATTTTTAAATATAGTTTTTTCAGTTGGCACTTATGCGCGGTAATTCCGCAAGGCTTCGCGCACGTATTAAGTGTCATATTTTGCACTGGCGGACGTCCCTATGACAATTTTTATCTACCGCCTGTCTCTAGCAAAACGCCAATCTCGATTCTTCATGACTCATTTTAAACAGAATTAAAGAGTCGTGTGTCCGGTAGCGATTAGACACAATACAGTTTTGGCGCACGTTCTAAGAACGCGCGCGGCGTCACAGGAGGAGCAGATTGATGCGATTGACGCGCTCGATACCATAGACACGCCGAATTCAACCGCGGCGTTACAAAGAGCAACTCAAACCGAAGCTACTCGCGAGCGCCGCGTTGCTAAGACGGAATGAGATTTCAACGCTGGACTCGGTTGTCACTACTTTACTGAAAGACCGAACGAGCGTGAGCGAATCGGTATTATGGAAGGTATCCTTTGCTATTGAAAACGGCGTAAAGGATCCACGCGCGATACAGCCTTTGTCTCGGCTGTTTAGCGCCGGAGACGTGCGACTCCGCCGTGCGGCTGCCGGCGCGCTTCGACATACCGGGGACGGCAATCAAGAACGTTACCATGCGCGCCGCACCGCGCATAAAAACATTTGAAGGCATTCTTGCTCACATTCACGCTGAAGTGTTTGCCGTTCGAGGAACCACGATGAATCGGAACACTTGCCGCGCAGCTCCCTGGCCGATCTTCTTTAGCCCGGTCATGCCGTAACCGTCAGCCACGTTGTTAAATCAGTGTAGAATACGCGCACTTCAAGCTTTGCATATTGGGCAAGCGCCGGTGAAGGTCTTATTACTGTCGAAAAGTGTGAGGTGAATCTTCCAAATGTTCCGAATCAGAACCTTTCCGCTCCCGGGTAAGTCTCTCGTCGGGAGTGGGCTGTGGGTTGTCGTCGTCCTTCCCTGCCTCTGGCTCGTACAGGCGCAGGCACCGTCCTCGTCGATGAGGCAAACGGGCGCTGACAACGAATACCAGACGGGCGCCGTCTTGTGGACTCAATCATCGGCCGAATATCGCGCGCTCGCTTATCAAACTTTTTCTTTGGCCAGGTCGCGCTTGGATGCCGACCTTCGCAGCCATCCCAGCATAGGGCTGCGCAGATCTCGTCAAACACGGGGTTCATCGCTGCCACCCGCGGTCGTTGTAGACGTCGACGAAACCGTCCTGGACAACAGTCGTTATCAAGCTGAATTGGTTCTGCGCGGGCTGGCTTACAAGCCGGAGAGTTGGACAGCCTGGTGCGAGCGCGCGGAGGCGGGCGCGGTTCCTGGCGCAGTAAACTTTCTCAACTATGCTGCGGCTCGCGGAGTTCGAGTTGTCTACATCACCAATCGTCGTTTGCCGGAGAAGCCAGGAACGATTAGAAACTTGCAAACCCTGGGATTTCCGAACGTCAGCGAAGGGACCGTAATGGTGCGCGAGGAAGGAACAACGCCGAGTAAGGAGTCTCGTCGGAAAAAGGTAAAAGAAATCTATCGAATTGCGCTGCTTATCGGAGACAATCTCAACGACTTCAACGATGATTTCGCCGGCAAATCAATCGCGAACCGGTCCGCCCAGGTCGATCGCGAACGCGCGGAGTTTGGCTCGCGCTTCATCGTCGTGCCGAATCCGATGTACGGCGATTGGGAGAATGCCGTCTACGAAAACAAGGCGCGTCTGACTGACTCTGAAAAGCGGGCATATCGCCGGGCAGCGCTCAAAGGTCAATAAGGCCACGCGTTCAGTTTTGGCGATTTCCTTTCCGTATGGCTTGAACCCGAGATTCTCATGCCTTCGGAAACAGTGGTAATCGTCACATCAAACTTTTCTGCGCAACAAGCTAAGCAGAAATAAAACTGTCGCTACCGAAATAATGGCCGGGCCAAGGGAGAGATTGAGAATCACCGAGCCGAGCTTCAGCTGTGAATAATAACGGTTAATAAAGAATCCGATCGCGACCGACAGCACGCTCGCCGTTGAGGACGCGCATAGAAACGCAGTGAGAGTGTGGGTCAACTGTCGTCCGATTGCTGATGGCCAGGATGTCCGACAAACTTCAGTTTGTCGTTCGCCGCGTTGCTCGAGAGATTAATGGAAACTCTGATCAAGGAAACATTTTGGACAGCGGTACCGCGAAGCGGTAAAGATCAGATGAGATCGATCGACGACAAACTAAAGTTTGTCGGACATTTTGCAGCAGTAGACCCAAGAGGAGAGGAGGCGATCAGATCGTGCGGATCGCTAGCGTGAACGGTCGCAAAGACCTATTGAATCCTCCGGGTAGGCCCAGCGGTTACCCAACCAGGCCCCCACAGATCCGGACTTGCGCAATTCGCGCATCCGGTTCGTCAGTTCACCAGTGCGTCGGCACGCGCACCAGCGCAGAACGTTAGCTGCCCTGCAGACGGTTTAGATTTGGTGGACGATCCGGGGCGGTGGCAACTGAAAGATCGTAAGCAGCTTCGTGAAGCGCGCGATGGTCATGCGCTTCTTGCCGTCCCGAACAGAAGGGCCTCTAAAGCCCCTTCCTCTTCCGCGCTCAGGGTGACCGCAGTTTTCTTTTCGGGCATCGGAAGTGTCGATCTCTTCATCCGTCATGCTGTTAATGCGCACCCAATCGTTGAGTTCTGATTTATCCTTCTTCATAAAGAGGGGGTCGGTTCTCAGGCTACCTCACGATGTACTCAGCTGGCATTGAGTGGCGTTCGCGCGCCCGCTTAGCTGGCGTGATCAGTTCGCGCACAGTGGCTATCAGCTCGTCGACAGTTTCTGGTGTGAATGAGGCCTCGCCGTCGTTTGGGCAAACCCAGGCATAAACGTTCGGCACTCGGATGGAAACGCCGTCTTCACCATACTCGAACGTCGCTGGCTTCCACTCTTTCGAAACTTGATGCCACCGCAGATTGGAACATGCTGTTCAGTCATAGTAATTAACTTTTGAAGACATGCGTGATACTTTAAAGTGAAATTCCCCCTTCAAGTTCTGAGTGAAACCGAAGACCTCGAGCGATCTTCGAATGATCGTTGCAAGGAGGTATTATGTTAGCAACCCACCGATTGATGCTCCGAGTTTTCGTTTTCATGCTTGTTGCCTTGGTGACTTGGATTGCTCTGTCCACACGGGGTGTCGTCGAGACTGGAGAGAGCAAAACCGCTGCGGCTGAGACCAAGCTCGCCGACGCCCTTGCTGCATGGGAACAGGTTTATTCAGTCTTGACTCATCCGCGCTGCATCAACTGTCACACTGCGACAAATTATCCGCAGCAAGGAGATGATCGCCACCGTCATTTCGCCAATGTCATCCGTGGTCCAGAAGGCAACGGCGTTCCAGGTTTGAATTGTGTGAGTTGTCATCAGGAGACTAATGCCGACAGTACCGGAGTACCGGGCGGAGACAATTGGCACCTGGCGCCACTGTCAATGCAATGGCAAGACTTGAACGATCAGCCATTGTCCAGTGCAGCAGTGTGTCGTGCTGTGACCGATCGTTCAAAGAATCACGGTCTTGATGGACCTGGTTTGTTAAAGCATCACGAAGAAGAACCGCTAGTTCTTTGGGCCTGGAACCCTGGGCGGCGACCTGACGGAGCGACGCGGGCATTGCCTCCGATCACACATGCCGAGTTTGTCGCCGCAACTCGCAGCTGGGTCATGGCCGGCACGCCCTGCCCACAAGGAAGATAGGCGCGCAGGTAGGAGATCAACCATGGCAACTTATCAACTCAACGTAAATGGCCAGCGCAAACAAGTGAACGTCGATCCATCGACGCCGCTTCTCTGGGTGCTGCGGGAAGAGCTTAAGATGACGGGCACCAAGTATGGTTGTGGGATTAGCGCCTGTGGCGCGTGTACGGTGCACTTGGGGGGCATAGCTACGCGTTCATGTGTGGTTCCCGTATCGCTGATTGGTGACCGTCCGATCGTTACCATTGAAGGCATCGGAAAAGATTCCGTGGGCCGCGCGGTGCAGGACGCCTGGGTGGAAAAAGATGTGGTGCAGTGCGGCTACTGTCAGAGCGGCCAGATCATGAGTGCCGTCGCGCTTCTGAAAGCGACACCAAAACCAACCGACACCAATATTGAAGAGTCGATGGGTGGAAATCTTTGCCGCTGCGCCACCTATGTGCGCATTCGCGAAGCCATCAAGAGTGCGTCTCAACAACTGAAGTAAAGGAGGGCGACCCATGCAAGCAGCATTCACAACTGAGAACGATCTGAATCTGAATCGGCGCAGCTTTCTTCGTGTATCTGCCGCTGCAGCGGGTGGGTTGTTAGTTTCTTTGTACTTCGATCTTCCCGCATCAGCGCAGGAAGGAAATCAAGCGCCACCGCCGAAAGTCTATCCGCCGGATGCGTTCGTTCACATCAGACCTGACGGCAAAATCGTTATTCAGGTAAATCGTCTCGAGTTCGGCCAGGGCGTGCATACTTCGCTCCCTTTGATCCTGGCTGATGAGATGGACGCTGACTGGTCGCAGGTGATGGCTGAACTCGCACCCGCAGCCGACGTCTATAAGGATCCACTCTTTGGAATCCAGATGGTTGGCGGCTCGGGTTCTATCGCGCATTCGTTTCAGCAGTATCGCGAGCTGGGAGCCAAGACGCGCGCGATGCTGGTTGCCGTCGCGGCGGATCGCTGGCACGTCGCCCCGGAACAATGTCGCACCGAATTGAGTGTCGTTTATGGACCAAACGGGCAATCAGCTCGTTATACAGAGCTGGCGAGCGACGCCGCACACAAACCAGTGCCGGAAAAAGTACGTCTCAAGAATCCGTCAGATTTTCGGCTGATCGGCAAGAAAGTTCGGCGGCTGGATAGCCGAGCAAAGTGTGATGGTTCGCAAAAGTTTGGACTCGATCTGGATCTTCCGGGAATGAAGGTCGCGGTTGTGGCTCACCCACCGGTGTTTGGCGGCCGCGTAAAGAGCGTCGTCGACAACGAGGCGCGCAGCATCGAAGGCGTCCGCGACGTGTTCGAGATTCCTCTCGTGAAAGGGACCGGCGTCGCTGTGGTAGCCGAAGGATTCTGGCCCGCTAAGCAGGCGCGCGACCGACTTAAGATCGATTGGGATCTCGCCGGAGCAGAACAGATAGACAGTTCACAGTTATTAACTAGATACAAAGAACTTTCTCGGACTCCCGGCAATGTCGCCGTTGCGCGCGGCGACGAGAAGGCGATGGATCAATTTGTGAGCGACAATCGAATCATTGCCGAATACGAGTTTCCCTATCTTGCTCACACGCCGATGGAACCTTTGAATACGACGATCCGCTTTGATGGCGATCGCGCGGAGGCCTGGGTTCCTTCTCAGTTTCAGACGCTGGATCAAATAGCCATCGCCCAAGTTCTCGGCCTGAAACCTGAGCAGGTCACCTTCCACACGGAGATGGCTGGCGGAGGCTTTGGCAGGCGCGCTGTTCCCGATTCCCACCTGCAGCGTGAGGCTGCAGTGATCGCGAAACGTCTGCGCGGCACACCGGTTAAGCTTGTCTGGACAAGGGAGGATGATGTCCAGGGCGGGTACTATCGTCCGATGCACGTCCATCGAGTCGAGATTGACATTGGCCAGGACGGTATGCCTAAGGCATGGCGGCACGTGATTGTCGGCCAGTCCATCATTATGGGTACGGCATTTGCTGCCATGCTGGTGAAGAACGGCGTTGATGAAACCGCCGTGGAAGGCGCCGCAGATACCCAGTACAACATTCCGAATTTTCACGTTTCCGCACACCATCCCACGGTAAACGTGCCGGTTTTGTGGTGGCGTTCAGTAGGGCACACACACAATGCTTTCGTCATGGAGTCGCTGATAGATGAGTTAGCCACGCGAGCAAAGATCGATCCCATCAACTATCGTCGTAAACTCCTCAAACCTGACGCAAAGAAATTGCTTGGCGCGCTTGATCTGATGGATGAAAAAAGCGCCGCCTGGCGAAACAAGTTGCCGAAGGGACATGCTGTCGGCATTTCGTGTCACGAATCCTTCGGGACTGCTGTCGCCTGCGCAGTTGACGTTTCGATCGAAAACAAACGCCCAAAAATTCATCGAGTGACGGTTGCGCTTGATTGCGGCATCGCTGTAAACCCGCTGACGATCGAAAGTCAATTCCAGGCGGGCGTGGCCTTTGGTGTGACACAACTGATGGCAAAGGGAGCAATCACATTCAAAGATGGCCGCGTGGAACAACGAAACTTCGACGGCTACACGCCACCTTACATCGTTGATGCGCCGGTAACCGTTGATGTGCACATCGTGCCCAGCACCGAAGCGCCGACCGGATGCGGCGAACCTCCGGTGCCGGTGATCTCGCCGGCGGTAGTTAACGCGCTGGCCAAGCTATCCGGAAAGCCGTATCGCGCGTTGCCGCTGGTGACCATCTAGTCAAAGTCACGCCGCAGAGCGTTGGTGATCTCTGATCTTGAGTTAGTAGAACGTGAGAGATGTTGAAGCATCCTTGAATAGATTATTGCGGCGTTTTATGGCTTCGGAAATCAAGAGAGTGCTGGCCGTTGGGGCACACCCGGATGACGTGGAAATCATGTGGTCCGGTACCCTCTTTGCGCTCCATCAACTCGGACACGAGGTTCATGTCGCCTCATTAACCCTGGGCGATTGTGGGTCGGTTGAACTTTCAGCCGAAGAGATACGCCGCATTCGCCATCATGAAGCAATGAAGGCTTGCGAGGTGCTGGATGCGACTTACCATCACGCGGGCTTTGACGATTTATGTATTTTCAACGATGACAACTCTAACCGCCGTGTGACGGCACTGCTGCGAGAGGTAGATCCTTGGATGGTAATTACGCACTCGCCTAACGACTATATGTCGGATCACGAGATGACCAGTCTCCTTGTTCGCAACGCCTGCTTCAATGCATCAATACCGAACTATGAGACGAAGGCTGGCGCCGCTGCTTGCACCTTGAACATACCCTACCTCTATTACGCCCAACCGATGGAAGGCATAGATATCTTTGGCAAGAAAGTCACACCGCAGTTTTACGTGGATATCAGCGGGGTGATGCAGCAAAAGTTAGAAATGCTGGCCTGCCACGAGAGCCAGCGTAACTGGCTGCGTGCACACCACGGAATGGATGAATACATGGAAAGCATGCGTCGCTTTAACAGTTCACTGGGGCAAAGAGCATCAAAAGTGTCGGGGAGACTGATATCCTATGCCGAAGCTTTTCGCCAGCACCGCGGGCACGCCTACCCTGACGACAATGTCATCACGACATTTCTCCGAGAGAGCGTCATAGCGGAACCAGCCTACTGAGTTATTCAGGCTCCATTGAATCTCTTCTAAGTATTGCTCATGCGAGAGTTCACGCCGAGTGCTCTTTTCATGCCTAGGCTCGATTACGCTTAGCAAAACTCAGATCACGGCCAAGAATAGTGTAGTGTATCGTCTTCGAAGGAGAAGGAATGCCCTCGACTACCTTGGGCCAGGTTTCTCCCTCGTCCTCACTCGCATAGATATCGCCATCTGTGTTTCCGGCGAAGACTCCGCATTTCCAGCGCGAGTGCCACTAGAAGCCCATGCGTGGCAAATTGATTGTGATAGGCGTCTGTTGTTGCGATCAATTAGCAATTGAATAATGAAACAAATATTCATTTGAAAGTCGCTTGACAGCCTCGTTTCTTCGTTTTAAAAACCTGCTCATTCATGTCGCGCAAAGACTATCGCAGCATGATAGTTGATCGCTGGATTTCGACGATTGACGAATTGCGGCTCGCTCGGGAAAGCGGGCCACCCACTGCTAATGCTTAAGGAGGGTTCAATGGTTTCAAGGAGATTACAGACAGTTGGCTCGACGGCGCTTGCGATCGGCGTCCTGTTCATCTCAGCTTCGGTGGCTTTGGCGCAAAGCCAGGCGGGTTCCACGGTCACGAATTCAATCAACACCAGTAACAATTCAGGCAGCGGAGCTAGCGGCCAGAAGATGAAAGTGAAGGGCGTAGTCACGCAGCGTGAAGCTGACACATTTGTCCTCAAGGATGGCAGCGGAGTCGACACAACCGTCCGCTTAACTAGTCAAACCAGCGTGAAAACCAACGGCGGCTTCTTGCGTGGCGGAACCAACTATGCTCAGACCAATATAATGCGCGGTCTCAATCTTGAAGTGGAAGGCCGCCGTGGATCGTCAGGTGAGTTGATTGCCGATAAAGCCAGGTTCAACGAATCCGACCTGAGGGTTGCGCGTGCGGTTGAATCCCGCGCAGCCCCGCTCGAGGAACGAGCAACAAACACGGAAACCAAGCTGACGCAGGTAGAAGAGAACGCCCAGCGTCTCTCAGGACAGCTTGACGAACTTGTCGCCGTAGCTAATACGGCCAAGGGAGGCGCGAAAGCGGCGCAGGACACCGCGGATGCTGCTATCGCGGGTGTAAATGAAACCAACGATCGGATTTCGGCGTTGGATGATTACACGCCACAAACAACTACCGCGGTAAACTTCAAGCTCAACAGCGCCGTACTTACGGACGACGCTAAGACGAAACTCGATGAACTTGCCACGAAGGCCCTAGACACCAAAGGCTACGTCATCGAGATTGCGGGCTTCACCGATTCGACCGGTGGCATCGAGAGGAATCGCAGACTGAGTCAACGTCGTGCGGAGTCCGTGATTCGTTACCTAGTTGAGAATCACAGTATTCCTTTGCGTCGTATCGTCACGCCGTATGGCTATGGCAAGACGAACCCGATAGCGGATAACTCAACGCGAGAAGGCCGCGAACAGAATCGTCGCGTCGAAGTGAAGTTGCTCGTCAACAAGGGACTGCTCCAACCGGCGCCGACAATGAATAGGTCGAGCAGCAGTTCCGGGAATTAGTCGCATCACATTTGCGATACGCGAGGAAAACTGAGGGAGTGGCTCGTCGATTATCCGTGCCACTCCTTCACCCAAACAGGAGGCAATCTCGTGGCCGGTTATTTTTCTTTCCGCAAGGTTATCACGACCTATTTAGTAAGAACTCTCTATGCGCTGGGTTTCATCCTCCTGACTTTCGGTGGAATAGGTTTGGCAGTATGGGCTATTCAACGTCTAAACGCGGCCACCATGCCCACACGCACGGCCATTTACTTTATCGCTGCTGGAGTTGGAGTCGCGCTCGTAGGCAACCTGGGCTGGCGAATGATTTGCGAGTTCTGGCTCCTGCTCTTCAACATGCACGCGTTGCTTGTCTCCATTGAACGAGAAATGAGGCACGAGGGCGATCAAACTCAAATGAAACACGACGTTATTGAGGCAGAGACGAACCGCGAAGACTCCAGAGCACAGCGAAGGACCTACGCTGTCGCTTCCGAACGAAGCGTGCTCGGCCTTTCTTGACGGTCCCGTTAGTTACACTCACCGGCAGACCCCTTCTTCCTCGATCACGACCAACGCGACACCTTGAGCACCGGCCTTACGATCAAGATGAGTGATTGCAAGACGCGATTTCTTTTGTGGCTACCTTTTAGAATAGACGCTCAGTTATTTGACCACTGAGATGGCTTACTGGATTTCCTGATCTCAGAAAACTTGTATGGATTTCGGATAAATTCACCTTGGGATTCCGACGCGATCCACCGAAATTCTGGGTAGTTTGGTCATGTACGGTGCTGGTCCAAGAGTTGCAGTCGTTTTCGCTCTCATCCTTACTAAGTTGTAATACTCGAAGATGCATCCTTTGTTGCGAGCCGAAGTGCGGCGGCGCGTCTCTTTTGGTCATTAACGATAGGAGAAACGATTGTGAAACACTTAGGTACGTTACTCATGGCCCTGCTCGCCGCCCTGCTTTTATCAACGCCCGTAAAGGCAAGCCCGGCAGGGATATTAAACGTCAGCAACTGTGCGGGGGGCGGTGTGACTATTACATCAACAACTATCGATTGGACTCTTCCGGTTGGTGGAGGAAATGGTTGTATCCAAACCGGAGGTGGGACGAACATCACATACACCGGTGGAGGCCCGTTGCTCCCGGGCGTCCAAGGCACGATACTAGACTTGAATGCGGGTGGTGGAGCGGTTCCCGACTTTATGACGTTCGTTGGGAATCCCGTTCTACACCTTGACCTGACATCGCTCGGCCCAGGCGTGGCCAATACGATTTGCGCCGCGGCCCTTGACCCAAATCTTCCTGCATGCTCGCCTACGGCCGGATCTCCGTTCGTGTTCACGCCCACTTCGACCGGCACTGCGCTCACATTATCCGCTGCTGGTATAGCACGTGACGCAAGTGGTACGAATAGTGTGTGGACGGGGACGTTCACGACCCAGATTGCCGGTGTGACCCCGCTCTCAATCCGGAACACCATTGTCGGGGGAGGGAGCATCACTAGTACTTACTCTGGCAGTTTCACTGTTAATGTAACTTCGCAAGTCCCTGAGCCGGCGACGATGCTGTTGTTCGGCAGTGGACTCTGCGGGGTAGGAGCAGCAATTCGGAAGAGAAGGAAAGGAAATTAGCTGCCGGCCACGTCTCACAACGCATGCCTGACCGCTACTCGCAAATCCGTCTTGAGGCAAAGCGGAGCGCGTTAGAAGCGCTATCGACTAGTAGTAATGGCACAAACAACGACACAAAAGCGGCCACGATAGACCGCTTTCCTCACAAACTAAGGAGGGACGGCGATGAGCGGACGCGTAATGGATCGAATGGCACAATCAGCGTTTGGCTCACATCCCGTTCAATAAATCAGCGGACATTTGTCGCCGCATCGCGTTGACGAGCTCTCGCTAGTCAGAAACATGCGCTGTCCTTCTACTCAGTAGACCGTAAAAGTGCTCACCGGATCGTCGTCGTCGGGACCGTTAATCCGGTGAAACACCCCCACCACGTCTCTGCTTTCCAAGTACTCAGCGTGGAGCAGGGATGAATCGACTACGGGTTTGAGCTCACCGTATTTGCGATTCCCTTGTTTTGCAAAATTCTGATCTCCACTCGCCGATTTTTCGCGCGTCCGGCTGCAGTCTTGTTATCGGCAACAGGCTTGGAGTCACCATATCCAAAGGGTTGAACCAGCCGCCGCAGATCCAAATTATGCACGCC
>WNGF01005951.1_pt1 | contig 25978 bp, 23 predicted proteins | sample 5400641 | NCBI WGS metagenome assembly WNGF01 (sample SAMN13153371, study PRJNA577476) | soil metagenome | isolation source: 80 cm soil or saprolite under grassland replicate 2 | place: USA:California | collected 2016-06-15 | reverse complement strand
GATCGACGAGCGCCACCGGGCGATCGTGCCGCCGGAGGTGTGGGGCGAGGGCGACCCCGAAGGCGTGCGACAACGCGCGGCCGAGCGGATGAAGGACACGGCCCGGGCTGCGGCCCGCCTCGGCATCGAGCAGGTGAACGGCTTCACGGGGTCGAGCGTGTGGCACATGCTCTACTCGTTCCCGCCGAACGACTTCGGCGAGGTCGAGCGCGGGTATCAGGACTTCGGGGAGCGGTGGGGCCCGATCATGGACGTCTTCGAGCACGAGGGGATCCGCTTCGGGCTGGAAGTTCACCCGACGGAGATCGCGTACGACTTCGTCACGACGCGCAAGACGCTCGAGGCGATCGACCGCCGACCGGAGTTCGGCATCAACTTCGACCCCAGTCACTTCGCTCACCAGTTCCTCGACTCGGCGGCGTTCGTGCACGAATTCGCGGATCGGATCTACCACGTCCACGTCAAGGACTCGCGCAAGACCCTCGACGGGCGCAAGAGCATCCTCGGAGGTCATCTCAACTTCGGCGAGGCGGAGCGAGGCTGGGACTTCGTGTCACCGGGTCACGGCGACGTCGACTTCGAGTCCCTCTTTCGCGTTCTGAACAGGATCGGCTATGCGGGCCCGCTCTCGATCGAGTGGGAGGACTCGGGCATGGATCGCGACTGGGGCGCACCGGACGCGCTCGCGTTCGTCCGTCGCACGGACTTCGCGCCCTCGGCGATCGCCTTCGACGCAGCGATGCAGCGCGCGGGACGATGAGCGCTGCGGAGCTGCGGGAGATCGGCGTTGGCATGCTCGGCTATGCCTTCATGGGCAAGGCGCACTCGAACGCCTATCGCAAGATCGCGTACATGACCTGGCCGCCGCCCTTGATGCCGAAGCTCGTGGCGATCTTCGGGCGAAACGAGGAGGCGGTGGCGGAGGCAGCTCGGCGGTACGGCTATGAGCGCTGGACGAGCGATTGGCACGACCTCGTCTCGGACGACTCGATCGGGCTGTTCGACAACGGCGGCCCGAACTCGCTCCATGCGGAGCCGACGATCGCCGCTGCCAAGGCGGGCAAGCACGTTCTCTGCGAGAAGCCGCTCGGGCGGAACGCCGACGAGAGCTACGAGATGTGGCAGCGCGTCGCGGCGACGGGCGTCAAGCACATGTGCGCCTTCAACTACCGCTTCGTTCCAGCGGTCCGGCTGGCCCGAGACCTGGTCGATGCCGGTGAGATCGGTGACCTGCTCCACTTCCGAGGCCGCTATCTCCAGGATTGGGGGACCGACCCGACCCTGGACGCGTGGCGGTTCCTGGCGGAGGAAGCGGGCGGGACGCTCGGCGACACGGGTGCGCACGTGATCGACCTCGCGCGTCTTCTCGCCGGCGAGATCTCGTCCGTGGCGGGCGTCGTCAGGACCTTCATTCCCGGTCGCCAGGTGGACGACGCGATCGCGGCGACGGTCGAGTTCGAGGGAGGGGCAATCGGGACGATCGAGGCGACGCGCGTCACACTCGGTCACAAGAACGCACTGCAGTGGGAGCTGAACGGCACGAAGGGTTCGATCGCGTTCGAGGTCGAGCGGCTCAACGAGCTTCGTATATTTCGCACAGATGGGCGAGCGCGCGGCTTTGAAACCGTGCTCGTCACCGATCCCGACCATCCGTTCCTCGAGTGGTGGTGGCCGCCTGGACACATCCTCGGCTGGGAGCACACGTTCGTGCACGAGATCCATCACCTCCTCGCTGCAATCGCAAATGACGCTGACGTCGGGCCCTTCGGCGCGACGTTCGAGGATGGTTACCGCGCAGCCGAGGTTTGCGACGCGATCTTGCGCTCGGCGGAGAGCGGGCGTCGAGAAGAAATCGTCTACCGCTGAGCGCCACCGTGTCGCTTCCAGAAACCGCCTCGCCTCTCGCGGGCGTGCGTGTCGTCGATCTCTCGCGCGTGCTCGCCGGTCCGTACGCGACGATGACACTCGCCGATCTCGGCGCGGACGTCGTCAAGGTCGAGCATCCGGTCGGCGGTGACGAGACGCGCTCGTGGGGCCCGCCGTTCGCAGGCGGCGAGTCCGCCTACTTCCTCTCGGTCAACCGCGGCAAGCGGAGCGTTGCTCTCGACCTGAAGGACCCCGAGGGACGCGAGCTTGCACTCGAGCTGTGCGCGCGCGCCGACGTCGTGATCGAGAACTTTCGCCCCGGCGGCGCAGCACGGCTCGGCCTCGACTACGACCGCGTGAGGGAGCGGCGCCACGACGTCGTCTACTGTGCGATTAGCGGCTTCGGCGCGCGCGAGCCGCGTGATCGCGCCGGTTACGACTTCACCGTCCAGGCGGAAAGCGGATTGATGTCGATCACGGGCGAACCGGACGGCGACCCGCTCAAGGTCGGTGTTGCGGTTGTCGACGTCCTCACGGGCCTGAACGCAGCCACCGCCATCCTCGCCGCCCTTCACCGCCGCGACCGGACGGGGGAAGGGGAGCTGATCGAGGTCTCGCTGCTCGACAGTGCCTTGGCTGCCCTCGTCAACGTCGCGGCGAACGCCCTGGTCACCGGAGAGGAGCCGCTGCGCCACGGGAATGCTCACCCGAGCATCGTTCCGTACCAGCCGTTTCATGCTGCCGACGGCTGGATTGCCGTCGCGGCGGCCAACGACGGGCTTTACGCCAAGCTCTGCACCGCGATCGAACGGCCGGATCTGGCCGCCGACGAGCGTTACGCCACGAACGACGCCCGCGTTCGGAGCCGCGAGGCGCTCGTCGCCGAGCTCCAGTCCGTCTTCGCCGGCCGCTCGGCCGACGAGTGGCTCAACCTGCTCCTCGCCGCGGGTGTTCCCGCGGGAAAGATCCGCGGTGTCGGTGAGGCTCTGCGCACCGGGGAGTCGCGGACGCTGCGGCTCGACCATCCAACGGCGGGCACGATCGAGCTGGTGCGGCCACCGTTCGAGCTCAACGGCGCGTCGCTTGGACCTACAACGGCGCCACCACTGCTCGGGCAGCACACGGCCGAAGTCCTTGCGGAGCTGGGCGTCGACGAGGAGCGCCTGACCGTGCTCGAGAGCCGAGGCGTGATCGTGCGGGCAACCCCCGCGTAAGATCGCGCGTCATGGCGCAGATCACGGCGCGGCCGTCAGAGGAGATCGCACGCTTGAGCCGACAGGGCCTCCTGCTCGACAGGGGCTACGTCGGAGGAAGCTGGATCGAGGCCGACAGCAGGGAGACGTTCCCCGTCCTCGATCCTGCAACCGGCGTGGAACTCGCGCGCGTCCCGAGGATGGGAGCGGAGGAGACCCGGCGCGCGATCGACGCCGCGCGAGCTGCCTATCCGGGCTGGCGCGGGGCACTCGCGAAGGACCGCGCCCGGATCCTGCGCCGCTGGGCGGACCTGATGCTCGAGCACGTCGACGACCTGGCAGTGCTCCTGACCGCCGAGCAGGGAAAGCCGCTGGCCGAGTCCCGCACGGAGATCGAATACGCAGCGTCGTTCCTCGAGTGGTTCGGGGAAGAGGCGAAGCGTGTCTACGGCGACACGATTCCGACGTACATGACCGACCGCCGCGTTGTGGTGACGAAGGAGCCGATCGGCGTCGCCGCCGGCATCACACCCTGGAACTTTCCCGCGGCGATGGTCACGCGCAAGGCGGCGCCGGCCGTCGCGGCCGGCTGCACGATGGTGCTCAAGCCGGCCGAGCAGACGCCGCTGTCTGCACTAGCCGTCGCCAGGTTGGCCGAGGAAGCCGGGTTGCCCGCCGGGGTGTTCAGCGTCGTCACGGGCGACGCCGAAGACGCGCCGGCGATCGGAGCTGAGCTGACGTCGAATCCGATCGTGCGCAAGCTCGGTTTCACCGGCTCGACCGAAGTCGGCAAGCTGCTCATGGAACAGTGCGCACGCCACGTAAAAAAGGTGTCGCTCGAGCTCGGCGGCAACGCTCCGTTCATCGTCTTCGACGACGCCGATCTCGATGAGGCAGTCGCGGGTGCGTTGCTCTGCAAGTACCGCAACTCGGGCCAGACCTGTATCTCCGCGAACCGGATCCTCGTCCAGGACACCGTGCACGACGAGTTCCTCCGCCGCCTGACGGAAGCGGTGACAAGGCTGAAGGTCGGCGCCGGCACCGAGCCGGACGTCAAGGTCGGCCCGCTGATCGACGACCAGGCACTCCGGAAGGTGGAGCGCCACGTCGCCGATGCTCTGAGCGGAGGTGCCGAGCTCCTGACGGGCGGCGAACGGCACGAGCGCGGTCACACCTTCTTCCAGCCGACCGTGCTCTCCGGCGTCACCGCCTCGATGGCGATGACTGCCGAGGAGACGTTCGGCCCGGTCGCGGGAGTGGGTGGCTTTGCCCGCGAGGACGAGGCGATCGAGGTCGCGAACGCCACACCCTACGGTCTGGCCTCGTACTTCTACAGCCGCGATGTCGGACGGATCTGGCGCGTGGCGGAGGCACTCGAGTACGGGATCGTCGGCATCAACACGGGTTTCATCTCGACCGAGGTCGCACCGTTCGGAGGGATGAAGGAGTCCGGGATCGGACGCGAGGGCTCGAAGTACGGGATCGAAGAGTGGCTCGAGCTGAAGTATCTCGCGATCGGCGGTGTCGACAGGTGATTGTCGAGCAGCGCGACTATCACGTCTACACAGGCAAGCTCGCCGAGCTCGTGCGCCTCTACGAGGAAGAAGGCATCGCCCTCCAGGAGGAGTTCCTCGGCGGCTTGATCGGTGTCTTCACGACGGACATCGGCGCGTTGTCGACCTACACCAGCCTCTGGGGATACGAGAACTTCGCGGAGCGGGAGCAACGGCGGGCCCGGCTGCAGGCTGACGACAGGTGGCGCGACTTCCTCGCACGCATCCAGCCGCTGATCCACACGCAGCAGAACCGGATCCTCGTGCCGACGGCGTTCTCGCCGATCCGATGAGCGGCTCGGTCGCGGGCAAGGTCGCAATCGTCACCGGGGCGGCGCAGGGAATCGGGAACGCGATCGCCAAGGGCCTCGCCGCCGAGGGAGCCCGGATCGTCGTCGCCGACTTGAACCGCGCCGAAGAGGCGGCGGCGGAGTTCGACGACGGCGTTGGTATCGCGGTCGACGTTGCGGACGAAGCTCAGGTCGAGCGGATGGCTCAGGAGGTGATCGACCGGTGCGGGCGGATCGACATCCTCGTGAACAACGCCGGCCTCTACGCCTCGCTCGCGATGCGGCCATTCACCGAGATCCCCGTCGACGAGTGGCGGCAGGTCATGGACGTCAACGTCCTGAGCATGTTCCTCACGACGCGCGCCGTCGTGCCGCACATGCGCGAGCAGGGTGGCGGCCGCATCGTCAACATCTCCTCGGGTACGCCGTTCCGCGGCGTCCCGTTCCTCCTCCACTACGTGACGAGCAAGGGCGCGATCGTGGCGCTGACCCGGGCGCTCGCAAAGGAGCTCGGGCCGGACGACGTGCTCGTCAACTGTGTCGCACCCGGTTTCACGATGAGCGAAGGTGTCCGTCAGCACCCGGAGGTGATCGAGGCGCTGCGCGACGTCTCCGTGTCGGCCCGCACGCTGCAACGCGACCAGGAGCCGGAGGACGTCGTCGGTGCGGTGGTCTTCCTCTGCGGCCCCGGGGCCTCGTTCGTGACCGGCCAGACGATCGTCATCGACGGCGGCCAGTACTTTCATTGATCCTGGCGCTCTACGAGCACCCTGACGGTGTGGACACGACCGGCGGCAACGTCGCCGTCTACGACTTGGATCGCAACGAGGCGTACTTCGGCGTCGCTTCCGTGCCGGGTCGAGCATTGGTCTGGAGGTTGGAGGAAGAGATCGGGGAGGGAGCGAAGCTCGCTGCCTCCGTCGAACTTGATCCGGGTACGGAGTGGCTGCTGCGCTGCGATCGCGTCGACCTTCCGCCCGGTGGTGTCGCGCACCGGCACACGCATCCCGGTCCCGGAATCCGGTGTCTGTTGCACGGCTCGATTCGGGTCGAGAGCGGCGGCGGCGTGCGTGTGTACGGGCCGCTAGAGCCATGGTTCGAGCCGGGCCCCGAGCCGGTGCTCGCGGTCGCCTCGCAGGTGGAGGACACGGCCTTCGTGCGCGCGATGCTCTTGCCCCGTGAGTGGGCGGGCAAGCGCACCATCCACTACGTCGACCCGGCAGACGAGGACAAACCGAAGCTGCAACGCGCGACCGTCTTCTTCGACGAGCCGATCGAGCTGTGAGCCGCACCGGGGCACGGATCCTCGTCGACCAGCTCGTCCTCCACGGTGTCGAGATGGCGTTCTGCGTTCCGGGCGAGAGCTACATCGCGGTTCTCGACGCCCTTCGGGACGCTCCGATCCGGCTCGTGGTAGCCCGGCACGAGGCGGGCGCCGCGAACATGGCCGAGGCGTACGGCAAGCTGACCGGCCGGCCCGGTATCTGCTTCGTGACGCGTGCGCCCGGCGCGACTCATGCAGCCACCGGTGTTTACACGGCCTTTCAGGACTCCACGCCGCTGATCCTCTTCGTCGGCCAGGTTCCGCTCGAGCACCGGGGCCGGGAGGCGTTTCAGGAGCTCGACTACGGCGAGGCTTTTGGCGCAATGACGAAGCTCGCGCTCGAGGTCGAGGACCCGGCGCAGTTCCCCGAGGCGACCGCGCGCGCCTTCCAGACCGCCGCATCCGGGCGGCCCGGCCCGGTGGTCGTCGCGCTACCCGAGGACGTCCTCTCCGACGAGGCCGACGTCGAGGACGCGACGCCGTATCTCCCCGCACGTGCCGCCCCGTCGGCCGGGGACCTCACGCGCGCGCGCGAGTTACTTTCAGCGGCTGCGCGGCCGCTCGTCGTCGTCGGCGGCGGGGCGTGGAGCCCGCAGACGGCCGTGGATCTGCGGAACTTCGCCGAGGCGTCGGCGCTACCCGTGGCGGCCTCGTTCCGCCGTCAGGACTACATCGACAACAGGTCTCCGTCGTACGCCGGCGTGCTCACGATCGGACACGACCCGGCCCTCGCGCGACGGCTTCGCGAGGCCGACCTGCTCCTCGTGATCGGCTCCCGGCTGGGCGATATTCCCACGCGCGGCTACACGACACTGGAGCCGCCGCGAACTCCGCAGACACTTGTGCACGTCCACGCGGACGCCGAGGAGCTCGGTCGCGTCTTCCAGCCCGACCTCCCGATCGTCGCCGGCTCCGGGGAATTCCTCGCCGCGGCCTGTGCGCTCGAGCCGGTCGACGGCTCGACCCGGGCCGATTGGACCGAGTCGGCGCACGCGGAGTTTCTCGCGAGCCTGCGGCATCAGCGCGGCCCGGGTGACCTCGACATCGGCGACGTGATGGAGCACCTGCGCGAGCGCCTGCCGGAGGACGCGATCCTCACGAACGGCGCTGGCAACTACACGGTCTGGTGCCATCGCTTCTACGCATTTCGCAGCTATCGGACACAACTTGCTCCATGCTCGGGCGCGATGGGCTATGGCATCCCGGCCGCCATTGCGGCCAAGGTGGTCCACCCAGAGCGCACGGTTGTCTGCGTCTCCGGCGACGGCGACTTCCTGATGAGCGGACACGAGCTAGCAGCGGCGGTGCAGGAGGAAGTGCCGATCGTCGTGCTCGTGGTCAACAACGGGATGTACGGGACGATCCGGATGCACCAGGAGCGCCTCTTCCCGGGCCGGGTCGTCGGCACGGACCTCGTCAACCCCGACTTCGCAGCCTGGGCGCACGCCTTCGGCGCGTACGGGGAAGTCGTGCTGCGTTCCGAGGACTTTGCGGCCGCGTTCGAGCGCGCACTGGCGCAGCAACGGCCGGCGCTCCTCGAGCTCAGAGTCGACAGCGAGGCGATCATCCCGAGCCAGACGCTCTCCGAGATCCGCGCCGAGGCCAGCGCTACCTACGCGAAGCGGTGAGCTGCAAGATTCCGTTACCCGTCTGCTTGCCTTCCTGGTTTCTCATCGCTTCTGGATACTGGGCCCGTCGGCGGGCTGAGCCCGCCGCGGCAAGCGCCGCGCTTCGTCGACGATGACCAGGGTTGACCGCACTCCCAATCCTCGCACCGCCCACGCGCAACCGCATCGGGGCTATCCCTCGGGCCGGAGGCCGGCGTCGGCGCTGCCTGGCGCCTATGGACGGATGACGATACTGATCCTCATCGAGCGCGACGCCCCGAGCTCGTCCTTGATCCTCAGGTAGATCACGTAGCGGCCTTGGCGGGCAGGTCTGCCGCTGATGACGCCCTTACTGGGATCGAGGTCTAGGCCCGCGGGAAGCTTCCCTCGCGCGATGCTCCAGCTGCGTGCACCGAAGCCGCCCTGTGCAAGACCACGTGCACGGTAGAGCATTCCGACGTGGCCGACCCGCGGCTGCTTCATCGCCGTCAAGCGCAGCCTGTCGGCGACCTGCAACGTGATCGTGTGCACTGTGCTCCGGCCGCGAACGTCGGTGACGGTGAACGTCACCGGGAAACTGCCGGAATCGGCGGGCACGCCCTTGATCGCCGCCTTCGAGCCGTTGCCCTGGTCGCCGATGAAGCCCACGTTCGTGGGCAGCGACCCTTGCTTGATCTCCCAGCGATACGGAGCGCTGCCTCCCGTGGCGTTGAGCTCGATCGTGAGTGGAACCGCAACCTCGGCAAGCTGACTGGCGGGAGCGCCGATGCGAAGGGCCGAGTCGACCTGGAGCGTGAACTGCTTTTGCGAAGCCGCCCCAGCCGCTGAGACCTTCACGGTAAAGGACGCGGTTCCGGCCGTCAGCGGCGTGCCACTCAGGACGCCATTGGAGGCGAGCGAGAGACCGCTCGGCAACGAGCCGGCAGCAATGGTCCAGCTCTTGTTGGCCGCTCCTGAAGCGGTGAACGTCTGCGCGTACGGACTGCCGACGCTCGCCACAGGGAGGCTCGCGGTCGTGATCGAGAGCGTCGGAGCGGGAGCGGGCGTCGGAGTCGGAGTCGGAGTAGCGCCGCCTGGGCCGTTGATGGTGATCGTGAACTCTCGCTGTGCCTGCGACGGCCGGCACCAGTCCGCGGAAGGTGGATTCTGGTCGCTCAAGTTGACCCAGAACGACCAGCTGCCGGCCTGAGTCGGCGTGCCGCTGACAAGGCCGCTCGACGCCAGCGTCAATCCGGGCGGAAGCGAACCGGAGATCACGCTGAATTGATACGGCAAGGCGGGACCGCAACCCCCGGCTCCGGCGAAGGTGAAGCTATACGGCGACCCAACCGTTCCGATCGGCGTGAAGTAACTCTCGTCGGTGAACCTCAGCGCCCATGCCGGCGAGGACAACACGAGCGCGGCCACGGCCGTGGTCAAGAAGATGGCGACTCTGCGTTTCATCGAGAACTGGCACCCCTCGTAGTAGTTCAGACCTTTAAAAGATGATCGGCATCACTTTCGCCTCCACTTGTAAAAACCCGGTTAAGTGCGAGGAGGTGGCACTGATCGATGCCGGGATCTCTGCCTGCCGCACATGAAGCTAGCTCGCCGGTAAGCGCTCCGCGGTGAACAGGATGCCTTTACGGATCCGCTGTTTCGGCAAATTGGCAGCGTCGTAGTAGCAACGATCTGCTCCGGTGGCACGCGGTCCTCGACGACCGCTGGACCGCTTGCGCGGAAGCCGGTCGTCAGATCGAGCACGACGCGGCACCAGTCGACCTCTCGCGGCTCAAGCTTGCGCCCGGCGACCTCTTGCCCGCCTGCGACTTCGAGCAGGAGCCCCCGGACAGGTCGGAGGTGCTTGCGTTCCTCCGCAGCGTCGAACAGCAGATCGGCGCCAAGCCGATCCTCTATGTGAACTCAGACTTCCTCGATCGTTCGTTGGCGCGCGCGACGGACACGGAGAAGGAGGCCCTCAAGAGATTCCCGCTCTGGTTCGCGGATTACGGTGCGAACGACGGGAGCGATCACGGCATCCACCACGACACGCACGGCTTCAAGGTCGTCGCCCACCAATTCACCTCGAAAGGAACGGTCAACGGCGTCGAATCGCCGACCGACCTCGACGAGCTCAGCGCGCCCTCACTCGACTCGATCGCGTTCAAGTCCAGCTCCGGGCCGGGACATGCGCCTCCGTGGGAGCTCGTTGTCGGAGACATCGTCAAGGCGAAGGGCCGTCTCACGAACCCGGCCTACATCCTGAAGATCGCGCGCGCGCTTAAACAGGAAGGGCGGGTGGTTATCAGGGAAAAGTCGTAGCGCGCTTGGCAGGGCCGATCTCCTTGTTCAAGAGCGAAGCCAGGCCGCCCGATCACGCCTCTCCGAGCGCGGTGTAGCCGTCCGGACTGAATCTCGGCGAGCAGATGCAGTAGAAGACGAGATCGGAATCGCCGCTGTTGGTGATCTGCTGAGGCGTACGAGCTGGAATCACCACGACGTCGCCCGGCCCAACCTCGGCGGGGCGTAGCTTCCCGATGCTTGCGATCCCGCACCCCTGAATGATCAGGTAGCGCTCGTCGACGTTCACGTGGTGAAGCTGTGTCCTAACTCCGGGCTCGACGCGCGCACGGGCGATCGAGACGTCGGGGTCGGTGCTGTCGTTCCACGTCTCGAGGATCGCGCAGCGCTCCGGAGTCAGGAACTCCGTTCCCGCATCCGGATGGACGATGAGACTCTTCACGGCCCAACCTCCCGGTCCCGACTGATGCCCGCCTAAGGTACTCGAGTGCGGCCAGCACGGAGATCTCGGTAATGGGCACGTCCCCCGGCGATCGTCGCGGCGCTCGCCACGACCAGCGCCGGGTTCGCCTGGTCTCTTGGCAAGCTCGACCAGAGCGTGTCGCGGGACGAGCTGATTGCTCACGTGGCGAGCCTGGCTGATGCCACGACCCTGCCGCTCAACGTCGACAGCGAGCGCTGTTACCCGGAGGATCCGGGTGGGGTAGTCGAGACGGTGAGACTGCTCGCCGAAGCTGGAGCAGCAGGCTTCTCGATCGAGGACCACGACCCGGCCACCGGCAGCATCGACGACATCGAGGTCGCGGCCGAGCGAGTCGCCTTGGCCTCGGAAGCCGCTGGTCTCCTGCCCGACCCAATGGTGCTGACTGGTCGAGCGGAGAACCACATCCGCGGAGTCGAGGACTTCGACGACACCATCGCCCGGCTGATCGCCTACCGAGCTGCCGGCGCGGACGCCGTCTATGCGCCGGGTCTGATCGAGCTCGAACAGATCGCTGCCGTTGTCGAGGCGGTCGACATGCCGGTGAATGTCCTCGCGTTGCCGAACGGACCGACGATCGCTGAGCTCGCCTCGGTCGGTGTGAGACGGGTCTCGACTGGCAGCCTGCTCGCCCGCTCCGCCTACGGAGCACTGATGTCAGGGGCGCACGAGCTGCTCGCCGACGGCACCTCGCACTACGCGGAGCGCGGCGTGTCACCCGAAGCTCTGCGGTCTGCGTTTGGCTGAGGTGCGAACAGGCTGAGCGGCAGCGGTTCACGGTGAGCCCTCGCGTTGACAAGCGATCGGCATCGTCGTAGCGTCTTCTTCGCCGCTGCCGTCAGAGGAGGGCACCCATGCCGTCGGTGCAACCTCGCTGGACGGTCCTCGTCTGGATCGCCGGCGACAATAATCTGGATTCGTTCGGCCTCTCCGACCTCGGTGAGATGAAAGAGGCTGGGTCGACCGAGGACGTGGCCATCGTCGCCCAGTTCGATCGGATGGGGGACAGCGGGACGCGCCGCTACTACCTGCGCAAGGGCACGAAGCTCGAGGACGACGTCGTCGAGGAGCTCGGCGAGACCAACACCGGCGATCCGGCGGTCGCGATCGACTTCTTCACCTGGGGAATGAAGCGCTGGCCCTCCGAACACGTCCTTGCAGTGATTTGGAATCACGGAAGCGGCATCGACGAGACGGACATCTACGCCCGAGCTGCGGCAAGAGGCATCACGGTCGAGCGACGAGCAGAACCAAGCGAGACAACGGTGCCGCGCGAGCGCGTTCGTGAGATCGCGTCCAGCGGACTGCGAAAGGCGCTCTTCTCGACGACCGTGGACGAGGCCATGTGCACCAGGGGGATCGCGTACGACGACACCGCGCGCGACTTCCTCGACAATGCGGAGCTCAAGCGGGTCCTGTCCAAGGTCGTCGAGGGGACGGGGCGGCAGATCGACATCCTCGGCTTCGATGCCTGTTTGATGAACCTCGTCGAGGTCGCCTACGAGCTTCGTGGCCCTGTCGATTACATCGTCGGGTCCGAGGAGGTCGAGCCGGGGGACGGCTGGCCGTACAACGCGGTGATCGGCGGGCTCGTCGCATCACCGCAGACCGCGCCGGCGAACGTCGCGGCGAACCTCGTGAAAGCGTACGTCGATTCGTACGGCGGGGACGAAAGCGTGACCCAGGCCGCACTCGATCTCTCGAGGGTCGCCGTCACGGCGAAGGCAGTCGACGACCTCGCTGTCGCGTGCATTGCAGAGCTCGATACGGCGGAGGGCTACACGGCCTTCAGCAAGGCACTGAAGAATGCCCAGCGCTTCCACACCAAGGATTTCGCCGATCTCGGCGATGTTTGCAGTAGGCTCGCCGACGACTCTGCACCGGCTCGCGTCAAGGGGGCCGCGCAAGGTGTCATCGACTCATTGACCGGCGACTCGCCGTTGGTCATCGCGGCCGGCAAGAACGGCCCCGGTGTCGAACGCGCGACCGGTACTGCGGTGTATTTCCCGATCGTGGGCGACGTCCAGGTCGCGTACGACCGGCTCGAGTTTGCTCAGGACACGCAATGGAACGGGCTGATCTCGAAGTACAACGCCGTGTAGGGGGACATTGATGCCACGAAAGGCGATGCGCGACGTGATCGTGTTGCTTCCCGGCATCACGGGAAGCGTCCTGCAGAAGGATGGTAAGGACGTCTGGGCCGTCTCCGGCGGTTCCGTCCTGAATGCGGTGCTCTCGCTCGGCGACGACATCCGCGAGCTCGCGCTCACCGAGGATCCGCCCGACGTGGACGATCTCGGCGACGGGGTCACCGCGCCGCGCGTCTTCCATGACATCCACCTCATTCCCGGGCTCTGGAAGATCGACGGGTACACGAAGGTTGTCAACCGGATCAAGACCACCTTCGACGTCACGCCGGGTGAGAACTTCTTCGAGTTTCCGTACGACTGGCGCCGAGACAATCGCGTGGCGGCGCGAAAGCTCGCCCGCGAGGGCCGAGCATGGCTCAAGGACTGGCGCGTGCGCTCCGGGAACGAGGATGCGAAGCTCATCCTCGTCGGCCACTCGATGGGCGGGATCGTTTCGCGCTACTTTCTCGAGTGCCTCGACGGCTGGCGCGACACGCGCCTGCTCGTCACGTTCGGGACGCCGTACCGCGGCTCGCTGAAAGGGCTCGGCTTCCTCGTCAATGGCTTCGAGAAGAAGCTTGGGCCGTTCAGCCTCGACCTCTCGAAGCTGCTGCGCTCACTGACCTCCGTCTATCAGTTGCTCCCCATCTACCCCTGCTATGACGACGGCGGTGGACAGCTCGCGCGCGTCACCGAGGTACCGATTGCGCATGTGGACTCCAAGCGTGCAGCTGCCGCGCTCGCGTTCCACCAGGAGATCGCCGACGCTGTCAGCAAGCACGAGACGGAAGACGCGTATCAGCAAGGGCGCTATGCCATTCGTCCGGTCATCGGCACGTTCCAACCAACAGCCCAGAGCGCTCGCCTCCGGAACGGCAAGGTCGAGCTGCTGCGGTCGTACGAGGGCAAGGACCTCGACGGCGACGGCACGGTGCCTCGTGTCTCCGCGACGCCACTGGAGCTCGACGCCGAGGCGAATGCCATGTTCGCCGCCGAACGCCACGCTTCCCTCCAGAACGCCGACCCGGTTCTCGTCCAGCTAACCGGCGTGATGAGCGGGCTCGACATCAACTTCGCGGCTTTCCGTGGCGCGGTCCCGACCGTCAGTCTCGGCCTCGACGTCGACGACTCGTACGCCGTGGGCGAGCCGGTGACGTTCGGCGTCGTGCCCGAGGAGGTGCCGCCCGAGCCGCTGATCGCGATCGCCGAGGACGTCGACACGGGACAGGAGGCCGCACGACAGACGCTGCGACCCGAGGCAGGCAGCTATGCCGGCGAGTTCGCGCCTCTTCCAGCGGGCGTCTACCGGTTGACGGTCGTCGGCGGCGGCGCGGTCGAGCCTGTGAGCGACCTCTTCGTCGTGTTACCCGAAGGAGACGGGTAGTCGTGAACGATCTTCATTACGCGGTCGTCGTCGGAATCAACCGATATCCGGGAATCCGCGACCTTACGTACGCCCGGACCGACGCAGAGGCTTTCCGCGACTGGCTGGTCTCGGCGGACGGCGGGCAGCTCCCCGAGGAGAACGTCGTTCTCTTGGCGGCGACACCTTTGGAGGAGCAGGGTTTTGCCAGCGCCGCCGGTGCGCGGCCGAAGCGCAGCGAGGTCGACATCGCGCTGCGGCAGGTCAATCAGAAGGTGCGTGACCACGTCGCGCAGAGCCCGAACGACTGGGATCGCACGAGGCTTTACCTCTATGCGTCGGGACACGGCATCGCTCCCCCGACCAGCCAAGGCGCGATGTTGATGGCGGATGCCGAGCGCGATGTCCTCGGCGAGTGCATCGAGCTCGCGCGCTACAGCGAGTGGTACGAAGGTTGCGGCGTCTTTCGAGAGCTCGTCGTGCTTGCGGACACTTGCCGCGAACGAGCGCCGGGTGCGCCGCCGGGCACGCTGCCGCCGTTCAATCTTTGCGCAAGGCCCTACGGCCGCATCACCAAAGTGGTCGGCTACGCGACCAGCGTCGCGGAGTTCGCCTTTGAGCCGGTGGGAGCCGACGATCCGGATGACCAGCGTGGCTACTTTACGAAGGCGCTGCTCGAGGGGCTCGGCGGGGCAGCTGCCGTCGATCCGGAACTCGGCGGAATCACTTCGGAGACGGTCGCGGTCTACGTGCGCAAAGCAGTCGAGGAGTTGACCAAGGATCAGCAACATGCGCAAATCCTCGTCGAGGCCGGTAGCCCCATCCTCCTGCGCCCGACGGAGGTGAATCCCCCCAAGCGCCCGCGCTGGAAGGTCTCGATCGTGCTTCCCGCCGGCTTCCAGGGCGAGGTCGAGCTCCGGCGAGGCGACCACTCGGTCGTCGAACGGCGTGCGGCGGCTCAGACCCCGTGGGAGGTCGAGCTCGAGGAAGGGTTGTACGGCGTATCCTCGGTCAACGGCGCGAGTGCGCCCACACTCGCGAACAGCGGCCTCTTCGAGGTCCTGGCAGGGGACACTAATGTCCGACTTTAAGGCCTCCTCCCGGCTGATTCTCGCGTCGCCGATGAAGTCGCTCGAGCTCTCCGTCGTAGACTCCGAATTCCGCGAGGTGGGACACGGTGTCGGCGCGCTCGACGTCAACGTGGTGCCGGGAATCTACGAGCTCCGGTTCCAAGCTGGGCCTCAGCACGACAAGCGCCTCGTGAGCGTCGCGCCCGGCCAGGTGTACGAGGACACCGAGATCGAGGTCGCATTCCCGTCGCCCGCACCAATCGAGGGCACGAGCACCTCGCATGAGTATCAGCAGACCGCCGCGTCCGAAGCCAGCCAGAAGCAGACGGCCGCCGGGACAGGTGACGCCGGGCTCGTGCTGATGGTGCGGAACGTGCGCGAGTGGGAGCACCTGACAGTCGACCAGTCGACGGTCAGAGCGATCGAGCTCCTCGACTCGCGCCTCCGGCCCGTGCCGGATTTCGACGCCGGGTGGCAGATCGACTCCGGAAATGGCTGCGCGACGTGGAGCGCGAACCTCGCTCCCGGGGGTTACGCACTGCGTGTCCGGCGGACGCCTGAACAGAAGGATCGAAAGCAAGTCGCCCTCGACCAGGCGATCGTTCTGACGACGGAGTGGCAGACGCTCGTCTTCATCCCGAACAGCGCGCAAGGCCCAGTACCAGAATGGTCATCGATTCACATGGCTGAGCTCGCGCTCGAGTGGAGTCCGTCCGAGCGCGATGTCAGCACCGCGCTGGAGCTCGCCCTCTGGGGGCTGCGGGAGGGCCGAAGCGTGGTTCCCTCGGATCTGCGTGCCCTCCTGGACGGCAAGTTCCAAAACCCGATGCTCGGGATCATCGGAGCACACTCGCTGCTCCTTGAGCCAAAGCCCGATTTCGGGCTCGTCGATACCGTCATCGCGAACCTCACCGGCCTCGTCCCGAACCACCCGGATCTCACGGCGCTCCTCTGGCTCGCGGCCGAGGTCCGCTCCGAATCGCGCTTCCCGGATGCCGCGCACGCACCACCTTCCACTCTCGTCGGCTGGCCGCCGTTCCTGCTCGCCTCGTACAAGGCGCTACTCAGGCGCGACGCGCACGATTCGAGCACGATCGAGGACGGCTCAGTAGCGGAACGGGCAGCCGCCCAGCTCGTCTCGAGTGGCGTTTGGACGGCGTGGGAGCCGCTCGAGGAGCAGGCCACGGCGGACATGGCAGCACGTGGTCTGGGGGGTGAGGAACGACTTCCCGCCCAGCCCGCCGAGGTCCGCCGTGCGCCGATCGCGGACCCGGCGACCAAGCGCGTCGCGCAGTATCTCGCCGACGTGGCCGCGGTGAACGAGTCGAACGTGCCCGACGTTCTCGCCAAGGTCGACGCGGATCAGGTCGGCGTGGCAGCGGGACTGCCTTCTGCGATGGTCCAGCGTGCACTGTCCGATCTCCGCGAGCGATTCGGTTGACCGTTTCCGAGGTGAGCGCGGACGAGACGAGGCAGCGGCCGGGCGGGCGCGCCAAACAGCGTCTGGCGGCGATCGTCGCCGTCGCCTCGCTGGTCGGCTTCGGCGCGCTGGCCCTCTATCTCCTGATCGACATCGACGTGGAGGAACTGACGTGGTCGCGCCGTGTCTACATCTTCGCAGGCGTCGAGGCCATAACGTTCGCCGGCGTCGGCTGGCTCTTCGGCCGCGAGGTGCACAGGGAGCGGGCTGAGGTCGCAGAGGACCGAGCCGCCAACGCCGAGCAAAAGGTGGAAGCGGTATCGGCCACGGCATCTCAGAGCGTGATCGACGCATCGAGGTTTCGCGACCGCGGCCTGTTGCTGCGGGAGGAGCTCAGGAGCGCAGTGAAGTCACATCAGACGCGCGGGCCCTCGCAGACCAGCTCACCGATCGCCGATCTCGCAGCAAAGGCGGAATTGCTCTTTCCCGACGACTGAGAGGGGCCATGGACCTGATCGCGCGTCTGTTTCGACGATCTGGCAACGGCCGGTCTGCCCCGCGGGGCGCGGACCGTGCGATCCAGATCGATCCCGACTATTCCGATCGCCCGGGATACGACCCGGAGTTCCTCGGGAGCGGAGAGCACGCCGTGCCGCTCCCCTCACTCCCCGCCGAGCTCGTTCCGCTGGCCGCGATCAACAGGCTCGCGTCGAACGAGCCGCGCTACGTCCTGCCCTACTACCACTTCAGCGTCGTTCTCAACAAAGAGCGCCGGCTTGCCTTCTTCACGGCCGTGAACATCGACGGCGCCCTCGGAGAGCGGCCGAAGCGCGAGCGGGACCACTGGTTCTTCGATCCGCGCGTTCCCGAGGCCGAACAGACCGGCGACGAGGTCTATGCCAAGAACCCTCTCGATCTCGGCCATCTCGTCCGGCGGCTCGATCCGGCGTGGGGCGAGTCACCCGAGGTCGTCAAGCTCGCCAACGACGATACCTTCCATTTCACCAACTGCACACCTCAGCATCAAGACTTCAACCGCAACAAGACGAGCTGGGCAGGGCTCGAGGACTACATCCTCAAGAACGCGGACAACCTGCAATTCAAGGTCAACGTCTTCACGGGCCCGGTGCTCGCGGCTGACGACGACGCATACAAAGGCGTTCAGCTTCCACGTCAGTTCTGGAAGGTCGTGACGATGGTCAAGGAAAGTGGAGAGTTGTCGGCGACGGCGTACCTCCTCAGCCAGAAGGAGCTGATCGAAGGACTGCGCGTGACGCGCGAGCCTTTCTCTTACGCTGCGTATCGCACGTACCAGGTCCCGGTCAGCAAGGTCGAAGAGCTGACGCGGCTTTCGTTCGGGCCGCTCGTAGCGGCCGACCCGCTCGCCCAACGCGGAGTTGCGGTGGCCGCGAGGGAAGTGGATCGCCCCGAGGACGCGATCCTCTAGGCAGCTCCCTTCCTACCCTGGGGCGCGCGACGCCGTCAGCACTTCTGCGGCGATTCGCTCCTCCTCAGCCTTGCGCTCGTCGACGTAGCGCTCCGCGTCGCCGAGTGCGGTAAAGAAGCGGAAGAACGCCGCGATTCCGATCACGATCAGGCCGATGCCGCCGTAGACGAGGGCGACGTTGCCCGTCTCCTTGATCACCCAACCGCCGACAAGCGCGCCCGCGGGGATCGCAGACCAGGCGAGCACGCCCGCAATCGACAGGATCCGAGAGAGGAGATGGTTCGGCACGATTGCCTGCCGCAGGCTGCCGGTGTTGATGTTGAAGAGGATCCCGAGGCCGCTCTGCGCGGCCCAGATGGGGAGCGCGATCCAGTACCAGCGCATTCCCGCGAAGACGATCGTGCACGCACCCATCAGCATGAGCGACGTCATCGCGAGCGAGGTGAAGCTGAACCGTCTGCGTAAGCGCCCCGCCATCAGCCCGGTGACGACAACGCCTGCGCTGCCCGCCGCAAAGAGGGCGCCGATCTCGCGAGCGCTCGCATCGAGCCGCTTGTCGGCGAAGAGGACGAGCTGCGCCCACGTGGTTGCGGTGACGAAGTTGATCAACGCCATCATCAGCGAGATGTTGCGCAGTACGGGGTGCCCGATCACGTAGCGCAGGCCTTCGCGGACGTCGTGCAGGATGGTCGTCGCTTCCTTCGGTTCGTCCCGCGCCGTGTTGAAGCTGCCGCGGACCAGCGAGAGTGACACCGCAGACAGGACAAACGATCCCGCGTCGAACGCCATCACCCAGACCAGCGGGAAGAAGGAAATGAGTGCGCCGGCGAGCAGCGGGCCTGCCACCTGCGCAGCCGAGTACGTGGCCTGGATCCGTCCGTTTGCGGTGACGAGGTCATCAGTCGAAACGAGACTCGGAATTGCTGCGAACTCGCCCGCGCTGAAGGCGATGAAGACGGTCGACTGGATGAAGGTGACGCCGTAGATCCACCAGACGCTCAGGTGTCCCGACATCGAGACGAGCGGGATCGAGAGGATCACGATCGCGTTCAGGACATCGAGTGCGATCATCGCGCGCTTGCGGTCGACGCGGTCCATCCAGGCGCCGATCAGCAGGCCGAAGAGGAGGTAGGGGAGGAAGGTCGCGGCAGTCGCAACGCCGAGGCTCAGCGCCGAATGGGTGAGCCGGTAGACGAGTAGCGGCACGGCCCACTGCGTGAACGAGCTGCCGAGGTTCGAGATCGTCTGGCCGCCCCAGAACTTCCAGAAATCGGTGCTCAGGCCGCCTTCCTTCACGAGACTTCCCGCAGAATCTCGAGCAGCTGCTTCTGCTTCTCCGGGGACAGCGACCCGACCGACGGGTTCTGCGCGAGGCAGGCGATGAGCTTGCGCCGCAGACGTACGCCGTCGGCGGTGAGCCGAATGACCCGCACGCGCTTGTCATGGACAGCCCTGCGGCTCAGCACGAGTCCGCGGTCTGTGAGCTGATCGACGATGCCGGAGAGGTTGGAGGGATCGACGCCGCAGCGTCTAGCGAGCTCCTTGAGCGACGGCGTATCGCCCACTTCGAGCCGCCACAAGAGCTTCGCCTGGGCATACGTGAGTTCGAGCATTTCGAGGCAGGTGCCCTGGTGGTCGAGGGTATGTGCGAAGAGCTCCATGAGACGGGTGACGAGCTCTTCTCGCGGCTCAGGTCGATTTGACATTACCGGTACTTTACCCGTTTTCTTGACACGCTGGCGCGTCCAAAGCGCAGGTTGCCGGCGAGCTCGGGGTCGACTAGATCGAGGGGAGCTGGCCGGGCTCGAACACGATCATGCGCGCCTGAGTGCCTTCGGCACCCGGGCCGTGAACATGTGTGACGCGCGTCCCTCCGGTGCAGCGAGCACGATTGACCCGGTCACGCGGCCGCGCGACGTCAGCCGCCAGACGCAGATCGCTGTGCCGCGTGCCAACCTCGCCGAGAGGAGCTTGAGCGACCGGCGTCCGACGGCCGCGCGACAGGCGATGCGCGCACCGGCAATGGGCGTCGCCGACGCACGAACCTCTAGGCGGCTCGTGATGCGGACATGCGGTGTCCCGAGCCGGACGGCCGGCTGCGCACCCAGTCGCGGCACCGCTGTCGCGTAGCCGCCCTGATGAAAGCGCCCGTCGAACGGCCCGGTGGCCCAGGCGAAGACCGGGACCGCTACGCCGCTTTCGACGAATGAGGTGGAGATGTAGTCGCCTGCGAACCTACCACCCGCCAACGGAAACCAGTCGGCAGGAGCTGCCCCTCCGAGGCGCTCGGCCGTACTCCAGCTGCGGCCGTTGTCCGGGGAAGAGACGAAGAACGGTTCGTACCGGCAGTCCGGCCCGGCGCAGCCGCCCGGCGAAAGGGCGTAGAACGCGAGGGCGAGTGCCGTGCGACCGCCCGCGGTCGTCGAGTCGACGGCGAGGCCCGGCGTGACGTGGTCGAGACCTGAGAGGGCGCGTCCCGTAGGGACTCGTAGCGGCGTCGTCCATTGCTGCGCATCTGTCGAGGACGCATAGACGATGTCATTTGCGCCGCAGCCCTTGCGATAGCGGCAGTCCTGCCACGCGACGACGATCCGACCGTCCTGCGCGATCTCCGCCGAATGGAACGCGGGCACGCGAAGCCCCTGGACCTGATGGGTACGGAGAAGCGCCACCCGTGCGGGCGCTGAGAACGAGCGGCCGCCGTCGGTCGATCGCACGGCCTCGATGCGCGCACTGCTGCCTTCCCCGGTCGCATACACGACGACGAGAGTTCCGTCGGGCCGCACGAGCGGGATCACGCCGAACGCGGGTATCTGCCCGAAGCCGACCGGTGCGCTCCAGGCCCGCCCCCCGTCGTCCGAGGTCGACAGAACGAGGGCGGCGGCGCCGCCGGCCGGACCAGTCCAGACCACGTAGCAGCGATCTGCCCGCGGGCTCGAAGCGCCGTTGTCGCAGCTGATCCAGTTCTTGTCGTGCCCGGGGTTGGGATCCATGACCGACGTCGTCCACGCGACACCGTCGCCCGAGCGGGACGCGAGCAGCGACGAGGTGATCGCCGGTGGGTCGCCGGGAATGACCCGCCCACCCAGGACCGACGCAATCCACACGCCGTGGACGCGGTCGTAGGCGATCGTCGGATCGGAAGCCAGGTCGAGTGACGGCGGAAGGGGGAGGACGCCAGACGTCCACGTCCGTCCTCCGTCGTGCGACGTCGCAAACCCGATGCCCGCCGCGCCGCCACGCACGAACCGGCCGAGCTGGAAGACGGCGACGACGGAGTTGCCGAACGAGAAGCTGTCCGGCTCGACAGCGGTCGCGTGCTGTCCGTCGGAGTTGGTGAACGCGTCGACCGAGATCTGCTGCGGTGTGGGAACCGCCGCAGACGGAGAAGTCACGAGCACGGCTGCAAGGACAACAGGTCCAAAGGGACCCGCGACGCGTCGAAGGCCCTGCGCGTAACCTGCTCTCGTTACGCGGCCCCGTATCCGGCGCAACGTCAACCTGATGCTGTCCTCTCGCGGGCCGGCGAGCAAAGGCAAGCGTCGCATAGTTGATCCTATACCCGAGCTTGGCTGCGCCGAACCACGGCCCCGCCCTCGCGAGCGACGTGAAACGGAATGACCTCGTAGAGATTGGATCGACATGAAACGATGTCAGGAACGCCCGCGCTGAAAGGAGCAGCTATGCAGCTTGGAATGGTCGGACTCGGGAGAATGGGGGCGAACATCGTCCGCCGCCTGATGCGAGACGGGCACGAGTGCGTCGTCTACGACGTGGGCCCGGCGGTTGTCGCAGAGCTCGAGAGCGAGGGCGCGATCGGCTCCGCTTCGCTCGACGAGTTCGTCGAGAAGCTCGAGCAGCCGCGGACGGCGTGGGTGATGATCCCCGCGGGGATCACCGGAAAGATCGTGGACGAGCTCGCCGACCTGATGGAGGCCGGCGACGTGATCATCGACGGCGGAAACAGCTACTACCGCGACGACATCGACCGTGCCAAGAAGCTGGCCGAAAAGGGCGTGCACTACGTCGACGTGGGTACGAGCGGGGGCGTCTTCGGGCTCGAGCGCGGCTTCTGCTTGATGATCGGCGGTGAGGACGAGACCGTCGCGCGCCTCGATCCAATCTTCCGCACGCTCGCTCCCGGCGAAGACGCTGCTCCTCCGACGCCGGGCCGCAGCGATGAAGGGACTGCGCAGCGCGGTTACCTCCATTGCGGTCCGCACGGCGCGGGCCACTTCGTGAAGATGGTCCACAACGGAATCGAGTACGGGGTCATGGCTGCCTACGCCGAGGGACTGAACGTCATCCACCGGGCCAACGCGGGCATGGCCGAGTTCGAAACGAGCGCAGAGGTCGCGCCGCTCCAGGAGCCGGAGTACTACCAGTTCGACATCAACGTGGCCGACGTCGCGGAGGTCTGGAGACGCGGCAGCGTCGTTGCCTCGTGGTTGCTCGATCTGACCGCCGCCGCGCTTGCGGCTCAGCCCGACCTCTCCGGGTTCGGGGGCCGGGTGTCGGATTCGGGCGAGGGCCGCTGGACGATTCGAGCTGCAATCGACGAGGGAGTACCGGTGCCCGTGCTCTCGGCTGCGCTCTACCAGCGCTTTTACTCGCGGGGCGAGTCCGAATACGCCGACAAGCTCTTGTCCGCCATGAGGCAGGCGTTCGGCGGCCACCTCGAGCTGCCGACGATCAGCGCATAACATCCAGTTTCCGTTGGGCTTCGTCCTCGTCGTCAACGCAGGCTCGACAAGCCTGAAGCTTTCGTCGGTTGCGAGCGACGGATCTGCCGAGCCAGTCGCCTCGCTCGATGCAAGCCCGGCGGACGTCGAAGCGGTTGCGCATCGCGTCGTCCACGGCGGCAGCCGCTTCCGGGATCCCATGCTGATCGACGAGGAGGTGGAGCGGGAGCTCGAGGCGCTAAAGGAGCTGGCACCGCTGCACAACGGACCGGCGCTGGTGGCGATCGAGGAGGCCCGCCGGGTCCTCCCGGGAGTGCCGCATGTCGCCGTGTTCGACACCGCCTTCCACGCAACGCTCTCGGAGGAGGCAGCCACCTACGCGGTGCCCAAGCACTGGCGCGATGAGTGGCACATCCGGCGGTACGGCTTTCACGGCCTCTCCGTTCAGTGGGCGGCGGAGCAGGTGCCCGTGGAGAGGCTCGTCGTCTGCCACCTCGGCGGCGGCTGTTCCGTCACCGCGGTGCGCGACGGGCGCTCCGTCGACACGACGATGGGCTTCAGTCCGCTCGAGGGGGTGCCGATGGCGACCCGCTCCGGCTCGGTCGACCCCGAGGTCGTGCTGCATCTCATCCGCAAGCAGAAGCTCCAGCCCGACGAGGTCGAGTGGGGGCTGGGGCACGAGTCGGGCCTGCTGGGCCTGTCCGGACTCACTTCACGCGTCGACTTGCTCGAGCGCTCAGACGCTCCCGATGCACAACTCGCGCTGTCCGTGTTCGTGCACCGGGTCGCAGGCGCCGTGGGGGCGATGGTCGCCTCGCTCGACGGCATTGACGCGCTCGTGTTCACGGCCGGTGTCGGTGAAGGATCGGCAGCGATGCGCGAGCGGATCTGCGGGCGGCTCGGTTTCCTGGGGATCGAGCTCGACGAGGAGGCGAACCGGAACGCAGAGCCCGACTGCGACATCGCCGCAGCCGGGACGGGTGTCCGAGTGGTGGTCCTGCACGCACGGGAAGACCTCGTCGCTGCCCGCGCCGCCCGAGCGCTTCTTGGTACGGCACGTTAATCGCTGGCGACATTTCTCTGGGCTTATTCAGTGGTAGTCGTTAAATCTTCGTGCGGATCGCTTGCCAATTTCCGATGTTTCATCTATTCTCCGACGCGGCACCAACGACGAAACGATGCTGACCAAACTCAACATTCAAATGCTTCCCGCTGAAGCGGCCAAGGCCGCCTCGGTCTTGCCGTGCTGGCACAGCTTCGATGCGAAGCGCCGGTCCGGCTACGTCCTAGCCCTCCCTGGGAGGTGTGCGCGCTAGCTCCCTAGCCGCATAGCAAGCCAGACGAGGGCGACCCAACCGGGTCGCCTTTTTTGTTCCGAAGGCGACCAGCCGAAGTCCAACGTGAGGTGATGCCCAGCTTGAGGAAGACCTAGATCGAATCGAGGCCCCGCCTGAGAGAGAAAGACTCCTCGGCGTTCCGCGCAGGAAATTGCGCTGGCGAATAAGCGTCTGCTTTCGCGTGCGCATTTCCCGCCGATCGCGAGGATACGGGCTCCAAAGCTCCTCCACGTAGGACGACGTTCTGGCCGGTGGGCACGCCGGCTGCGGCGATCCAGGGTCGAAGGGTAGGCGAGTGGCATGGACAACATCGTTCGGCATGAGCCGGGCGAGACATAGGTCAAGACATTCCGGGATCGTCTAACGGGCAGGACGCCACGCTCTGAACGTGGAGATCGGGGTTCGAGTCCTTGTCCCGGAACCTGGGCGGGTAGCTCAGAGGAGAGCGCTTCTCTGATACGGAAGAGGCCGCTGGTTCGAGTCCAGCTCCGCCTACTCGGATGCGGGCGAGTAGCTCAGGTTGGTTGAGCGCTTGTCTTACCGTGCCTCTGGGCGTAGCCGGATTCGAATCCAGCCTCGCCCATACTCGTGGCCGTAGCTCAGCACGGTAGAGCGCCCGCCTGAAACGCGGGGCGCGCAGGTTCGATGCCTGCCGGCCACACTCTTGGCTCCGTAGCTCAACAGGCAGAGCTCCCGACTCTTAATCGGGGACGTGCAGGTTCGAAGCCTGCCGGAGTCACCTTTGGAAGGACTGCCACCGGCGCGGTATCCCGCCTCGAAAAAACGGGAGCTCGGAGCTGGGGGAACCTCCCGGTTCCCCCAGACCCCCTCCACCGGTCCGCTTCGCGGACGAGCGCTCCGCGCTTCCCTCTCCTTCCGCTGTCGTTCCGGTGTAGTCGAGCGGTAAGACGCGCGACTGTTAATCGCGAGGCGCAGGTTCGAGCCCTGCCGCCGGAGCTGCACGCCCCCGTGGTCGAACGGGAGATGACGCCGGACTCTCAATCCGGAAGCTGCGGGTTCGAGTCCCGCCGGGGGTGCTTTGCTGGATTGGGTCGTCGACGGATGGCCCAAGGGAGTGACGGCGGTCCATGACGGTGGCTGGCAGGCGTGCCGACGGGTAACGGATGGCATCGGGAAGCGTTCTGAGCAACGCGCCGCCCCGGTTGAGGGAAGCAAGACCCTCCTCCCACTTCACTTCTGGCCGTAGGGGAGCGTGGCCACCCCGCCGGCTTTGGGCGCCGGAGACCGCTGGTTCGACTCCAGCCGGCCAGACTTGCGCGGTTGTGGTTGCTTGGCGCTGGGGGAACCTCCCGGTTCCCCCAGACCCCCTCCACTGGTCCGCTCTGCGGACGAGCGCTTCGCGCTTCCTCGCGAGCCTCATGAGCTCGAGACCGTGGGTTCGAATCCCACCCGCGCTACTTGAGACGGCCGCGCCGGCAAAGCCGGCACGGCCTCTTGGCGGCATCGCAAGCCGCCGCAGGGGGCGTAGCTCAGCGGCAAGAGCAATCGCTTGTCAGGCGACAGATCGCCGGTTCGAGTCCCCGCCTCATGTTCGTGGTGGCTGTGGTGTAACGGCAGCATCCGAGGTCGTGATCCTCGGGGTTCCGGTTCGAATCCGGCCGGCCGCCCTGTCTTGCGGACGCTGAGCAGTTGGTGAGCTCCCACGCCGTAAAGGCGTGTACCTCTGCGCGTAGCGGGATTCGACTCCACCCGTCCGCATGCTTGGGGATGTAGCTCTGGTGGCAGAGCGCCTCGCTTGCAACGAGGAGGAGCGGGTTCGACTCCCGCCGTCTCCACTTTTGCCTCCGTAGTGTCAACGGCATAGCACGCGCCCTTTGTACGGCCGAGGTGCGGGTTCGACTCCTGCCGGAGGCTCTCTTGCGGATGTAGCTCACGAGGAAGAGCGCCGTCGGCGTCGCTTGCGATGCCGACTCAG
>WNGF01002444.1_pt1 | contig 25978 bp, 15 predicted proteins | sample 5400641 | NCBI WGS metagenome assembly WNGF01 (sample SAMN13153371, study PRJNA577476) | soil metagenome | isolation source: 80 cm soil or saprolite under grassland replicate 2 | place: USA:California | collected 2016-06-15 | reverse complement strand
GAGCCGATGTTGACGAATAAGCCGGTGGTCGACCCAACTGAAGTGGGGTGGGATCTTTCGTTGTCGTTCGGGGCAGAGGAGCTTTTTTTGTGTCATACGGTAGGTTTTGGTTCAGGGACCGGCAGGACGGGATGTCCAACAGGTCTTGTCCCTTGGCTACCATGCGACGGGCGAAACCAACGATGTCCTCTTGTAGCGCTGAATCGACTAATTGAGAGAGAAGTCCCACCAGCAGAGGCGTTTGGGCCAGACAGACATCTTGTAGCGTACGGCGGAAGAGATCTTGTGGAGCACCTTCCACAATACCTTGAACATCAGCAGCTTGATCGTGGCAGACATCTTGTAGCGTACCCGCAGACTTCCTTTTGTGCGTTTGCCAGTATCCGGGGTGGCTCTGACGCCACTGCCGCACTCGCTCGACTTGATCGGGGCCGCCGAAGTGATCGGCGTTCTCCGGTTTGGCCAGCCAACGTCGTTGACTGGCGCGCTTGCTGGCCTGCCGACACGGCTCCTTCTGACAGAACTTTTGGTGATGGCGATTACGAGCATCGGCAAGGAAGATCTCTCGGCAGCACAGGCATTTCATCGGGGCGCAAGAAAATCCACGACCCGCTCCCGCCTTGCCAGATCAACTCGCCCCCTTCAGCGTGCAATGACACCGAGAAGAACATCCATCCGGAAGAAGGAATAAGAGATTTCTGTGAAGTGATCCAAGAAGACGGCGGCGGAAGAACACCGCATTTTCAAACCGGCGCTTTCACCGCATTTTCAGACCGGCGCGCCCACTAAAGACGTGATCAGGGAATCAACGGCTTCTTTTCGAACTCGCTCGCCAAATAAATTCATAGTTATTTGTCTGTTTCGTCAAGCAGAGGCCTCAAGGGGTCGCATCTCGACATTCGACATTTTCGCCCATTCAGGTTGGAAACTGGCCAGGAGGTTCTGCGCTCAGCGGTCGGTCCATGCGAGATACTTTGCGCCTTCGGGCCCGCGGCGGTCGAGGTAAATGTCGAATGTCGAGATGTGACCCCACTTTCCGCCTGACCCCACTTTCCGCCGTTTAGGTTGAAAATTGGCCAGGAGGTTCTGCGTTCAGCGGTCGGGCCATGCGAGATACTTAGCGCCTTTGCCCCGCTGAGGTCGAGGCAAATGTCGAATGTCGAGATGCGACCCCGATGATTTTCTATCGCGTTTCATGTCCATCTCTTGTCGTCTGGTGCGGGCGGGGGGACTCGAGCACCAATCGATGCGAAATGGGCCTCAAGGGGTCGTGCAAATGGGCCTCAAGGAGTCGCATCTCGACATTCGACATTTTCGCCCATTCAGGTTGGAAACTGGCCAGGAGGTTCTGCGCTCAGCGGTCGGGCCATGCGAGATACTTTGCGCCTTCGGGCCCGCGGCGGTCGAGGTAAATGTCGAATGTCGAGATGTGACCCCACTTTCCGCCGTGACCCCACTTTCCGCCGTCTGACCCCACTTTCCGCCGTCAGGGTTCGGCCTCGAACATCTCCTGCAACCGTCGCACGTCAAAGCGACTGCTGAACTGTTGAAAGGATTCGCGGCCCTGGCGGCACCCGAGATAGGTGCGTAACATTCGTTCGAGCAAGTGGGGCAATTGGCTGGCGGTGATCCCGCTGAAGATTTGCCGGCCCACCGCCTGGTGCTTGCCAAAGCCGCCCCCGACGAACACGTGATACGCCTCGACACTTTGGCCTCCCAGTTTTGTTTTCGTCCCGAGGCAACCGATGTCGCCCATGTAATGCTGCGCGCAGGAGTGCGGGCAGCCGGTGAAATGAATGTTCACGGGCTGATCGAGTTCGACGCGTTTCTCCAGCCAATTGGCCAGTTCAAGCGCGTGACCCTTCGTGTCGGATTGCGCGTACTTGCAGTAGCGATTGCCCGTGCACGCGATGATGCCACTGGCCACGTTCGACTGCCGCGTGCTCAATCCCATCCTTTCGAGCGCGCGCTGGAGGGTGGGCACGAAGGCGTCGGGCACATTGGGGATGAGGAGATTCTGCCAGACGGTCAACCGGATTTCGCCGCTGCCGTAGCTGTCGGCCAGGTCGGCGAGGCGGAGCATTTGTTTCGGGGTGATCTGCCCGACCGGCAACGCGACCCCGACGTAATTCAAGCCGGGCTGGCGTTGCGGAAAATCACCGACATGGGAGTGGGGCAGTTCGTGAGACGCCCAACGCAGGCTCGCCGGGTCATAGGGCGCGCGCCGGAGCGGATGGCCAAGGATCCGCTCGACCTGCGCGCGGAATTCGTCGAGCGACATCTTCTCCAGCAGGTGCTTGAGCCGCGCTTTCTTACGGTCGGTGCGGCAACCCTGCTCGATGAAAACGCGCGTGATGGCCACGACGACTTTGTTGATCTGGGCGGGCGGGACGACGACGCCGAGGTCGGCGGCGAACTTCTGGTGGCCGGTGGCGCCGCCAACCGCGATGCGGAACAGCACTTGGTCGCCGAGCGTGACGGCTTTGACGCCGATGTCGTTGGTATCCTCGACCGCCCCGATCAAGCCGCCGCCGTCGAAAGCGATGTTGAACTTGCGTGGGAGATCGTAGAGGGAACGGTCATGGATGATGATCTGGGCCAGTTCATTGACGAACGGCAGCACGTCAATCAGTTCGACCGGGTCAATCCCGGCCGTGGGATTGGCGGTGAGGTTGCGAATATTGTCCGCGCCGGCGCCGCGCGTGTGCAAGCCGACGCTCTGAATGCGGCGCAACACTTCGGGCGCGTCCCTGGGCTGGATGAGGCGGATCTGAAAGTTGGCGCGAGTGGTGATTTGAACGTAACCGGTCGTCAGTTCCTGCGCGACCCGGGCGATCTCGCGCAACTGGTACGTCTTCACCACCCCGCCGGGGATGCGCAAGCGCGCCATGAAGGCGTCCTTGACCGGCGCGAGGTAAAAGAGGCCATTCCATTTGAAGCGGAAGATGTCCTCCTTCTCCGGGGCCTGGTTGGCGATGGCATGCTCGACGATCTGCGGGTAGGCATCCAACGGGTGCCGCTCACGCTTTACGCGCTCCTCGAAGATCAGGTCCTCGATTTTGGGCGGTGCGGCCGTCGGCTCGGCGTCGCTGAACCGCTGGCCGCGCGCCGCGATGCCCGCGAACAGGCCGGTGAGATATTCCTTCTGCTCGGGGGTGAAGCTCCCGGTCGCGCGGGTTTCGGGAAGGGGCGCGTTCATTCAGTAAACATCCCGTTGGTAGCGCTTTTCGGCCTTCAGGGTCGTGAGGTAGGCCTTCGCCTCGTCCGCAGTCTTGCCGCCGGCGGCTTCGACAATGCGATGGAGCACGGCCTCCACGTCGCGGGCCATGCGAGCCGCATCGCCACACACATAGACATGCGCGCCGGTTTCGAGCCAGGACCACAGTTCGGCCGCGTTTTCCAGCATTCGATCCTGCACATAAACCTTCTCCGCTTGGTCCCGGGAGAACGCGAGCTCGAGCCGTGTGAGGTGGCCGTCCTTGAGCCAGGCGGTGAGTTGATCTTCGTAGAGAAAATCCGTGGCGCGCTGTTGGTCGCCGAAGAAGAGCCAATTGCTTCCCTTCGCGCCGATGCTCTGTCGCTCTTCGAGGAAAGCGCGGAAGGGGGCAATCCCCGTGCCGGGGCCGATCATGATGATGGGCGTGTCGCCGTTTAACGGCAATTTGAAGCCAGGCGAAGGCTGCAGGTAAACGCTGACAGAGCCCGCTTCGCCCAGGCGGTCGGCGAGGAAGGTCGACGCCACTCCTTTGCGAGCGCGGCCGAGACATTCAAAGCGCACGGCGCTGACCGTGAGGTGGACTTCGTCCGGGTGCGCCTTGGGGCTGGAGGAAATGCTGTAAAGACGGGGCGCCAGTTTGCGCAGCATCGGGAGAAGTTCCGGGACAGAAAAGGGAGCGGGCAGATCCCTGACGAGATCGAGCAGATCGCGGCCCCTGAGCCATTGCTGGAGGTCGGCGGCGCGCTCCGGGGCGAGCAACGCGGCCAGAGGGCCGTCGGGCGCGGCTTTGGCCACAGCGGCGGGCAGTTCAGGCGAAGGCCTGGTGATATCGAAATGGCGGGTGAGCGCTTCACGCCACGGCAAGCTGATTCCTTCGACTTCGACGATTTGATCCGCTGGCAGCCGCAGCGCGGCCAGCAAGCGGTCGACCAACTCGGGGCAATTGCTCGGCATGACACCCAGCGCATCGCCGACTTCGTAGGTCAAGCCGCTTCCTTCCAGACTCAGTTCGTAATGCCGCACTTCCTTGGCGGAACCGGGCTTGTTGAGCAGGACGTTCCTGAGCAGGCGCGCCGGAAAGGGATTTGATTTGCCATAGCGCGGCGCCGGCGCCCCGTTCCGGGAGTTGGGGGCATGATACCCGTTCACGACGAGGTTGGCCCGCGGCTCGAGCGATCGAGCCGCCGGCCCGATCGCGCGGCCCAGTTGCTCCCACAGATCATCCAACCAACTCCGGGCCGCGGATTCGTAATCCACATCGCACTCCCCGCGCGGCACCAGGCGCGAAGCGCCCAGAGCTTCGAGGCGGGAGTCGAATTTCCTCGAAGCACCGCAAAAATCGGAATAATTCCGATCCCCGAGGCCGAGAACAGCGAAGCGCAGGTTCTCCAAGCGCGGCGCGCCGTTCGAGTTCAACCACGACCAAAATTGAGCGGCGTTGTCCGGCGGGTCCCCGTCGCCCCAGGTGCTGGAGATGATGATGGCCTGGCGGGCCTGGGCGAGGTTGGCTTGCTCGTAATCGTTCAATGGCAGCACGCGCGGCGCGAAGGCACGCTGCTCGGCTTCCCTGGCCACGCGACGGGCCAGGCCCTCGGCCGTGCCCATTTGCGATCCGAACAGAATGAGCAACGGCTCGGCGGGTTTGGCCGACGCGCCCTCCCGTGGCCAGGAGACCGCCGGGTCCGGCGCGTCGTGGCTCAGCAGCCCGGCGAGGAAACCGTTCAGCCACGCGCGTTGCTCCAGCGTGAACGGGGCGGTCTCTGGAATATGGGGCGGTGGTCTCATCGCGTGGACGAGGTAGCGCGCGCGATTTTTTCCAATCGCACGGCGCTAAACTTCAACTCCGGTTCGCGCGAAATCGGGTCGCACTGGTCGTGCGTGACGGCGTTGACGCAACCGTTTTCGTCGTGGGATTGCCCCCAATGAAACGGCATGAAGAGCGTGCCTGGGCGGATATGGTGGTCGAGCTTGAGCGTGGTGCGCGCCGCGCCGCGCCGCGAAACGAGTTGGACGAAGTCGCCCTCCGCCAGGCCCAGGGCCCTGGCGTCATCCGGATGGGCCGCCACGAATGGCGCGGGGCTGATCTTGTTGAGTTTCGGGACGTGCCCGGTCTTGGTTCGGGTGTGCCAATGGCCGGCCAGGCGGCCCGTGTTGAGGATCAGTGGGAACTCGGGCGAGAGCGCTTCCGCAGGTGGAATATAGTCCACGGGATGGAACCGGGCGCGGCGGTTCGAGGTGTGGAAAACCTTGTTGCGATACCGCCGGGGGAGCCCCGGGCTGGAGCCGGTCGGGCAGGGCCATTGGACCGGGCTCCGTTTCAGTCGCCGATAACTGATGCCGTCGATTTGGAGCGAATCGAGGTTGGCGCAACAGCGTTTGTGCTCTTCGAACACGTCGCTGGCGCTGGTGTAGGAGAATTGCTCTTCATGGCCGAGGAGCGCCGCAAAACGCGCGGCGATCTCCCAATCGGGCCGCGCGTCGCCGGGCGGCGCGACGCACGGCTGGAGCAAGCCGATGCGGCGCTCCGAATTGGTCATGGTGCCCTGGACTTCAACGCTCATGGCCGCCGGCAGCAGCACATGCGCCAGGCGCGACGTCTCCGTCGGGTGATAACAATCCTGCACTACGAGCAGGCGCGCGCGTTCGAGGCCGCGGCGGATTTGATCGCTATTGGGCATGGTGGCGAGCGGATTTGTGCCGACAATCCAAAGCGCCTTAAGTTGCCCCGTGGCGAGCGCTTCGAACAGGCGCACCGCGTCGAGGCCGGGCTGCGCTGGAATGCGGTTGAGAGGCACGCCCCAAATGTCCGCGATCTGGGCCCGATGCTCCGGATTCGTCACGTCCCGATAGCCGGGCAATTGGCCGGAGAGATAGCCCACTTCGCGCCCGCCCATCGCGTTGGGCTGGCCGGTGAGGGAAAATGGGCCGCTGCCGGGCCGGCCAATTTTTCCGGTGGCGAGGTGCAGGTTGATCAGCGCGAGGTTTTTCGCGACGCCGCTGGTGCTTTGATTGACGCCCATGGTCCAGAGGCTGAGCGCTTCGGCCGACTGGCCGAACCAGAAGGCGGCGCGATGGATTTCCTGCTCGGTGATGCCGCAGGCGCGGGCGGCGCGGGCGGGCGACCAGGCCTCGGCGACGTCGCGCGCGCCGGCCCACCCGTCGGTGTGCGCGCTAATAAAGCGTTGATTGATCCAACCCTGCGCGATCAGCACATGCAGGATGGCATTGAGCAGGGCGAGGTCCGTCCCGGGCTTGATGGCGAGGTGCAGATGGCTGCCTTGGGCGGTGGGCGTGCGGCGGGGGTCCACCACGATGATGCGAACACGTTTGCGCCCGGCACGCCGTTTCACCCGTTGCCAGAGCACGGGATGACAGTCGGCCATGTTGGCCCCGACGACGAGAAAACATTCGGCGTGTTCGATGTCGTCATAACAGGTCGGCGGGCCGTCACTGCCGAAGGCCAGCTTGTAGGCGCTGGCGGCGCTGGCCATGCAGAGGCGCGAGTTGGCATCGAGGTTGTTTGTGCCGATGACGCCTTTGGCCAGTTTGTTGAAAACGTATTGCGCCTCGGTGGTGAGCTGGCCAGAAATGTAGAACCCGACCGCGTCGCGCCCATGTTGCCGGATGATGTCGCGGAATTCTTCGGCCACGTGTGCCAGCGCGCCGGCCAGGTCCGCCGGCTGGAATGGCCCGCTGCGGTCGCGGCGGATTTGCGCCGTCGTCAGACGATTCGGCGTGGCAATGATCTCGTCGATTTGCGCGCCCTTCGGGCAGATGCCCCCGAGTGACGACGGGTGCGCCTGGTCGCCTTTGACTTCCACGGGCCGGCCGTCCCGCACCTTCACCGCCAGGCCGCACCCGACGCCGCAGTAAGGGCAGATGGTTCTGACGACGGTTTCCATGGGGCTAAAAAAGCACGTTGAGTTGCAGGTAAGAGAAGTCCGCGTCGCGCGCGCCGAAGCCCGGTGCCGACCAGGTTTGCCGGAGGTAATCTCCGGCGAAGAAGTGGCCGTAGCCGGCCTCGAACTGGATCCAGCGCGAGACGGCCAGGCCGGCGATGGCGGTGAACTCGGTGCCGACGAAGCTGCTGTAGCCGGGATTGATGCCGAAGCCGTTGTGGGGCGTCGATCCGATGCCGCCGCGCGGGGCGCCGGCCACGGTGTAGAAGTTGTCCTGCGTGTCCGCGAGCCAGAACGCGTTGCCCAGGAACGCGACGCTGACGCGGGGAATGGGCTTGAGGGTCAGGCTCACGCCGGCGTCATGGATGTTTTGCAGCGAGACCAAATCCATCGAGCCATAGAATTTGTGGTTCGTTGGAAAGAGATTTTCGAACGTCCCGTGGGTGCTGTTCGTCGGCTGGCTGTCTCCGGTGGCGTAATCGTACTCGACCCCCAAGCGCGGGGTGCCCCAGGCGCCAGTGAACGTGTATCCGCCCTGCACGGCGACCATGAAGGCTTGGTGATCGAGCCGGGGCGACTTGCCGCTCTCCACGAAACGCGGATCGCGGTAGTCGCCAAACTGGTAAGCGCCTTCGAGCGAATAATCGAAGCCATGCCATTCGCCAGGCAGGGATTTCAACCGCCCGCCGATGGTGTAGATGTCCCGCGCGCTGGGTTGAGGGAATTGCGGATTGGGCTCAGCCGCGGCCGCCTTGGGCGAAGCGTTGCGCGCCAGGAAGTAGACCTCGAGCGTGTTCCCGGGGATCTTGGGACTGGTCAGGTAAGCGCCGCTGAACCAGTCGTAATCGTTGTTGACGTTGAACCTGCCATCTTCCGGAATGACCACGCGACTGCTGAAGAAGTCCCCGGCGAACCACTCATTTTGCCAGCGCAGCCTGGCGGCATCGAACACGCGGCCGATGTTGTTCCAGGCGAAAGCGCCGACGAGCCGTTCCTCCCCGTAGCTGAGTTCCTGCCGGCCTACTTTGAGCGAGACGGGGAATTCCTTGTGATTGCCCAGCGTGACGTAAGCCTGCTGCAAATCAATTCCGTCGGCTTCCGGGCCGTCGCCCTGTTTCCGCACGGTGCCGGGGACCGCGGGGACGTTTGCGTAAGCGAAGCGGTCGTCGCCAGCCACCAGGCTGCTGCGGCCCTCCACATAGGCGCTCCACCATTTCCCGGTGTAGCCGACGTGCAGGCGGAAGCGGGAAAGCCAGTAGGCATTGTAAATGTCCGCGCCCTGCGAGCGAAAATCATTGTTGGGTTTGGCGGGCGAGCCCGGCACGCCGGCGATGGAATAACCTTCATGGTCTTCGAACCGGACGCGTTCCACGCCGCCAATGTCCCAAACACTCAGGTAGGGATCCTCCTGCCGAAGCGCCTCGTTGATGAAGCCGGCAAACGGCTGGGTCGACGGAGGCGGGACGTACTGGGCCTGGGCGGTGCCGGCGACGCCCAGGACCAGCACGCCCAGGTTGAGGTCTCGCGTGATTCGATGAGTTGTGCATTTCATGCGGAAACGATTTCGGGTTTGATGTGGCTTTTGTGTTCCGGCATCGAGTCGGGCGCTCGGGCCAGGAGCGCGCTCGCCGGACTCGGAGCGGGATACGAGGCCGGAGCGCGCGGCGTGTTCTTGTGCGCGCGATCTTCCAGGAACGTGATCAGCCGCTCGCGACAACGGTAGTACTCCGGATCTTCGAGCAACACGTGCCGATTTCGAGGTCTCGGAAAGGGCACTTCGAGTATATCGCCGACTTGAGCCGCCGGCCCGTTGGTCATCATCACCACGCGGTCGGCAAGAAAGATCGCTTCGTCGACGTCGTGGGTCACCATGAGGGCCGTGATGTGGCTGCGGTTCCACACGTCGAGCAGCACCTGCTGAAGTTCGAGGCGCGTGAGCGAGTCGAGCATCCCGAACGGCTCATCCAGCAGCAGCATTTTCGGTCGGAGCGCGAAGGCGCGGGCGATGCCCACGCGCTGTTTCATTCCTTGCGAGAGTTCGTCGGGTCGCCGATGCATGGCCTCGCCGAGACCGACCACGGCGAGGTAATATTCCCCGATCGCGCGACGATCCTCGCGGCTGGCGGCGCGAAACACCTGGTTCACCCCGAGCATGACATTGCCCAGCGCCGTCATCCACGGCAACAAACAGGGTGATTGAAACACCACGCCGCGGTCCGGTCCGGGCCCGGTGAGTTCCTTGCCGGCGAGAATAATGCCGCCACCGCTCAGGTCATTGAGCCCGGCGAGCAGGGAGAGCACCGTGCTCTTGCCGCAGCCGGAATGGCCGATCAACGCGACGAATTCGCCCTGCTTGATGCGGAGGTTGAAGTCCTTGACGATCACCGCCGGGCCGCCGGGCGCCGGGTAGATCTTTGTCAGGTTGGAGAGTTCGACGTAATCGCGCACGAGTTGGATGCTAGGATTTCGGATTTGATCCCGGTGGGTGAGACGGCGCCCGGCGCCTTCTTCTGAATTGGCCGGGCCACTCCAGGTCGTCCGGCTCGATTTCCGGCAACCTCCATTGCTTCGCGGAGGCGGCCGGGCTCTGGTCTTTGGAGTGCAAGAGGAACTCGATCAACTCACGACGGATTTCCTTGAAACGCGGGTCGTGGTTGAGCGCCTTGCGATCGCGGGGCCGCGGGAAGTCGATGCGGATCGACGGCCCCAGGGTCGCACCAGGGCCGGCGCTCAAGGGAATGATGCGGTCCGCCAGGTAAATGCCTTCGTCCGGATCGTTCGTGATCAGCACGACGGTCTTCTGGTTCTCCAGCCAGAGGCGCGAGATTTCGTCCTGGAGCGTGGCCCGGGTCAGGGCGTCCAGGGCGCTCAGCGGTTCGTCGAGCAGGAGGATTTGGGAGTCCATCGCCAGCACGCGGGCCACGCTCACCCGCTGCCTCATGCCCCCGGAAAGCTGGCCGGGACGCTTGTCCCGCGCCGGCGTGAGGTTCACCATCGCGATTTGCCGATCGATGTGTTGCCATTTCTTCGCGGACGACCAATCGGGGAAAGTCTGGTCCACGGCGAGGCGGATGTTTTCAAACACACTCAGCCAGGGGAGGAGCGAGTAATTCTGAAAAACGACGCCGCGGTCCGGGCCTGGTTCCGTGACGGCTACACCCTGCAGGGTGAGGGTGCCGGCATCGGGCCGCAGCAGGCCCGCGATGAGGTTGATGAGAGTGGTCTTGCCCGAACCGGAAAAGCCAACGATGGCGACGAACTCGCCTTGCTCGATCGCGAGGCTGATGTTCTTGAGCACTTCGCTGCGGGTGCCGTTGCGGCCGAACCCTTTGCTCAGGCCTTTCAGTTCGAGAAATGCCATAGGTTGCTCAGGCGGTTTTGAACCGTCGTTCGACCAGGCTCATCAACCGATCCAGGATGAAACCCACGATGCCGATGGTCAGGATGCAGAGGATGATGTGCGCGTAGTTCAACGCGTTGTATTCCTGCCAGAGAAAGCCGCCGACCCCGGGACGGCCCGTGAGCATCTCCGCCGCCACAATCACGAGCCAGGCGATGCCGAGACTCAAGCGAAACCCGGTGAACATGTAGGGCAGGGTGGCCGGGATGAGCACCCGGAACAGCGTCTTGCTCCGGGAGAGTCTGAGCACCTTGGCCACGTTGAGATAGTCCTGGGGCACGGCGCGCACTCCCACCGCCGTGTTCAGCACGGTCGGCCACATCGCGCAGATCGAAATCGTGAAAAGCGCGCCGAGTTCAGACGCCTGCCGGCCCGCGCCAACGAACAACACCAAACCCAGCGGCAACCACGCCAGCGGCGAGACGGGCCGCAGGATTTGAATGATCGGGTCAAAGGCTTTGGCAAACGTCTGGGAAAGACCCAGCATGAAGCCGACGGGGGTGCCGACCAGCAGCGCAATCCCGTAACCCTTGGCGACCAGCACCAGCGAATACCAAGTGAAGCGCAATATGCCCTGGTCCATCTCGCCGCGTTTGGCGAAGGGCTTCAGGACATAGTCCTTGCTCTCCGCCCAGGTCTTGGCCGGCGAAGGCAGTTCCTTCGCGACGGTCTGGCTGACGATTTGCCACAAGCCGACGGCGGCGGCAAAACCCAGCAGCGGGATGAGGATCCAATCAGCTTTGAGTTTGGAGAGTTTCATAGGCTTGGCGGGGGTCGTCGCGCTTGCGGTCTGACTTTTGGTGTGGCGGAGAGCGAAAGAGCTGGGGCGTTCATGCCGCGGAGTCGCGCGTCAGCCTTTCACGTTGTGGACGGGGAATCCTTTGGCGTAGGCCTCCAGATCGCCCTTCGGATCGAACGTCACGCCGTCGAAGAGCGTTTCCGGATCGCTGTTCTCGCCGGCGCATTCGTAGCCGATCTCCTTCAGGGCCTCCGTATGGATGTCCGGACGCATGACTTGTCTGGTGATCCCTGCGTAGTCCGGGGTGCCGGTGAGCATGCCCCAGCGGCGGAATTGCGTGATCCACCATTGGCAATACTTCGGCTGCGGGTAGTTGCAGCCGCGCTGGCTGAAGATCATGTAGTGATCCTCCTTCTTCTTGCGGCCGTCGCCGTAATCGTAATCGCCCATCAGCCGCCCCAGGATGATCTCCTTGTGGCAATTGATGTAGGTCGCCCGGCTGACAATTTCGCACTGTTCGGGACGGTTGCTCAAATCGTCAAGCCAGACGCTCGCTTCGTGCAACGCCTTGAGACAGGCCTTGACCGTCTTGGGATTCTTGTCCGCAAACTCCGCCGTGAACGCGCAGACTTTTTCCGGGTGATCCTTCCAGATATCCTGCGTCGTCACCGACGTAAAGCCGATGCCGTCTGCGATCAGCCGCGCGTTCCACGGTTCGCCGACGCAGAACCCGTCCATTTTTCCGATTTTCATGTTCGCGACCATTTGCGCCGGCGGAATCGTCACCAGCGCGACGTCTTTGTCGGGGTTGATGCCGCCCGCTCCCAGGTAATAGCGCGTCCACATGGCGTGGGTGCCGGGCGGGAAAGTCATCGCGAAGGTCAGCGGCTCGGCCAGGCTCTTGGCCTTGTCCACGAACGGCCGCAGCGCCTTCGGATCGCCCTGCACTTTTCCTTTGAACTGATTCGAGAGACTGATGGCCTGACCGTTTCGGTTCAGCATCCAGGGGATGATCATCGGTTTTTTCGGCGAGCCGAGCAGGCCCATGGTCGAGGCGATGGGCATGCCGAGGAGCATGTGCGTGGCCTGGTTGTCGCCGCTGGAGAGCGAATCGCGAATCGCCGCCCAGTTCGCTCCCTTGGCGACCGTGGAATCGATCCCGTATTTCTTGAACAGACCTCGTTCGTGCGCGAGGACGATCGGAGAACAATCCGTCAAGGCGATGATCCCGAAGCGTATCTTCGTCGTCTCCGGCGCGTCGCTGCCGTAGGCCGTCCCCAGCCAGCCTTTGGGCAGGCCGCCGAAGAGCCCGGCGAGGGTGATCCCTTTGGCGGCCTTGGCGAGAAAGCGCCGGCGCGTGCCGTCACGCGCCTGGGAATGGAATCTCGGTATCGTTTTCATGAATTCGGTTTGTTGAGCGGCGAAGGCGGGTTGCCTTCTCAAACAGCTTCACGCCAGAGCACGCGCCGCCCGGGCGCGAAGCGCAAAGTCAACGGCTCCCACATTGCCCGGCCGTCGCGAACGCACAGGGCAGCACGAGCTACCCGAATCCAGCGGGGCGTGTGCCATGGACCGGCTTTTGGCGCGATGGATGGTCTCCTTAATACAAATGGAAACCATCATCGGGATTCATAGATGCACTACCCCCTCGACCAGCAGCAGGTTCGCGCGTTCTACTTGCGGGCAGGATGAGGCAGGATGGAGGCAGATGATCCCGGGTTGCGCCTCAACCCATCCGGGAGCAGCCGGGTCAGAACGGCGCTGGACCGCGAATCGGGCTGTCGCTTTTTGGGCAACCTGCGCAGTAACTGTTCAGGAGTCATAGACGGCCGCCCTCACCCCGGCCCCACTGCCGTTGAATTAAGCCTGGCGTTCTCTCGCTGGCCTGAATAGTTACCCTAGACCACTCTTGTTCTCTGATGGCTAAGCAGGTCCGCCAGTTGTCGCAACGCGGTTCTCATTTCGCCTGCGGAGGAATAGCGTTGGGAAAGTTCCGGCTGGCACGCCTTGAGAATGATCGGATTCAGCCGGAGATAGTTTATGTCGTCCGTTTGCTGAACGAGCGTGGTTGATATCGTCGGGAATAGACCCGGTGCTTGCCCGGTGCTGATCACGTAGAGAACCATTCCAAGAGCGTAGATGTCGGCTGATGGGGTGCCCGGAGGTTCGGGCGGCGACGGCATATAGCCCACCGTCCCGACGAGCGAATGCTCCCGGGTGGGATGCGCATCCGTCACCAAGCCGACGTCCGCCAGCTTGGGTTGGTTATCCACGAAGATGATGTTCGACGGCTTGATGTCGCGATGGGTCAATTCCAGCCCGTGGAGAAATTCGAGCGTCTCAGCCAGGGCCAGACCGATCCGGACACATTCGCCGACGGGCATTCGAGCTTCGGGGCACTGCGCGCGCACATTGAGCAAATCGCGCGGCCGATAGCTCGACGGATCTGCCTCCCACCCGGGAGTCAATCCGTCGCCGAGTTCCATCACGTAATAGAAATAGCCTTCAGCCTTTTTGGGGCTGATGTAATCGACCTCGAGCAGTCCCGGATGTTTTTTCGAGATGGGCTTGATCCGGGCGATGCCGCGGAATTCCCGATCATAGGGCTCCGGATTGTTCTCGAACTTGGCCAGGTAGACGGCCTTGAGCGCCTGCCATTGGCCAGCGACGTTGCGCGCCAGCCAGACTCTCCCGTAGCCGCCCCTTCCGAATGGTGGTTGGATGAGCTCGTATCCCGGCGCATCGGGCACCTCAGGTGACGGCGCCAGCATCAGCAGACCCAAATCTGCAATCGGCTCGGTTGATTTTGCTGGCGCAGCGCCGGGAATCAGAACTGCTCGATCGCGCAGGCGGAACGAGGCGTAGGTGACCGCCGCGCACGGGATTTGACCTCCCACCACGATTAACCACGGAAACCAATACTGCGTAGCGTAAGCCAGCCACAGGAACCCGACCAGCGCGGCCAGGCCGACCAGGCCAGTGAAAACGACGGCGTCCCGCGGGCGCAGCAGGGGCAGGACCGCGCCGATCCCGCCGCCGAGGAACAGGAGCAGCAGCGCTTCCCCCCAGGCTGGCAGGCGCTCCAGCCATTCGTGATGCATCCAATTGAGAAATGTCGTCGCCAGAATTTCCACTCCGCTCGTGCTGTCCCGCGTTTGGGCCGTGTAGGGCGTCCGGAATTCATCCTCTTCGCCGTCCGCGTTCGGAGTCTGCGGCTGACTGCCAATGAAGACAATTTTGTCCCGAAAATAATTCGTCGGTTGATCCAGCGCGGAATGAAAGCTCAACGCGTTCCAGGCCCCCTGTTGACCGTAATAGCGCAGCCATTGCCGCCGTGGCGTCTCGGGCAGGACAGCTCCCGCCAGCTCGGCCGCGACCCACGGCAGACTCTTCAAATGTCCAGGCGCCGGATAAGGCCAGTGACGACGGACGACGAAATCAGGCTCGTCGTCATTGGCGACTCCCGCCCCCCAATTGTTCTTCGCCGCGGCCAGAAATTTTTCGGCTGGCAGGATGGGCCCGACACTGTCGAATCCCGGATGGGAAGCGTCCGGACGCGATGCGGCCACGTACTTGGCCATCAGCGCCACCTTTTGGCACCGGCGCAGGCCCGCCGCCAGCGCCTCATCGGAAACCGGGTCCCGTAACAACCGGAAATGGACATCAAACACAACCAATGCGGCCCCATCATCCGCCAGCTTGTTGGCCAACCGCGCGTGCCACATCCGATCCCATTCCCCTCGCTTCTGGTGCAGACTTTCGTGCGCGGCGTTGTCCATCAGCACGAGAACAAGTTGGTTGGTGTCCGCCCCCCATTGGAAGCGAAAGACACAGTCGTAACTGGCGCGGACCCACGCGTCAAAGACCGGCATGGACCAGAGGAGCAATCCGCACAGCGCCGCCAGGCTGGCACCGATGGCGGGCTGGAAGTACTTGCTGCGGATGGCGGCGGTAATCTCCATAACTCACTTGGAACGGACCGAATGAGTGTAACGCGGATTTCTGCAGAGAACAGCCTTTTTGTGTGGCTGGCCGAGCAGCGCCGGCGCGCGGACGGTCCCCGTCCGCAGCACGTGGCCAGAACAGGCGGCGTGGAATAACCCAGGCGCTCGGCGCCGGGCGCTGCGCTGCGGGCCGGGACGTCCCGCGCCCCGTCGATGCGCCTTGCCTGAGGCCGATCGGTTGGCGACTTTCGTGCTCCGACTATCGTCTCCTGAATCGAAGCACAAAGCGCTCGGAGCCGAATTCTGTCGCAAATTTTGTGACCGACTCTCCCCCGTTAAATTCCGTAAAATTGTGCTTTACGTATTACCACGGATGGACAAGTCTCGATTAAGCTAAATAAAAGGACCGCATACCGTCCGTTGTTCGAGGAGAGTAGCTGGCCCAAGCTTCAACAGTAATTAACCACACAAGGCTATGGCCTCGTGAATTAGCCCTACCATCGTATGCCAGCGACCACAAAATCGACTTCGCGATCCCGAGGAGCATCCTCCCTCATCGATCACCGCCACATCGTCGTCAAGTTCGAGGACAGCCTCCAGCTTCCTAGATACGAGGACAAGATTGAGAAGTATCCCGCAATCGCCGACTCACCCGAGTGGAAGGAAATTTCGGGACTGGCGCCCGGTGCCACCTTCCGCCGTATCTATCGGGTCCTCACGCCTGAAGAAATCAACAAACTGTCCGAAAAGGCCGTTGCGCGGAGCGATGGGAGATACAAGCCACCGCAATTCCTCAAGAATTACTTGCTCGACTTACCGCCCCGAGCCCCCGTCGACCGCGTGCTTGGAGTGCTGCGGGATTGGACGGATATTGACCGCGCTTATCCTGCGCCCCAAGCGATCGATCCTAAAGTGGATGCTAGTGACGATACCCAGGCGAAGTTCCAGTGGTATCTCGACGCCGCGCCACTGGGCGTCGACGCCAGATACGCTTGGGAGCAGCCCGGCGGCGACGGCGCCAAGCAGGAATTCATCGACGTCGAGCAAGGCTGGATGCTCAACCACAAGGACCTGTGCGACGCCGCTGGAGTTCCGCGCGCCCAACTCCTCGGGGGCGTGTCCGTGCCCTTCTCCAGCCCGCACGGCACCGCTGTGCTGGGGATCATTTGCGCCACAGACAACGCTTTCGGCTGCGTCGGGATTGCGTGCAACACCCCCACGGTCGGCGTCATCTCCCACGGCGGATTCGCCTTCAATATTCCGGAGGCGATTAAGATCTCGGCCAACAGGCTCACTCCCGGCGGCGTTATTCTTCTCGAAGTTACCTTGCGCGAGAGGGAGGCCAGCACTCTGCTGCCTGCGGAGATCGACCCCCTGACCTTCGAGGAAATCCAACTCGCCACCGCCCTGGGCCACGTCGTCGTCGAAGCCGCGGGCAATGGCAACTTTCCACTCGACACCTACCAAGATCGGCTCCGTAAAGTGCCAGCAGGCCAGATTTTCAACCGCCTCAATCCCGCGCAATTCCTCGATTCCGGCGCTATCATGGTTGGCTCGGGCTGGCGTCTCGACGAAAACGCTCGTGCGGCTACCCCGTGGAGCCGCCGGCTCGACTCCAACTACGGCAGCCGCATCGATTGCTTCGCCTGGGGTGACAGCGTGCAGACAACCGGCACGACTCCCACGAACCCTCTGAACGACTACGACAGCAACTTTAATGGCACCTCCAGCGCCGCTGCCATCGTCGCCGGCGCGGCGATTAGCGTGCAAGGAATGGCGCAACACCAGGCCGCGTCTGGATCGAGGCTCAACCCGGCAATCGTCCGCCAATACCTCAGCGACCCTGCCATCAATACCCCCACGATTCAGCCTCCTGTGGACATGGTAGGCGTCATGCCTAATCTGGCTGCGATCGGCCGCCAGCGATTGGAGTTGGGCCCGCCGGGCCCCGACGCTTGAACCGTAGGCACAGGTTCTCGTCGCCTCTCTCTGTCTGTCCGAGACTGTACCACAAACTAACTCCTGATGAGCCTATGAACACACCATCGCAGCAAGTCCTTCGCTGCGCTCTTCTCGCCACCATCATTACCGGCGTGACGGGGTGCATCGTGATCAAAATCAGTGTCAATTCTGGAAAACCAGCTGCTCCTTACGGCGGGGGAAGGGAGCCCAACGGCGCTGGACATGCGCTCGAGCAAAGGCCGAACGATGGGGTCCGCCAAGGTTTCTACACCGAGACATTCGACCCCATCGGCAGCGGCGGCACGATTATTGTGCTGGCCAGCTCGTTCGTGAGTGGTAACGGCAATCAGGCGTGTTTTCCCACGTCAGAGGGGTGGGACAAATATTTCGTCCTCCCCCGATACTTCGTTGGCCCGGGTGTCACGGCCGACAGCACGTCTTATACGAACAGCGAGCAACTCTCCAGCGTGACTGTCCGCACGTGCGATCCCACCAACGGGAGCACCCTGGAGACAGGCATCGTCGTTTACGAGCAATTCAATCCCAACACCGACAAGAAGTGCGCGACGAACTCGCCGACCTGTTTGGCGAGTGGGAAGCTCACCATCGACCCGCGCGCCATCGCGAACGGCAAAAAATATCGGGCGACGGTGTTTTACAAGAGCGGCACGTTGTCTCCACTCACCGAAGTCAAGGTGATCTGGAACTACCCCTGAGTAAGATGTTTAAAAACTAAACTGCAGACGCGCCGCGAAGGTTCGGGAGCGGGGTAGCTCGTTGTGCAGGGTCAGAGGGTTGAGACGGTAATCCTGATCTGTCAGGTTGAGCAGTCCCAGGCGCAACTCGGCCTTGCGTTGGAAGAATTGGTAGCCGGCGAAGATGTTGAACTGCCAGAAGTCATCGCCGGGAATGTCCGAGGCATATCCTTGGTTGCTTTGCTGCGACCATAGGGCCTGAAACTGAGCGAAGAAGCCGGAGCGATGATGGTAGCCTGCCTGCAAATTGACTTGATGCAGAAACGCGCTGAGATGCTCTCGCGGACGCACCCCCAAGATAACAGGTGTCGTATCTGGAACCTCATTGAGGTCCGTTTGCAGGTCCGCATAGGTCAAACGGTAGTTCACGCCCAGCGACCATTCGTTCAACACGAGTTGGTTTAGACTAACATTGAAGGTTTTCTCCGAGTAGTCCAAGGATTCGGGCGTGCTCGATGGTTCCGCAAAAAATGAGGCGCCGGTGTAGCGGAAGGCCCCTAGCTTGAGATTCTCCCTCGAGTTCAGGATTTGCCCTGAGAGCCCCAAGAAACCGCCAGAATCAGACTTGTGTTCCAGCGCCAGGACGTAGGTCTCGAATTCGGCGCCGATACCTGTCCCTCCGACCGACTCCGGCACGACACTCCGGAAGGACTGGTTGAAGCCGGCGACCTGCGACGGCTCCAGCAAGTAAGTCTGATCAACGCTCGCACCGGCCAGCGCACGGGAGTAGGCGAAGCGGATGGTCGTGGCCTGACTTGGCGTCAAGATCAATCCGGCCTTGGGCGACACCTGCTCCTTGTTCTCCTCTCGGTCCGCGATCGGTGGTGAGCGGAAGTTCGCCGGGAACCTGATCTGGTCGTAGGCCAGGCCCCCGATTACGTTGACGGCCGGCCAAATTTGCCACTCATGGTAAGCGTAGACACTCGCGCGCTCCAAATCTGACCGGAAACGCTGCCTCGCGGCCGGAGCAGCGGGATCGAAGAAACCGATGATCTCTCCCAGCACGACCGGTTCCGTCTGCAGGCTGCGGGTCTCGAACTCGCCCGACTGAAACCGTCCGCCGACGATGGTAGTGTGGTCGCCTTGCTGACAAATCTGTTGCAACTCGGTCGTATAAATTTCCAGGGTCCGTCGATAACGAAGATTCGCCCACATTAACTCGAAGTCCGTCGGCGGTTGGTCTGGCGGGCGAATAATAAACAACGTCGGTTGCAACGGATTGTCCGTCGAGAACCGCTCGCTCAACCGTCCGGCCAGCAGCAGCGTATGTACTCCGGGACTCCACTCATGGTGGTAGCCCACGTGGAGAGTGGGCTCGGAACTTTCCCGGATGCGGAGCCCCAAGGCTGGGTTGGTCGGATTGTAATAAGCGTTGGTCTGGTAGTAATACTGGAAGACATCACCGCTCTCCACGCTGTGATCGATGGCTCGGAAATACAAGCTGTCCTGCGGCGTGATTTGCTGTTTCAGATGGAGGCGGAGTTCCCGCTCTTCAAAATCGTTGTTCGGGCGCTGGCCGGGATCCGAGCGGTAGAGTCCTTCGAACAGATAGCCACTGTTCCGAAAAGTTCCGAACTGCGCGCCGTGTTCCATCCATGCCCCCCGGCTCAAGTATTCCGTCGTAGAAGCTACGCCCAACCGATCGCGCTCGAACAGCTTTGAGTACTCCTGCTGGGAGACGCTTTGCGCCAACAGTCCCGCACCGACCGGCGCCAGTAGATTGGCAATCAAATACTCGCTTTCTGCCGGTGTCTCATAACGCAGGTTAATCCGATTCGGATCCCGGAGTGCGTCGTAGCTGTTGGCCAGGAAAGCGTGCGCTGAGTAGTTCGCGTAATCCGCAGTCACCGCCCGACCCGCTTCCAGCACGCTCCAGTCGGTCATGCCCTCATCGCGGTAAATGTTCGCCAGATTCGCGCTGCCCACGGCCCGGTCCTGATCCAGGAGCAGCTTCGAGCGATAGAGTCGGCGGTTGTCGTTCAATTCCTGGGAATGTTCCAACTCCCCCACAGCTTCGTTGATCCGATTCTCTTGCTGGAGCAACAGGGCCGAGTATAGCCAGGCGGTGGGATCGTCGGGGTCGAGGTTTTTGGCGAGCGCGAGTTCGTGGTGAGCGCGTTTGCTGTCGCCAACGTCTCCGTCGGCCTTGCCGAGGTAGCTGCGCAGGAGGGCGCGCTGCGGTTCGAGCGCGGCGGCGACCAGCAAGTCTTCGCGCCCCCCCGGCCGATCGCCGCGCCGGATGCGACAAAGCCCGCGGCCCAGCCAGGCGTTGCCCAGCGCGCCGTCCACCGCGATGGCTTGGTTGAACGAGTCGATGGCTTCCCGCGTCTTGTTCTGCGCGGCCAGGAGAAAGCCTTTCAACGCCAGTGCCTGAGCGTTTCGTGGGCTGAACGCGAGGGACTTATTCAGAGCCTCGAACGCCTGGCGGGTGCGACCAAAACTGAACTCGAGTTCCGCCACTCGCGCCCAGGCAAAACCAAATTCCGGTGAGTTCGTCGTGGCCTGTCGGGACGACACCAGGGCATTTCGGAGCGCCGTTTCCCGAACGGCGCGCGATTGTTGGTAATAAGAATCGGCCAGGAATTCAGTGGCTAATTGGGGAGCCAGGGTCGAGGGATTAACCTGCCGTTTGACGGCAGCGATCAGTCGCCGCAGGGCGTTGGCCAGGCGTGGAAGGCGGTCCGATGGATCGCCCGCGGGCAAGCCGGCCAGGGCCGCTTCGGTCTGCTCAACATGCCCCACCGAGAGCAGCAGCGCGCCGTAATAAATCCGTTCAACATCCGAAGCGGGCTGGCGTCCGGCCGGATAGTTGGCCAATGCGTTCGGCAAATCACCCGCGCGATAAGAAGTGAGCGAATCGTCGAGCGCAGCGCGTTCGGCCGGCGTTAGCGGCAGGTCGCGCAAGTCAAGGACCGCCGGGTAATAGAAGCACCATTGCAGCACATTGTTGGCGATGAAGCCCGCCGGTTGGAGAATGGGAGCTTGTCCCGCGTCGACAACCGCTTGCTGACCGTTGGTCAGAGTCAGCGCGCCCGCTTCGTTGGTCAGGGCCACGCGCCCGTCGATCACCGAGAAGGTGGTTCGCGGGATGGCATTGACCACCTCGGCCGAGGCTACGAATTCGGTGCCTTCCACGCCGGCGACCGTCCCGCGGCTGAAGACGCGGATGCGCCCGGGTTCTTCCCGATGGAAAAAGGAGAGGATTCCCTTGATGAGATGCAACCCGGGACCCGCGCCGGTGGTGGGTGGGGGAAGAATCTCGATTTCGGTGAGAGCGCCAAATGTGACCACGCTATGGTCGGACCAGCGGAGGATCACGCGGCTGTCGGCGCCAGTTCGGAGCCGATAGCGTGGACCAAGAACCTGGTTGGTCTGCGTCAGGATCCAGGCAGTGGCACCGGGCAAAAGCAATTCGACCTCCGTGCGGCCTATGATGCCCGCAATGCGAATCTCGGCGGCCTTCGTCCCGGTCGAAGCCGGCTGGGCATGGGCACAGGTGAGAAAGAACGCTGAGAATACGATCATCAGTGCCTGTCCCCACCTGCGGCCATGATGCGCAGACAAGTTCATGGAGAAACACCTTTGCTCCTGCAGACTTTGATTGTGTTAACGGTCCTGGCGTGGGAAGGCAAGCCATCAATCGCATCCTGTCGCCAGCTTTCTTCCATCGCTCCCTCGCCGTCGGGACCACCCAGGAGAGGTATACGGACCCGCGGGACAGTTCTTTCAGGAAAAATATCGCGCCCGACTGAAAGAATTCAGCCGGAGGACCGTAACCTATTCGTGAGGTAATCAACCCATGCTGCCTATGACATCGCCAAATCCGATTGTTCCGTTCTCGCCGATCACTTCGATTGAGAGGGCGCTCACCACGCCTTCCACTACCACTTCCAACCGTGGCCAGCCATCGTCGCTCTCCCAGGCGGTGCGACAGGCGGTGCGGGCGGTCGACGATTGCGCCTTGCGACGTGTCGCTCGTCTGGATGCCGGCATCGCCTTTGCGCCGCGGACCCTGCTGGCCGTCATGACCTATTGTTACGCGAAAGGCATCTATGGTTCTGCGGACATCGAAGACGTCTTGCGCCGAGACAAGCCCTACCGTGAACTTTGCCGGAATGAGTTTCCCGGCCCGCGGGTCTTCCGTCGTTTTCGTCGGGAGAATCGCGAGGTGCTGCAATCATGCCTCGAACGGGTGCTGCGCTTTGTCATGGCCTCCGAGATGGCGCCGGAGTCGGTTGGAGTCGGCGATGGGCAAACCGCACTCGAGGCCAGTCGCCGCATGGGAGTGGCCATGTTCATGGACAGCATGGAGGATTGGGACTGAGTCCGCATCCAAGGCACCGCGCCGCGCGAACGGCGGATGCTGGAAAATGGATTGCCAGGCCGTGGCGCGCGCAAGATTAGCCAGTCATGCCGAAATGTGAGAAAACCTCCTCGGAGACGCGGGCCAGCCTCATTGAGAGACTGGCGGATCTGGGCAATGCGTCCAGTTGGCAGGAGTTCTTCGAAACCTATTGGGGCCTCATCTACGGAGTGGCTCGCAAAGCGGGGTTGTCCGATGCGGACGCCGAGGATGTGGTTCAGGAAACCATGTTGTCGGTGGCGACGCACATGCCCACCTTCCGCTACGATCCGGCCAAGGGATCCTTCAAGGCGTGGCTCTTGAAGCTGACGCGCTGGCGCATTGTCGATCAGCTTCGCAAGCGACGGGAGAACTGGCCGCCGCCGCCGCGGGATTCGTCGACCCGGACCGATATGGTGTCGAGAGTTCCGGATCCGGCGAGCCTCGTGCCCGACGTGGTTTGGGAAGAGGAATGGGAGGCTAATCTCCTGAACGCGGCATTCGGTAAACTGCGGCGCAAGGTTGACCCCGGGAAATTGCAAATCTTCGACTTTTACGTGAACAAGGACTGGCCCGCGGAGAAAGTCGCCGCGCGATTTCAGGTGCCGGTGGAGCAGGTCTACCTGGCCAAGCACCGCATCACCGAAATGCTCAAGACGGAAGTGCGCCGGCTCGAACGCGAAACCACCTGATCGCTCGAGCGCCGGCAGAGCCGCGTCGATGCCGTCAAGGGTTCAGTCCTGAACACTCCATGGGTTTGCTCAATGCGCCGGAAACACCAGGCGGCTCCTTCACGGGGACGACCGGGCGCGATAGAAGCGATGCGGGCCGGATGCGCCGGAGTCGATCACGTCGGATGGGCTGACCGTGTTGGTGCGCAGAGGTGTCCAGGAAGAAAAGTTTGTCGTGAATTCATCGCGTTGACGTTGCCGCCGACGCCGTTTTCCGCGCCCGCGCCCAGCGATTGCCAACCCGTGCCGCTGTCCCACCTGGTCACGCGGTTCATCGGCAGAAATCCTGCCGCCATGGTGAAACGGCCCGCCAGGTAAGCTCCCGCGCCATTCGCCGCCGTCCCGACAATCGCGTTGACGTTGCTGTTCACGCCGCCCGCGCCCAATTCGTGCCAATTCAACCCGTCCCAGTAAGCGGCGCGGCTCGCGGGGACGCCGCCGGCGACGCTGAAGCTGCCGCCCGCATAGACGGTGCTGGCGAAAGTGTCGAGGGCCAGCACCGTTCCGTTCATTCCGCTCCCCATCGCCGTCCAGGTATCGAACCGATCATCCCAAAGGGCAATGTTGCTGGCTGTGACGCCGCCGGCATTGGTAAACGCGCCCCCGACGAACAGTTGAGATTTGAACGTCTTGAGGGCGGAGGGCAGCGTGCCGCTGCCGCTGTCGGTCCCCTTGAGACCGCTGCCGAGCGCAGACCAGGTCGTGCCGTCCCAGCGCGCGATGCGGCTGGCGGCCACCTGGCCGGCTCCGGTGAAAAATCCGCCGGCGAAAATGCCGTTCGTGCCCGCAGCGACTTTGTTGCCGAAGAAGGAAAGGCCGCTTCCGCCACCCAAACCACCCCAGGTGTCACCATTCCATCGACCGACATGGTTGACGATGATGTTGTCGGCTTGATCGAAGACCCCGCCGGCGTAGAGATTGGTGCCTTGCAGGACGAGCTTGTTGACCTGGCCGTTCATGACGCCGAGGGCGGACCAGACCAGCCCATCCCACTTGGCGATGCGGCGCGCGCTCACGCCTCCCGCATCGGTGAATAGGCCGCCCACGAAGACGTCAGCGCCCCGCACCGTGATCGCATTGACATTGCTGTTCACGCCGCTGCCCAGCGGCGACCAGGCGGTGCCGTTCCAACGCGCGATGTTTTGCGCGGCCATGCCGCCGGCCATGGTGAATTTGCCGCCCGCGAACAAACTGCTGCCGTCCCAACCCAGAGCGGAGATGGTGCCGTTGACGCCTTCGCCGACTGCGGTCCAGGACGAGCCATCCCAGCGCGCGAGGGCCGGAACGCCCACGCCGCCGGAATCGGAAAAGCTCCCGCCGGCATAAAGCTCAGTGCCCGACCAGAGCAAGGCGCTGACCCCGTTTATCCCGCCGGTATAGGGGCCGAGGCCGGCCCCGAGCGCGGACCAACTCGACCCATTCCACTTCGCGACGTTAGTCGTCATGACGTCTCCGGCGTTCGTGAAGACACCTCCGACATACAAGTTCAGCCCGTCCGTCGCGAGCGCGAATACCGCGCCGCGAAAGCCGCCGACATTGGACCACACGGCACCGTTCCAGCGCGCCAATCCGGAGGCGCTGATACCGTTGATCCCGGAGAAGATTCCACCCACATAGACATCGTGGCCGAGGAAAGCGAAGTCGAAGACGATCAGGTTATTGTTCACTTCCGCCAGGGAAGACCACCGGGTGCCGTCCCAGACATCGACGCTGGCATTCGTCGCGTTGGCGTTCGGGTTAAAGCCGCTGGCGTAGAGCTTGTTGTCGTGCGCCGCCAGCGCGTAAACCCAATTGGTCGTTCCCGGCCAGCCGAAGCCGCTATCCCAGTGTTCGTCTCCCGGCGCCGCCGAGCCGAGGCAGGAGAAGATCAGGGGAGCCAAGCGAATGACAACCCGGAAACGAGCGAGCAGGGAATTAAAGTGGTCCATAGCTTGTGGGTCGATCCTCAAGAGACGGCGTTCCTTCGTGATCCATCGTGGAAGGCTGCGGAAGATAAAAGCAGAGTCAGCGCGGCATGTCAATTTCGCAAGTATGCGTCGACGCACATATGCTAAACAGGCGTGAGTTTGATCAGGCTCGTCTATTCCTTCCAGGCGAGCACCGCTAGTGCGAAACGGCCGCGCGAATTTGTCTCTGGTGAGAAATATACAAATTTCCCGTCCCCAGTGTCTGTTGATTGAACACGCTCCACCGCGATGTCCGCCGGGGTACAACCGCCGAATGAACTGAGCGACCTGACTGCGCGACCTACGAGTGAGGTTGCCGGTGCATTGGACGGTGGCCAATTCTTTCAGCCGATCGATTGGTTGAGCTGTGGAATTACCGTCGTCGCCGCCGCCCTGGTTTATTTCTGGACGATGGCCCCGGACGTAACGCTTGAATATTCCGGACTGGTTACGACTGGCGCAGCGTATGCCGGCGTGCCGCATCCACCCGGGTATCCGCTCTGGACGATTTACTCGTGGCTCTTCATCAAGCTGCTTCCTCTTTCGAACCTGGCGTGGCGCGTGGCGGTTGGTTCAGTGATAGCGGCGGCCCTGGCCTGTGGCCTGGTCGCCTTGATGGTTTCCCGAGGGGGCCAAATGCTCCTGGAAAACACCCCGACATTCGTCCGCGGCAAACCGGGCGACCAACATATTGCACGCGTCATCTGCGGTTGGGTCGCGGGGATGGCGCTTGGCTTCAGCAACGCCGTCTGGCGCGAAGCGGTCATCGCGGATATCTGGGCGTTGAGCGTGCTGCTTTTTGCCGCCATGCTCTGCTTATTAATGCGCTGGAGCTTCGCCCCACCACGGAGGGGGTTCGCCTACGGAGCCTTTCTTATTTTCGGCTCGATTCTCACCAGCAATCAGGAACTGATCCTGGTTGCGCCAGCCCTGCTGCTCCTGATCCTGTTGAACGACCAAGTGCTCGGGCGAGATTTGTTCCTGGTCATTGGCATTCTGGTAACGATCGCCTGGCTCACGAACCGCTTTGCCGGGTTCCCCTG
>WNGF01002443.1_pt1 | contig 25978 bp, 30 predicted proteins | sample 5400641 | NCBI WGS metagenome assembly WNGF01 (sample SAMN13153371, study PRJNA577476) | soil metagenome | isolation source: 80 cm soil or saprolite under grassland replicate 2 | place: USA:California | collected 2016-06-15 | reverse complement strand
GAACCGCATCCGCCGGGGCGGGCACACTCGATCATGCATCCGGGCCTCCTTCGCGAGCTGGGTCTTGGTCGACCACAAGGCTCGCCGGAGGCCCGGACGCGATCAGCCGTCTCGAAGGTGTGTGGTTAGTCCAGCTAGCTCGCAGGCGGATACCCGGCCGTGGATCTGATTCGGGTACTGCGGATCGTCCCCGCGCAGACGGATCCCCAAATTGACGGCTTCCTCGGGTAACGAGGTAGTTCGAAACGCGACCGGAGGAAAGCCCCGCGCGTGCGAGGCTTCCTTGATCGGGGCGCCGAGATTTGAACTCGGGACCTCTAGTCCCCCAGACTAGCGCGCTAACCAGGCTGCGCCACGCCCCGTCGAACGTTGACTGTAGCGCAGAGCGGGATTAGCGGCCGCGCGAGTAAATCGCGCGGCCGCTTTGGCGGCATCGCAGGCGATGCCCCAGCAGGCTGCGCCACGCCCCGTCGGGCGGATTGTGCCGTCAGCTTCCGTAGCGCTTGTACAGGCGGTCGATCAGGTCAGGCATCGCCTCGAGCTTGCGCGTGATCACCCGCAGGCGATACTCGCGGAAGTGCTCCGGCTCGACGCCGAGGGCCTTCGCCAGCGTGCCGACGACCTTGTCCGAGGGGACCGGGCGGTTTCCGTGGACGAGGTGATTGAGGTACCCGGCCGAGAGCTTCGTCTTGTCCGCGAGGGCCCGGTAGGTGATCCCGGTCTCGGTCATCAGGTGCTCGACCGTCTCCCCGAACGGCTCCTCGCTGAAGCGCCTCCGCCGTGCCATCAGAGGGCGCCGGCAAGCTCGCCGACCGGCACTCGCCGCTCCTCCCCGCTCCCGCGCCCCCGCACGTCCACCGCTCCGTCCTCGGCCGTCTTCTTCCCCACCGTCACCCGGAGCGGGCAGCCGATCAGGTCGGCGTCTGCGAACTTCTCGCCGGCGCGCAGGTCGCGGTCGTCGAGCAGGACGTCGGCGCCCCCGGCCTCGAGGGTCTGCGCCGCCTGCTCTGCCTGCTCCTCGAGCCCGGGCAACGCGACCACGTGCACATCGTATGGGGCAATCGTCCACGGCCACGCGATTCCCTGCTCGTCGTGATGCTGCTCGACCGCCGCGGCAATCACGCGGCCCGGCCCGATCCCGTAGCTGCCCATGATCAGGGACTTCTCCGTCCCGTCCTCGTCGACGAACGTCGCGCCGAGGGGATCGCTGAACTGCGTCTCGAGCTTGAAGATGTGCCCGACCTCGATCGCCACCTGTAGATGTAGACGCCCGCCGCAGCGTGGACATGCGTCGCCTTCGCGGGCTTCTCGCAGGTCGGCGAAGCGAGCCTCGAAGTCACGCCCGGCCTGGACGCCGCGCAGGTGCCGGTCGTCGCGGTTCGCGCCGACCACGTACTGCCCCTCGCGCAGGGCCTCGTCGGCGACGACCTCCACCGCCGCGCCGACGGGGCCGATCGAGCCGCCCTCGGCGCCGAAGGCGTCGCGAATCTCCTCAGGCTGCGCGGGCCGAAACGTCTGTCCGAGCACGGCGAGCAGCTTCATCTCGTTCAGCCGGTCGTCCCCGCGCACGAGCGCGAGCACGACCCGGCCGTCCGCGACCACGGGCATCGCCTTCGCCGTGGCGCGTTCATCGACGCCGAGGAACTGCGAGACGGCCTCGATCGTCCGCTGTCCCGGAGTCTCCACCTCTTCAGGCGCGGAAAGCTCCTCGGGGAACTCGGCCGGCGGTGGCACTCCGCCCGCGATCTCGAGGTCGGCCGTGTAGTCGCCGTTCTCGCAGGTGACGAGCGTGTTCTCGCCCGATCCGGCAGGTGCGAGGAAGTCGCGGCTGCCGCTTCCGCCCATGATCCCGGACTCTGCGGCAACCTCGTGCACCTTGACCCCACAGCGCTCGAAGATGCGCTGATACGCCGCCGAATGCTTGCGAAAGCTCTCGTCGAGCCCGGCCTCGTCCCGGTCGAACGAGTAGGCGTCCTTCATGATGAACTCGCGGACGCGGATCAGGCCGCCGCGCGCCCGCGGCTCGTCCCGCTCCTTGACGGAGAAGTGGTAGAGGATCTGCGGCAGCTGCTTGTAGCTCTGGATCTCCCGCGCGTGCCAGGTGACCGTTTCCTCGTGCGTCATCGGGAGGACGAACTCCTTGCCTGCGCGGTCGTGGAGCTTGAACACCTCGGGGATTGCGTAGCGGCCCGAGCGCCGCCAGAGCTCGGCGGGCGTCAGGACCGGCATCAGCATCTCCTGGCCGCCGATCGCGTTCATCTCCTCCCGCACGATCTGGACGACCTTCCGGTGGACGCGCCAGCCCAGCGGCAGGAACGTCCAGACGCCCGCGCTCACCTGGCGGATGAAGCCGCCGCGGACGAGCAGCTTGTGGCTGGCCGCCTCCGTGTCCGCGGGGTCGTCGCGCAGCGTCGGCAGGAAGAGCTTCGAGGCCCGGGCGATCATCGTTGCCCGGGCAGGCTACTCCAGCGGGATCAGGCTTGCCTCTGCCATCGCGAGGGCAGCAGGCTTGGCCATCTTCAGGCGCTTTGGACGGTGCATCCCCTCGGCGATCCACTCATCGATGGCGTGGAAGAGCTCGTCCACGAGGATGTCGGAGGAGACCTTCTTCAGCACCCGACCGTGCGCGTAGACGAAGCCGACGTCGCGGCCGCCGGCGATGCCGAAGTCGGCGTCGCCGGCCTCGCCGGGGCCGTTCACCGCGCAGCCGAGCACCGCCACCTCGAAGTGCTGCGGGTAGGCCCGGAGCCGCTCCTCGACCACCTCAGCCAGCGTCTGGACGCCCACGTTGTCGCGCCCGCAGCTCGGGCAGGCGATCATGATCGGCCCGCGCTCGCGCAGGCCGAGGGCTTTCAGGATCTCGTAGGCGGCGCGCACCTCCTCGACCGGGTCGGCGGTGAGCGAGACTCGCACAGTGTCGCCGATCCCGTCAACGAGCAGCGCCCCCATCCCGACCGCGCTCTTGATCGAGCCGGAGTAAGGCGTCCCCGCCTCGGTCACGCCCAGGTGTAGCGGGTAGGGCACCTTCGCGGCGAGCATGCGGTAGGCGCGGATCATCGTCGGCACGTGACTCGACTTGACCGAGATCTTGAAGTCGCGGAAGTCGAGGCTCTCCAGGAGCCGGACCTCCTCGAGTGCGGCCTCGACGAGGGCCTCTGCCTGATCTCGCTGCGCCAAGTCGGCGAGGTGCTTCGGCAGCGAGCCCGAGTTGGCGCCGATCCGCATCGGGATCCCCGCCTTCTGCGCCGCCCGCACCACCTCGGCGACCTTGGCCGAGCCGCCGATGTTGCCCGGGTTGATTCGGACGGCGGCGACCCCGCCCTCGATCGCGCGCAGCGCGAGGCTCGCGTTGAAGTGGATGTCCGCGATCACCGGAAGCGGCGAGAGGCGGACGATCTTCGGCAGCGCGTCCGCGTCCTCGCCCTTCGGCACGGCCACGCGGACGACCTCGCAGCCTGCCGACGCGAGCGCGGCGATCTGCGCCGTCGTCGCCTCGACGTCGTGCGTCTTCGTCAGCGTCATCGACTGGACGACGACTGGCGCACCGCCGCCGATCCGGATGTTGCCTACCTCGATCGCGCGCTCGCTGGCCACGCGGTGAGTCTAGCCTCCTCCTATGTTCCCGATGTCGTTCGAGAGGCCGACGAAGAACAGGAGCAGCACCAGCGCGATCCCGACGGCGGAGACGCGTTCGTAAACCGCTCGGCCGACCGCTCGGCCGCGCACTCCCTCGATGATCGAGAAGGCGATGTGCCCGCCGTCGAGCGGTAACAGCGGCAGGAGGTTGAGCAGCGCCAGCGAGAGGCTGATTAGCGCCAGCACCTGCAGGTACTCGCGCACGCCGACCGCAACGGCCTTGCTGGACTCGCGCACGATCCCCACGGGCGACGAGACCTCCTTCTGCCCGGAGCCGCTGGCGATGTGGCTGATCCAGGTGCCCATCGCCTTGGTCACGAACCACGTGTCCTTCCCGGCGAGCCCGATCGCCGTGATCGGGTCGTAGCGCTTGTACCGGATCGCCGAGGGGCGGAAGCCCAGCGTGTAGACGCCCGCGGTCTTCGTCGGCCTCGCCGGGGGCAGCTCGACGTAGCTGTCCTTCCTCTTCACCGAGACAACGAGCGGCCTTCCCCCGCTGCCGCGGATCGCCTCGCGCACATCGTCGAAGGTGTACATCGGCACGCGGTTGATCCCGACGATCTTGTCTCCGGGATGAAGGCCGGCGCGCGCGGCGGGGGTCTTCGGCTCCACCTTTGCGACCACTCGGGAGGCGTCGCTCGGGATCCCGATCATGTAGACGCAGGCGAGGAGGACGATCGCGAAGACCAGGTTCGTGCCGGGCCCGGCGGCGATCACCAGGAGCCGCTTCCAGGTTCGCTGCCGCCAGTAGGCGTCCGGCCCGAGCGCGTCGGCGAGCTCTTCCAGGCCCCGACGCGCCGACCGCTGCGCGTTCGCGGAGAGCTTCGCCTCACCGACGGCGCGCTCGAGCTCGGGCAGGGTCGCCTTCGCCTGCTCGAAGTCGCCCTGCGCCACCAGGCGCTTGATGCGCTCGACCGGCGGCAGCAGGCGCGGCGACTCGTACAGCGCCGAGCCGAAGTGCACGTCGAGGTCGGACGGCGCCGGCCGGTGCATCCCCGGGATCTTCACGTAGCCGCCGAGCGGAATCGCGCCGACGCCGTACTCGATCCCGTTGCGCGTCGTCTTCAGGAGGGCAGGCGGGAAACCAATGTAGAACCGGCGCGGGCTCATCCCGACGGCGCGTGCCGCGGAGAAGTGGCCGGCCTCGTGGATCAGGATCAGGAGCGCGAGGCCCGCGATCGCGACGAGGACGCTCACGAGGCGCGCCCCAGCTTTGTGCGGGCTCGCTCCCGCTGGACGTGCGCCGCGCTCCAGCGGTCTTGCCGGACGCGTAGCGTGCTCATGCGACGGGCAAGCCCCTCTCGGCAAGGCTTCGTGCCGCCGCATCGGCCTCAAGGAGATCGGCGAGGTCGCGGGCGGGCGAGCCGTCGATCTCCGCCAGCGTGTCCTCCACCGTTGCCGCGATCCCGAGGAAGGGCAGCCGGCCGGCCAGGAATGCAGCCACGGCGACCTCGTTCGCGGCGTTGAACGCACACGGGTACGTACCGCCCAGCTCGCCCGCCCGGCGCGCGAGCGCGAGGAGCGGGAACGTCTCCAGGTCGGGTGGCTCGAACTCGAGCACGAGGCCCTGCGAGAAGTCGAGAGGCGCAACCGGCGTGGCGGCGCGCTCGGGGTAGGTGAGCGCGAAGGAGATCGGCACGCGCATGTCCGGGTAGCCGAGGTGCGCGAGCGCGGCGCCGTCGCGGAAGCGGACGAGCGCGTGCACGATCGAGGTCGGCTGGAGCACGACCTCGATCCGCTCGTACTCCAGGCCGAAGAGGAAATGCGCCTCGATCAGCTCCAGTCCCTTGTTCGCAAGCGTTGCCGAGTCGACGGTGATCTTCGGTCCCATCCGCCAGGTCGGGTGCGCGAGCGCCTCCTCCGGCGTCACGTCCTCGAGCTCCTCTCGCGTCCGGCCCCGGAAGGGTCCACCCGAGCCGGTCAACGCCAGCGACTCGATGGTCTCACCAGCGCGGCCTTCCAGGCACTGGAAGGCCGCGCTGTGCTCGCTGTCGACCGGCAGGAGGAGCCCTCCGCCCCGCTCCCGAGCCGCAAGCGCGAGCTCGCCCGCCGCGATCAGGCTCTCCTTGTTCGCAAGCGCGAGGGTGACGCCGCGCTCGAGCGCCCACAGCGTCGCGGGAAGGCCGGCGAAGCCGACGACGGCGTTCAGCACGACGTCCGGCTGCGCCCGCTCGAGTAGCTCGGTCAGGTCCCCTCCGACCTGCGTCTGCGGCGCGAGCCCGTCGATCGGCTGCGAGCCCGAGGCTGCGGCAACCAGCTCCAGCTCCGGGTGACTCTTGACGACCTCGATCGCCTGGCGGCCGATCGAGCCGGTGGCCCCGAGCAGGGCAATGCGCTTCATCTCGTGAAAGTCTACGGCCGGCCTCGCCCGGCGGATCACGTGAGCGCGAGGATCGTGTAGTACGACGCGACCGCGGCGAACAGCGGGGCGTCGAGACGGTCGAGCATGCCGCCGTGGCCGAGCAGCAAGCGGCCCGAGTCCTTCACGTTCAGGTCCCGCTTGACGGCCGACTCGAACAGGTCGCCGAGCGGGGCGGTCACCGCGATCACGGCGCCGAGCACGAGCGACTGCCAGACGTCGAGGAAGTCCGAGTGGTAGAGCGCGAAGAACGGCACCAGGACGGCGACCACAGTCCCGGCGATCAGCCCCTCCCATGTCTTGCCCGGCGAGAGCGCGGGCGCGAGCCGGTGCCGCCCGACCAGCCGGCCGGCCATGTAGGCGAACGTGTCGGCGGCGAAGACCGCCAGGAGAACGGTGAACACCGCGAGCCGGCCGTCGTCGGTCGGGGGGATCGCCCGCAGGAGGATCACGTGCGCGAGGCCGAGGCCGATCCAGGCCGACCCCAGCACCGTCGTCGCCACCGCGACCGTGAGGGAGCCCTGCGTCTGGGAGACGCCCTTGAGCAGGAACGCGAACGCGACCGTGCTCAGGAAGCCGGCGGCCATCCACTCCGTCCCGCCGAGCCACGCGCCGAGGAGCGCGAGCGCGGCGCCTGCATAGCCGGCGAGCACGAGCGGGCGCAGCGGGCGTGCGATCGTGAAGAGCTCGTGCAGGGCCGCCGTCGTCGCCAGAGCCGCGAGGGCGAACAGCCAGCCTCCCCCGAGCCAGACGAGGTAGAGCACGACCGGCAGCCCGACGACTGCGACGAGAATTCGCGACCAGAAAGGAGTCATCGGTGATCCTTCAGGTGGTATCGGCGAGTCTCTGGGGTGCGAGAAGCAAGCCAGGCTAGGACGCAGGGAGCCCTCGTGCTAGTCAGCACGGGGACCGACTGAGGACGACGCATGGCGCAGTCTTATCGCGCGCCAGAGGCCGCAGGATGCCGCCTGGAGGGTCACCTACCGCCGAAGCGGCGGCGTCGACGGGCGTAGGCGGCGAGGGCGTGCTCGAGCTCGCGGCGACCGAAATCCGGCCACAGCCGGTCGGTGAAGACGAGCTCGGAGTAGGCGAGCTGCCAGAGCAGGAAGTTCGAGATCCGGAGCTCGCCGGAGGTGCGGATCAGCAGGTCGGGATCGGGCAGCTCGGGCGCGTAGAGGTTCGCGCGCAGCAGGTTCTCGTCGATCTCGGCCGGCTTGACACCCGCCTCGACCAGGCGCCTGGCCGCCTCGACGAGCTCCGCCCGGCCGCCGTAGTCGAACGCGATCCAGAGGTTGAGCCGCTCGTTGTGCGCCGTCTCGTCCTCGAGGCGCGCCATCTGCTCCCGGAGCTCGGCCGGCGCGCGGTCGCGCCGGCCGATGAAGCGCGTGCGCACGCCTTGGCGCGCGAGGTCCGGCAGCTCGCGCTCGATCGTCTCGCCGAAGATGTCCATCAGCGAATCGACCTCGCCCGCCGGGCGCGACCAGTTCTCGGTCGAGAAGGCGTAGACGACGAGCGTCTCGACGCCGAGGTCGATCGCGCCCTCGACAGTCCGCCGCAGCGCCCGGGTGCCGGCGCGGTGGCCCGCCGCGACCGGAAGACCCCGCCGGCGGGCCCAGCGGCCGTTCCCGTCCATGATGATCGCGACCGTCCGTGCGGCCTCGGGCAGCTCCGGGTCGGCCGCGAGGCGGACGCCGCGAAGGCTGCGAATCCGGGTCAGCAGGTTCATGCCGAGGGGCCTCAGATGCTTGATGCCACGAGATCGTTCGCCTCGGGGCGGGAGCGGCCCAGACACGCCAGATCGTGCAGCCGAGCGCGCGAGATCGTGGCATCAAGCATCAAACTTCGAGGATCTCGGCCTCTTTCCGCTTCAGGAGCTCGTCGATCTTGTGCGTGTGCTCGTCGGTCAGCTTCTGGACGCGTTCCTCGGCCCGGTGCTCCTCGTCGCTCCCGACCTCGCCCTTGTCGACGAGCTCCTTGAGATGGTGCATGACGTCGCGCCGGACGTTGCGGACGGCGACGCGTCCGTCCTCGGCCATCCCCCGGACGACCTTGACGAGCTCCTTGCGCCGTTCCTCGGTCAGCTGCGGGATCGGCAGCCGGATCAGCTTGCCGTCGTTCGACGGAGTCAGGCCGAGATCGGACTCCTGGATCGTCCGCTCGATCGCCGAGACCGAGTTCGGGTCGAACGGCTGGATCGTCAGCATGCGTGGCTCGGGGGCGTTGATCGTCGCCAGCTGCTTGAGAGGCGTCTTCTGCCCGTAGTAGTCGATCTGCACCCGGTCGAGCAAGGCCGGCGACGCGCGGCCGGTGCGCAGCGTCGCGAACTCCGCCTGGGCCGCCTCGACGGACTTGTCCATCCGCCGCGTCGCGTCCTGGATCAGCTCATCGATCGCCATCGTGCCTCCGTTGGTCAGGGGGTCGAGACGACGGTGCCGACGCGCTCGCCCTGCACCACCTTACGGATGTTTCCGTCCACGAGGGCGAAGACGTGGATCGGAAGCTTGTTGTCCATGCAGAGCGAGAGCGCGGTCGTGTCCATCACCTTCAGGCCGCGCTCGATCGCCTGGAGATGGGTGATCTCGGGGAGCAGCTCGGCACCGGGATCGAGCCGTGGATCGCCGTCGAGCACCCCCGCGACCGCGTGCTTGGCCATCAGGATCGCCTCCGCTCCGATCTCGAGCGCCCGCAGCGCCGCGGCCGTGTCGGTCGTGAAGTACGGGTTGCCGGTGCCCGCTGCGAAGATCACGATCCGGGCCTTCTCGAGGTGCCGGATCGCGCGGCGGCGGATGTAGGGCTCGGCTACCTCGGCGGCAGCGAGCGCGGAGAGCACCCGCGTGTGGGCGCCGCGCCGCTCGAGCGCGTCCTGGAGCGCGAGCGCGTTGAGGAGGGTGGCCATCATGCCGGCGTAGTCGGCGGTCGCGCGATCCATCCCCTCCGCCGCGGCCTCCATCCCCCGGTAGATGTTCCCGGCGCCGACGACGATCGCGAGCTCGATCCCACTGCGGTGGACGTCCACGACCTCGTCCGCGATCGCGGCGACGCGCCCCGGGTCGAGTCCGTACTCGCGCTCGCCCATCAGCGCCTCGCCCGAAAGCTTGAGCAGGACGCGGTGGAAGATCGGCGGAGCCTCCTCTGCCGAGGTGGCGCTCTCCTTCGAGCGGATCGCTTCAGTCACTCCGCGAGCGCGAAGCGGACGAACTCGAGCACCTCGACGCCCTCCTCCTCGAGTGCCTCCGCCACGGTTTTGGACGTGTCGTGGATCCACGCCTGCTCGCCGAGGGCGACGCCGGCCAGGAACTCCTTGCGCAGGCGCCCTGCGACGATCTTCGCGCGCACCTCCTCCGGCTTCGACTGCACGTCCGGCTGCTGCTCGTAGATCGCGCGCTCGGAAGCGATCTCCTCGTCAGACACCTCGTCGACGCTGCGGAACCGCGGCGCCGCGAAGGAGATGTGCATGGCGAGGCGTCTGGCCGTGGCGGGATCGCCGCCGCGCACCTTGACGAGGACGCCGATCTTGTTGGCGGGCGGATGGACGTACTCGGCGAGCAGCTCGCCCTCGCCGGCCTCGAGCCGTGCCGTGCCGCGGATCTCGACGTTCTCGCCGAGCCGCGCGACCAGCTCGACCCGCCGTTCCTCCAGCCCGGCCACCGCGTCCGGCCCGCTCGCCTCGACGGTCTCCAGAGCGGTCTCGGCGAAGCGGAGGAACTCCTCGTTCTTCGAGACCGGCTCCGTCTCGCAGCCGATCGCGACGATCGCCCCGACTACACCGGAGACCGTCGCCAGGACCTCGCCTTCCGTCGTCTCGCGGCCGGCCTTCTTGCCGGCGGCGACGATCCCCTGCTCGCGCAGGAGCCGCTGGGCGCCCTCGACGTCTCCTCCGGTTTCCTCCAGCGCCCGCTTGGCGGCCATCATCCCCGCGCCCGTGCGGTCGCGCAGATCCTTGACGAGGCTCGCTGAGATCTGCACCTGGCTCATTCCGCTTCCCCCTGCACGGTCTCTGTGACCGGGACCGCCTCCGGCTCGGGCTCCTCGACGGTCTCCGCCTGGCCGACCTGTTCGTAGTCGGGCGCCTCGGCAACCTCCTGCGCCTCCGCCTCCGGTTCGGTCTCTGCCTCAGCCTCTGCCTCCGGCCTTGTTTCCTCGATCGGCGCGGCGAAGTCGGCTGCCGTGGCGTGGGCCTTGCCCGCGGCGATCCCGTTCGCGATCGCGCGGACGATCAGGCTGCACGAGCGAATCGCGTCGTCGTTGCCCGGGATCACGTAGTCCGCCTCGTCGGGGTCGCAGTTGGTGTCCACGAGCGCGATGATCGGCATCCCGAGCCGTCGCGCCTCGCGCACCGCGAGCTGCTCCTTGCGCAGGTCGATCACGAACGCCGCATCCGGCTGCTTGCGCATGTCGGCGACGCCGCCCAGGTTGGCCTCGAGCTTCTCGAGCTCGCCCCGCATCGCGATTCGCTCCTTGGGCGGGAGCAGGTCGAGCTGGCCCTCGTCGCGGAGACGCCGGAGCTCGTGCAGGCGCTCGATCCGCTCGGAGATCGTGCGCCAGTTCGTCAGCAGCCCGCCGAGCCAGCGGTGGTTCACGTACGGCATCCCGACGCGCTTCGCGTGCTCCTCGATCGCGTCCTGCGCTTGCTTCTTGGTGCCGACGAAGAGGACGGTGCCGCCGCGCTCGGCGATGTTGCGAGCGAACGCATGGGCTTGCTCGAGAAGCTCGAGCGTCTGCTGGAGGTCGATGATGTAGATGCCGCCGCGCTCGGTGAAGATGAAGCGCTTCATCTTCGGGTTCCAGCGGCGGGTCTGGTGACCGAAGTGGACTCCGGCCTCCAGGAGCTCTCGCATGGTTACGACGGACACGGATTGATCCTTTCTCTCGGTTCGTTGCACTGCTGCCGGCGGGGTTCGGGTGGAACCGGCGTTCCGTCCTTGCCGGCACCGCCACCCGCCCGGTCCGCCGGGTCGGGGTCGAAAGCCGCGAAATTGTACCCAAACGCGCTCAACTTCCAGCTTCCGCGCGCCGATCAGGTACGAAGTGGTGAGCACGCGCGAAACCGCAACCGCGCTCGAGGACCTCGCCTCCGAGATCCAGGCCAACGCCTGGGAGTTGGCCCTCGCGGCCGTCGAAGAGGGGCTCGTCGCCGACCAGATCCCGTCGCTTCAGCGGCTGGGACAGCTCGGGCAGCTCGGCGACGTCCCGAGCTTCATCGTCGAGCTTGCCCGGGAGCTCGAGGACCCGCAGCCCGAACGGCTCCGCCGCGGCAGCCCTCTGGCCGCGCAGGCGCGGCAGCATGCGCGCCAGCGTGAGGCCCTCGGCTTCGCGCCGCGCGAGATCGTGATGGAGTTCCTGCTGCTGCGGCGGGTGCTGTGGCGCTTCGTCTCCGAGCGGGCGCCCGAGCTCGATGCCGAGCAGGTGCTGCTCGTGGAGCGCCGCTTGAACGACACGATCGACCGGCTCGTCACGGAGTGCGTCGTCGCCTACTTCGACCGCGCCACCTCCGAGCTCGCGCACGAGGCCCGCCACGACCAGCTCACCGGGCTCCTGCACCATCAGGCGTTCGTCCAGGAGCTCGAGGTGGAGCTCGAGCGCGCCCGTCGATACGGTCACGCCGTCGCGCTCGCCTTCGTCGACCTCGACCGCTTCAAGGACATCAACGACACCCTCGGGCATCCCGAGGGAGACCGGGTGCTTCAGACGGTGGCGTCGATCTTCCGCGAGAGCCTGCGCAGCTCGGACCTCGCCGGACGGATGGGCGGGGACGAATTCGCCGTCTACCTCGTCGAGGCGGACGAGGAGACCGGGCCGCGGTTCCTGGAGCGCACCGCCGACCGGATCGACGAGCTGATCGAGACCGGCGGGCTACCCGCCCCCTGCGCCCTCAGCGCCGGTCTCGCCCAGTTCCCGGACGAGGCCCCGGACGTCGATGGGCTCTTCCGTCTGGCCGACCGGCGCCTCTACGAGGCCAAGCGGTCCAAGGCCCTCTGAAGCTCGTCCGGTAGCGCGGACTCGACCTCTACCGGCTCGCCGCCGATCGGATGCGGGAAGGCGAGCCGCCAGGCGTGCAGGAACTGGCGCCTCAGCTCGGGATCGGCCACGCCGTAGACCGGATCGCCCACGACCGGGAGGCCGATCGCCGCCAGGTGGACGCGGATCTGGTGCGTTCGCCCGGTCTCGAGGCGGACGTCGAGGAGTGCGTGCCGCTCGAAGAGCCGCTCGACCTCGAAGTGCGTGACCGCCTCGCGGGGGCTGTCGGTGTCGAGCGACCGGCGTGTCGGATCTTTGCGGTCACGGCCGACCGGCGCCTCGATTCGGCCGCGCTGGGAGCGGGGCCGGCCGCGGACGAGGGCCTTGTAGCGTCGCTCGAGCTCCCGCCGGCGCACGAGGTTCCGGAGCCGCCTGTATGCCTCTTCGCTGCGGGCGACGACGAGCAGGCCGGAGGTGTCGCGGTCGAGCCGGTGCACGATCCCCGGCCGCTCAGCCTCCGCCCCGCCCGCGACGCGGCCGAGCAGGCCGTGCACGAGCGTGCCGCTCGCGTGCCCAGGTGCCGGGTGCACGACGATGCCGGCCGGCTTGTCTACCACCAGAAGGTGCTCGTCCTCCCAGGCGATCCGGAGTGGAAGCTCCTCCCCCACCAGCTCGGCCGAGCCGCGTTCGGGCAGCTCGAGCGCGAGCTCCTCCCCGCCTTCGAGCCGGTGGCTCTTCGGCCGGACGGCGCCGTTGACGAGCGCGGCACCGCTCTCGAGCAGTCGCTCCGCCGCCGCGCGCGAGCCGACCTCGGGCAGCGAGGCGAGGAAGCGGTCGAGCCGCCCCCCGGCGGCCTCTGCGGGAACTACGACTCGAAGCGCGCTCAGTCGCGCGCCTCCAAGGCGCCGCTTGCGGTGCCGTCACCAGGACGTGCGAGCTTCGCTCGTGCGTCCGTCTGAAATGGCGCCGCTTGCGGTGCCGTCACCAGGACGTGCGAGCTTCGCTCGCGCGTCCGTGTGAAATGACCGGTCGACGCAGTCGGGCTCTCACTAGCCCTTCCTAGGCCCGGCGTTGCCGAGCAGAAGCGCCGCGAAGAGAATCCCGACCCCGATCACGATGAAGCTGTCGGCGAGGTTGAACGCGGGCCACCAGCGGAGGTCGAGGAAGTCGGTCACGTGCCCGAGACGGATCCGGTCGATCAGGTTCGAGCTGGAGCCGCCGATCAGCAGGCCGAGGGCGACGGGCAGCACGGGATGGCGGGCGCCGGAGCGGGCGAAGTAGACGAGCATCCAGCCGACCGCCAGGGCCGTCAGCGCGGTCACGACCGCCGTCGCGCTCGCGAAGAGGCCGAACGCGATTCCCGAGTTCTGGACGTGATGGATCGAGAAGGGCCCGACCACGTGAAGTGACTCGTCCAGCTCGAGCTGGGAAGCGACGATCAGCTTCGTCAGCTGGTCGGCCGCGACAGCTGCGAGCACGACCGCGGCGAGCCCGGCCCATTGCGAGGCGCGTGCGGCGAGGGAGCGTTCGGCCACGGACACCGGCGTAAGCGCGTCGGTGCTCGAGCCGACGCGGACGTCGATCGTCCGCGAGGCGGGCTCCGTCAACCCCGCTCCTCCTTGCGCTTGCAGTCGATGCACTGCGTGGTATACGGCAGCGCCTCGAGCCGCTCGTCGCCGATCGGTCTGCCGCAGGTCCGGCAGATCCCGAACGTCCCGGCGTCGATCCGCTTCAGGGCGCCGTCGATCGCCGCCAACACTCGGCCCTCGTTCTCCACGAGCGTGTAGTCGATCTCGCGATCGAGCGTCACCGAGGCAGTCTCGCCGAGATGGTTGTCGATCGGATTCTCCTGCGCCTCGTCCTGGATCGAGCCCGGGTTCTCCTCGTGCAGATACTGGATCGCCTCCAGCACGCGCCGGCGCTCGTCGAGCAGCCTCGTGCGAAAGCGCTCGGTGTCGACCGCGTTCATCTCCGCTTCGACTCCAGCCTCCGCTCGCTCTCGCGCTGGTCGATCCCGTCCATCTGGACGATCTTTTCCCGGCTCGAATGCCCGGAAACGATCGCAACTGCGCGTCGCGGAAGGCCGACCCGCTCCGCTAGAAGCTCCAGCACGGCGTCGTTTGCGCGCCCGTCCTCCGGCGAAGCGCTGACGCGCACCTTCCACCCGTCGCCGTGGCGGCCGACGAGCTCGGTGCGGCGGGCGCCGGGCGAGACGCGGAGGCGCAAGCGCGTCGAAGGCTCTCCCATGGGCCAAGTATAGGTTCAGCCGTCAGGCCGCCTCGCGCTCTGGTTCCGCACCGTTTCCGCTCTCTTCGGCCGCGTGCTCGACGGCGTCCAGGGCGGCCTCGAGCAGGGCGCGAACCTTGCGCGCCTCCGCGTGCAGCCGCTCGCGCTCGGCGGCCGCGGCACGCGTGACCGAGCGCGCTTCGGCATGCGCCTCCTCGACCACGAGCTCGGCCTCGCGCTTGGCGTGGTCGCGAAGCTCATGGGCGCTCTTCTCCGCGGAGACGAGGGTCGTGCGCAGGAGCGTCTCGAGGTCGCGGTGCCGGGCGAGGTCCGACTGGAGCTGCTCGATCCGGTCGGCGTACTCGGCGCGCTCGCGCCAGACCTCCTCGAACGACTCGGCGATCTCCTCCAGCAGCCGGTCTACGGCGTGGCGGCGGTAGCCGAGCAGACCGCGTCTGAGCTCGACGTGGTGAAGCTCGACGGGGGTGATGGTCATGTGGCCTCCTCTCAGGAGAAGCGGTCGAACAGCTCGTCGACCACCCGCATCAGCAGGAACAGCGAGAAGATGGCCACGACAGGCGAAAGATCCAGCGGCCCGAGCGGGGGCAGGATCCGCCGGAAGAGGCGCAGGTAGGGCTCGCAGACGTCCCGCAGGAAGTCCGCTGCCCGCCGCACCCAGACCGAGTAGGGCAGCCGCACCCACGACGTCAGCACGTAGATGAAGATCAGCAGGATGTAGACGCCGATGAAGACGTCGATGAAGTGCTTCGCCGCGGAAGCAGCGTCCCCGAGCACGGCAAGCGTGGCCATCAGACGCGAGTTCGGCTCACCACGCCGAAATCCTGGAAATCAGGCCTGATTGAAGAAGCCGCGCTCGACGAGGCGGGCCCGCTCCTCCGCGGAGACCTCGACGTTTCGCGGCGTGAGCAGGAAGACCTTGTCGGCGACCCGCTGCATGCCGCCGTCGAGCGCGTAGGTGAGACCGCTCGTGAAGTCGATCAGGCGCTTCGAGAGCTCCGGATCGGCGCTCTGGAGGTTGAGGATGACCGGGATCGCGTCCTTGAACTTGTCCGCGATCTGCTGCGCATCGTTGAAGCTGCGCGGGACGACGAGGTGCACCTGGACGGACGGAACGGCCCGCATCGGCATCGGCGCCGGCTCCGAGCGCCGCCCGCGGTGCCGCAGGACGGCCGTTCGTGCCGCCGCCGGCTCGGGCTCGGGATCGGTCCAGTCGTCGAAGTCCTGCTGGCGCCCGCGCGGAGTGAGCCGTCGGACGTTCGGACGCTCCCGATAGGTGCGCTCGAGATCCTCCTCGGTCAGGTAGCCGTCCTCGTCCCAATCCTCGTCCTCCTCGGCGATCCCGAAGTAGACGAGTGTTCGGTTCCAGACGTCCCCGAAGCCCATGGCTGAGGAATGCTAACCCTTGTAGAGAACGGAGCCCAGCCGGATCAGCGTCGCGCCCTCGCCCACCGCGACGCGGTAGTCCTGGCTCGTGCCCATCGAGAGCTCTTCCAGGTGGAAGCGCTCCGCGAGCTCGCGGAGGCGCCGGAAGTACGGGCGCGAATCCTCGGGATCGTCGGTTTCCGGCGGCATCGTCATCAGGCCGCGCACCTTCGCGTAGCGGGCCAGGAAGCGCTCGAGATCGGCCTCCGCGACGCCGGACTTCGTCTCCTCGCCGGAGAGGTTGACCTCGACCAGGGCAGGAATCTCCAGCCGCGTGGCAGCCGACTCGCTCGCAAGCGAGTGGCAGAGCTCGCAGAGCTCGTTCACGGTCTTCGCCTTCCGGCTCTGGAGGTGGCCGATGAAGTGCCAGCGGAAGACGTCGCCGTAGCGGGCATGCTTGGCCTCGAGGTCCTGCGCGCGGTTCTCGCCGACGACCTCGATCCCGGCCTCGGCGAGGGCACCGAGCTCGTCGACCGGGACGTACTTGGTGGCTGCGACGATCGTCACCTCCGGCCCGACCTCGGCGCGGATGCGGTCGTAGTTGGCGCGGACCGTGTCAGCCGATATACGCAATGACTCCCTGGCGTCCCGTGCGTCCCTTGTCGCGCCGGTGCGAGAAGAAGAGCTCGGGGTGGCAGTGCGTGCAGAGGTCGGTGCGCTCGACCTCGCCGCAACCCGCGTCGCGAAGCGCCTGCTCGGTCGCCTCCCAGAGGTCGAGCCTGCCGTCCGGCACCACGTTGGGGCCGAACCGGCGCCGGAACGGCTCGGCCAGCTCTTCGCCGACCTCGTAGCAGCAGGGCCCGATCCCCGGGCCGATCGCCGCGGCGAGCTTGCCCTTGCCCAGCGCGTCGGCGCCTGAGGCGACGATCCCGGCCAGGAGCCCCCGCCACCCGACGTGCAGGATCGCAAGCGCGGGCTCCGCGCTGTTCGTTCTCGCGATCGCGACGGGCAGGCAGTCGGCCGTGAGGAGCAGCATCGCCTGGCCGGGCGCGTCGCTCCAGAGCCCGTCGCAGCGATCATAGAGCGTCCCGGGCGTCACGATCCCGCGCGGCTCGGCGCGGCGGACCTCGGCGCCGTGGTGCTGCCAGGCCATCGTCGCCGTCGCGGCGTCCGTCCCGCTCTCCCGGCAGACGCGGCACCGGTTCTCGACCACGTTCGCGGGATCGTCGTCGGTGAGGATCCCGAGGTTGAGCGACTCGTAGGCGCCGCTGCTGACCCCGCCGGCCCGCGTCGTGAACCCCACCACGTACGGGCCGGACCTCTCCCAGCGAATCATTGCGCGATCAGCTCCCGTGCCGCGGCGAGCTCGGAGTCGCGCCCCTCGAGCTCCCCGTTCAGCTTGCGCCGGCGCAGCTCGGCGAGGATCTCCCCCACTCGCGGCGACTCGTCCAGGCCGAGCGCGGCGAGGTCGGCGCCGCTGACCTCGAGGCGCACGTCTCGCAGGCGCTGGAAGTAGGCGTGCAGCGGCTCCAGGTCGGCCAGGGCGAGCGCGAACAGCGGCGCATCGGGTGCGTACGGATCCGCGAGGGCGACCACCTCGGCCGGCTCGGCGCCCTTCTCCAGCCGCTCGACGAGACGCGGGCCGACAATCACTGCGGCCGCGATCCGCTCGGCGTCGCGGCGGCGCACCTTCAGGCGCTGGAGCCAGTCGTAGACCTCGTCCGGCGGGAGGCGGCGGGCCAGGACCGCGAGGCCCAGGCGCCAGGCCGGCACGTCGAGCTCGTACCGGTCGCGCAGCTCGGTCAGGCGACGAAGGAGCGAGACCGCCTCGTCGTCCGCGGCCAGGTGCGGATGGATCGCCTTGTCCGCTCCGAGCTCCGCGAGCCGCAGGATCGTGTGCTCGAGCTCTTCCTCCTCGAGCAGGGCTTCGAGCTCGTCGCGGAGTCGCGCCGAGGACAGGTCTCCGACGAGCCCCATCTCGATGCAGCCGCGGGCGAGCCGGAGCGTGTGCTCCTCCATCCGGAAGCCGTAACGGTTCTCGTAACGGATCCCCCGGAAGATCCGGGTGGGGTCGTCGATGAAGGACAGGTTGTGGAGGACTCGGATCGTCTTCGACTCGAGATCGCGGCGGCCGCCGAAGGGGTCGACGAGGCGGCCGAGGTCGACGCCCTTGAGCGAGACCGCCATCGCGTTGATGGTGAAGTCGCGGCGGAACAGGTCCTCGCGGATCGAGGCGTGCTCGACCGTCGGCAGCGCCGCCGGGGCGTCGTAGAACTCGGTGCGAGCGGTGACGACGTCCACGCGCTCGTCCTCGCCGTAGATGACGACCGCGGTGCCGAACTTCCGGTGCGCTCGGACGCGGCCGCCCAGCGCGTCCGCGAGAGCCTGCGCCAGCGCGATCGCGTCCCCCTCGACCGCGATGTCGACGTCGAAGCTCCGCTCGCCGAGGAGGATGTCCCGCACCGTGCCCCCGACCAGGTAGACGCCCTCGAAGGGCTCCGAGACGGTCGCAACCGCCTCGAAGACCGGCTGGAGGCGCTCGAGCCGTGCCAGCTCGTCGGTGAGCAGGACGCCCGGGCGCTCGGGGGCCGCTGCCTGCTCGCCGAGCGCGCGGAGCAGGTCGCTGCGGGTGACGACGCCGACGATGCGCTGCTCGCGTAGGACGGCGATCCTCTCATCCCCCCCTGCGAGGGCTCGCTGAAGCTCGGCGAGCGGAGTCTCTTCGTCGCAGGCCGAGACGCGCGAGCTCATGATCCCCTTCACCGGCGCGTGCGAGAGACCGTGCGCGACGGCGCGGTCGAGGTCCTCGCGGGCGACCGTTCCGGCGAGCACGTGGTCCTCCGCGACGAGGATCCCGCTCTGCCAGTGGCGCTGGCAGGCGACGAGCGCGCGGGCCACCGTCTCGTCGGGCGGCACCGTCCTCGCCGGGCTCGACATGATCTCGTGGGCGGTGACGGGCTTGCGAGCGGCCTTGGGCAGCCCCTCGAGCAGGCGGGTGCGCGCCTCGTCGAGCGAGCCCTTGAAGATGGCCGATGCGGCTTGCGCATGGCCTCCGCCTCCGAGCAGGCCGGCGATCTCGGCCGCGTCCACCGCCGGCGTCCTGCTGCGCGCGACGACGAAGACGCGCTCGTCCATCTCGACGAGGAGCGCGAGCGCCTTGCAGTCGGTCAGGTCGACGACCTTGTGCGCGAGATTGGAGACGCCGTCCACGTAGCGAGGCCAGGCGACGGCGCCGACCAGCACCTCGACGCCGGCGACCTCCCGCGGCTCGAGTGCGCCGAGGAGCGCCGAGAGCAGCTCCCGCTCCTCCTCGGTCAGGGGGGTGTGCAGGAACGCGGCGAGCAGGTCCTGGCGCGCCCCGTGACGCAGGCACCAGGCGAGCGCCTCGGCGTCGCGCTGGGTCGCGGTCGGGTAGGTGAGCGAGCCCGTGTCCTCGTGGATGCCGAGCGCAAAGGCGGTCGCCTCGAGGGGCGTCACGGCGAGCTCACGCTCCGCGAGGACGCCGACGAGAGTGGTCGTGAGGGCGCCGTCTTCGGAGAGGACCGTGTGCTCGGGGGCAGCCCAGGCCGGCGCCTCGCCGGCGTGATGGTCGAAGACGATCTTCTCGACCGCCGGGTCGAGCGCGACGGGCTCGAGCTCGCCGAGCCGGCCCGCATGAGCGGTCTCGACGACGATCAGGCGGCGGATCGCGTCCAGCTCGAGCCGCCCCGCCTCGATGACCCCGAGCTCGTCCGTGTGCAGCCGGTAGAACTCCCGTACGTTGCGGTTGAGAGAGCCTGCCACGCACGCGACCGCGTCCGGATAGAGCCGTCGCGCGGCCAGCATCGCCGCGAACGCGTCGAAGTCGGTGTTGCCGTGCGTTGCGATGACTGTTTCCGCGCGCATCTCGCCCTAATTCTGCCTCGGCGCCGGCTTGGTCCGAGGCTGGCGCATTTTCGGCACATTCCCGCGTAAGACACGCGCGCCTTTCCCGCTTACGATCGCCTCGGGGAGGAGGCCGGGCGAACCGTAGTAAAGGAACCGGGGGCCAACGGCTCGCTGGAACACGATGGCCGGCCGCCCGGAGCCGGGCTTCGCCCGGCGTAAGGCTCACACCGTCTCTTCAGACGGTCGCGATCGCCTCGATCTCGACCAGCGCTCCCGATGGAAGCGCGGACACCTCGATCGTCGCACGGGCCGGAGGCGCGTCGCCCACGTGCCGGGAGTACACCTCGTTCATCCCCGCGAAATCGTCGAGGTTCGCCAGGTACACAGTCGTCTTCACGAGCTGGTCGAGGCCGCTTCCCGCCTCCTCGAGGATCGCCCCGAGGTTGGCGAACACCTGCTCGGTCTGCTCCTGGATCGTCGCCCCCGCGATCTCGGGCGCGCCCGGCCGGAGCGCCAGCTGACCGGAGACGAATACGAGCCCCCCGGCGCGGATCGCCTGCGAGTAGGGCGCCCCCTGAAACGGGGCCGGCGCCTCCTCGGTGCGGACGACGGTCTTGGCCTCCATCTACCCCTCCCTTCGCCGGCGCGGCCGGCAGCTCTGGGCGAGCGCGACGCCGAGGGCCTTGAAGATCGCCTCCAGCACGTGCTCGGGGTCGGCGCCCTCGATCAGACGAACGTGCAGCGTCAGGCCGGCCCCCTCGGCCAGCTCGCGCAGGAAGGTCGCGACGATGTCGCTCGCCAGGCCGGCTACCCGCGCGTCGCTGAGGTCGACGTTCGAGACCACCAGCGGCCGTCCGGATGCCTCGACCACGACGTGCGCGAGCGCCTCGTCGGCCGGGACGACGGCCGAGCCGTGCCCGCGGCTTCCCTCGGCCCGAAGCGCGTCCGCGAGCGCCTGCCCGAGGGCCCGGCCGGCCGCGGCGACCTCGGCCTCCGCCTCGCCGGGTGCGATCTCGAGCTCGAGATCGAACGACGCGTGCTCCGCGAGCAGGACGAGCAGGTGGTCGAGCACCGGCAGGCCGGTGGCCACCCTTGCCTCGCCGGCTCCGGCGATGTTCACGCGCGCATGAAGCCTCCCGGCCTCGTCCGCCTGACCCGTTCGAGCCATCGCCTAGCCCTCGACGCGCTCGATCTGCGCCCCGAGCGACCGGAGGCGCTCGTCGATCCGCTCGTAGCCCCGGTCGATCTCGCCAACGTTCCCGATCGTCGAGATGCCCTCGGCGCACAGGCTCGCGATCAGCATCGCCATCCCTGCACGGATGTCCGGGCTCGCCATCCGCTGGCCGTACAGCCGCGCGGGCCCCGTGACGACGGCTCGATGAGGATCGCAGAGGATGATCCGTGCGCCCATCGAGACGAGCTTGTCGACGAAGAAGAGCCGGTTCTCGAACATCTTCTCGAAGATCAGGACCGTTCCGTTCGCCTGGGTGGCCACGGCGAGCGCGATCGAGGTCAGGTCGGCGGGGAACTGCGGCCAGGGCCCGTCGTCGATCGTCGGGATCGCGCCGCCCAGGTCGTCCTCGACGACGAGCTCCTGCCCATCGGGCACGCGCACGCTCGTCTCTTCCACCTCGATCTCGATTCCGAGGCGGTCGATCATCGGGCGCATGGCGACTAGGTCCTCGGGCCTTACATCCTCGACCACGATCTCGCCTGGCGTGATCGCGCCGAGGCCGATGAAGCTCGCCACCTCGATGTGGTCCGGGCCGAGGCGGAACTCCCCCCCGCCCAGCCGCTCGACGCCCTCGACCCGGAGCACGTTCGACCCGATCCCCTGGATCCGGGCGCCGAGGCCGACGAGGAAGCGGCAGAGATCCTGGATGTGCGGCTCGCAGGCGGCGTTCCCGATCACCGTCTCGCCGCGCGCGGTCACCGCCGCCATGATCGTGTTCTCGGTGCCGGTGACGCTGGCCTCGTCGAGGAAGACGTGCGTGCCGACGAGCGCGTCGGTGTGCATCGTGTACCGGCGCCCGCCTTCGATCTCCGCACCGAGATCGCGGAGGGCGTCGATGTGGACGTCCACCCGACGCCGGCCGATCACGTCGCCGCCGGGCGGAGGCACGACGGCGCGGCCGCAGCGGGCGAGCAGCGGGCCCGCGAGCAGGATCGAGGCGCGGATCCGGCGGCAGAGCTCCTCGTCGAGCTCGACCTTCCGGACGTCCGCGGCCTGGACGCGTAGCTCGTTCGGCCCTTGCCAGTCGATCTCCGTGCCGACGTCGGCGAGCAGCTCGAGCATCGTCTCGACGTCTCGGATCCGGGGTACGTTCGAGAGCAGAACCGGCTCGTCCGTGAGGAGGCAGGCGGCCAGGACCGGCAGCACGCCGTTCTTGTTCCCGGCGGCGCGGACCCGTCCGTTCAGCGGCTGGGCGCCCTCGATCACCAACGACTCTGCGAGCGTTTCCGTGACGGCTGTTTGGGCCATTGGGAGAGGGCTATCCTAGCGGCGCTGTGGAGCCGACCCGAGAGCGCGCCTGGGAGACCCTGACCCGGTACACGAAGAGCGCGCCGCTGCTACGTCACGCGCTCGCCGTCGAGGCCGCCGTGGGCGCATACGCGCTCCGGTTCGGCGAGGACGAGCAGCTCTGGCGCGCAACCGCGCTCCTCCACGACTTCGACTACGAGATCCACCCGACGCTCGATCGGCATCCGCAGGATGGCGCGCCGATCCTGCGCGACGAGGGCTACCCGGAGGAGCTGATCGAGGCGGTGCTCTCGCACGGATCCCACCTCGGCCTGCCCCGCGACACGCCGCTCAAGAAGACGCTCTTCGCCTGCGACGAGCTCGCCGGGTTCGTCCACGCCTGCGGGCTCGTCCGGCCCGACGGAATCGAGACGCTCGAGCCGAAGTCGGTGCGCAAGAAGCTGAAGCAGCCGTCGTTCGCCGCCGGCGTCAACCGCGACGACGTCTACCAAGGCGCCGAGGAGCTCGGAGTCGAGCTCGACGAGCACATCGCGTTCGTCGTCGACGCGATGCGCCCGATCGCGCCTGAATTGGGCCTCCGGAGCGCCGCCTAACTCGAGCCGTCCAGCAGACGCTCGAGGTCCTCGTCGCTCGTCCACCAGCCGCAGGAGACGCGGATCCGGCCGGCGCCCGGGACCTCACGCACGATGACGCCCCGGTCGTAGAGCCTCCGCACCAGCTCGGCGGGGTCGCCCTCGACGCGGAACGAGACGAGCGTTCCCTGACCGGGCGCGGTGACCACTGCGAACCGTTCCCCGAGCAGGTCCCGGCAGCGGGCGGTCGTCGCCGCGGCTCGCTCGTACCGCCACTCCGGAGCGAGCTCGAGTGCCGCGTCGAGACCCGCCAGCGCTGGGGGCGGCGTCCAGCCGGGATCGAAGCGCAACGCGCCGGCGCGAGGCGCGAAGTCGCCCTCCGGCTCGTACCGCTCCTGCGAGAGGTAGCTCGGAGCCGTGATCGCGAGGGCCTCCGGCTCGGCCACGGCGAGGCCTCCGAGCGCATCCGGCCCGCAGAGCCATTTCTGGCACGAGAACGCGTAGAAGTCGAACCGCGAGGCGTTCACCGGAATGGCACCGACCGACTGCGCCCCGTCGACCAGCACCGGCAGGCCGGTCGCCTCCTTCAGCTCGTCGACGGGGAAGCGGTTGCCGCTCATCCAGCAGACGTGCGAGAGCGCGAGCAGGCGGGTTCGGGGAGTCACCGCCGCCAGGAGCAGGTCGAGCGCCTCTTCCGGGGGCAGCTCCCGCACCGGCGCCACCCGTACCGTCGCCGGCGACGCTGCAAGTGCGCCCAGGAGGCCGAAATGCTCGCCGTCGGTGGTGACGATCTCGTCGCCGGGGCCGAGGCCCAGCCCCGCGACGACGATGTTGCAGCCGTTCGTGGTCGAGGTCGCCAGCGCGAGGCTCTCCTTCCCCACGCCGACAAACGCGGCCAGCCTCGCCCGCACCCGCTCGCGAAGCGACCGTGCCCGCTCGAAGTACTCCGGGCCGCCGCGCCCGTCCAGGAGGTCGGCGCGCTCCTGCGCGGCCATCGCCTCCACCGTCCCGCGGGCGAGCGGCCCGTTCGTGCCCGCGTTCAGGTACGCAAAGCGCTCGAAGACGGGAAACTCGGCTCTGGCCTCTTCGAAGGTCACTCGATCCGCACCTCCACCGGCGTGTGATCGGAGAGCAGCCGTCCATCGACACGGCGCCGCTCTTCCGGCCAGGGCTCCGGCCGCCCGGCGGCGAGGCCGCGGACGAGCACTTGGTCGAGCCCCGCGATCGGCGCGGAAAACCCCCACTCCGGCCCGCCCAGCTCCTCCAGCGTCTTCGACTGGCCGAGGCGCACGTTGAAGTCGCCGGCGAGCACGATCGGCTCGCCAGGCTCTGCGAAGCCGGCGGCGAAGGCCGCGGCGCGGTGCAGCTCCGCGTCGCGGATCCGTGGGTCGGGGACGCTCGAGATATGCAGGTTCGCCACCACCAGCGACCGCCCGTCGGCAGCCGCGCGGACAGCCTGGCAGACACGCCGCTCGCGGGCCCAGCTCAACCGCGCCGCCAGGTCGAGCTCGAGCCGGCGTGCCCAGGCCCGCCGAAAACGCAACGGGTTGAGGTAGATCGAGTCGCTAGCAATGGGCCGCACACGCGGCGCGAGCAGGATCGCGTTCGCCTGGCCGGTGAACGCGGAGCGAAACACCCCGTGGTGGAGCGCCGTCACCGCCCCGCCGAGCTCCGCGCTGCCGAGCTTCGGGCGGGACGCGACCGCGCCGAAGGCCTGCATCCCGCTCCAGCGGCCGAGCCGCCGTAGCGCCCAGACCGGCACCTCCTGGAGGAGCAGCACATCCGGGGCGTCGGCGTTCGCCAACCGCACCATCTGCTCGAGGAACGTGCGCCGCTCAGGCGGCTCGGCGTTCCCGTGGAAGACGTTCCAGGTGCGGACGAGCAACGCCAACGGCCCGCACTAGTCTAGGTACGTGTTTCGCAGGCGGCGCTTCGCGGATCCGATCGCACGGCAGCTCGACCTGTTCGTGCAGGAGCACGCGGAGCTGATCCGCGAATGCGAGGAGGCTGAGGCGGCCTACGACCGGGCCGAGCGGGACGAGGCGGAAGAGCTCTACGGCGACTACCAGGATCTCGTCGAGACCGGCACGGAGATCCTCGCCGACCGGCGCGACAACTTCGCCCTCACCCTCGAGGATGCTGAGTCCGAGGCGTACGAAACCGAGTTCAACCGCGCGGTCGCGAAACAGCTGCCCCGCTTCGCGCTCGAGGTCGAGAACCGGTAGCTACCAGACGCGGGCGGCGAAGCCGCCGACGATCGCGCCGTAGGCGACGTGCGCGAGAAGCGTCGCCAGCGCCGTTCGCTGCCCGTAGTTCATCAGCATGAAGCCGGGCGGTTCCAGCAGCGGCGTCTCCTCGGAGTCCGACCACGGCGTGCCCATCCGCGGATGGACCGTGGGCAGGAGGGCGTTCACGAGCGCCCCGCCGTTCGAGCGCGGTTGGTAGCGGCGTTCGCTTTCGTACGGGACGGTCGGCTCGAGCCGGAACGAGCCGCCGCGCTCCGAATCGAGCACTCGCGCGAAGACGGACTCAGAGTCGATGTCCGGCAGGCAGAGCCAGTCGACCGAGCCGTCGAGTGCGATCAAGGCCGCGGTGCGCCCGTCACCGACGAGGGCGTAGTCGCGGATCGCCGCATAGCCGTCCGTGCGCTCCACGGCGGCGATTGTGCCCCGCCGGCCACCCGGTTCTCCGGGTCTGGCGCCGATTCCGGGGAAACCACTAGCGGTGACCGAAGTGGTGCGCGGCGGGGAGCGAGCCGAAGACGTCGGCGTCTTCGGCGCAGCGACGCGCCAGGGGCCCGAGCGAGACGAGCTCGCGCACGACCACGTTGCGGTTCCGGCCGAGCCGCTCGAACTTGCCCCGTGCCAGCAGCAGCGGCTCGGCCCGCACCAGGGGCCGGAAGCGCTCGTACACCGGCGGCGGCACGATCAGGTTGACCTGGCCGAACTCGTCCTCGAGCAGCATGAAGACGACGCCGTTCGCGGTCGCCGGCCGTTGCCGCGCGACCGCCATCCCTGCGACGGCGACCGTCCCGCCCGAGGAGCGCCGCGCCAGCTCCCGGCTCGAGAGCGTCCCTTCGGGCAGATGACGGCGCAGGAGCGACAGCGGGTGCACGCCCACCGAGAGGCTCGTCGTCCGGTAGTCGGCCAGCATCCGCTCCCACGGCGACTGCTCGCGCAAAGCCGGCGTTTCCGCGGTCGGATCCAGCGGCAGCGCGAGCTGGCTCTCCTCGCCCCCGCTCCCGGGGACGCTCTGCGTCGGCGGCACGAGCCCGAGCTCCCACAGCAGCTTCCGCCGCCCGTGCCCGAACGAGTCGCACGCGCCTGAGGCGACGAGCGCCTCCAGCCGCGCCCGGGCGAGCGCGGTTCGCTGCGCGAGCTCCCGCACGCCGCCAAACGGCCCTCCCCGCTCCCGCTCGGCCACGAGCCCCTTCGCCTCTTCCTCACCGAGCGAGCGCACGTACGACAGCCCGATCCGCACCGCCTCCTCCTCCAG
>WNGF01003347.1_pt1 | contig 25991 bp, 19 predicted proteins | sample 5400641 | NCBI WGS metagenome assembly WNGF01 (sample SAMN13153371, study PRJNA577476) | soil metagenome | isolation source: 80 cm soil or saprolite under grassland replicate 2 | place: USA:California | collected 2016-06-15 | reverse complement strand
GACTTCCACGTGACGATCGATCCCGCAGTGGCACCGGTTGAGTACAACTACAAGGACCAGGCGCAGCTCGAGGCCGAGAACGTCGCCTGGCGCGACTGGTCGGGCGAGCAACCCGGCATGAGCGCGTTCGCGCGTGACGGCGACGACGTGTTCCACACGTACTCCGCGTATGCCCGCGGCTTCGACGGGCTGTGGACGATGTGGCAGTGGCTGGACCGTGCGCCGCTGAGCCGCAACGAAGGCGACCTGTCATGGTTCCATCGGCACGACGAGTACCCCGCGACCGCGGGCGGACCGTCGTGATACTCGCACATATCGCGGGGATACCAGTCGAGGAATGGTTGATGCCGTTCATCATCTCCGCGGGTGCCGCGCTAGTTGGCATGCGCGCCATGTTCGGTTCGTCGCAGAGTTCGACCGCCCAGCGAAATGGTCGTCGAGTTGATCGACAGCGCGCACGGCGAGCGCGCAGCCGAGCCCATCCGCACCGTGACATCCCCGCGCGAGCCTCCACGACGATCGCTGCCTTGACTCCCTGGCGCGGTGGCGAGCCTTCAGTTCGTTGCGATGTCGACACGGCGGTGGGCCGGAGGCCGAGCAGGAGCCTGCCACTTGGTCAGTTCTCCTTTGTGTTTCTTCGGAGGCCTGCGTGTGTTCACTGGGCACGTAGGCGGGCGCCGCGTGAGCAGCCTCGGCCGCACCACCCACTCCGAGACAAGGGCTGCAGCATGACAATATTGGACAAGAACACGCGATAGGAGTCCGCCATGAACACACCCCCGATCGTGTCGCCGGAGGAGTGGGAGGCTGCGCGCCTGCAACTGCTCGTGAAAGAGAAGGAGTTGACCCGCGCCCGTGACGCGCTGGCCGCCGCGCGGCGGCGGATGCCGTGGCTGGCCGTGGAGAAGGAGTACGAGTTCGACGGGCCCGAGGGCAAGGCGAGCCTGCTCGACCTGTTCGACGGTCGCCGTCAGCTGATCGTCTACCGCGCCTTCTTCGAGCCCGGCGTGTTCGGCTGGCCCGAGCATGCTTGCCGCGGCTGCTCCTTCTTGGCCGACCAGGTCGCCCACGTCGCCCATCTGAACGCCCGCGACACCACTCTCGCGTTCGTCTCGCGGGCGCCGCAGACGGACATCGAGCGCGTGAAGGCGCGGATGGGCTGGGAGATGCCGTGGTACACCTTGACGGACGGCTTCGACGCCGACTTCGGCGTGGACGAGTGGCACGGCACCAACGCGTTCATCCGCGACGGTGACAGCGTGTTCCGCACCTACTTCATCAACAGCCGCGGCGACGAGGCGATGGGGAGCACCTGGAGCTACCTCGACATGACTGCGCTCGGGCGCCAAGAGGAGTGGGAGGACTCGCCGGAGGGCTACCCCCAAACGCCGCCGTACCAGTGGTGGAACTGGCACGACGAATACGGCGACGCCCAGCCGGCCGGCGAGTACCTGGACCAGATCCGCCGGGGCCGCTCAAAGGGCGGCGATGCCACGTGATCGCTCACGTCGCAGGCGTACCGGTGGAGGAGACGCTGCCGTAGGAGCGGTTGAGGCCGTCGGCCCAGGTCTCAGTCTGGCCGGGGCGGCTGATCAGCGGTTCGCGCTCGCCGGAGATGCGGGCCTGGTAGGCCCGGTTCGCGCCGGCGCCTCTGGCCGGCTCCCAGTGCAGGCCGTCGCCCCAACGGCCAAACGCGGCCACGTCGGAGTCGCCGAGGCGGGCCATGTGGTGCCGTCGCTGAGGATCACGGACTTGCCTGCTGCGAGCCGGCCCAGGGTGACCCGGGGCCGGCGTTCGCAGCACGCCTGGCGGCCGAAGCGGCCGCCGGCGGCGCCGGCGAAGTTGCCCGCGTGAACGTCAGGGCAAACTCGCCGAGGTCGACGATGGCGCCCTCGGCGGGTGTGGTGGCCAGGTAGCGGCGGGTCGCGGTGGCGGGGTCGCGGCTGAAGCCGGCCAGACCATAGCTGTGGTCCAGCAGGTAGTCGCCGCTCCGGAGACGCCGAACGCCAGACCGAGCGAGCCGCCGGACAGCGCGATCAGCGCGGCGATGCCCACGCCGACCGCGATCTGACCGCCAAGGCCGAGGCTGTCCCACCAGGTGCCGAGCGCGTCCAGCGCGCCGGCCAGCCACGCGAACGGCGCCGCGGTCAGGAACGGTCCGATCTGCCTGGCCAGCTTCCCCTCTTCACCTGGCGGTTGCAGGGTTTCTGCATCGTGGACTCCACGATGCAGAGGTCGACGTCCCGCGGGCCAGGGGACCGGCGAGTACCGGAAGCCTGGCCTGCGGGGAGCCGTGGCCGGGGTCGCCGATCCCCTCACCCTCCGCCCGCTCGAGCCAGGCGAGCGCATGGTCGACCTGGGCTCCGGCTCCGGCTTCGACTGCTTCGTGGCCGCCCACCGAGTCGGCCCCGCCGGCCGGGTTGTGGGCATCGACATGACTCCCGAGATGCTCGACAAGGCGCGGGAGACCAGCTGTCAGCTCGGGCTCACCTACGTAGAGTTCCGCCACGGCATCATCGAGGCGCTCCCGGTCGAGGACGGCTGGGCCGACATCGCGATCTCCAACGGCGTGCTCAACCTCGTCGCCGACAAGCGAGCCGCGATGGCCGAGATCTTCCGGGTGCTCCGCCCCGGCGGCGCCCTCGCCTTCGCCGACATCACCGTCGGCAAGCCCATGCCGGAAGCCGCGACCTGCGACGTGGAGCTGTGGACCGACTGCATCGCCGGGGGACTGTCGGTTGCGAACTGGCAGCAGGTCATGCGGGACGCCGGCTTCGTCGACCGGCAGGTCGATCCCCCGTCGACACGTTCCGAGAAGCTCGCGGCGAGGAGAAGGCGAGGGCCTTCGAGGTCGTCGCCCACGCCTTCCTCGCCCGCAAGCCCCACTGACCAGCCCGGGCGCCCTTGCAGCTGATCAGGCCAGCGGGTGTTCTTCCAGGAAGCAGACCTAAACTGCAGGTATCCCGACGGCGTCTACATCAACCTCCACGGCTCCCCAGACTTCTCGCCGGACGCCGTGCGCGAGGTAGACCTGACCGGGATACAGACGGGTGACCGGCACTTGGACATCCTGATGGCCAACATGGCCATGCGTGAGATCGACGACCCGCTGTGGCGCGGGCTGGCGACGGGTGAGATACCGGACGGGTTCACGCCGCTGCTGGCCGAGGCCGCTAAGGTGAGGCCAGCTCGGCGAGCAGATTCAGTTAATGGTCTCGCCGAGCTTTAGGAGGCAGTGAGACCTCGGCGGTGACGCGCTGCTTTGGTGCGGCCGGACCGGGGCCTGGTCTGACTTGAAGAAGATCGGCCTTGCGTCCGCGCTGGTCGGCGACGAGGGCGATACTTGACCGTCCCTGGCGCCCTGGCTGGCATGATGGGGGCATGCGCGAGGCGACCGGGCTGGATTTCGACGGGATCTCTCTGGAGGCGCTGCGCCGGCGGCAGAGCGCCAAGTGGCGTGCCTACCCTGACGACGTGCTGCCCGCCTGGGTCGCGGAGATGGACTTCGCGCTGGCGGCGCCGGTCAAGCAGGCGCTGCTGGCCACGGTCGGCCTGGACGACTGCGGCTACGCCTGGCGGGACCCACGCCTTGGCGAGGCGTTCGCCGGCTTCGCGCAGCGCCGCTGGAGCTGGCGGGTCGACCCCGGACGGGTGGGGCTGGTGCCGGACGTGATGATGGGCATCGCCGAGGTGCTGGGTGTGCTGACCGAGCGGGGCGACGGCGTGGTCGTCAACACCCCGGTGTACCCGCCGTTCTTTTCCACCATCGCGCAGGTCGGGCGGCGGGTGGTGGAGGCGCCGCTGGCCCGCGGGCAGGGCGGCTTCGAGCTGGACCTGGACGTGGTCGAGCGTGGCCTGGCGGCGGGCGCCCGCGCCTGGCTGCTCTGCAACCCGCACAACCCGACCGGGCGGGTGCTTGGGCGTGGCGAGCTGGAGGCCGCGGTCGAGCTGGCCGCCCGCTACGGCGCGGTCGTGGTCGCCGACGAGATCCACGCGCCGCTGACGCTGCCCGGCGCGCGGCACGTCCCGCTGTTGTCGCTTGGCGAGGAGGCGGCGGCCCGTGCTGTGGCGTTGACGTCGGCCTCGAAGGGGTGGAACCTCGCTGGGCTGAAGTGTGGCCTGGTGGTGGCGGGCGGCGCGGCGATGGGGGCGCGCCTTGCGGCCATGCCGGACGATCTTCACGAGCGCTGCGGGCTGCTCGGCGTGGTGGCCTCGATCGTCGCCTTCCAGCAGGGCGAGCCTTGGCTGGAGGCGCTGCTTGGCCAGTTGGACCGCAACCGCCGGCTGCTGGCGGAGTTGCTGGCCGAGCGGCTCCCGGGTGTCGGGTACGTTCCGCCCGAGGCGAGCTTTCTGGCGTGGCTTGACTGCGCCGCGCTCGGCCTTGGCCCCGACCCGGCGGCGGTGCTGTTGCGTCGTGGCCGGGTCGCGCTCAGTCGCGGTCTGGACTTCGGCCGCCAGGGCAGCGGCTTTGTCCGCCTCAACATGGGTACCTCAGCAGGCCTGCTGACGGAGGCGGTCGAGCGCATGGTCAAAGGGGCCGAGGGGTCTGGGTCCGAGCGGTAGGAACTGGATCAGGTTCACCCACGCATTTCGTGCGTTCAGCAGCTGCGCGCGGCCAGCAGCTGGGATCCGTCCGCGCCGTGACGAACCTCAACGCGACAAACATCACCCATGGAGGCGGCGTGGCGCAGTGGGCCTGCCTAACCGCGCGTTCGTCGTCGAAACGCGATGTCGACTTGGTCCAGTACGAGATGCGAGAATTACATTGGAAGGTGACTCCGGTTCGGGACGAATGAGTGGAGTCGCGACCCTCTATCCGCCCAGGCCGGGAGGCCCCTTCACGACCCAGCAGTCCTCGAGCCTCAAGCCTTAGCCTGCACCGCGACGGTGGACCCAGGCTCGGGAAAGAGGCCGCATGGTTGCTGGTGACCTGGCGGCGGACCACTCGCTGCGAGCGGGTGAACGACAACCCGTCGAGATCGATCTGGCTTCCAGGGTGGCCAGGTGGTGAGTTCTGAACGGGGGGAATACATGGTACGGGGTCGTTTCGGGTTGCGCCCGCGAGGGCCGACGGCCTGGACGAGCGGAGCAGTCCGTCCAGCGGGCGCGAACGGTCACCGTGTCCTATGGGGGACGTCGTTCGATGCCACGCCCATCTCGGGAGTAGTGGTGGAGTTCATCAAGCTCGCCCGGATCTTCAGGGACCACGATTATCGGATCCACCTGGACCTCGGCTACGACATCAAGGAGGACAAGGACCGGTTCTTCAGAGCCTACCAGGATGAGGCTGAGCTGCTTCCTCCCTGGGTCCACCTCGATCGCATCGACGGTCTCGACCAGGTCGCCGGCTACGACCAGGCATTCGTGCGGGACGTCGTCTGCAAGGTGGTGCAGGGCCGGGAGCCTGAGCGGCTGCTCCGCCAGGTGGATGCGGTCAGCCGGTCGCTGAGCCGCCAGATCGTGAGGAAGTGGCAGGAGCTCGGCGTCTCCTTCGTCGTCGTAGAGAACGGCACGTTGCCGGAGAACATCGCCTACACGAGGGCACTGTGTGCGGCCATCGAGGAGCATGGACGCGCTAATCGCATGGGACGCTACGTCCTGTGGCGAGACCATGACCTCATGTGGTCCAGCGAGCCGGGGATCAAGAAGTACGGTGAATTTCCCTACCCCTATGCCGTGCGGCCGACCAACTCGCCGTTCATCCTGTACGTCGCCCTCCATGACGAGGCCAGGCGGAGGATGCTGGAGTGGGTCCCGCAGCTTGAGAACCTCAAGACGATCCACAACACGTTCACGTATTCCTCGGCCGCGGTCGACCAGCACAACGCCGCGTTCCGGCGCCACTACCGCGTTCCCGAGAGTGCCTTCCTGATCGCTCGCTATACCCGCATCATCCCTCAGAAGCGGATCGACAGGGACATTCACCTGCTCGTCAGAGTGAACGCCCTGCTCCGCGAGCGTGCGGTGGGGCGTGTGGCGTACTTGTTCGTCGCCGGGGACGTGCGCGAGTGCCCCGCCGAGCACGCCTCGCTGTTGCGCCTCGTTGAGTCCCTGGGCGTCGCCGACCAGGTCGTGTTCGGGGGCCGGCTGGCGCCCTTCGAGTGCCACGGAGGCGAGACGCGCGGAGGTGACTACTCGGTGCGGGACCTGCTCGCCCATGCCGACCTCGCCTCCTTCCTGACCTCATACGACTACGAGAGCTTCGGCAACCCCATCGGGGAGGCGATCGCCGCGCGCGTTCCCTATCTCACGACGCGATATCAGCTCTACGATACGGTCTACGGCGACAAGGGCTTTCGAGCCCCGATCATGGAGATCTCCTCTGACAAGGATGACCTCCCCTCCGACACGTTGGTACGCAACGTGGTCGAGCTTCTCGTGGACGGGGAGAAGCGCCGGCGGCTCGTCGAGTTCAACTATGGCCTCGGCCAGGCGCACTTCGCGCCCGGCCATACAGAGAGCCTGATCCACAGGCTGTTCCTGACCCCGCCCGCTCGGCTGAACCGCGTCAGCCCCGAGCGGTCAATCGATCCCATGCGGCCGGAGGCGCGGCTGAGCGTCGTGCTGCCGGTCTACAACGAGGCCGACAACATCGCCAGGGTGCTGCGGTCCCTCTACAACCAGCGCGACGACCGAGCAGAGCTGGACAAGAGGACATACGAGATCATCGTCGTCGACAACAACTCGACGGACGATACCGTGGAGACCGTCCGGCGGTTCGCGGCGGCGCATCCGGACCTGGCAATCCACGTGCTCGGGGAGGGGGAGCAGGGCGTGGCCTGCGCCAGAAAGGCCGGCATGGACATCGCCGACCTACGCAGCCGCACCCGTGACCGCAACTATGGCCGCAGCGGGTCCTTCTACCTCGTCTCCGCGGACGCGGACTGCCGTGTGGACGAGCGGTGGCTCTGGGAGCTGCACGAGGTCATGGAGGCCAGCCGGGCTGCGATCGGCGTCTGCAATTACTACTACCCACCAGAGCACTTCGCCCGACGGCCGCGGCTGTCGGACGCCATCGAACGGACGCTGCGCTGCCGCCAGGTGACGTTCAAGCTGTTCGGCGGGTTTCCTGACGGCAAGGGGTTCGCCGTCGCGCGCGACAAGTACGAGGCGGTCGGCGGCATCGAGATCTTCTACCAGCTCCGCGACGGCCGTTTCCTGAACCACCTCTCCGACGACTGGGACTTCGGGATCAAGATGCGGGCATCGGGCGAGGAGATCGTGTATGCGCCGGCCTCCAGAGTGGAGATCAATCCCCGGCGGGTCGACCACGCCCACGAGGAGGTGATCACCGGACGGGCCTACGGGTGCGACGGCATCATCACGATGCGCGACATCAGGGTGCGGGACGGCATTGCCGCCGGCGACCGCGACCTGACCCCGGAGGAGGCCACGCAGGCCTGGGAGTTCTCGATCAAGGACTTCACGCCCAAGAACATCATCCTGCCGGTGCTGCTGACGCCGTCCTTCCTCAACGACAGCGCCGTCGCCAGCTTCTTCTCGCCAGCGCTCGCCGAGCGGCTGGCCCGGCGGATCGCCGAGCTCAAATGGGAGATGAGGATCACCGACTTCACCCCTATCCACTCGTACAAGACGCCCTGCTACCGCCTCTACTTCGAATTCGCCGACGAGCTGTTCGCCCGGATGCGGGTCAAGGTGGGCGAGGACATCGGCTACCCGCCCCCACTACCACCCTGCTTGCAGGCAATACGTGACCAGGGTGACCAGGCGCGGTTCCGGGACTTCGTCCGGTACTTCTGCGAGGACCGCGAGTCGGGTGAGGCTCACAACTACTTCGGCAATGGGGGGGTGTTCTGATGAGCTCGAACCACGAGCCTGCCCTGCAGTCGCTGCGCGCCGTCGATTCGGGCTACTCGGTGTCAAGCGTCGTCGACGTGCTCGCCGCGCCCGAGAACCGGCATCTGCTGGACTACGTGGCCGAGGACCCGTTCGGGGCTCACGTGTTCCCCGGCAACGTACTGGGCTACCCGCCGGAGCGCTTTTTGGCCGACCTCGACGAGCAGCTCGCGGACTGTGGACCGATCCATCTCTGGTCCTACATCCCGACCTGCGCCTATCGCTGCAGGTTCTGCCAATACCCCGTGGTCCTGATCAAAGGCGAGCCGGAGGCGGTTGGTCAGAAGGCGGCAGAGTGGGCCGACCTGAACGTGCGGGAGGCGACGCTGTGGCTGGAGCGGGTGCCCAACCTCAGGACGGTGCCCATCGGCGAGTTCAACGTGTTCGGCGGCACCCCTTCCCTGCTCCCCAAGCAGGCGATCGCCAGACTCCTCGGTTTCTACACGAGCAGCTTCAATTTCACCCCGGACACCACGATCCGCTTTGAGGGCGATCCCAGCACGCTGACCAGGGAGCTGCTGGAGTTCCTGGCTGAGCAGGGCTGCACCAAGGTGTCCTGCGGAGTGCAGTCCTTCGACGATGCGGTGCTTCAGCAGTCGGGTCGACAGCATACGGCCGAGATGTGCTTCGAGTTCATCCGCAACGCCCAGGAGGTCGGCTTCGAGTGGATCAGCATCGACCTGATCTACGGGCTGCTGGATCAGACTGTGCTCAGCGTAAAGCAAGACCTGGGCCATGTCGTCGCGACCGGCGTAACCGCTGTGGTGTGCACCAAGCTGCATCTCAAGTCGTACCACGACACCAGGACCGGCGTGGCCGGCGAGCGGCCGGCGCCCTGGCAGATCTCGAGCTACCGGGACCGGCTGGCCACGAGCGGCCATCACTGGCCGACCCTTGGCGAGCAGTACCAGATGCGCGAAGTCCTCAGCCAAGGGCTGAACCGCCACGGGTATGTGGAGCACCCAACCATGTACTTCGCGCAGAGCGGCCGGGGGTCGGAACGGTGGAAGGCGATCATGGTGGACCAGGACAAGCAGGAGCCAGAGGTGGGCATCGGCCTGGGCGGCAGCTCCAGCTGCCGGAGCTCTGAGGCGATCACCAACGTGAGCTGGAAGCGCTACGTCGATGCGGTCAAGGCTGGCGTGGTTCCCCTGGGATCTGCCACTCGCTTCGACGACCGCGGCAGAGAGGCCAGGGCGATCAAGATGGCGCTGTCCACCTGCCGGCCGGTGTCCGATCTCATCCACCAGCAGCGGTTTCCGGGCCGCTCCCTGTTCGCCGAGCCCTGGGGCTCAAAGTTCCGCGACCTGCACAGGAGAGGGCTCTGCACCATCGACTACCGCGAACGCGCAGTACTGCTGACCGCGGAAGGCAAAACCCTGGTCGAAGCGATCATCAACACGGAGCTCTGACGGAGCTCTGACGGAGCTCCAGCCCGAGAAGCCGAGGATCTCTTCCTGCTCTTTGTCCTGCCAACATCGGGCTGTCAGAACCGACGTTCGGCAGATTGCCGCCGAGCATCGCTGCATTCGCTGGCCGCCGAGGCGGTACTCAGCCTCTTACACCACACTGCGGAACGTCACCTGTTCAATCACGATCAGGGGACGGCGGCGTAGCCCACGGGCGGTGTTGCACGCATTTGCGTACCGCACGAGCGACGCCGGGAAAGGTCCTCAGGGGCGGTGAACTGGTACCGCGACGACCACGACCAGACCCTGGCCAAGCTCGCCGAAACGGCTACCTGACGTGTCAAGAGCCATGATGGTGACCTTGCCGACGGCTCAACCTGTGATGGCGCCAGACGAGTGTTGGAACGTTTCAAAAAACTGGGATCCCGATGATCCTCATGGAGGGTGGAGTGCCACCGCACGGGTGTGCCGTCAGTGGTCGCTGGAGTCGCGGACGACCAGTTGCGGCTCGAAGATGAGCTGGCGGTGGCTGTGCGTCCGGTCCTCGGAGGTCTCCTCGATGAGGAGCTGCGCAGCCGACCTGCCGAGCTGGTTGCGGGGCTGGCGCACCGATGACAGCGGTACCGCGGCGGCGGCGGCGAAGTCGATGTCGTCGTAGCCGACGATGGCGAGGTCACCCGGCACCCGCAGCTGCCGGCGGGTCATCTCCTGGAGCAGCCCCAACGCGACCAGGTCGTTGGCGCAGAAGGCCGCGGTTGGGCGCTGGTGGGGTGGCAGGTCGGCGATCTGCTCGCCCGCGCCGCGGCCGGCCGTGAAGTTGAGGGCCGGAGTCTCTACCACGGTCAGCGCGGTCGCCGGCAGTCCAGCCGCGAGCAGGGCGCGCTCCGCGCCGTCGTGGCGGTCGTAGACCTGCTTGATGGCGAAGGGGCCGCCTACGAAGGCGATCCGCTGGTGGCCCTGCTTCACGAGGTGGGTGGCGGCGAGCTCGCCGCCGTAGACGTCGTTGACCGAGACCGAGCAATGGTCGCGGGTGGATGCCCACCGGTCCAGCAGCACCACTGGCATGCCGCGCCGTTGCAGCTGGTGCAGCCGCTCGCTCACACCCGTGACGGGGGTGATCAGGATGCCCTGCACCCGGTGCTCCTCAAGCAGGTCGAGGTAGCGGCGTTCGCGCTCGGCCTTCTCGTCGCTGTTGCAGAGGATGACGGCCAGGCCCGCCGCGGTGGTGGCGTCCTCGACGCCGCGGGCGACGTCGGTGAAGAAGGGGTTGGAGACGTCGAGGACGACCAGGCCGATGGTGCGGCTATGGCCGGCGCGGAGCTGCCGGGCGGATTCGTTGCGGATGAAGCCGAGCGCGGCGATGGCCTCCTGGACGCGGGCGCGGGTGGCGGGGGCGACGAGGTGCGGCCGGTTCAGGACGTTCGAAACCGTCCCGACGGAGACACCAGCGTGGGCCGCCACGTCGCGGATGCTCTTGGTGCCTTCAGGCGCCGCCACCGCTCTGCCCCTTCCTCGCCCTTGCCGGCGCGCACCATGGATCTTGACTCGTATCGAGCGTCTCCGAGAGCGACACGGTCGCGACCTCAAGCGCTGCTCCTTGACAAGCTCTAGGCCTGACGTTAGCATCCGGCGACCAGAATGAAACGATTCATATCCTGGCGCAAGAGGGGAGACTCGCGGTGGCGCAGGCCGGCGGTGGCAGCGTGCCGCCGTTCGCGGCAGGCGCCCCCGGCGCCCCCGGCGCCCCCGTCTTGGTGCTCGAGGACGCCGCGAAGTCGTTCGGCTCGGTGCGAGCGTTGGAGGATGCCGCGATCGAGCTGTTCGCGGGTGAGGCACAGGGTCTGGTCGGGGAGAACGGCGCGGGCAAGTCGACGCTGGTGAAGATCCTCGCCGGCGTGTACCGGCCAGATGCCGGCCGCCTGCTGCTGGACAGCCAGGAGGTCCGCCTGACCGGGCCTGCGGACGCTCGCGCCGCCGGCATCGCGGTGATCTATCAGGAGCCGACGCTGTTTCCCGACCTGTCGGTCGCGGAGAACATCTTCATGGGACGCCAGCCGCTGTCGCGCGCCCGGCGGATCGACACCCGCGAGCTGCGCCGCCGCGTCGAGACGCTGATGAAGCGCCTGGACGTGCCGCTCGACCCCTCCCGCCCGGCCCGCGGCCTGTCCATCGCCGACCAGCAGATCGTGGAGATCGCCAAGGCGCTGTCGTTCGATGCCCGGGTGATCGTCATGGACGAGCCGACCGCTGCGCTGTCAGGGGCTGAAGTCGAGCGGTTGTTCTCCGTGGCGCGGGCGTTGCGCTCGCAGGGCGCGGCGGTGTTGTTCATCTCGCACCGGCTGGACGAGGTGTTCGCGCTGTGCCAGCGGGTGACGGTCATGCGTGATGGCCGCCGGGTGTTCAGCGGGCCGCTCGAAGGCCTCACTCGCGACGATCTAGTGCGGCGGATGGTCGGCCGCGAGCTTTCGGCGATGTTCCCCAAGCAGGCGGCGAGCCGCGGTGAGGTCGCCCTGTCGGTCCGCCGGCTCACGCGCGAGGGCGTGTTCGCCGACGTCAGCTTCGACGTGCACCACGGTGAGATCGTGGGCCTGGCCGGTCTGGTCGGCGCCGGTCGTAGCGAGGTCGCGCGGGCGGTATTCGGCATTGACCGGCGCGACGCCGGCGAGGTGCTCGTCAAAGGCCGCCGGCTGCCGCCCGCATCGCCGACGGCCGCGATGGCGGCGGGCATGGGGTACGTGCCCGAGGACCGCCGCGCGCAGGGGCTGGTGATGGACCTGTCGATCGCGCGCAACGCGAGTCTGGCGTCGCTGGGATCGCTGCGCCGGGGCGTGCTCATCCGCGGCGCCGACGAGCGCAGGCTCGCCGCCGACTGGGCGGCCCGGCTGCGGCTGCGGTTCGCCCGGTTCAGCGATCCGGCGTCGGCGCTGTCGGGCGGCAACCAGCAGAAGCTGGTCTTGGCCAAGTGGCTGGCGCGCGGGCCTTCGGTACTGATCGTCGACGAGCCGACCCGCGGCATCGACGTGGCCACCAAGGCCGAGGTGCACCGGTTGCTGTCGGACCTCGCCGGCCAGGGCGTGGCGATCCTGATGATCTCCTCCGAGCTGCCCGAGGTCCTCGGCATGGCCGACCGGGTGCTGGTGATGCACGAGGGCCGGCTCAGCGCGGAGCTGTTACGGAAGGACGCCAGCGAGGAGCGCGTCATGCTCGCCGCAACCGGCAGCAGCGTGACGGAGCCGGAGCGATGAGCGTTACCGCGCAGCGCCAGGAGCCGCAGGCGGCGCGGGAGCGCGCGCGGCGTGCCGGCCGCCTGGTCGAGAACGTGCTGCGGTTCCGTGAGCTGGGTCTGCTGCTCGCGCTCGCCTTGGTGATCGTCGTCACCGCCGCGTACAACCCGCGCTTCGTTGGCGCGCAGAGCATCCGCGACCTGCTGCTCAACGCGTCCATCGTCGCGTTGCTCACGGTCGGTCAGACGCTTGTGGTCATCACCCGCAACGTCGACCTGTCGGTCGGCTCTGTCCTCGGCCTGACCGCGTTCATGACCGGGGACCTGTTCGTCGACCATCCGGGGGTGCCCATCGCGCTGGCCCTGCTCGCCGGAGTTCTGGTCGGCGCCGCCTGCGGTGCGGCCAATGGCGGCATCACCGCGGTCGGCCGGGTGCCGAGCCTGGTCGTCACGCTCGGCACGCTGTACGTGTTCCGCGGCATCGACTACGCCTGGGCCGCCGGCCGGCAGATCAACGCCGCTAACCTCCCCGACGGGCTGCTCAGCCTTGGCAGCGGCCGCCTGCTCGGGGTGCCGTACCTGGCCGCCATCACCGTCGTCGTGGTCGTCGTCGCCGCCTATGCTCTGCGCTCGTTCCGCTCTGGCCGGGAGCTGTACGCGATCGGCTCCAACCCCGACGCGGCGGTGCTGGCTGGCATCGCCGTCGGCCGGCGCGTGCTGATGGCGTTCATCGCCAGCGGCGCCGTGGCGGGGCTGGCAGGAGCGCTGTGGACCGCACGGTTCGGCACCGTCGACGCCACCGCCGGGACCGGCTTCGAGCTGCAGGTCATCGCCGCGGTGGTGGTCGGCGGCGTGGCCATCTTCGGCGGCAGCGGGTCGGTGGTCGGGGCCGCCCTCGGCGCGCTGCTGCTGTCGACGATCGGCAGCTCGCTGGTGGTCCTCAAGGTGCCATCGTTCTGGCTGCAGGCGATCGCCGGCGCGCTGCTCATCAGTGCCATTGCCCTGGACCGGCTGATCGGGCTACGCATCGCCGCGGCGCTGCGGCAAAGGAGCATCCGCGATGGCGACTGAGCTGGCCCCGACCGAGCGCGTCGCGCCGCGGCGGCTGCTGCGCTGGGAGAGCGCGCTGGTCCTGCTGCTGGTGGCCGTCGCGCTGGGCGGCCGCGCCGCCGACCCAGGGTTCCTCAGCGGCTCGAACCTGTTCTACCTCGGCCTGGACGTGGGCGAGATCGCGCTCATGGCCCTGCCGCTGACGCTCGTCATCGTCGCCGGCGAGATCGACCTGTCGATCGCCTCGGTCCTGGGGCTCTCCAGCGCCCTGATCGGCTATCTGTGGGACGCCGGCTGGGCGCTGGAGGTCATCTTTCCAACCGTGGTGGTGGTCGGGGCGGTCGCCGGGGCCTGCAACGGTCTGCTCGTCACCCGTCTGGGCCTGCCCTCGCTGGCGGTGACCATCGGCACGCTGGCGCTGTACCGCGGGCTGGCCTTCGTCGTGCTGGGCGATCGAGCCGTCGCCGACCTCCCGGCCGGCTACACCAGGTACGGCATCAACCCGGTCCCCGGCACCCACATCCCGTACCCGATCGTGCTGTACGCGGTGCTGGCGGCGCTGTTCGCCGTCCTGCTTCACGCCACGCCGTTCGGCCGGGCAGTGTTCGCGATCGGCGCCAACCAGGAGACCGCGTTCTTCTCTGGGATCCGCGTCAAGCGGATCAAGCTCATCCTGTTCGTCCTCAGCGGCGCGGTCGCCGGCCTGGCCGGGATCGTCTACACCCTGCGGTTCGCGAGCGCACGGGCCGACAACGGGACCGGCCTGGAGCTGGCCGTGGTCGCCGCGGTGTTGCTCGGCGGCGTGTCCATCTTCGGGGGCAGGGGCACCCTCGGCGGCGTGGTCGCCGCGGTGTTCCTGCTCGGCGGCGTCCGCAACGCGCTGATCCTCAACGACGTCTCCAACGACACCCTCAACGTCGTGACCGGGTTGCTGCTCATCGGCAGCGTGGTCGCGCCCAGCGCCGCCCGCGCCGCCGCGCGGGCGCTGCGCCCGCGACGAGCGCCCCCTGAAGCCTCCGCGGAGCCAGCGGGCGGTCGTTGAGCCATCCCGCCTTCCCAGTCCGTCGCGTCGCTCCCGCGGCGCCAAGAGAAAGGACCCGCACCATGCAACGAGCAGCTTCGCTGCGGCGCCCCCGGTGGGTGGGGCTCCTCGCCTTGGCCGCCGCCTGCACGATCGCCCTGGCCGCGTGCGGCGGCGGGACGACCAAGGGGAGCTCCGGCGGCGCCTCCGCCACGACCGCCGCGGGCGGCCAGGCCAATCCCAACGCGCCGATCAAGCAAGGCCTCAAGATCGCCTTCCTGCCCAAGCAAGTGAACAACCCCTACTTCACTATCTCCGACACCGGCGGCAAGAAGGCGATCAGTGAGTTCAACGGCGAGTACAAGGAGGTCGGTCCCTCCGAGGCGAGCGCGTCATCGCAGGTGTCCTACATAAACACCCTCGCGCAGCAGCGGCAGGACGCAATCGTGGTGTCCGCCAACGACCCCAACGCCATCGTGCCGGCACTCAAGGCGGCGATGGCCCAGGGCGTCAAAGTGGTCACGTTCGACTCCGACACCGCCCCAGCGGGGCGGCAGCTGTTCGTCAACCAGGCCACCGCGGAGGACATCGGCCGCAGCGAGGTGCAGCTCATCGGCAAGCAGCTCAACTACGCCGGGCAGATCGCGATCCTGTCGGCGACGGCCAACGCGACCAACCAGAACACCTGGATCAAGTTCATGAAGGACGAGCTGTCCAAGCCGCAGTACTCGAAGATGAAGCTGGTCAAGGTCGCCTACGGCAACGACGACGACCAGGTCTCGTTCCAGCAGGCGCAGGGCTTGCTGCAGGCCTACCCTGACCTGAAGGGCATCATCTCGCCGACGACGGTGGGCGTCGCCGCGGCGGCGCGCTACCTCAGCGGCTCCTCGTTCAAGGGCAAGGTCGTGCTGACCGGCCTGGGCACCCCCAACCAGATGCGCAAGTTCGTCAAGGACGGCACGGTACAGTCCTTCGAGCTGTGGGACCCGGCCAAGCTGGGCTACCTGGCCGCATACGCAGCGGCCGCGCTGGCGTCCGGGCAGATCACCGGCAAGGAGGGCGAGACGTTCAAAGCCGGTGACCTGGGCAGCAAGACGGTCGGTAAGAATGGGGAGATCCTGCTCGGCCCGCCGCAGGTGTTCGAAAAGTCCAACATCGATCAGTTCAACTTCTGAGCCGCCGGCCCTGGGCGTGGCGCTCCCCGGCCACGCCCAGGGCGTCCAGCTGAGGGGGCGTGGTGCGGATGCCGCCGCTGGAGGAGGTCTTCCACCTGCCATGACCGGAGCAGTACAACAGGAAGCAGGTATGTGCGATGACTGATTCCGCCGCTGTCAAGGCCGCGCTCAAGCAGCAGCGGATCGAGCTGCCGTCGTGGGCGTTCGGCAACACCGGGACCCGCTTCAAGGTGTTCACCCAACCGGGCGTCCCCCGCGACGCCTACGAGAAGATCGCCGACGCCGCGCAGGTCCACGCCCACACCGGCGTCGCGCCGAGCGTGGCGCTGCACATCCCATGGGACGCCGTCGACGACTACGCCGACCTGGCCAAGCACGCCAGCGACCTGGGCGTGCAGGTCGGCACGATCAACGCCAACGTCTTCCAGGACGACGACTACAAGCTCGGCAGCGTCTGCAACCCGGACCCGCGGGTGCGGCGCAAGGCGCTGGACCACCTGCTGGCATGCGCCGACGTGATGGACGCCACCGGCTCGCGGGATCTGAAGCTGTGGTTCGCCGACGGCACCAACTATCCCGGGCAGGACAGCATCGCCGCGCGCCAGGAGCGGCTGGCGGAGGCGCTCGCCGCGGTGTACCAGCGGCTGGGGCCGGAGCAGCGGATGCTGCTGGAGTACAAGCTGTTCGAGCCGGCCTTCTACCACACGGATGTGCCGGACTGGGGCACGGCCCTGGTGCATTGTCTCCAGCTGGGCGAGCGGGCGCTGGTGGTGGTGGACACCGGGCATCACGCGCCGGGCACCAACATCGAGATGATCGTGGCGATGCTGCTGCGGGCGCGAAAGCTCGGCGGGTTTGACTTCAACTCCCGGTTCTACGCCGATGACGACCTCATGGTCGGCTCGGCCGACCCGTTCCAGCTCTTCCGCATCATGCACGAGGTGGTGCAGGGTGGCGGGTACGCGCCAGAGGCCGGGATCGCCTTCATGCTGGATCAGTGCCACAACATCGAGCCGAAGATCCCCGGGCAGATCCGTTCGGTGATGAACGCGCAGGAGGCCACTGCCAAGGCGCTGCTGGTCGACGCCGGCGCGCTGGAGCGGGCCCAGCTGGCCGGGGACGTGCTCGGGGCGAACGCGGTGCTGATGGATGCCTACGCGACCGACGTGCGGCCGCTGCTCGCCGAGCTGCGCGAGGAGCTGGGCCTGGATCCGGACCCGCTGGCCGCGTACGCCCGTTCCGGGTACGCCCAGCGGATCGTGGCCGAGCGGGTTGGCGGCGCCCAGGCCGGCTGGGGGGCCTGACCTCGATGACCGCACCGGAGGTGCGGGAGCTGCTCGACCGTTCCCACCGGCTCGGGTCGGACCCGCGCAACACCAACTGGGCGGGCGGCAACGCCTCCTGCAAGGGACGGGCCGACGATCCGGTCACCACGCGGCCGGCGGAGCTGCTGTGGGTGAAAGGTTCCGGCGGGGACCTCGGCACCCTCACCGAAGAGGGCCTGGCGGTGCTGCGGCTCGACCGGCTCCGCGCGCTGGTGGACGTCTACCCGGGCGTGGAGCGCGAGGACGAGATGCAGGGGGCGTTCGACTTCTGCCTGCACGGCAAGGGCGGCGCGGCGCCGTCGATCGACACGGCCATGCACGGCCTGGTCGACGCGCCGCATGTCGACCACCTGCACCCCGACGCCTGCATCGCGCTGGCAACCGCGGCCGACGGCGAGGCGCTGACCAAGCAGTGCTTCGGCGACTGGGTCACCTGGGTGCCGTGGCGGCGGCCCGGCTTCCAGCTCGGCCTGGACGTCGCCGCCATCCAGCAGGCCAACCCCGGGGTCATCGGGGTGGTGCTCGGCGGCCATGGCATCACCGCGTGGGGCCAGACCTCTCAGGAGTGCGAGGCCCGCTCGCTGGAGATCATCCGCACCGCCGAGCGGTTCATTGCCGAGCGCGGCCGCCCCGACCCGTTCGGCCCGGTGCTTGACGGCTACCAGCCACTGCCCGAGCCTGAGCGCCACGAGCGCGCCGCCGCGCTGTTCCCGGTGCTGCGCGGCCTGGCCTCCATGGATCGGCGGCAGGTCGGCCACTTCACCGACACGGACGTGGTACTCGACTTCGTCTTGCGGGAGAGGCATCCGGCGCTGGCGGCGCTGGGGACCTCCTGCCCGGATCACTTCCTACGCACGAAGGTGCGGCCGCTGGTGCTGGACCTGCCACCGAGCGCGCCGCTGACGCAGGTCGTCGAACGGCTCAGGGAGCTGCACGCCGCCTACCGGGAGGACTACCGGGCCTACTATCAGCGCTACGCGGAGTCCGGCAGCCCGCCCATGCGTGGCGCCGACCCGGCGATCGTGCTGGTGCCCGGCGTGGGGATGTTCTCGTTCGGCACGGACAAGCAGACCGCGCGGGTGGCCGGCGAGTTCTTCGTCAACGGGATCAACGCGATGCGAGGCGCCGAGGCGCTGTCGACCTACGCGCCGATCCCCGAGTCGGAGAAGTTCCGCATCGAGTACTGGGCGCTGGAGGAGGCCAAGCTGCGGCGCAGGCCACAGCCGAGGCCGCTGACGGCCCGGGTCGCGCTGGTGACCGGCGCGGGATCGGGGATCGGCCGGGCCGTCGCCGAGCGGCTGGCGGCCGAGGGCGCCTGCGTGGTGGTGGCCGACCTCGACGGCGACAGCGCGGCCGCGGTCGCCGGCGACATTGGCGACGCCGACGCGGCCGTCGCGGCGACCGCGGACGTCAGCGACGAGCAGCAGGTCGCGCAGGCGTTCCGCCGCGCGGCGCTCGCCTTCGGCGGCGTCGACTTGGTGGTCAACAACGCCGGGCTGTCGATCTCCAGGCCGCTGGTGGAGACGACCACCCGCGACTGGGACCTGCAGCACGACGTGCTGGCCAGAGGCTCGTTCCTGGTGTCGCGCGAGGCGGCCCGGACGATGATCGCGCAGGGGATGGGCGGCGACGTCGTCTACGTCGTGAGCAAGAACAGCGTGGTCGCCGGCCCGGACAACCTGGCCTACGGGGCGGCCAAGGCCGATCAGGCCCACCAGGTGCGGCTGCTGGCCGCGGAGCTGGGCCGGCACGGCATCAGGGTCAACGGCGTCAACCCCGACGCGGTGGTGCGAGGCTCGGGGATCTTCGCCAAGGGCTGGGGCGCGCAACGCGCGGCCGTCTACGACGTCCCCGAGGAGGAGCTCGGTGCCTACTACGCCAAGCGCACCCTGCTCGGGCGCGAGGTGCTGCCAGAGCACGTCGCCGCCGCGGTGTTCGCGCTGGTCGGCGGCGACCTGTCGCTCACCACCGGTCTCCACATCCCGGTGGACGCCGGGGTCGCCGCCGCCTTCCTGCGATGACCCCGGCGCGGTCGTATGTCGCGGTCGACCTCGGCGCCGCCAGCGGCCGGGTCATGCTCGCGCGGGTGGGACCCTCCAGCCTGGACCTGGCCGAGGTGCACCGCTTCCCGAACGTGCCCGTGCGCCTGCCCGAGGGGCTGCACTGGGACGTGCTGCGGCTGTACCGGGACGTGCTGGACGGCCTGGCGGCGGCCGCCGAGCGCGGCGAGCGGATCGCCAGCGTCGGCGTCGACTCCTGGGGCGTCGACTACGGGCTGCTCGACGAGTCGGGCGCGCTGCTCGCCAACCCGTACCACTACCGCGACGGCCGCACCGCCGACCTGGCCGAGCGGGTCCACGCCCGCATCCCGCACACCGACCTGTACCAGCTCAGCGGCGTGCAGTTTCTGCCCTTCAACACCGCCTACCAGCTCGCCGCCGACGCCGCCGCGGGCAGGCTGGAGGCCGCCCGGACCGTGCTGCTGATCCCCGACCTCATCGGCTACTGGCTCACCGGCTCGATCGGGGCCGAGATCACCAACGCCTCCACCACCGCCCTGCTCGACCTGCGCGGCGGGTGCTGGTCGAGGCGCGTGCTCAAGGCGGTGGGCATCCCGCCCGGCCTCATGCCGGCACTGCGGCGGCCAGGCGAGGTGATCGGCCAGCCGCTTCCCGAGGTCAGCGCCGAGACCGGGCTGGGGTCGTCGGTCACCATCACGGCTGTGGGGTCGCACGACACCGCCTCGGCGGTCGTGGGAGTCCCGGCAGAGGAAGAGTGCTTCGCGTACATCTCCTGCGGCACCTGGTCGCTGGTCGGGGTGGAGCTGGAGCGCCCGGTGCTCACACCGGAGAGCCGCGAGGCCAACTTCACCAACGAGGTCGGCGTCGACGGGCGCATCCGCTACCTGCGCAACGTCATGGGCCTGTGGCTGCTGCAGGAGTCGCTGCGGGTATGGGCGCGCGCCGGGCTGCCCACGGACCTGCCGCCGCTGCTGGGCGCCGCCAGCGTGCTCCCGGCCGGCGGACCGGTCATCGACCCGGACGACCTGGCCTTCTTGCCTCCCGGCGACATGCCGGCACGGATCCGGGCGGCCTGCCGCGACAGCGGCCAGCCCCAGCCCGCCGGCCAGGCCGAGCTGGTGCGCTGCATCCTCGACAGCCTGGCCGCCGCCTACGCCCGGACGCTGCGGGACGCGGTGCGGCTGTCGGGCCGGCAGGTCGACGTGGTGCACCTGGTCGGCGGGGGAGCGCGCAACCGCCTGCTGTGCGGGCTGACCGCGAACGCGTGCGGCCTGCCGGTACTCGCCGGGCCCGTCGAGGCCACCGCGCTCGGCAACGTCCTGGTCCAGGCCCGCGCGCACGGCTCGGTCCATGGCGACCTCGACACCATGCGCGCACTGCTGCGTGCAACGCAGGATATCCGCCGCCACGAGCCGGCCGCCTGTGACCAGCGTCACGGCGACCTGCGGTAGGCGCCGTGGCGCCATCCCTCGACCCTCTCTCAACCGCCCGGCATCGATGCGTGTTTGGGCGCGACGATCGCCCGCAGGCGCACCTACGACCTGTCGGTGCCCTGGTGGGGCCCGGACGGACCCAGCGGCGCCGCCCGCACTCCGCCAGCCGGCCGTGGGCGACCGGCGGGACCGCTGGGGTCAGAGCCAGCCGGCGTTGCGGGCGATGCGGATGGCGTCGATGCGGTTGCGCCCGCCGACCTTGCTGATCGCGTTGGACAGGTAGTTGCGCACGGTTGCCGGCGACAGCGACAGCCGCGCGGCGATCTGCTGGGTCGCAAGGCCGTTTGCGGCCGCGCGGAGCACGTCGGCCTCCCGGTCGGTCAGCGGGGTGCTGCCCGTCTCCAGGGCGGCCGCCACCAGCTCCGGGTCGATCACCCGCTCCCCCTTGGCCACCCGGCGGACGCCGTCGGCCAGGGTCTCGGCGGGGGCGTCCTTGACGATGAAGCCGCGCACGTGCACCTGCAGCGCCCGCAGCAGGTTACCTGGCTGGCTGAGCCCGGTCAGCACCAGCGTGCGGCACTCCGGCAGCTGCCGATGGAGGTGCTCGGCGGCGGTGAGGCCGTCCAGCCCCGGCAGGTCGATGTCGACGACCGCGACGTCCGGCCGGGTCTGCAGCGCGGTCTGCACGATCTGGTCGCCGCGGTCCAGTTGGGCGATGACCTCCATGTCGTCCTCCAGCGACAGCAGCGCCACCAGCGCGCCGCGGATCATGTGCATGTCCTCGGCGATCAGCACCCGGATCACGCGGCCTCCTCGGGGACCTCGGGGACTTCGACCAGGAGCCTGAAGCGGCCGTCATCGCTGGGTTGTGCGTGCACCGAGCCGCCCAGCGCCCTGGCCCGCTCGGCCAGACCGTTCAGGCCGCTCCCGCTGCCCGCGCCTGCCGGTGGTCGGACGCCGTCGTTGACGATCTCCAGCCACCCCCGCCCGTCCCGGTGCCCGGCCGTGATCTGGCAGGTGCTGGCCTGGCTGTGCCGCAGCACGTTGGTGACCCCCTCCCGGACCGCCCAGGCCAGCACCTCCTCCACCGCTGGTGGCAAGCCGGGAAGGTCCACGTCCAGGTGGGCGTCGATGCCTGCAGCCCCAAGCAGCGCCGCCGCCCCCTGGGTCTCGGCGCGCAGCGACACCGCGTGCTGGTCGCGGGCCGACAGGCTCTGGCCCAGCAGGTCGTGCAGGTCACGGGAGACCCGCAGCCGTTCCCGTCCGACCGCCAGCTCGGCCAGCTCGGCACGGGTGGCGTGCAGCTCATCCAACACCCGCACCAGCCGCGCGGACCCGTACAGCGCACCTGCGCCGATCACCAGACCGGCGAGCCAGTAGACGACGAAGAACGCCACCGCGGCAGCGCTCGCGCGGTCGACGAGGGCGACCACCACGCCGGCCGTGACCGACGTGGCCACAACCGGCGCGGCGGCCACGATCGCGGCCGGCCAGCCGCGCAGCAGCATCAGCGCCGAGGCGACCACAAACCACTGCATGGCCGCCCAGTCCCAGGTGAACCACACCATCGGCAGATAGACCAGGACAAGCAGGGCAAGACCCGTCCACTGCCAGCCCCGTGGGCGCTCACCCCGGGCCGCGGCCAAGGTGTGCCGAAGCTGGAGCCCACCGATTGCCAGCGCCGCCAGCGCCGGCACCGCGGGATTCCGCGGGTGCCCCACAAGGCCGGTGATCACGTTGATCGGAGCGACCGCGACGGCCGGGACGTGAAGGGCGACCAGTAACCATCGGGCCCGCCGTCCGGTCCACAGCGGAAGACCCACGGAGGCGTCTGTCACGACGCTCATGTGGCCGTCAGCTCCGTCACCGCTGGGCCGGTCTGCTCGGAGCGGAGCTCCAGCCGCACCCGCCCGTCCTGGCGGGCGACCGTGATGACGCAGGACCGCGTCGTGTCGTCTCGGAGCAGCCGGGCGGTGGCCGACCGGAGCGCCGACCGCAGCGACGCCTCGACGGTGTCGGGGAGATCGCCGCTGGGGACCACGACCCGTGTCTTGATCCCCGCCGCGGTCAGCAGCGTCGCGGCGGTGTCCAGCTCGGCCCGCAGCGAGACCTGCTGATAGCCGCTGACCAGCCGCCGGGCCTCGGCCAGCGTCCGCCGTGACCTGTCGACCAGGGCACGCAGCTCATCTGCGACGATGGCAGGGGAGCGTCCGACCAGCGTGCTCGCCTGCTCTGCCTGGTCGGCGATCGCCTCCAGCGCCACGCCGAGCGTCTGCCGCAGCTCGCCGTCGATCCGTAGCCGCTCCCGTGTGACGGCCTCCTCGGCCAGGCCCAGCCGGGTGGCCTCCAACTGGCGGACGGCGCCAAGCAGCCAGATCACCACGAGCAGCGTCAGGCTCCTCCATGCCACCGCGATGGAGGCGTAGGGGCCGTACGTTGGGGCGCCGAGCGCGATCGCCAGCGGGATCGGCGCGGCCACCAGGCACGCGAAGATCACCAGCGACCAGCGCCGACGGGCCAGGAGCAGCACCGAGACGGCGAGCGCGTGGAGGTTCGACACCCAGCTGACCCCGGTGAGGGGCGCGGCGCCGACGATCACGACGGCCATCGCCCCAAGCGTCCACCTGGCGCCCGCCGGGCGAGCTCCTCGCACCCCGTACAGGACGTGGCGGACATACAGGGGGAGGTAGCAGGCGGTGGCCACCAGCGCCAGCAGCGCCTTGCCACCCACGGGGGGCGGATAGACGACGACCCTGGCCAATTCGATGAGGGGGAACGCGACGCTGACGACCACAGCACCCGCCGTGGCAAGCGGCACGAGCCGAATTAACCGCGTGCGCTGCTTCAGGTCAACCTGCACCCATGACCAGCACATAAGACGCCAGGATAGGCGGTCAGATCGCGGTGGTGCCAGCGCAGCGACCATGGACGTGACGAGCCCTCCGGGGCCTCCTGGGCCCTCCGGGGATGGCAAACGCAGGTTGGTAGAGCGTCACGGCCCTTCGCGCGGGACATCGCTGGCCGCATGCCAAATCTCACCCGGTGGTGGTCGCCGTGGGTAGATGCCGATGTCCTCTCCTGGCGATGACGTTTGTCATCGATCCGGCGGCCAGAACGTCAGCGTCGATCGACGACATCGGCATCTACCGGACGCCCGATCGCCCCGCAACACTGCCCACGGCACCCGCCAAGAACGATGGGCAGGATCCGACAGGAGGAAGCGGGATGAAGCGCATCCGCATCGAGCGGCCGAAGCTCCGGCGGGACCGCCCGTGGCTTGAGGTCCTTCCGCTCGACCCGCGAGACCCAGATGTCCTTGGAGCCAAGGCGCTCTGCCGTTCCGGCTCTCCGCGTGAGGAGGTGACGAGGAGGTGATGGCGCCCACGCCCTCGGAGGCGATTGCCAAGGACCGTCAGGAGGAGCTTCGCCGCCAGGCGGAGCAAGCGCGCCTGGCCCGCCTGGCCCGAGCGTGGACCCGTGGCGATCGACCCCGGCGTGGCAGGGTCGTCGCGGCGCCTGTCCGGCCTGGCTCAAGCTCGGCCTGCTGCCGGTCAGCGCCCTGGTCGCCTGGCTCGCTGGCCGCAGACCAAGACGCTGGCCGGCACGCGCAAGCGCCGACCGTCACGCTGACACAACACGTCACCAGATCATCACGAGGAGTGGCACCCGCGGAAGGAGAAGGCGCATGAACAACCCCGACCAGCAAGCAACCAGCAGCCCGCCACGGGCTGGCCGGCGTGAGTGGATCGGGCTGGCGGTGCTCGCCCTGGCCTGCCTGCTGTACGCCATGGACCTGACCGTGCTGCACCTGGCCGTGCCGGCGATCAGCCAAGACCTACGACCAAGCAGCACCCAGCTGCTGTGGATCACCGACATCTACGGGTTCATGGTCGCCGGGTTCCTGGTCACCATGGGCACCCTGGGCGACCGGATCGGCCGCCGCCGGCTGCTGCTTGGCGGCGCCGCCGCGTTCGGCGCCGTCTCGGTGCTGGCCGCGCTGTCGACCAGCCCCCAGATGCTGATCGCCGGCCGCGCGCTGCTGGGGATCGCCGGGGCGACCCTGGCACCCTCCACGCTGTCGCTGCTGTTCAGCATGTTCCCCGACCCGCGCCAGCGCTCCACCGCCATCGGCGTGTGGATCACCAGCTTCTCGGCCGGCGGCGCGGTCGGGCCGGTGCTTGGCGGGGTGCTGCTGGAGCACTTCTGGTGGGGCTCGGTGTTCCTGCTGGCGGTGCCGGTGATGGCGCTGCTGCTGGTGCTGGGACCGCGGGTGCTGCCCGAATACCGCGCTCCGGGTGCTGGCCGGCTGGACCTGGCCAGCGCGGCGGTGTTGCTGGTGGCGGTGCTGACGGTGATCTTTGGCATCAAGCAGATCGCCCAGAACGGGATCTCGTGGCTGGCGGTCGCCGCCATCGTTGGCGGGCTGGCGGTCGGGGTGGGATTCGTGCGCCGCCAGCTCACCTTGGCCGACCCGATGATCGACCTGCGGCTGTTCCGGGTGGGGGCGTTCAACGCGTCGCTGGCGACCAACCTGCTCGGCATCTTCATCGCGGTCGGCTATTTCCTGTTTGTGGCGCAGTACCTGCAGCTGGTGCTGGGGCTGTCGCCGCTGCGGGCGGGCCTGTGGTCGCTGCCGTCGGCGGGCGGGTTCATGGTGGGGTCCAACCTGGCTCCCCGGGTGCTGCGCCACCTCCGCCCGGCCTGGGTGATCGGTGCTGGCCTTGGGCTGGCGGCCGTGGGTCTTGGGGTGCTCACCCAGGTCGGTGGCTCCGCCGACCTGGCGATCCTGGCGGCCGCCTCGCTGGTGGTGTCGCTGGGGTTGGCGCCGGTGTTCACCGCCACCACCGACCTGATCGTCGGCTCGGCGCCGCCGGAGCGGGCCGGGGCGGCCTCGGGGATCTCGGAGACCGGCAGCGAGCTCGGCGGCGCGTTGGGCATCGCGATCCTTGGCAGCATCGGCGTGGCCATCTACCGTGGTGAGCTGGCCACCACCCTGCCGGCCGGCGTCTCCGGCCAGGCCGCGGCGGTCGCCCGTGACACTCTGGGTGGTGCGGTCGGTGTCGCCCACCAGCTGCCCCCCGGGGTCGGTGCGGCGCTGCTGGCGGCGGCCCGTCAGGCGTTCACCATGGGGTTGCAGGTGACTGCCGGGCTCAGCGCGGCCGTCGCGGTCGGCATCGCCGTGCTGGCCACGGTGGTGCTGCGCGGCGTGCGCGGAGCCTCCCAGGCTGCGCTCGCCGGCCAGCCGGCCGTCGCCACCGGGCCCGACACTGTCGCCCAGCCCGCGGGGCCCGTCCCGCCCAAGGAGGCCGTCCAGCTGATCCGCACCGGTGGCGGTTGTGTTGCGTGCCCGGGGGAGCATGGGCCAGCTGCTGCCCAGCTCCACGACACCGCCGCCGAGGTCCAGGCCCAGGAGGCCGCCGAGCCGGTGCGGGTCTGACCCGCACCCGCCGGAGCAGCCAGCCCGACAGTGGACAGCC
>WNGF01006135.1_pt1 | contig 26007 bp, 28 predicted proteins | sample 5400641 | NCBI WGS metagenome assembly WNGF01 (sample SAMN13153371, study PRJNA577476) | soil metagenome | isolation source: 80 cm soil or saprolite under grassland replicate 2 | place: USA:California | collected 2016-06-15 | reverse complement strand
TATCATCACCCACGCTTACCTGCTCGGGGCGCTCCTCCTATGCGCTGCGGAAGTCGTCGCCACCGGCAGCCGAGTGACATGGCGCTACGTCATGGACCTCGGCGCCCGTTTTGCGGCCGTGCTCGGCATCGCCTGGATCACTGCCGTTGCGCTGTGGCCGTGGCTGCAGACCGGCAACCCATTCGTGCATTTCAAGATCGCGCTCGTTCATTTCGCGACCATCCCGGTGTCGTTTGAATTTGCGCATTGGGGCAAGCAAATATCGACCAGCGCGCTGCCGCCATCCTACATTGCGGCGCAGCTTCTGGTGCGCCTGCCGGAAGCGTTCCTCGTCTTGCTAGCGGTTGCCTGCGTCCATGCCATTGCCGCCGCGGCGAGGCTTGCGCGCGATGCTGTTGCGAAGTTGCACATCGAGCGCCGCGCTCTCTGGCGCGCGGCGGTGCTGACGCTCGCGCGTGAGCGGGCCATGGTTACGGTGTGCGCGGCCGTGGTGCTCCCGCTGGGATTTCTCATCGTCCAGCGCGCGACCATGTACGACGGGATACGCCACGCCCTGTTCGTGATCCCCATGCTTGCGGTGGTAGCCGGCCTCGGCTGGCGGGCGTTGCTACCGCTCCTCGCGCGCGCTCCCGTCGCCGCCGCCGTCATTGCCGGGGCCTGTGTCGGCAGCAGCGTCATGACACTGGCGGCGTTGCACCCGCTCGAATACGTGGCGATGAACGCGATCGCCGGCGGAACGCGCGGCGCCTACGACAGATTCGAGCTCGATTATTGGTCTGCGGCCGCCACTGAAGCGTTGCGGCGGCTCGAACAGCGGCTGGACCGTGATCCATCCATGCGGTCAGCCGAGAGCCCACCGCGCATCCTGATTTGCATTCGCGCGCGGGAGGACCGGGTGCACCCGCTGCTGAAACGGCCCTGGATCGTTGAGACCGATCCGGACAAGGCCGATTTCATGATCGCGACGCAGCGCTCGCGGTGCGCGGAGAACAAGCCCGTTGTCCTCATCGACGAGGTCAAGCGCTTCGATCGGACGTTCGCCTGGGTCTATGCGCGCAAGGAGCCATGGGACTAGTCGAGCACCTACCCACCGCTCATTCCCGAACGGGATCCCGGATCTTCCCTTCCTCGATCGGAAATTGAGCGTCGGCGAGCGCGATCTTGCGCGCCAGCGCGGTGATCAATTCCATTTGCGTGCGCAGCTTCAGGTGCAGATTGAGCACCACGATCAAGCTCAGGCACACCCAGACATAAAGAATGAGGTCGACGCCGCGGCCGATCCCGACCAACTCCGCGAGCGCAGTGCTGTGCTCGGGCATCCAGACGAAGTAGAGTCCGGCCGTTGCCACGAACAGCGCCAGCACGGCGACCGCGGGGGAGCGCGCGTATTCGCTCCAGGCATAGATCAGAATCCCGGCCAACAGGATCGACAGGATTAATTGAGCGATCATCGATAGAGCCTGCGCGCAAAGAGATCGAGCAGAATAAGAACGGCGTCGCCGAGGCTCTGGCCTTTGGCGAGCGAGTAGGCGGTATATTCGATGGTGACTGGCCGTTCGACGTAACGAAGGCGGCTGGCGGCGATCTGGGTCAGCAACTCCGACGCATGCGCCATCCGGTTCTGCCGCAGGCGAATGGCGGCGGCGCCCCGGCGGGTCATGGCGCGCAGCCCGTTGTGGGTATCGGTCACCTGCAAACCCGTGGTCAGCCGCGTGAAGGCGGTTGCGGCGTGCAGCAGCAGCCGGCGCAGCGGCGGGAGGTTTGGCGCTTGTCCGAGAAACCGGCTGCCGAGCGCGAAATCGACGCGCTCTTGGACGAGCGCCTCGGTGAGGCGCGCGATGTCGGAGACGCGGTGCTGGCCGTCGGCATCGAATGTGACGATCACCTCGGCCCCTTGCGCGACCGCGTAATCAATGCCGGTCTGCAGTGCAGCGCCCTGGCCGAGGTTGAAGGGATGCCCGATGACCCCAGCGCCGGCGGCGCGGGCCTCATCGGCGCTGGCGTCGCTCGAGCCATCGTCGACGACAACGACGGCGTAGCCCGCCCGTTTGACCTCGCTCACGACGCGGGAAATGACCGGCCCTTCGTCATAGGCCGGAATCACCACATACATTTGTGCTCGGGAGACCATCTGGCCCCTCCTGGCCCCCTCCTGGCCCGTCCACATTGCGGGACAATGACAAATCCGTGTCAAAGGCAACGGCAAACGCCGCAGCCTGAAAAAAGTTCCGGTTTGATCTGCAGGGACCTGCGACGTTTTGACCGGATGAGGGATAGTCCCTCACGCTGGCTTGCGCAGCACGATGCGCATGGCGTCGAACAGGTTGACCGGTACGCCGATCCGGCTGGCCGCGGTGACGCTTTCGCCGCGCAAGCCAAGCATTCGCCGCAACTGGAAGACGATCAGGGAGGCTGGAACGATCTTCCAAGGATGGTCCAGATGCTCCACCGCAAGCCCGAGGCCGGCGGCCAAGCGGCGTACGCTCTCCTGCGTGAAGAACCATAGGTGTTGCGGCGGCGTCATGAGCCGCCATTGTGCACCGGCTAGTCTCGCGGCCGTGGAGCCGAAGTCTCCCGTCGTGATCACGATGACGCCGCCGGCATTGACATGATCGCGGCACAGCGCCAGCGTCTCGCGCGGATCCGGTAGATGCTCGATGACGTCGAACAGAACGACGACATCCACCCGGCCGAGCCGCTGCAGGTTCGCCGCGTCTGCCATGCCCTGCAAAACATTCAAACCCGCGCGCCGGCCGTGTTCGGCGGCCTCTGGAGCGAGCTCGATACCTGTCACGTCGAAATAGCGCGCCGCCTCCATGAGAAAGAACCCGTAGGCGCATCCGAGCTCAAGCAGCCTGCCGCCTGCACAGTACTGGCGGATGAAATCGACGCTGCGGGCAAACTCGCGGCGCAGCACCGGCTCTGCACCGAGGTAGTCGGAGTAGCCGTCCGCGCGGCGGCCGGAAAAATAGTCCTCGGTGTAGTAGGCAGCGGGATCGAAAGCGGACGTTTCCGTGCGGCCTAGGCCGCATGCATAGCATCGCAGGATGTCGCATCCGTTGACGCGGAAGCGAAACGCGTGCTCGCTCGCGCGGCCGCACGCGGGGCATGGGCGGATGAGTTCACCCTGCGCCGCAATGTGTGACGAGTGTGCTTGCAAGGAGTTGGTCCTATTCTCGACCGATTGTGTCCCGGCGCAGCGCAGCAACGCAGATAAGTTTACGCAATCTGCGTACACTTGATTGCGTTGTGGTGCGCTGCAGACCCGGGACCGCTCCAGTCTGTGGCGGTCCCGGATCAGCGGTGCACCGTTTCGCTGCCGCTCGCGCTGCACCGCATCCGGGACACACACACATCAGAGACCTTACCCGAAATACGCCTCCCGCACCTCCGCGCGGCCGGCGAGCTCGTCCGGGCGGCCGGCCGCGACCACGCGTCCCTTCGACAGCACATAGCCGTAATGGGAGATGGCGAGCGTCTGATGCACGTTCTGCTCGACCAGAAACACGGTGATGCCGCGCGCATTGATTTGCCGGATGATGTTGAAATTCTCCCTGACCAGGATCGGCGAGAGCCCGAGCGACGGCTCGTCGACCAGCAACAGCTTGGGGGCGCGCATCAGGCCGCGGCCGATGGAAATCATCGCCTGCTCGCCGCCCGACATGGTGCCGGCGATCTGCGCATGGCGCTCGCCCAGGCGCGGGAACAGGCGATAGATCTCCTCGATGCGCGTGCGCGTCACCGCCTCGGAGCTCTCCTGATAGGCGCCGACGCGCAGATTTTCCTCGACGGTAAGTTTGGGAAAGACCTTGCGGCCTTCCGGGATGCAGGCGATGCCGGCTGCGATCACCTTGTGGGTCGGCAGCCGCGTGATGTCGCGGCCATCGAACAGGATGCGCCCGGTGCGCGGCGGCGTCAGTCCCAGGATGGAGCGGATCAGTGTCGTCTTGCCGGAACCGTTCGAGCCGAGCAGGCAGGTGATGCTGCCGGCCTCAACCGTGAGCGAAACGCCCTGCAGCACGTCCGCCTTGTCGTAGGCGGTGGCGACGTCGGTGATCTCGAGCCTGCCCACCATTAGGCCACCCCGAGATAGGCTTCTTGCACTTGCCGGTCGGCGGCAACCTCGGCGAACGTGCCTTCCTTGATCTTGCGGCCGTAATTGAGCACCACGCAGCGATCGGTGATGCGCTCGATCACGCCCATCTCATGCTCGATGATGACGATGGTGAGGCCCGGGATGCGGCCGCGCACGATGAGAATGTCATCCATGAGCTGGCGCGTCTCCTCGTGCGTCATGCCGGCGGATGGCTCGTCAAGCAGGACGAGGCGCGGCCGACTGATGAGCGCGCGGCAGATCTCGACGCGCCGCCGATCGATCATCGGCAAGCCCGACGCAGGCTCGTCGATGCGCCACGCCAGCTCCGGGTTGAACACGGTGACGAGCTCGCGCGCCTCCTCGATGCTGCGCGCGAATTCGACGGCGAATGCGCGCCGGCGCAGCAGATTGAACACGAGGCCGTGGTTCAGCCGCTTGTGGTTGCCGACCATGATGTTGTCGAACACTGAAAGCGGCAGGCACATGCGCGAGCGCTGAAACGTGCGGGTCACCCCGGCGCGGTACACCGCTTGCGGAGCGGCGCCGGTCATGTCGGTGCCGGCGACGATGACGTTGCCCGCGTCCGCGCCGTAGATGCCGGTCACCACGTTGAACAACGTCGTCTTGCCCGAGCCGTTCGGGCCGATCAGGCCGACGATCTCGCCCTCCTCGACGTGGAAATCGACCGCGTCGAGGGCTACGAGCCCGCCGAAGCGGCAGGTCAAACCCTGACACGTGAGCAAGGCGCTCATCGAACTCTCTCCGCCTTCCCACCGCCGACATACCCGCGCAACTGGCGCGGCAGCAGGCCCTGCGGGCGAAACAGCAGGATGAGGATCACCAGCGCCGCGTAAAGCGCGAAGCGGTATTCTTGGATGACCTGAAATTTTTCCGGCAGAATCACGACGAAGGCGGTGGCGACCGCTACGCCCCAGAGATTGCCGATGCCGCCGAGAAGAACGATCGACACCAGGATCAGCGAATCGCCGAATGTGAAATTATTGGGCGCGATGAAGCCGAGCACGTGGCCGTAGGCCGCGCCCGCCACGCCGGCGAGAAAATTGCCCAGCGTGAAGGCAAAGACCTTCCAGCGCGCGAGGTCGAGCCCGTAGCAGGCTGAGGCGACCTCATCCAGGCGAATAGCGTCGAGGCTGAGCCCGATCCACGAGCGCTCGAGCCGCCGCACCAGCGCGAAGCTTACCGCCAGCAGCACGAGCGCCAGCAGCAGATAGGAGAAATAGAACGAGGCGGTGAAATCGCCGATGCGGATCGGGCTGTTGAAGTTCCAGCCGAAGAGCACCAGCGGCTTGACCTGGATGCCTTGTGGTCCGCCGAGCGTGTCGTTGACCTCGAGAAAGACCTTGAACAGGATGCCGAAGGCGATGGTGACGAGCGCGGCGTAGTGCCCACGCGTGCGCAGCACGGGCAGGATGAGGATCGATCCGATCAGCGCCGCCATGAGCCCGCCGAGCGGGAGCGTCAAGAACGACGGCAGCGCGGTGTATTTTGTGATTACCCCCGCGCTGTAGCAGCCGACGCCGAGAAAGGCCGCGCCGGCGAAGTTGACGACGCCCGCGTGACCAAATTGGATCGTGAGCCCCAGCGCGGCGATCATCAGCAAGAGCGCCGTCGTCATCATCAGGATGACAAAATGCTCCTCGTGGAACCACAAGGCCGCGATGAGCACGCCGGCGAACGCAGCGAGATCGAAGGCGCGCTCGTTCGAACCGATGCTTGCCCTGATCTTGTCGACGAGACGCAAGCGCGCGCCCAGCACGATCGCGATCGCAGCGAAGGCTAGCAGCGCGCCGACTTCCCGTTCGCTCTCGGCGCCGAAGAAGACGATTCCGTACAGCGTGGCGACGGCCGTCCAGGCGAGCGCGGGAAGCGGCGAGGGGGCGGACATTACACCCGCTCGCTCGATTTCTCCGCGATCAGGCCGGTCGGCCGCCAGGTCATGATGGCGATGATGACGGCGAGCGCGAACACGTCCTTGTAGGCGCTGGCGAACGGCAAGGCGACTGCGCCGACGGTTTGCAGACCGGCGAACAGGAAGCCGCCGAGGATTGCGCCGTAGATGTTGCCAAGCCCGCCCACCACCGCGGCGCTGAAGCCGAACACGCCGAGCAGGAGACCCATACCGAAGTTGATCTCGTTGTAATAGAGGCCGTTCATCACGCCGGCAAAGGCGGCGACCGCCGAGCCGATCGCAAACGTGATCAGCACCACCGACGTGAAATTGATCCCCATCGTGCGCGCGGTCTCGCCGTCCTGCGCAACCGCGCGGATCGCCAGCCCGAGTTTGGTCTTGTTGATCAGGAGATGTACGGCGACGATCATCGCCACGCCGGCGAGCAACAGGATCAGGCTGTCGAGCCGCAAGGTGAAATGGCCCCAGCTGAACGCGGTGGTTGGCAGCAGGACCGGGAACGGCTTCGAATTGGAGCCATCGGGAAAAATGAGCCGCACGCCTTCGCGCAGCACCGTTCCCAGCATCAGCGTGATCAGCAGCGTGTTGAGCGCGGGCGCCGAGCGCAGCGGCAGCACGAGTGCGCGGGCGATTACCGCGCCGAGCGCCGCCATCGCCCCCATGGCCACGACCGAGATCGCGATGAGCTGGAGAACCGGCGAGCCCACCTGCGCCGCCCGCAAGGCGAGGTAGGTGGCTAGGGCGGTGAACACTCCCACCGTGAGCACGTCGCCGTGGGAGAACTTGATGACGTCGAGCACGCCGAAGAACAGCGTGAAGCCGACGGCCACCAGCGCGTACATCACGCCGAGCATGAGCCCGTTCATCAGGTACTGCAGCGCAATGTCCAACGCGGCTAGCTCCGGTCCAATTGACGTAGGGTGGGCAACGGCGATTTCGCCGTTGCCCACGCGAAAAACGGGAAGCATTCGCAGGCGTATAAGTCGCGTGGGCAAAGGCGCGCCATAACCCGCGTTCTTGGCGACGAGCGTTTTCCGCCTTTGCCCACCCTACGCCGTCACCCGTAGGCGCAACGAGTCAACGCGCCGTCACTTCTTCAGCTTGCGCTTGCCGGAGGCGTATTCGCTGTCCTCCCACACCAGCCACTTGCCGTCCTGGGCGACGAACTTGGTGATCAGAGGAACCGCGTTCTGCCCGTGGTCGTCGAAGGTGACTGGGCCGGCAATGGAGTCGTAATTGACGACCTTGCCCAAGGCGTCGGTCACCTTCTTGCGGTCCGGCCCCACCTCTTCGATCTTGTCGAGGATGAGCTGCATGGCGACGAAGGCGAAGGCGCCGTAGGCTTCCGGCGGCTCCTTGTAACCGGCCTTGTCGTACTGCTCCTGGAACTGTTTGCCGCCCGGCAGCTTCTCGATCGGCCCACCTTCGATGAAGCTGAGCGAGCCTTCCGCGAGCGGCCCCAGTCCCTGGATGTAGGCGTCGGACTTGATGCCTGACGTGCCTTCCAACACCGCGTTGAGGCCGATCTTGTCCATCTGCGAGCGCAGGCGGATGCCGATCGGCGTAAGCCCGCCGAAATAGATGACCTCGGGATTGAGCGCCTTCGCCTGCGTCAATTCGGCGGTGAAATCCTGCTGGTCGGCGGTGACGCCGAAGGTGCCGAGGATCTGCCCGCCGTTTGCCTTGACGTATTTGGAGAAGTATTCGTTGTGCCCCTTGCCGTAGTCGGTGGTGTCGTGGATGACCACCCAGGTCTTGAAGCCCAGCCCGGTCATGAATTTCGCCGCGACCTCGTTCTGGTTGATCATGGTGCCGTTGACCCGGTGCACCTCGGGAAACTTGTTGCGGTAGGTGATATCGGGCAGCACCGCGCCCCACACCACCATTGGCAGGCCGAGCCGGTTGTAGGTCTCGACCGCCGCGATCGCCGCGACCGAGCAATAGTGCGAGACCGACGCAATGATGCTGCGGTCGGCACCTGCTTTGGTCGCCACCTGCACCGCGATGTTCGGCTTGCATTCGTCATCGAGCACCACGAGCTCGTATTCGTATTTCGCCTTGGGATCGGCGTTGCGGAGCTTGACCGCGAGATCAGCCGAGTTGCGGCCGCCCAGCCCGTTAGCCGCGGTCCCGCCGGTGAGCGGGCCGATGAAGGCGACCTTGACCTTGTCCTTGGCGGCGACGGGCAGCGGCAGGGCTGCCAGCACAGCCGTGAGCGCGATGGCGAAGAGCGATGTTTTGCTGATCATGGGATTCCTCTGGGCGGAGCCGGAGCGACGTGCTGCGGCGCTCCGGTGAGTGTGTGGGCTATCGTCGCCCAGCGCCGCGCGGCGAGCAAGTGCATTGCATGCGGCGCACGTGGCCCTCGCCCCGCGAAGCGGGGAGAGGGTGCTCGAGCGCAGCGAGGGCGGGTGAGGGGCGGACGCAGCTCGCCTCAAGCCGCCCGATCGGGTCGGCGGAATGCCACCAGGTTGGCGATCATGGTCTGCACCGGCTGGTCGTGCTGATTGAGCGTCGTCATCCGCATCCGCACCGTGCCGCGCGAGGGGTCCAGTTTGGAAGGCGTCACCTCGATCACCTCGCAATGCACGCGCAGCGTGTCCCCCGGCTTGACCGGGCGCGGCCAGCGCAACTCGTCGACGCCGCTGCCGATGATGCCGTGCGACAGCGGCAGCGTCCGGACCAGGAGCTGCATGGTCACGGCCGTCGTGTGCCAACCGCTGGCGACTAGCTTCTTGAAGAACGTCGGCCGCGCGCTCGCTTCGTCCAGGTGGAACGGCTGCGGATCGAACTCGCCGGCAAATCTCTTGATCGCACCGGCATCGACGACGGCGCGCGCGTCCGACGTGAACACCTGTCCGGGCGCGAGATCCTCGAGAAAAGCCTGGTCCACCGTATTGTCCTTCCACAAACATGCAACGCTACAGCGCGGGAGTGTTCTCACCAAATATCGATACGATGCAAGTACCTGACCCGCTGGGGCTTTCGCCATTCAGCATTGCATATTCATACGCGTTACCCGGACTTGACTCGGGGTAAGGATTTACGAACCGGAACGCACCGCGGTCAGCGCGGCCTGGCCGACGATCCGGAACGGCGTCGACCGCGCCTCCTGGCGCACCAAGGCGAGTTGCGCGATCGGCAGCGACTGGTTGCCGTTGATGTCGTCGAAACAAGCCTGCAACAACGCAAGGATCGAGCGCCGACGGTCGGCGTCGATCGGACCCGTCAGGGTCATGTGACTCGAAAGTCTTCGAACACGTAAGGGTAGCCCCATCGATCGAGATTCTCGATCTGCGCGCCGTCCCGCGCGTGCCGACGGTCGACGTCGTGGCCGAGCCGCTGGTGATTGCGGGGGTGCAGCGGGACAATGCCCGGCGCAGGGCGGCCGATCTCCTTCGTCGGCTCAACATTCCGGAGCGCCTTTGGCCGCTGCCGCCGGCGACGTTCTCTGGGGGTGAGCAGCAGCGCGTCAACATCGCCCGCGGCTTTATATCGGATGTGCCGCTTCTTCTGCTCGACGAACCGACCGCCGCGCTCGACGCCGGCAACCGTGCGGTGGTTGTCGACCTGGTGGCCGAAAAGAAGCGGCGCGGGACGGCCGTCGTGGCGATCGTACACGACGACGATGTCCGCACGGCGATCGCGGACACCGTGATCGACGTTCACCGTTTCTCGGCGGCAGCCTGAGGATGCAAATGGCTCACGATCTGCTCCTGGCCAATGCTCGCGTGGTCCTCGCGGACCGCGTGATCGAGGCCGGATGGATCGCAGCCATGAACGGGCTCATCGTCGAGATCGGCGAAGGCCGCGCACCGGCCCACGCCGAGGATCTCGGCGGCGACCTCCTGCTTCCGGGTCTGGTCGAGCTGCACACCGATCATCTCGAGGCACATTACGTGCCCCGGCCTAAGGTGTATTGGGATCCGGTCGCGGCCGTGGTCTCCTACGACGGCCTGCTGGCGACCTGCGGCATCACGACGACGCTCGATTCGCTGCGCGTTTGGCGCGAAGAAGGAGCGGAAGAGGTCGATGGGCAAGCGGAGATCCTCGCTGACGCCATAGCGATCGCACGCGACGCGGATCTTCTTCGCCTCGAGCACTTCCTTCATCTTCGCTGCGAGGTGCCGATGCCGAGCGTCGTCGCGGAAACGAACGCATTGATCGGGCGCGCGGATGTCCGCCTCGTGTCGCTGATGGATCACACGCCCGGGCAGCGGCAGTTCCGCGACGAGGGGAAGCTGCGAGACTATTACCGCAGCAAGAATGGCGGCATGACCGACGCCGAGCTCGACGTGCTGTTTGCCAAGCGCATTGCCTACCAGGCCGCGCATGCCGAGACGAACCATCGCGAACTGGTCGATCTCGCCCGCAGGCACAACGTACGTTTAGCGAGCCACGACGACACCACTCCCGATCACGTCGCCGAAGCGATCCGCAATGGCGTGTCGCTCGCCGAGTTTCCGACCACGGTCGAGGCCGCGCAGGCGCTGCATGCGGCCGGCATCCGCGTCTTGATGGGAGCACCCAATCTCGTGCGCGGTGGCTCGCATGCCGGCAACATCGCGACGCAGCAGCTGGCGCGCGTCGGCGCGCTCGACGTGCTCTCGTCGGACTACGTGCCTGCCAGCCTGCTGATGGCGGCGTTGCGTCTGCCTACGGCCGTTCCAAACATCGGACTGGCGGCGGCGATCCGCATGGTCAGCAAGACCCCCGCCGAGGCCGTCGGATTGCGCGACCGCGGCGAAATCGCGGTCGGAAAACGCGCTGATCTCATCCGCGTGCGCCTTGCGCGCGATGTGCCGGCGGTTCGCAGCGTGTGGCGTGCCGGCCGGCGCGTGGCATGAGCTGGGTCGCCTCAGCTTTCCGATGGTTGACCACCCGATCAAAATTGATCGGCCCCGGACGTCTGGTGCTGGTGGTCGGGCCGAGCGGCGCTGGCAAGGACACGTTGATCGCGCGCGCTCGCGCCGCCTGCCGTGACGATGCCACCGTGGTTTTTCCCGCGCGCGTTGTGACGCGGCCGCCTTCGATCTTCGAGGACAATGAATTCATTTCGCCATCGGCCTTCAAGCAGGCGGCGGCCAACGGCGCGTTTGCGTTCTGGTGGAGCGCGCACGGCCACATGTACGGAATTCCGCTCGCCATCGATTTCGATATCGAAGCCGGCCGGACGGTGGTTTGCAACGTGTCGCGCAGCGTCGTTGGCGCCGTGCGCGAGCGCTACGCCAATGTGGTGACCGTGCTCGTCACCACACCGCGAGAGGTGCTCGGGGCCCGCCTCGCGGCCCGCGACCGAGGGACCGACGGGAACGTTACCGATCGGATGAACCGCGCCGAGCTGTCGGACCGCAAGCTGCGGCCGGATGTGATCATCAACAACATCGGTGAACCGGAGACCGGAGCACGCAAGCTCGTGGACACGGTCTATGCCACCGGCGTCGTCGTCGGTTGAACGAGCGGCCTCGCACGCGACCGCCTCCCATAGTCACTTCACCGGTCCTTCTCGCCCCAACCGTGGATCTATACCACAGCCTCTGGAAGCTGGTCGTGGCGCGAGAACGACAGCCGGGACGGTGTGTTTAGCTCGTGGCCGTTACAACAAGCTGCGGTATAAAGCCGGCTCAGATTGAGAAATCGGCCACGTTATGGGGCGCGTGTCCGGTGTGCGCCGCCCCGCGGCCGAGGGAGGAAAGTTTATGCTCACGCGACGCCGCCTGCTCGCCGTCTGTACCGCCGCATGGCTCGGCGGCACGCGCGCGGCGAGGGCGCAGGATTGGCCGCAGCGGCCGGTGCGCATCATCGTCCCGTTCGGACCCGGCGGCGGCGCCGATATCATTGGCCGCATCGTCGCACAGGCCCTGCAGGATAAACTCGGCCAGCCGGTGGTGATCGAAAACCGGCCGGGTGCCGCCGGCACGCTGGGTAATGAGGCCGTCGCGCGCGCGGACAAGGACGGCTACACGCTCGGCATCATGACCGCGGGCCAAATCATCGCCGCCGTCATGAACAAGTCGCTGCGCTACGACACACTCACCGCGTTCGATCCGGTGGCGCAGGTTGCAACCGCCGGCCTGATTATCGTCACGCGCCCGGACTTCCCCGCCGATGACGTGAAGCAATTGGTCGCCGCCGCGAAGGCCAATCCCGGCAAGCTCTCCTTCGCCAGCCCCGGCTTCGGCGCCACGCAGCATTTCACCGGCGAGCTGTTCCGGCAGACCGCCGACATCGACATCCTGCACGTGCCGTTCCGCACCTCGCCCGAGGCGATCTCCGCGGTCCTCGGCAAGCAGGTCGACGTACTGTTCGACACGGTTTCCGCGGTGCTGGGCCAGGTTCAGTCGGGCCAGCTCAAGGCGCTCGCGGTTACCGGCAAGGACCGCTTTCCGGCGGTGCCGGAGGTGCCGGCGGCAATCGAATCGGGCGTGCTTCCCGGCTACGACGTGACGACGTGGTACGGCGTGTTCGCGCCACGCGGCGTGCCGCGGGAGATCATCGCCAAGCTCAACAAAGTCATCAACGAAAGCCTCGGGGAGGAGGCCGTGCAAAAGCGCTTGACCACGGCCGGCGTGGTCGTGCGCGGCTCGACGCCGGAGGCCTTCGGCGAGCACATGGCGCGCGAGTTCGCCCGCTGGAACGCGGTGCGCGAGGCCGCCGGCATTCCGCAGCAATAGTTGTGGCGCGCATCTACGCGCCGCGCTCGCGCAGCACCTCGTGCGCGATGCGATGGCCTTCGTTCGCGGCCGGTATCCCGCAATAGAGCGCGACCAGCAGCAGAACGTCGCGGATCTCGTCTGCCGTGCAGCCGTTGGTGAGCGCGCCGTTGACATGGACACGAAGCTCGGCGGTGCGCCCGATCGCCGCCGTCATCGCGATTGCGGCCAGCGATTTCGTCTTGAGCGGCAGCGTGGGGCGGCTCCAGACGTCGCCGTAGGCATACGTGTTGATCATGTTCTGTAGCGGCTCGCCGAACGCGCCGAAGGCGTTCATGCGCTGCTCGACCGCCTCGCGGCCGAAGATCTCGCGCCGAAGCTTCAATCCTTTGTCATGCAGGTCGCGCGTATCCATTGCTTTTCTCCATATCCCGCGAACGAGCGAAGATTGTCATTGCCGGGCTTGATCCGGCAATCCATGCGCTTCGCAAGAAGATGGACCCGCGGGTCAAGCCCGCGGGTGACGGGAGGATGACCGGGCACGATGATTTGCGGACACCCCCCTGTCCGCTTAGACGCGGTGCCCTGGCGATGCTAGGCTTTTCGCTCGGTAAGAAGGACGCAGCATGGTCTCCGCATCGTTCGATTTCACGCCGCTCCTGGCGCCATCCTTGCCGGCGCCCGCTGACAAGTGGACGGGATTTCCCAAATATAACTTTATCGGCGGCAACAACGATGCCGACCACGTTCCCGTCGATGAGTTCATTGCGGCGGCGACCGCCGTGCTCAAGCGGGAAGGCGCAACGCTTGCGAGCTACGGACTCAACAGCGGCCCGCTCGGTTATCGCCCGCTGCGGGAATTTCTGGCCGACAAGCTCAAGCGCACCGCCGGCATCTCATGCACCGCCGACGAAATCCTGATCACGTCGGGCTCGCTGCAAGGCCTCGATCTCGTCAACGGCCTGCTGCTCGCGCCCGGAGAGACGGTCCTCATCGAGCAGGAAAGCTATCAGGGCTCGCTCACGCGCCTGGCACGACTACGGGTGAACGCGGTGGGCATCCCGCTCGACAAGGACGGCATGCGCGTTGACGCGGTCGCCGCCGCGCTCGATGACCTCAAGCGTCGAGGCATCCGCGCCAAATACATCTACACCATCCCGACCGTGCAGAATCCGACCGGCACCATTCTGAGCGAAGCGCGCCGTCGCGAACTCTTGCGGCTCTCGCAGGAGCACCACGTCCCGATCTTCGAGGATGATTGCTACGCCGACCTCACCTGGGACGGCCGGCGCCCGCCCGCGCTCTATGCCATGAGCGAGCGCGGCAGCGTCATCCACATCGGCTCATTCTCCAAATCGATCGCGCCGGCGCTGCGCGTGGGCTACATCGTCGCGCGGTGGGACATTCTCTCGCGCATCCTCGCGCTCAAGACCGACGCCGGCTCGGGCGCGCTCGAGCAGATGGTGTTGGGAGAGTTTTGTGCGCGGCACTTCAGTGAACACGTGCCCAAGCTCACGCACGGGCTGCGCGCCAAGCTCGATACGATGGTGGAGGCGCTTAACCAGCATTTCGGCACCGCGGCCGAGTTCGACGAGCCCAAGGGCGGCATCTTTTTGTGGGTCAAACTACCTGACGCAGTGGACACGCCAAAGCTCGCGCAGGCGGCGCTGGCGGCCGGCGTGGCCATCAACCCAGGGCCCGATTGGTCGACGCACGAGGCCTACGGCAGGAGCCGGCTGCGGCTTTGCTTCGCCAATCCCTCGACGCAGGCGATTCGCGAGGGCATCGCGGCGCTTGCCGAGGTCTGCCGGCGGGAATTCGGTGTGCCGCAGCGCATCGCCAATGTGGAGCACCGCGCGAGCGCGTAGTCGAGCTGCAATGAATCAGTACGAGCGACGAACTCGGTCTGCTCCCTTTCCCGCGTGCGGGGGAGGGTTGGGGAGGGGGTGGGCCGAAATGCTCTATCGTGTTGAGTACCCCCTCCCTGTCCCTCCCCCGCAAGCGGGAGGGGACCATGTGGCATCTTCTGTAGGAATCCGAGGAGTAACCGAGGCCGCGCTACTCCTCCATCTGCAGCGGCAGCCGCACCGTCTTGCCGGACGCGGCCGCTCGAGCCAGGCGCGCGTCTCGTTGCCGAGCGGGCCCCAGAAATCGCCGACCGCCCAATCGCCAGCGCTATTGCTGCCGAGAAACGCCATGTCGACGGCATGCTCGGGCACGTACGGGTGGGGTACGCCTTTCTGCGAGAACAGCAGATGATCGAGGTGATCGTCGTCGATAATCATCGTGCCTTCGCTGCCGAGCAGCTCCACGCGGTCGGATTGCCCGAGCGTCGGGTAGCGCGCGGGCAACGCATAGCTGATTCCGAGATTGATCACCGCACCGTCCGCGAAGGTTAGAATCGCCCAGGTCACGTCCTGGGCCCCGTAGCCGGCCTCCTTGAAAATGCCGTGCTGTCCGCGTGCCACCACCTCGACCGGCCGGTTGCCTTCCAGGAACCAGCACATCAGATCGACGTAATAGGTGAGCACGTCGAGCACCGGCGTCGCGTGGGGATCGCGCTTGAGAATCGCAAAAGCCTGCGCGCGCGAATTGTAGACGCGCGCCATGCCGCCGACCACCTTGCCGAGGCGACCCTGCAACATCTGCTCCTTGGCGCGCAGAAAACATTCCTTGTAGCGTCGGCTATAGCCGACCCGAAGCTCGCCCTTCGTGGCGTGCAAGGTATCGAGGATCTGGTCCGCCTCGCGCAGCGAAAATCCGATCGGCTTCTCCACCAGCACCGGCTTGCCGAGCTCCAAGGCTTGGAGGATCGGCTGCGTGTGCTGCTGCTCCGGCGTCGAGACGATGACCGCGCTCACCCGCGGATGGGCGATCACCTCCTCGTTGCTGCCGCTGTGGACATCGGCGCCGGCAGCCTCGGCGAGCGCGCGGGCGCGCGCAGGATCGCGATCGGAAACCGCCAGGAATCGAACGGCCGGATGCTTGGCGGCAAGTCGCGCGCGCAACGTGCCGATGCGGCCGGCCCCCACCACCGCGATACCGACATGGTCTTGCTTCATTCGTTGCCCCAGCCCCGACGTTGCCGTTACGCCACTTGCTGCTACGCCACTTGCCGCACCGGCGCCTCGCGCCGGTAGCGCCGCACGCGCTCCTCGTCGACGTCGATGCCCAGTCCCGGGCGGTCGGAGACCTCGACGTGTCCGCGCACGATGCGCACGGGTTGCGAGGTCACGTCCTCGGCGAGACCCTCGTTCGTGAGCGTGAGCCCCCAGGCGATCTGCGGCAGCGCGGCGGCGATGTGCATGGCTGCCGCGCAGGCGATGCTCGATTCGCCGGTCTTGGCGGAGACGTTGACGTTGAGTCCGAGGGTGTCGCACAGGCGCCCCGCCTCAGTCGCACCGCGCATGCCGCCGAGCTTGATCGCCTTGAGGCTCACCCCGCGCGCGGCGTGCCGCTCGTGGTGGCGGCGGATGTCCTCGAGCGAATGGATACCCTCGTCGGTGCCGATGGCGATGTCGCCTGCCGCGGCCGCCACGGCCGTCATGCCGGCGAGGTCGTCCGCCTGCACCGGCTGCTCGAAGAAATCGAGCCCGGCATCGGCGACCGCGCGCACGTATTGCACGGCCTGCTCCGTGCTCCAGCCCTGATTGGCGTCGGATGAAATCAGCGCGTCAGGTCCGATGAGCTGGCACACGCGGCGCGTGCGTTCGGCATCGACGAGCGGCGCGTCGATGCCGACCTTGATCTTGAAGGCGACGCAACCGTCCGCCTTCTTCTTTTCCGTTTCGCGCAGGTCGGAGGCAAGCTCGCCAGTGCCGATGACGCCGAGCACGGCCATGCGGCTTCTCTGCTTGCCGCCGATGAGCGCGTAGGCCGGTCGGTTGGTAGCGCGGCCGACGAGGTCGTGCAGCGCGATCTCGATTGCCGCCTTGGCGCCGTTGTTGGCGTACATGCGCGCGGCCATGGCCGCCAGCGCGCCGGCAATGTCTTCGGCTGGCCGGCCCTCGAGCGCCGGCGCGAGATACGCGACCGCCGCCATCATGCTCTCGACCGTCTCGCCGGTCATGGTGGGCGCGGAGGCGGCCTCGCCCCAGCCGACGGTGCCGTTATCCGCTTCGATGCGCAGCAGCACGTTGTCCGCCCGCTTGATCTCGACGCCTGCCATGACCACCGGCTTCTTCATCGGCAAACTGACCGCGATCGGCTCGATGCGCTTGACCTTCATGGGTCTCCTCACACCTTGTGCTGCTCGAGCTCGACCAGCGCGCCCAAAAAATCGCCGGGATGGATGAAGGCGATCGCCGCGCCCTCCACATTGCGCTGCGGCCTGCCTTCGCCGAGCACGCGGACGCCGTTTTGCGCAAAAGCGCGCGCGGCTGTCTCGACATCCTCCACGGCGAGGCAGAGGTGATGAATGCCGCCCTTGGGGTTGCGCTCGAGGAATTTGGCGACCGGCGAATCCGGCCGTGATGGCTCCATCAGCTCGATCTTGCCGTTGCCGAGCTCGACATAGGCGAGGCGCACGCCCTGTTCGGCGTTCACCATGGGCGCTCCCACTTTAAGCCCGTATTTCGCGCTCAGCTCACGCGCCGCCGCTTCGAGATTCGGAACGGCGATCGAGATGTGGCTCAGTCCGTTGATCATGCGCAAGCCCTTAGATCACTTTCTGCTGCCGCAGGTTGGCGATGGCCTTGTCGTCGAGGCCAAGCTCGCCGGATAGAATTTCCTCGCTGTGCTGGCCGAGCGTCGGCGGCGGGCGCCGCACCGAGCAGGCGGTATCCGAAAACTTGAACGGAATCCCGAGCATCTTCAAGGCGCCTACGGTCGGGTGCTCGATGGTTTCGATCATTTTGCGCGCCGCCGTCTGGGGATCATCGAGCGCTTGGGCGACCGAGTTGATCTTCCCGCAGGGGATTCCTGCCGCCTTGAGCTTGGCAAGCCAGGCATCGGCCTTATCGTGCGACAATGCCTCGCTGATGAGGCTGTCGATTACGGCACGGTTCTCGACGCGTGCGCGGTTGCTGGCGAAGCGCGCGTCCTTGGCCCATTCGGGATGGCCGAGCACGTCGGCGAGACGCGCGAACTGACGTTCGTTTCCCACTCCGAGCGCGATCATGGCGTCCGCGGTCTGATAGCTCGTATACGGCACGATGCTCGGATGGCCGTTGCCGAAGCGGCCAGCGTTGCGGCCGGCAGCAAGATAGCTCGCGGCGACGTTGACGAGCATCGCAAGCGACGTCTCATAGAGCGAGAGTTCGACCTTCTGGCCCTTGCCGGTGCGCTCCCTCGCATTGAGCGCCGCGAGGATCGAGTTCGATGCGAGCATGCCGGTGCACACGTCCACGATCGCCACGCCGTATTTCGTCGGCTTGCCCTCGGGTTCCCCGCATATGCTCATGAGACCGGATTCTGCCTGCAGAATGAAATCGTAGCCGGGAAGTGCTGCCTTGGGGCCGCTCGATCCGTACCCGGTGATGGAGCAGCGCACGAGGCGCGGCGCCTGGCGCTTGAACCAGGCATCCGTGAAGCCCCACTTCTCGAGCGTGCCCAACTTGAAGTTATCGATCAGCACATCGGCTTTTTCGATGAGGCCAGCGAGAATCTTCTGCCCCGCCGGCACCGCCATGTTGAGCGTCAGCGAACGCTTGTTGCGATTGACGCCGAGGAAATAGACGGCATCGCCGGCGAGAAAGGGCGGCCCCCAGGTGCGGGTATCGTCGCCGGTTTCGGGCGGCTCGACTTTGATGACGTCGGCGCCCATGTCGCCGAGCATCATGGTGCACAGCGGCCCGGCCAGGATGCGGGTGAGATCGAGCACGCGAATCCCGGCGAGCGGGCCATCCTCGCTCATGGATTATTTCCTACGCATGGAGGGCGGCGCGTTGAGGTCCTTGGCGCAGCCGTCGAGATAATCTTCGAGCTCGCGTTTGTTGCGCATGCGGAATTTATGGAAATCGGGTTTGCGTCCCTCGAGGAAGGCGTCCATTCCTTCGAGGCTTTCCTCCGAGCCCCAGACATGGGCGAGCAACTCCATGCCGTGCTGCCACGAGGCATAGAGGAGATCGGATTCGAAGTTGAGACTTTTCTTGGTCATGCGCAGCGTCTGCGGGCTATGGCCCTTTATCGTCTCGCACCAGGCCAGCGTCTCCTTGCGCAGCTCCGACTGCGGCACGCATTTGTTGATCAGCCCGATCGCAACCGCCTCCTTCGCCGTGAAGCGCCGGGCGCAGAAAATCATCTCGCGCGCCAACCGCTCGCCGATGATGCGCGGCAGATATTGCGTCGCCCCTACGGTCGGGCAGGCGCCGACGCGGGCGCCGGTTTGACCGAGCACGGCATTCTCCGACGCGATGACCAAATCGCACCACAGCGCAAGCTCGTGGCCGCCGCCCATGCACCAGCCGTTGACCATGGCAATGACGGGGATCGGCAGGCTGCGGATGGTCATGGCGAGGCCCTGCATGCGGTCGTTCCACATGGCGCCGTTGACCCAGTTGAGCCGCTTCATGGCGTAGAAGTCGCCGCCGGCGGAAAACGCCTTGTCGCCGGCGCCGGTCACGACCGCGCAGGCGACGGAGGGGTCTTCGCGGGTCGATTTCAGCGCGTCGATGAGCTCGTCGAGGGTCTGCTCGCGAAAGGCATTGAGCACGCGCGGCCGGTTGATGGTCGCCCATGCCACCTGATCCCTGACCTCGTAGAGGATATCGTCGTAGTGCCGCTTGTTTATGCTACGCCTCTTCGCTGTGGGCTTTTTTGCCATGTCGTGTCACCCATCCCGTGCTTTCGGTGGCCGAGTATTATTGGCCCAGCTTGAGGTCGACGTCCTCGACGAGCTTCTTGTGCAGCTCAAGCTGCTCCCGGACGAAGGCAGCAAACTCACGCGGTCCGCTGCTTGCCGGCTCGATTCCCTGGACGCGCAACCCGGCGACGACGTCAGGACTTTTCGCGGCTTCGGCGACGGTCGCGCTCAATTTGATCACAATGTCGGCAGGCGTCCCGGCCGGCGCCATGAGGCCGAACCACCCAACCGCCTTGTATTTCGGCTGTCCGGCCTCGGCCATTGTCGGGATGTCGGGGAGGGAGGGCGATCGCGTATCGCCGCTCACCGCCAGCGCCTTGACCGAGCCTGCTTCGATGAATGGGATCATTCCCGCCATCGGTCCGAAATAGAATTGCGTTTCATTCGCGATGGTCGCTGTCACCGCCGGCGCGCCGCCTTTATAGGGCACGTGGACGGTGTCGTTCTGGATGCCGGCCAATGCCACGAACATGGCGACCGCAAAGTGACTGGTGGAGCCGGGACCGCCCGACGCGTAATTGAGTTTGCCCGGTTGGGCTCTCGCGAGCGCGATGAGATCGGAGACATTGGCAACCGGCAGCGACGGGTTCACCACCAGCACGTTCTGCACCAGCGCTAATAGGGAGATCGGCTCGAAATCCTTGATCGGATCATAGCCGAGCTTGGGAGTGACCACCGGCGCGAACGAATGCGTGGAGACCGAGCCCGCGAGTACGGTATAGCCGTCGGGCGTTGCGCGTGCGACCGCTTCCGCGCCGATCTTGCCGCCGGCGCCGCCGCGATTATCGATCACGAAGGAGGTGCCGAGGATGGTCGACATTTTCGCCGCGATGATGCGCACGATCGTATCGTTCGCGCCGCCGGCGGGGTTCGGCGAGATCAGCCTGATGGGGCGGTCCGGATAGGTCTGGGCGGCGGCGTCCTGCGCACCGAGCGTGAGGCCGATGAGCACGACGATCTCAGCTCGCATTCGACGCTCTCGCTGTTCGCGCTTCATGGCATCATAGGCGCGGCGCGACGCTGCGAGCAAGTTCGCACGTTGGGCCGGAGCCGAAAGGAGGAGGGGAGCACCGATGCAGGATTTGATCGCACGCGCGGACAAAGTCGCTCGTGTTCTGAAGGAGCGCCGCGAGACGATCGCGGTCGCGGAATCCTCGACCGGCGGCCTGATTGCGGCGGCGCTGCTGGCGTTGCCCGGCGCCTCCGGCTATTTCCTGGGCGGCGCTGTTGTCTATACCCAGGTCGCGCGGCGTGCGCTGCTGGACCTGCCGGACATATCGACCCTTAGGATGCGCGCCTCGACGGAGCCCTATGCGCTGCTGTTGGCGCGAACCACCCGGCAACGCTTCGCGGCGACGTGGGCGGTGGCGGAGAGCGGAGCAACGGGCCCCGCCGGCAATCGATATGGCGATGCGCCTGGTCACAGCTGCATCGCCGTTGCCGGACGTACTGAGCGTGCAATCACGCTCGAGACCGGCAGTAGCGACCGCCTTGGCAACATGCATGCCTTTACGGTGGCCGCGCTCGACCTGCTGGCGGACATGCTTGCGGCCGAGACCGGCTCAAGCGCCTGAGCGCCGTCACAGCGCCTTCCAGTCGTCCTTCTTAGCCTCCCAGCGGTCGAATACGTCCTTTGCCGCCTTAAGCGCGTGGTTGGTCTTGGGAAAGCCGACATAGGGTGCGCATTGGAGGATCGTCTCGATGATCTCTTCGCGCTCGGCACCGCGGTTGAGCGCGCCGCGCGCATGCAGCGCCACTTCATTGGGACAGTCGGACGCCACCGCCGCCGCAATCGCGATCAATTCGCGCGTCTTCAAATCGAGGTGCGGCCGGTCCCAGATGGTCCCAAAGCAATATTCATGAATGGCGCGGGCGTGGGTCGGGCAGATCGCGTTGAGCTCGTCCCACGTCTTCAATCCATCCTTGCCGAAGGCTTCGTCGCGAATCTTTTTGCCGCGCGCGGCGCGATTATCGCTCATCGTTTCTTTCCTGTTTGTGGAGGCTGCTGCGATTGCGCGGCGACCATAGCGAGTCACCCCCGCTAGGGAAAGGCTAAGCTCGCGCAGAACGCGCTGTTCACTGTTCTAGGAGCTGGCTGGCAATGTCACGGTGAACGAGTTTCCTCGCTCGGGATTGTAGGCGACGTCGCCGCCGTGTCGGCGCGCAATCTGCCTGACCAAGGCGAGACCGAGGCCGGTCCCCTTCGCCCCGCATCTGCCTGGAATCCGGTAAAAGGTCGAGAACAGCCGCTCGCGTGCTTCTTCGACGATCACCGGTCCATGGTCGAGCACGCTGAGCACAGCCCGATCATCCTCCCTCGCGACCATCACTTCGATGGGCGGCTTGCCATGGAGTTTCGCATTGTCGATGAGGTTACGGATCATTCGACGCAGGAGCGTCGGATCCCCACGCACCATGACCGGCTTTGCTTCGAGGCCGCAATCGTCGTATCGCGCGCATTCCTCGGCTGCGAGCGCGGCTAGGTCGATGTCTTCACGAACTTCCAGCTGCTCGGAGGCGTCGAGGCGGCTGAGGAGCAGAATCTCGTCCACGAGTTGGTCGAGCTCGGCAATATCCCTCTCAAGCTCTCCTTTGCGTTCGGGATGCGCCGCAAGGAGCTCGAGCCCGAGCCTGATCCGGGCCAGCGGGGTCCTGAGCTCATGGGACGCATTGGCCAGTAGCATCTTGTGCGCGTTGACCAGGCTTTCGATCCGAGCGGCGGCTTGATTGAAGCTCTGCGCCAACCGTGCCACCTCGTCGCGGCCCTCGACCTTGACGCGCGCGCTGAGATCGCCGGCTCCTAGCGACTCCACTCCGCGCTGCAGCCGCTCGAGCCGTCCTGTGAGCCGTCGCACGACCGGGCGGGCACCGAGAGCGACCACAAGCGCGATGGCCCCAAGGAAGGCCGCGAGCACGAGCGGCCTGGGGCGTTGACGGAGCGGCACCCGCGCAACCAGCCGCCGACCATCCGGGAGCGGTATCGAAACAGCGGGCCCCTCAAACGTTCGCATCCAACCGCCGCTCTGACCGTTGCGACTGGGAGCCGGTAGCGGCCGGCCGGCAGCGGCCAATGGCTCGTTGGTGCGGCTGAACAGCGCCAAATCTGCGCCGAGGCGCTCCGCCAACCGGTTGATCGCTTGCTGCTGCGTCTGCGCAGGGGCATTGGCCGGGGGGACAAGCTCAGCGATGACTTCGCCGGCGACCTCGAACTGCGGCCCGAATGGACCAACGCCTGCGACGAAGTGCCAAAGCAGACCCGCCGTGAGCACGACCAAAACCAGGCTAGCCACGATGGTGAGGTAGACTTGCAGATAAAGTCGTCTCATCCGAGCCTGCCTGTCGATCCGAGTTCGTTGCAGAGCGACGCTTCAGTCCTGGGCTTTGGCGAAGACATAGCCGGTGCCGCGGACCGTGATGACGCGCCGCGGCTTTTTGGGGTCGTCCTCGATTGCGGCCCGGATGCGGGAGACATGGACGTCGATTGACCGATCGAACGCTTCGAACTGTTCACCCTTGACCGCGTCCATGAGCGCGTCGCGCGACATGACGCGACCTGCATGCTCGGCGAGCGCCAGGAGCAGGGCGAATTGATAACCGGTGAGGAGACGTGGCGTGCCGTCAAGACGCACCTCGCGGGCGCCGCGGTCGATCTCGAGCCGCCCATGGCGCAGCACGTCGGGCTTGGGTCCGGCCCGGCTTCGGCGCAGGATGGCGCGCAGCCGCGCCAATAGCTCGCGCGGCTCGAATGGTTTCGGCAAATAATCGTCCGCCCCCATCTCGAGCCCGACGACGCGGTCCATGGGATCGCCGCGGGCGGTCAGCATAAGAATGGGGCTGTCTGAGCGCGCGCGGATCTGCCGGCAGACGTCGAGGCCGTCGCCATCCGGCAGCATCAGGTCGAGGACGACGATGTCCACCGGCTCTCGCCCATGCAGCGCGAGGCCGCGCGTTCCGTTCTCGGCATGTATGACGTGAAAGCCCGCCTTGCCGAGATACTCGCCTACCATATCGGCAAGACGGGAATCATCTTCGATCAAAAGGATACGTTCGCCCACGATTATCCGTCAATCGCTATCCATCAGCCACGATGCCAGCGCGCCCACCAGTGCCTCCGGGATGACATCCAGTCCGCGACTTTCCGGCGCTGTTCGGGGCTGAGCACCTCGGCGACATCGGCGAGCGCCTGCGCGATGCGTTTGCTCGCCGTTTCCGCAAGGCCGATCTGCTCGGCGCGCAGGCGCTCGATTGCACTACGATCGATGGTGGGGGCGGTCAAGAGCGTGATGGCCTGAGCGCGGGTGGCGTGCGCTTTCTCGTGCAGCGGTCGCAGCTCAGCGACCGCGGCCTTGGCGATGTTGGCGATCTTGACCTGCTGATCTGTGGTCGCGTCGAGCTCGATGGCCATATGTTTGGTCATGCGGTCGATGCGATCGTCGATTTGTGCCGGGGAGAGCGGCCCGCCGAAAACGCCGCCGTCGTGCCAGCTGATGTGATGCCAGCTACCACCTTGGCCGAACGCTTTGGACAGCAGGTTGCCGGTGATGCCGGCCACCAGGGCCACCGCGACCAACGCGATCAAGAACGTGCCGCGGCGACCGCGGCGTTGATCCTCAGACGGGACTTGCCCTGCCTGCGAGGGCTTGCCGTTGCTCTGTTCGACCATCCTGAACTCCCATCCTTGGCCTCAGGCGGTGTTGCCTGTGAGTGGTAAGTTAGGAGCGGGCGTTTTCTTGCCAGTGTCGCACAGGTAAAGTTTTGTAAAGTTGCGGGCCAGACGTTCGGCCTGGTCGCGTCGCCCGCGTAGGATGTAGATATCGCGTTGCTGCGGGTTCCGGGATGCGCCGCTTGATTGGGGCTGCGTGGCCGCGCGCTAGTCCACCTGAATACCCGCCGACCGCGCAACTTCTGCCCATTTGTCGAACTCCGCCTTGATGAAGGCGGCGGACTGCTCGGGGTTCAAGTTGAACTGCTCGAGCCCGAGCTTTTCGAGCCGCGCCTGATATCCCGCGGAGGCGAAGACCGAGGGCATCGCAGCGGCCAATGTGCTGACGACGTCGGCGGGCGTGTCCGCGGGCGCGGCGAGGCCAAACCACGAGGAGGACACAACGGTGGGAAATCCAAGCTCGGCGAAAGTCGGCACCTGCGGGAGAAGCGGCGAGCGCGTGGGCCAAGCGACTGCCACCGCCTTGAGCTTGCCGGCGCGGATGTTCTCCACCGTGGTGCTGGCGTCGTTGATGAAGACGTCGACGTCGCCGGTGAGCAACCCCATCACGGCCGGGCCGCCGCCGCGATAGGGAACGTGGACGATGTCCACGCCCGCCTCGCGCTTGAACAGTTCGGTTGCGAGATGAATGGCGCCGCCCGCCCCCGATGAGGCGTAGGTGAGCTTGCCGGGCTGCGCCTTGGCGAGCGCGACGAGCTCTGCAAGCGTGTTCGCGGGGAGTGAAGCACGCATCACAAGCACATGCGGCGTATACGAGACCAGACCCACGAGTTTCAGATCCTTCTGCGCGTCGAAGCGCAGGTTCTTCATCACCGCCGGATTGACGGCGAAGCTGGAGCTCGAGCCGAAGAGAAGCGTGTAGCCGTCGGGCGGCGCCCGTACGACCGACTCCGTACCCACGACGCTCGAAGCCCCAGTGCGGTTCTCGATCACGACGCTCTGGCCGAGATATTCGGAGAAATAGGGGGCAAACACGCGGGCGGCGGTGTCGGCCGGTCCGCCAGGGGCGAGCGCCACCACCAGCTTGATCGGCCGGTCGGGATAGGCTGCGAAGGCCGCGACCGGCGCGAGCGTTCCGATCAGCGCGAGTACGCTCCGACGCGTCGGCCCTATGCGCATGCGCTCGTTCGCATCACGACGGGGAGCCCTTTATTCTACCCCCGCAGAACTTGAAACTGCCGCGTTGATGGCGGTCGGTGCGTCATTCTTGGCTCGCGGGCCGCTTCGCACAAGGGGCAGATGGCGGTGCCGGCGGCGCCTTCAACGGGATGAAAACGGCTCGTCACGCGCAATATTGCATGCGCAGACAGGGACGTGCATTAATCGGATGATCGAGCTTCGATCGCGCCCGGAGATCGGGCTCATCCATGCGAGATCGGCGGCCATGCGCGTGAATGACATCCGCGGTTTCGATTTCGGCCTGGGCGAGACGGCCGACATGCTGCGCGAGAGCGTGAGTGGTTTTGCCGCCGCACGCATCTCTCCGCGCGCCGACGAAATCGACCGCAGCAACACCTTCCCGCGCGATCTTTGGCCGGAGCTGGGCAAGCTCGGCGTGCACGGCATTACGGTCGAGGAGGAATGGGGCGGAGCAGGGCTCGGCTATCTCGAGCATTGTGTCGCAATGGAGGAAATCTCGCGCGCCTCCGCTGCGATCGGGCTGTCCTATGGCGCGCACTCCAATCTCTGCGTCAACCAGATCCGCCGCAACGGCACCGAGGACCAGAAGCGCCGCTATCTCGCAAAGCTGATCTCCGGCGAGCACGTGGGCGCGCTCGCCATGTCCGAGCCGGGCGCCGGCTC
>WNGF01002438.1_pt1 | contig 26008 bp, 25 predicted proteins | sample 5400641 | NCBI WGS metagenome assembly WNGF01 (sample SAMN13153371, study PRJNA577476) | soil metagenome | isolation source: 80 cm soil or saprolite under grassland replicate 2 | place: USA:California | collected 2016-06-15 | reverse complement strand
CACCACCAACGGGGACTTCGACCGCTACTGGCGCTTCCACCTCGCCCGCGAGAACCAGCGTGTCCACAGCCCTCACGACCAGGACACCTATGACCTCGCAGCCTGATCACCACAGTCCCTACAGACGAGCTACACCCATGCGGGATTGCTCACGCGCTTGCTGATGGGGTCACGTGGGCTGGAGGGCAGCCAGCACGGGGCGTTCCACACCGCCAGCGTTGAGGCCCGCGTGCTGCTGGGGGTCCTCGCGCTGCACATGCTCACCGCCGCCGCAGGCTACGCCGTCGTGACCCTGCTGGACGCGCTCGGACCACGCCACCACCGATGACCCAACACCTGCCACGCGCCCACCTCACCCCTGTTCGTCGCCGACCAACGCCCCGACCTGCCTAGCAAGGGGCGCACCCGCATGCCGCAAGACACCATCACCACCACGCCGACCGCCACCCCCGACGACTTCCTGGGGCTGGACGCCGACCGCCGGCTCATCGCCGCACACGATGCCCTCGACCAGGCCCAGACCAGCGGCGACACCGGGCAGGTCCGCTGCGGCCAGCAGCTCCTGGCCCCAGGCCCGCGAGGAGTACCGCGAGCTGGTCGCCACCCAGGTCCACGCGCCCATCCGCCCATAGGCTACCGAGCACCCATGTATCCTCTCTGGCGGCGCCACGCCGCCCGCACCGCAAAGGAGATGATGCCGGCTGCGCATCCGCCCGCTCCGCGACCGGTCCCGCGACCGCCTGCGCCATGGGTGATCCTCCGACGGCGGAGCGGGCACGGGCCTTCTGGGTGTTCGACCGGCCGCTGCACCGGGACTGGCTGTTCCTCGCCGGCCTCGCGGTCGGGCTCGTGTACGGGGGGTACGCGGTCCTGCGGCGGGACCGGGCGTCCGCGCTCGTCCTGGCCTACGAGCTGTTCTGGGCGCTGCCGGGCGGCGTGATGCTGGCGGGCGCCGTCGGGGGGACCGTCCGCGAGGTCGTGCGCGCCCTCCGCCGCCCTCAATAGCCCGGCACGGCGGCACCCTCGCAGCCGGCAAGCAGAAGAAAGCCGCCGGCAGCAGCCTGTCGGTCCGGCCGACCGCGCACACGGCCCCCCTGCGCGCTGAGGCGGCCGGTCTGGCCATCCCCGACGTCGCCGGGCTGCGGGTCCAGGGCCTCGCGGGGCTGCAGCGCTCGTTCCAGGGCCTGGACCACTTCGACCAGCGCACCGCCAACAACGGCAACCAGTTCAGCCTCGAGCCGCCCGACCAGGGCCTGTGCGCCGGCAACGGCTTCGTGCTGGAGACCATCCTACGGCTACCCCCCGGCGGTCGACCGCGCCCACGGCAACGCCATCGGGCCAGAGATCACCGACCCGTCGTGCCTGTTCGACGCGGCCACCAACCGCTCCTACCACGTCGTCCTCACGATCGAGGTCACGACCGCCGGGGCCCTGCTCGGCCCCAACCACCTCGACCTCGCGGTCTCGCAGACCAGCAGCCCGCTCGGCGGCTGGACCATCTACCGCCTGCCGGTCCAGGACGACGGCACCCAGGGCACCCCGACCCACGTCGGCTGCCCCTGCATCGGCGACTACCCGCACATCGGCGCCGACAAGTTCGGGATCCACCTCACCACCAACGAGTACCCGCTCACCGACAGCCCGGGCCTGTTCGGCAACGGCTACAACGGCGCGCAGATCTACTCGTTCTCCAAGGCCGCCCTGGCCGCCGGCGCGTCCGTCGTCAACCTCGTGCAGTTCGAGAGCCCGACGCTCGGCGACGGCACTCCGAGCTTCACGGTGTGGCCCGCGCAGTCCAACCCGGCGGAGTTCGCCACCCAGGACAACGGCACAGAGTACTTCCTGCAGTCGAACGCGGCCGAGGAGACCCTGAACGCCGCGGGGATGGCCGACCGCCTCGGCTTCTGGAAGCTCACCAACACCGCGTCGCTCGACTCGGCCAGCCCGGCGCTGGTGCTGTCCAGCGCGGTCATCGGCTCCGAGACCTACGGCGTGCCGCCGCTGTCGGAGCAGCGGGCCGGCAACGTGCCGCTGCGCGACTGCATCGTCAGCACCTGCCTGGCGGGGATCGGGCCGTCGCCCGTGCGCGAGGTCGAGGGTCCCCTGGACTCCAACGACAACCGCATGCAGCAGACCTGGCTCGCCGGCGGGAAGCTGTACGGGGCGCTGGACACGATCGCCCGCGTCAACGGCAACCTCAAGGCCGCGAGCGCCTGGTTCGTGGTCGACCCCGCCGCCCCGGCGGTGACCGGCCAGGGCTACGTCGGGGTGGAAGGCAGCAACGTCAACTGCCCGGCGGTCGCCGTGCTGCCGAGCGGCCGGGGCGTGATGGCCTTCACCCTGGTCGGCGGCACGACGTTCCCGAGCGCCGGCTACGTGACCCTGCGCAACGCCGCGGTCACCGGTGACGTCCACGTCCCCAGTACCTCGCCGACACGAGCTGCGGCCGCACCCGCACGACGCTGGCGAACTGGTCGACCAGGATCAGCCAGGTCGAGCCGTAGCGCTCACGGCGCTCCCGCCTGGTCCCAGGCGAGCGGGGGCCGGCTCCGCCCGGAGCCGGCCCCCGGCGGGTCCGGCGCCGCCGGCAGCCGGACCACCAGCCGCGCCCCGGGCGCACCCTCCCCGGCGGCACCCTCCCCCGGGGCGGCCGCCTCGGCGGTGACCTCGCCGCCGTGCGCCCGCACGATCTCGCGTGCGATCGCCAGCCCCAGGCCAGCGCCGCCGAGATCGCGGCCGCGAGCGTCGTCCAGGCGGGTGAAGCGCTCGAACACCCGGTCGCGGTCGGCGGCCGGGATGCCGGGCCCGTCGTCGGCCACCGCCAGCACCGCGAGCCCGCCCTCGGCCCGCACCGAGACCTCCACCTGGCGCTCCGCGTAGCGCAGCGCGTTGTCCAGCAGGTTCTGGACCACGCGGCCCAGCGCCTCCGGGTCGCCGCGGACCCGCACGCCGCCGTCCAGATCCAGGCGCAGCTCGGTCCCGGCCGCCGGCAGCCGGACGGCGACCTCGCGGACCAGCTCGCCGACGTCCAGGTCCTGCGTGGCGGCCGGGCCGCGGCGCTCGTCGAGCCGGGCCAGCGCCAGCAGGTCCTCGACCATGCGGCCCAGGCGCAGGGTGTCGGTGAGCACATTGGCGGCCAGCAGCGGCCAGCTCGTCAGCTCGGGGTGCCGCACGGCGACCTCGAGCTGCGCGCGCATGCTGGCGAGCGGGCTGCGCAGCTCGTGGGCGGCGTCGGCGACGAAGCCGCGCTGGCGGCGCCCGGCCTCCTCGAGCCGGTCGAGCATGCGGTTCAGGGTGGCGCCGAGGCGGTGGATCTCGTCCTGGGCGGCGGGCAGCGGCAGGCGGCGGTCCTCGCCCGTGCCGGTGATCTCCTCCGCCCCGCGGCGCAGCGCGCCCACCGGTCGCAGGGTCCAGCCGACCGTGACCCAGGCGATGCCGGCGAACAGCGCCAGCAGCAGCGGGCCGCCCAGCGACAGCGCCACCCCGACGATGCGCAGGCTGTCGGCGACGCTGGAGACCGAGACGGCCGCGATCACCGTCACCGGGTCGCGCGCCGTGCCGGCCGGCCAGGCGATCACGCGCAGCGGCTCGTGCTCGCCGACGCGGCTGCCGTCCAGGGAGCGCGGCCTGCGGTCGCGGGCCTCGGCGAGCTCCGCGGGCCCCAGCAGCGGCACGGCGCGGTCGCTGCCGACCGAGGCGGCCAGCACCCCGCCCTTGGCGTCGACCACCTGGACGAGCACCGCCCCGGCGCCGGCGACCGGGATGGGATCGGGCACGCGCCCCTGGTCGGCCAGGCTGGCCACGTCCTCGGCCCGCTGCCTGGCGGTCGAGTCCAGCGTCGCCACCAGCGACTTCCCGAGGCTGCCGAGCAGCAGCAGCGAACCGGCGGCAAGCCCCGCCGCCACCACCAGGGTGGCGAGCAGGGTGAGCCGGGCGCGCAGGCTGCGCCGCTGCCACCAGCCGCGCAGGCGCCGCCGCTCAGCCACCGGTCCCGACCAGCCGGTAGCCGGCCCCGCGCACCGTCTGGATGCAGCGGCGCCCGAACGGCGCGTCGATCTTGCGGCGCAGGTAGCCGACGTAGACCTCGACGACATTGGGGTCGCCGTCGTAGTGCGCGTCCCAGACGTGCTCGAGGATGTCCTGCTTGGGCACCACCTCGTCGCGGTGGCGCATGAGGTACTCCAGCAGGGAGAACTCCCGTGGCGTGAGGTCGATGCCGTGGCCGTCGCGCCGCACCTCGCGCCGGGCCGGGTCGAGGCTCAGGTCCCCGGCCAGCAGCACGGTCGGCCGCGCCGGGGCGCCCCGCCGCACCAGGGCCCGCAGCCGGGCCACCAGGACCACGTACGAGAACGGCTTGACCAGGTAGTCGTCGGCGCCCACGTCGAGCCCCTCGGCCTGGTCGTACTCGCCTTCCTTGGCCGACAGCATCAGCACCGGCACCCAGTTGCCCGCCCGCCGCAGCCGCTGGCACACGCGGTAGCCGTTGAGCCTGGGGAGCATCACGTCCAGGACCACCACGTCGTACTCGCGCTCGGTGGCCAGGTGCAGCCCCAGCTCGCCGTCATGGGCCACCTCCACGGCGAAGCCCTCGGCCCGCAGGCCGAGCTGCAGCGCCTCCGCCAGACGGACCTCGTCCTCGACCACCAGCACGCGCACGTCCCGCCCCCGCACAGCCCGGTTTCCCTGAGAGCTCTCTCAGCCGGTCTCAGCGGCACCTCAGGCGGGTCCCGGCAGGCTTGCCCCACCAGGCTCCACCAAGGGCTCGGGGAAGCTCCGGAAAGAGGCTCCAGAAAGAAGGTATGGCATGAACCTCCTCTCCGCCCGCCCGAGGACGCTCCGCTGGCTCGTGCCGCTGGCGGTGGTGGCCGTCGTGGGCGGGGGCGTCGCGCTGGCGTCCGCGTCGCGCTCGGACAGCGCCACGCCGTCGCTGCCGCCGCGAACGGCCGAGGCGCTGCTGGCGGACGTGAGCCAGGCAAGGGTCCCCGGACTGTCCGGCACGGTGGTCGAGACCGCCCGGCTCGGCCTGCCCGAGCTGCCTTCGCTCGGCGGCAGGGGCCGCGCGTCCCTGACCGGCCTGGTGTCCGGCTCGCACACCGTCCGCGTGTGGCTCAAGGGCGAGGACCGCGCCCGCCTGGCGGTCACCGGCTCGCTCGCCGAGTCCGACGTGATCCGCGACCGCCAGGACCTCTGGATCTACTCGAGCGAGAGCAACGCGGTCACGCATTACGACCTGACCGGTGCGGGCAGGGCCGAGGCGCCGCAGCGACCGCCCGGGACCGCGGACGGGCTCGCGCCCGCGCTGACCCCGCAGGAGGCCGCCCGCCAGGTGCTGGCCGCCGTCACCCCGAGCACCGAGGTGCAGGTGGAGCGCAATGCCCGGGTGGCGGGGCGGGACGCCTACCAGCTCCGGCTCCGCCCAAAGGACCAGCGGTCGCTGATCGACTCGGTGGTGCTCACCGTCGACGGCCTGACCAAGGTCCCGCTGCGCGTGCAGGTGCTCGCCAGGGGAAGGTCCGACCCGGCCTTCGAGGTCGGTTTCACCCAGGTCCAGTTCCGCGCGCCCGCGGACGAGGTGTTCGGCTTCACCCCGCCGCCCGGCGCCAGGGTGACCGGCAAGCGCCCGGAGAGCGCCGGCGCCCCTGACCACCGGCAGCGCGCACCCCGGGAGCGGACCGCGCCGTCGGACGGCCCGGCCGTGCTCGGCTCCGGCTGGACCTCCGTGCTGGTCGTCCGCGACGTGAACGTGGGCGCGGCCGCCGGACCCGCCGGACCCGCCGCCGGCGCCGACGGCGTGGCGGCGCTGCGCGGGCTGCTCCGGGCCGCGACACCGGTGCAGGGCGCCTTCGGCCACGGTCGGCTGCTGCGCACCACGCTGCTGACCGTGCTGCTCACCGACGGCGGGCGGCTGTATGCGGGCGCGGTCACGCCCGAGGCCGTCCAGCAGGCCGCCGGCCAGCCGCTGTCGGCCGCCAGGCCGCTCGCCGGGGTGACCCCGTGAGCGGCGCGGGCGGCACCGCTCTGGTCGCCAGCGGCCTGACCAAGCGGTTCCGGGGCGGCCAGGTGGCGGTCGCCGACCTCGACCTGGCCGTGCCGGGGGGCAGCGTGTTCGGGTTCCTCGGGCCCAATGGCTCGGGCAAGACCACCACCATCCGCATGCTGCTCGGCCTGGTCGTGCCGACGCGGGGCACCTGGGAGGTGCTCGGCGAGCCCATGCCGGGCGGTGCCTCCAAGGTGCTCCGCCGGGTCGGCGCGCTCATCGAGGGGCCCGCCTTCCACCCCTACCTGAGCGGCTGGGCCAACCTCGAGCGCCTCGACGCGGCCGACCGCCTCGCCGACCCGCGCACCACCCGCCGGCGCATCGGCGCGGCGCTGGAGCGGGTCGGGCTGGCGGCCGCCGCCCGCAAGCGCTACCGCGCCTACTCGCTCGGCATGCGGCAGCGGCTGGGCCTGGCCGCCGCCCTGCTGCAGCCGCGCGATCTGCTGGTCCTCGACGAGCCCACCAACGGCCTCGACCCCCAGGGCACCCGCGAGGTGCGCGCCCTGGTCCGCGAGCTGGCGCAGGAGGGCGCCACGGTGTTCCTGTCGTCGCACCTGCTCAGCGAGGTCGAGCAGATCTGCACCCACGCCGGCGTCATGCGCAGCGGCCACCTGGTGGCCCACGGCACCCTGGCGGAGCTCGGCGCCGGCGCCGAGCCGCGGCTGCGCGTGGAGACCACCGAGCCCGAGCGCGCCGCGGCGGTGCTCGCCCGGCTGGGCTGCCCGGGTGCGGCGCCGGACGGCCAGGCGGCCGAGGCGGTCCTCGACGGCGTTGCGCCGGAGCGGGCCTGCGCCGCGCTGGTGGAGGCCGGGGTGCCGGTGCGCGGGCTCGCCGTGCGGCGCCCCTCGCTGGAGGAGACGTACGTGTCGCTGACCGGGGAGGGATTCGATGTCGACGAGTAGCCCGCCGCTGGAGCGCGGCACGGCGGCGGGCCAGGTCCCGGCGCCCGCGGCGCCCGGCGCGGCCGCGCCGCGGCGCACGGTCGGCCGCCTGCTCCGCTCCGAGCTGGGCATGGTCTTCCGCCGCCGGCGCAACCTCGTGCTGCTCGCCGTCCTGGCCCTGGTCCCAGTGCTCATCGGCACGGCGATCAAGCTGTCGTCGGCCTCCCCCGATCCCGGCGAAGGGCCGCAGTTCATCGACCGGATCGCCGGCAACGGGCTGTTCCTGTCGCTCACCGCCCTGATCGTGGTCCTGCCGCTGTTCCTGCCCATGGCGGTGTCGGTGGTCGCCGGCGACGCGGTGGCGGGGGAGGCCAACCTCGGCACGCTGCGCTACCTGCTGGTCGCGCCGGTGCGTCGGGGGCGGCTGCTGGCCGTGAAGTACACTGCCGTGCTGGCGTTCTGCCTGGTGGCGGTGCTGGTGGTGGCCTCGGCCGGGGTGCTCACCGGCTTCGCGCTGTTCCCGGTCGGCCGGGTCACCCTGCTGTCGGGCACCACCATCGCGCTCTCCGAGGCGCTGCTGCGCACGCTGCTGGTCGCCCTGTACGTGGCCGTGTCCATGGCGGGGCTCGCCGCCATCGGCCTGCTGGCCTCGACGCTCACCGAGGTCCCGGTGGGCGCCATGGCGGCCACGCTGACGATCAGCATCATCAGCCAGGTGCTCGACTCGATCCCGCAGGTCAGCGCGGTCCACCCGTACCTGTTCAGCCATCGCTGGCTGGCCTTCGGCGACCTGCTGCGCGAGCCGGTCCCAAGCGGCGACCTGCTCCTCGGCCTCGCCACCCAGGCGGCCTACGTGGGGCTGTTCCTGAGCCTCGCCTGGTCCCGCTTCAGCTCCAGCGACGTGTCCGCCTGAGCCGTGCCCCGGGGGATGCGGCGCCAGGCGGGCGGGGCGTCCGGTAAGGTACCCGTCGCTGAGGTACCCGTCCTGCGTCCGAGGACCGAGCGAGGAGGACCTGATGGCCGACACCTTCGATGCGATCGTGATCGGGATGGGGCCCGGCGGTGAGGTGGTCGCCTGGAAGCTGCTGGAGGCGGGACGGCGGGTCGCCGTGGTGGAGCGGGAGCTGATCGGCGGCGAGTGCGCCTACTGGGCGTGCATCCCGTCCAAGACGTTGCTGCGCCCGCCCGAGGTGCGCGCCGAGGCCGGCAAGGCCGCGGGCGTCGGCCTGCCCGCGCTGGACTGGCCGGCCACCGCCGCCTGGCGCGACGAGATGACCCGCCACCTCGACGACGCCAGGCAGGTCAAGCAGTACCAGGACAAGGGCGCGCTGGTGCTCCGGGGCAGCGGCCGGCTGGCCGGGCCTGGCCGGGTCGACGTCGGCGGGCGCACGCTGACCGCCAGGGACGTGGTCCTGGCGACCGGCTCCGACCCGGTGATCCCTCCGGTCGAGGGCCTCGACCAGGTCGAGGTGTGGACCAACCGCGAGGCGACCCAGGTCCGCGAGATCCCCGGACGGGCCGTGGTGGTGGGCGGCGGGCCGGTGGGGCTCGAGCTCGGCCAGTTCCTCGCCCGCTTCGGCTGCCGGGTGACGCTGGTGCAGTCGGCCGACCGTCTCATCAACCGTGAGGACCCGCGGGTCGGCGCGCTGGTGCGCGAGGCGCTGGTGCGCGAGGGCGTGGAGGTGCGCACCGGGCGCCGCGTCGTCCGCGCGTCCAGGCGCGACGGCGCGGCCGCGGTGGAGCTGGACGACGGCTCCACCGTGGTCACCGACGTGGTGGTGGTGGGCGCGGGCCGCACGCCGCGCGCGGCGGGCCTGGGGCTTGAGACCGTCGGCGTCCAGCCCGGCAGGCGCGGCGTGCCGGTCGACGGCGGCTGCCGGGTCGCCGAGGGGGTCTGGGCGGTCGGCGACGTGACCGGGGTGGCGCTGTTCACCCACATCGCCAAGTACCAGGGGCGGGTGGTGGCCTCCAACCTGCTCGGCAGCCCGCGCGGGGCGAGCTACCAGGGCGTGCCGCGGGTGGTGTTCACCGACCCGGAGCTGGCGGCCGTCGGGCTGACCGAGGCGCAGGCGCGCGAGCAGGGCCACGACGTGGCCACGGCCACGGTCGACCTGGCCGCGTCGCTGTCGCGGCCCTGGACCTACGAGCGCGAGCCGCGCGGCGAGCTGGGGCTGGTGGCCGACCGCCGCCGGCGGGTGCTGCTCGGCGCGTGGGCGGTCGCGCCGCTGGCCAGCGAATGGATCCACCAGGCCGCCATGGCGGTGCGCGCGGCGGTCCCCGTCGACGTCCTGCTCGACGGCGTGGCCCAGTTCCCGACCTGGTGCGAGGGCTTCGTCACCGCCCTCGAGCGCCTCCAGCCCGCTTGATTCAGCGCCCGCCGTCGGGACCGCCCGCGGGCTCGGCCTGCCCGGGGGAGAGCTCGGCGCGCTCGAGGCGGGTGTGCAGCTCGTAGCGGTCGCCGCGGTACAGGGCGCGGACGTACTCGATGATGGCGCCGGAGCCCTCGCGGGTGACGCGCTGGAACAGCAGCGCGGGCACGGCCGGGGCGACGTGCAGGGTCCTTGCGTCGTCCGGGGTGAGCCGCGCCACCCCGACCCACTGGTCGGCGACGGCGACGGGCACGCCCCAGCCCGAGGCGAGCGCCTCGTACAGCGAGCGGCCGGCCAGGTCGACGGCTTCCAGGCCGGGGAAGCGGCTCGCCGGCAGGTAGGTGCGCTCGACGGCCATGGGCCCGCCGTCGGCGGTGCGCACCCGGTGGAAGTGGACCACCGGCGTGCCGGTCACCAGCTCGAGGTGCCTGGCGACCAGCGCGCCGGCGGGCAGCACCTCTTGGGCGAGCACGAGCGAGCCCGGGGTCATGCCCCGCGCCCGCATGTCCTCGGTGAACGAGGTGAGGGTCTCGGGCTGGAGGAACTTCGGCTCGGCCACGAAGGTGCCGCTGCCGTGGACGCGGTAGACCAGCCCCTTGGCGGCGAGCGCGTCGACCGCCTGGGTCACGGTGGCACGGGCCACGCCGTAGCGCCTGGCGAGCCCCCGCTCGGAGGGCAGCACGGCGCCGGGCTGCAGGACGGCCACGAAGCTCTCGAGGATCTCCTGCAGCTCGGCTCCCTTGCGTCGCTGGTCGGAAAGGCTCGAGGGCAGCGACGACACCAGCTCGCTCCGACGGCTCGCCCGCATGGACCGCACCCCCTCAGTGTGGACTAGTCCACTACTGTACAAGGTCGGGCAAGGTCCAGCGGCCATTGGGCCGGTCGGCCATTGACATGGAAAGTGGACTATGCCACTCTGTGCGCGACCGGAGGAAGTGGCGCCAGCTCCGGTGCAACGTCTCTCTCCACAACAGGTTTTCCAGCGGCCGTCCCGGAGGGGCCGGGGAGCCTCGGTGGGTCACAACGGGGGCCCCGGTGAACGGGCCTTGAGGAGGATTTCGCGTGAAACGACGCTACGTTGCCGCGATCGCGGTGATCGCGGCGCTGGTCATTGCCGGCTGCTCCAGCTCCGGCGGTGGCTCGAAGCAGACGCAGGCAGGTGGTGGGAGCAAGACCCTCACGGTGTGGCTGATGGACGGCTCCGCGCCCAAGCAGCTCGTCGCGGACCTGAACGCGGAGTTCCAGTCCGCGCACCCCGGCACCACCGTGAGCTACCAGGTCCAGCAGTGGAACGGCATCCAGGACAAGCTCACCACCGCCCTCGCCGGCAACACCCCGCCCGACGTGATCGAGCTGGGCAACACCCAGAGCGCCAAGTTCGCCGCTTCCGGCGGCCTGCTCGACCTCTCGAACAAGGTCTCCGACCTCGGCAACCAGAACTGGCTCAAGGGCATGACCGAATCGGGCCAGTGGGACGGCAAGCAGTTCGCGGTGCCCTTCTACTCGGCCAACCGCTTCGTGGTGTACCGCACCGACCTGTTCAAGGCCGCCGGCATCGGCAGCGCCCCGACCTCGATCGACCAGTGGGTCCAGGACGGCCAGAAGCTCGCGGCCGCCAACAGCGGCAACTCCAAGTTCATGGCGCTGTACCTGCCGGGCCAGGCCTGGTACGTGCTCGCGTCGATGATCTGGGACCAGGGCGGCGACCTGGCCACCAAGAGCGGCGACAAGTGGCAGGGCGCCCTCGACACGCCCCAGGCGATCGCCGGCATCCGCGCCTACGAGCAGATCTACAAGGCCATCTCCAAGGCGCCCGCCGACGCCGACGAGGCCACCCCGCAGCAGTCCGAGGTCTTCGCCAAGGGCAACGTGGGCATGATGATCGCCCTGCCGTGGGAGGTTAACAGCACGATCGCCGCCAACAAGGCCCTCAAGAGCAAGATCGGCACCTTCCCGATCCCGAGCCACACGGCCGGCCAGACCGCGCCGGTGTTCCTCGGCGGCTCCGACCTCGCCATCCCGGCCGGCAGCCTGCAAAAGGACCTGGCCTACGACTGGGTCAAGCTGATGCTCTCCGAGAAGTACCAGACGCGCCTCGCCAAGGAGAACGGCGCCATCCCCGCGTCGGCCAACCTCGGCCAGACCGTGCTCGGCAACGACCCGCTGCTCGGCGCCATGGTGAAGTCGTCGGCCAACGGCCAGATCACCCCGAACGACCCGAGCTGGGCTGCGGTGGAGGCGGGCCAGAACCCGCTCAAGGACATGATGACCAGGATCCTGTCCGGCAAGGCCAGCGTCGACCAGGCGGCCAAGGAGGCGAGCGCCCTCATCGGCCAGAAGATGGCCTCCGCCTCCTAGCGATCCCGAGGAGCATTCGGTGACAGCGCCCGCGACGGTCGGCACCACGCCCGCCGCGGGGCCCGCACCAGGCACGGCACGGCCCGGGCGACGAGCCCGGGCCCTGCCGTACCTGCTGATCCTGCCCAGCATCGTGGCCTTCGTGGGGCTGCTCGGGTACCCGCTCTACCAGGTGGTCAGGATCTCCTTCCTGAAGCTCGACCTGGCCGAGCTGATCCAGCGCAAGACGGTGTTCCGGGGGCTGGCCAACTACCGCACGATCTTCGCCGACTCGTTCTTCTGGTCGACGCTGGTGCGGACGGTGGTGTTCACCGCCGTGTGCGTGGTGCTGACGATGCTGCTGGCGACCCTGGTCGCGCTGCTGCTCGACCGGCTTGGCAGGCTCATGCGCCTGCTGGTGTCGGTCAGCCTGGTGCTTGCCTGGGCGATGCCGGCGCTGACCGCCACGGTGGTGTGGCAGTGGCTGTTCGACACCCAGTTCGGCGTGGTGAACTGGGTGCTCACCAAGAGCGGCGTGGGCAGCTTCACCAACCACAGCTGGTTCGCGACCGGCCTGTCCACCTTCGCGATCATCGTGCTGATCATCGTCTGGCAGGCCGTCCCCTTCGTCGCCCTGACGCTCTACGCGGGCCTGACCGCCATCCCGCGGGAGCTGTACGACGCCATCCGGGTGGACGGCGCCGGCGCCTGGCGCACGTTCACGTCGCTGATCTTCCCGACGCTGCGCCCCCTGTTCATGGTCACCGCCTTCCTGTCGATCATCTGGGACTTCAAGGTCTTCACCCAGATCTGGCTGGTCCGCCACGGCGGCCCGGACCGGCAGACGGTGACGCTCGGCATCTACGCGTACCTGGAGGGGATCGCCGGCAGCCACTTCGGCAGGGCCGCCGCGATCTCGATGGTGATGGTGGTCATGCTGGTGCTCGCGCTGACGCTGTACATCCGCAACATGCTGCGCACGCAGGAGGACCTGTGACGGGCCGGGGGCCCGGGAGGGGTCGGTGGGGCCGGAGGTCGGTGCGCCGGGCCCTGACCAACCTGGCGGGGGTGGCCGCGCTGGCGTTCTTCGCCTTCCCCGTCTACTGGATGTTCGCGACCGCCTTCAAGCCGTCCAACGACATCCTCAGCTACACGCCGCACTGGCTGCCGGTGCCGTTCACGCTGGAGCACTTCATCACCGCGGTCCACCGCCCCAACTTCGGGTACTACCTGCGCAACAGCCTGCTGGTCACGCTCAGCGCGGTGCTGCTGTCGCTGGTGATCGCGGTGCTGGCCGCGCTGGCGGTGGGGCGCTTCAACTTCCGCGGCCGCAAGGCGTACATGGCGATGGTGCTGGTCGTGCAGGCGGCACCGTTCGAGGCCCTGCTGATCCCGTTCTTCATCGTGCTGCGACAGCTCGACCTGCTGAACCAGCTCCCGGCGCTGATCCTGATCTACTTCATCTTCACCATGCCGTTCACCATCTGGACGCTGCGCGGCTTCGTGCTGTCGATCCCGCGCGAGCTGGAGGAGGCGGCCATGGTGGACGGCGCCTCGCGCTTCCAGGCCTTCATGCGCGTGGTGTTCCCGCTGCTCGCGCCGGGGATGGTGGCGACCTCGATCTTCGCGTTCGTCACCGCCTGGAACGAGTTCCTGTACGCGTTCGTGATGATGCGCGACGCCACCAAGTTCACCCTGCCGGTGTGGCTCAGCACGTTCCAGACCGCGTTCGGCACCGACTGGGGCGGCACCATGGCGGCCTCGAGCCTGTTCACCCTGCCGGTGCTCGTCTTCTTCCTGATCGTGCAGCGCCGCCTCGTCTCCGGCCTGACCGCCGGCGCCGTGAAGGGCTGACGCCCGCTCGGCCCGGTCGGCCGGCGGTCACATCGCCTCGGCCAGCTCTCCCTCCTCGAAGTAGAACTCGACCTGCGGTCGGAGCTGGATCTGCCGGGGGCTCCCGTCGATCTCGACGACGGCGGGCAGCTCGGCGTCCACGCCTGGCCTGATTCTGGCCGCCGCGGTATCGGCCCGGCCGCTGAGCTTCACCACGAGCCCCTTGCGCAGGTCCTCGTCGGAGAGCTGCTCGCTGGTGCTGACGGAAAGCAGGTGGTCGAAGGAGGGCGGGCTGGTGATGCGATGGGCCACAAAGACCTCCGACCCCTTGCCGAACAGGAAGTACTGCAATTCTTCGAGCGGTGCGGCGTCGGGTTGGAACCTGTGATGATGAATGACGTTGCTGACGCGCACGGTGACGTCCGCGGCGATCCGGACCGGCCTGGTATCCGGCCTCTCGAAGTGGCCACGGAAAAGGGCTCCTCGGAACGAGGTCGTCTCGGGAGGGCTGTCGCCCACGGGGAAGAGCCCAGACAGGACGAACGGAAGAGGATTGAGCGTCCACAGCCGTTGCTGGGGGTTGCTCCTCCGGTCGCTGAAGTAGGTCTCCTGCGGATCTCCGCTCCCCTCGAACGAGACCTCCAGCACGACCTGGAAATCGTGGGGACGCATGAACATCGGGAGGTGCGAAAGGTACACGCCCTGCTCGCCGATGACGGCCATTCCGTGCCGCGCCGGCGGGTCCGTCGTCCTGCTGGGGCCCGGGGCGGGATGATCGTGAGCATGACCGGACATGTGGTCCACGGGCGGGTCCTCCTTTATTCACGTATTCATGGGTCGAGTACCTTCCGGCACCAGCGCTCGAGCAGGCGTCGCTTGCCGGCGGACAGGTCGCGAGTGCGGGGCATATAGCGGGTGCGCTGCCAGTCGCCCGGCTCGGTTCGCCGCAGCAGCGTCTCGGCGGCGGCGGTCACCACCTGCTCGTCGCTGAGGTCCAGCACCTGGCCCATGGCCGGGTGGAGGAGATGGTAGTAGCGGAGCACCTCCTGGTAGACGAGCGGGAACGTGAGCTCGTCGTCCCCCAGGTGCCCGTAGTCGTCTGTGGGCAGGACCCTCACGCTGACGTAGGGGTCACGGGCGGGGTCGAGCCGGCGCGCGCCCGGGCTCCGGGCCAGGCGGACCACCGTGCAACCGGGGTTGGCCGCCCGCAGCGCCAGGACACCGTCGGCCCTTCCGCCGACCTCGATCGTCTCCGGGAGCTCCACGACCGGGCGGCGCGCGTCCGTGCCGGGCTCGTCCGTCACCAGGAAGCGGACCGGCTCGACGAGGGGCGCCCCGCGGGCGAGGGCAGCGAACCGGACCGTTGCCGGCTCGCCCTGCTGCAGGTACACGCAGCGGTCGTCGGACTCCGCCATCACCGGTGCTTCCGCCAGCATCTCCCCGCCCCGCTCGGTCACCAGGACCAGCTCGCCCGCGGCGACGACGGGCCCGAGCGCCGGGTCGAGGGGCACCTCGACGATTCCCGCGGTCTGCTCGTAGGTCGTCTGGTCGTAGGGCACGGGACCGACGTCCGGCGTCCCGGTCCCGTTCCGCGCCCGCAGCACGGCCTCGCCCAGAGGCACCTTGCCGCCGGCCCCGTCCACCTCGGGGAAGGTGCTCACCAGGTCGAGCGTCACGCAGTGGGCGTCCTCGTCCACGCCGGCGACGGCCGGGCCCAGCGCGACCGGGAGCTTGCCGTCCAGCGTGCTCCCTGACGCCACCAGCAGCCGGCCCATCGCCACGGAGGCCAGCTCGCCCGGCTGCCACACGCCCAGCGTTCCCACCACGCGGCCGACTGCCGGGTTGGCGACCGGGTCCCCCGACCGGTAGCGCTCGGCGAGCGCCTCGTCACCCAGACCTGGGGAGAGCAGGTACAGGCAGAACCGGACGGTCACCCCGGCGCCACGCTCCACGTCCCCCCGGAAGCTCTGCAGCGCAGGGGTATCGACGACGTCCCAGTGGAGCTCCGAGTTGGGGATCGACGCATGGAACACCGCCGACGCGCCAGCGAACCCCTGGACGCTCAGGTTGCGGCTCAGGTTGAGCCAGCGAGCGTGGAACCGGCCCGGGCGGCCCCGGAAGCGCAGTCCGCCTTCGCGGTGGACCTCGAGCGAGTCGGCAACGATCTGCGTGTTGGCAAAGCCCTTGGGATCGAGGTCGACCATCACCGCCGGACCGAGCCGCACCTGCGCACCGACCAGGGGATCGCTCTGGGCGCTCACGGTCGTGGGCCCGCCACGCGGCTCGACCGCGGTCACCGAGACGTCGACGAAGCTGCACCGATTGTCGCCGTAGTAGTTCCACCCAGCCCGGAGGCGCCCGGGCCCGCCCGAGGTCGTCTGGCCCTCCATCCAGCGCCGGAACTCCTCGTCACCCATGTGCTCGGGCGGGTGGACGGTCACGGTCGCGGCGTCGACCACGTCGGGACGGTCCAGGACGTCGTCGTTATTGGCGGTGCCGACGTTGGTCTCGAACGTCCCTCCGAAGTGGATCCGCGGACGCACAAGCTGGCTCACGGCCTTGGCCGCCCCTCCGAGTCGCCGACGGGCCATGGAATCTGCAAGGCGACGAGTATGACGGATCTCATGACCGGTCGCGCACCTCGCCGACCCCGGGCCGTCAAGCTGCGGAAGCCTTCGTCCGATCTAGGAACGTCGATCCGATCGCGAAGACTCCAGGGGGTGGGGCGTTGCGTAGGGCGTTGCGTGCCGCGGTGCTGTCGTCGCTGCTGCCCGGTGCTGGGCAGCTCTACCTCGGGTGCCGGCGCCGGGGGCTGGCGCTGCTGGCGGTGGCGCTGCTCCCGCTGGTGGGTGCCGTCGCCGCCTGGACCGTCAGCGGCGGGTCGCTGCTCCGCGACCTGCTGCGCCCCTCGGTGCTCGCGTCGCTGCTGGTCGGCAACGCGCTGCTGGCGGCCTTCCGGTTGTTCGCGGCTTTCGACGCCTACCAGTTCGGTCGCTCCCAGGAGGGACCACCGCACCTGTCATCGTGGGCGCGGGTACCGCTGGCCTGTGGCGGTCTGCTCGGCCTGGCGGGCCTCACCCTCGCGCCGCACGCCCTGGTCGGCTATTACAACGCCCAGGCGTACCACACGATCAACTCGGTCTTCGCCGGCGGGAGCCGTACCGACCAGTTCCCGGGCTGGCCCGGTCCCAGCGCGAGCGCGTCACCGCAGCGCTCGGTCGCCGGGCAGGCCGCGGCCGGGCGCCGGCCGCTCACCGTGCTGCTCCTGGGCGGCGACGCCGGGCCCGGACGGGTGGGGCTGCGCACCGACACGATGATCGTCGCCCACGTCGACCCGGCCACCAACCGGGTCACGCTGATCGGGCTGCCGCGCAACCTCACCCACGTGCCGCTTGCCGGTCGGGCGGCCGGCGCCTTCGCCTGCCACTGCTTCCCGGAGATGCTCAACGCCCTGTACCGCTTTGCCGAGAGCCACCCGGAGCTGTTCCCGCGCGGCCCCGACCGCGGCGCCATGGCCGTGAAGGACACGGCCGAGAACCTCCTCGGCGTGAGGATCGACCACTACGCGCTGGTCGACCTCGCGGGCTTCGTCGACGTGGTCGACGCGCTGGGCGGCGTCACCGTGCAGGTCACCGAGCACGTCGCCGACATGGTCTCGCCGCCGCACGTCGGCCAGAACTGGCCATCGGTGGACGTGCGGCCTGGGCGCTACCACTTCGACGGCCGCCACGCGCTCGCCTACGTCCGCTCCCGCAGTGCCGACGACGACTACCACCGCATGCGCCGGCAGCGCTGCCTGCTGGCGGGGCTCGCCTCGCAGGCGAACATGCCCACCCTGCTGCGCGCGCTGCCGCGGCTGCTCCGCGTGGTCGGCAACAGCGTCTCCACCGACGTCCCGGCCCAGGACCTGCCACACCTCGCCGCCCTGGCGGGCCGGCTGCGCGGCGCCAAGGTCACCACCCTCGGCCTCACGCCGCCCCGTTTCTCGATGATCGACGCGGACGGCTACCGGGTGGTGAAGCTGAGCACGGTCCGCGCCGGCGTGGCCCAAGCGCTCCACCCGTCAGGCGACCCGGCCGCACAGCAGCCCGCAGGTGCTTCGCAGCAGGACAACGCCTGCAACTGACGACCGGGCGCTGGCCGGGCACGGGCCGGGCGCCCGCTCGCCTCCGCCCGGCCCAGGGCCTGGTACGGTTACCGTCATGGTCCCCGACCCCGCCCCGGCCCTCGCCCGGCTCTCCGACGACTACTTCCGCTGCTGGCTGACGGCGGACCCGTTCACCGCCACCGAGTTCGGCGTGCCCGGCTACGACGCCGAGGTGCCGGACCCGGGCCGCGCCGCCGAGCAGGCCCACCTCGCCGAGCTGGAGCGCATCGCCACCGAGGCCGCCGCGCTCGACCCGCGGGCGCTCGACCCGCAGGAGCGCGTCACCCGCTCGATGCTCGAGCGCCTGGCCGCCGACCGGCGTGCCGAGCTGGCCGCCCGCCTCGCCGAGGTCGCGGTCACCGCCACCACGGTGGGCGTGCAGACCCGCGTGTTCGCGGTCGTCCCGCGCGCCCCGGTCACCGACGCCGGCCGTGCGCGGGACTATCTGGAGCGCTGCCGCAAGCTCGGCGGCTACCTGGACGGCGTGCTGGCCCGCCACCGCCGGGCCAGGGACGAGGGCCGCTTCCCGACCGCCCGGGGCGTGCGCCAGACGGTCGCGCAGCTCGACGCCTACCTCGCCTCCGACCTCGCCGGCGACCCACTGCTGCGCCCGGCTCCGCCCGCGGGGGTGGACCCGGACGCCTGGCGCGCCGAGCTCGCGGGGATCGTCGAGACAGAGGTGCGCCCGGCCATGCGACGCTACCGGACCGCGCTCGCCGACGAGCTGCTCGCGGTGGGCCGCGGCGACGACCACGTGGGCGTCTGCAACCTCGAGGGTGGCGCGGAGGGCTACGCCGCGGCCGTGCGCGCGCACACCACCACCGACCTGGCGCCCGAGGCGATCCACCAGACCGGCCTGGACCTATTGGCCGGGCTGCGCGCAGAGCTCGCCGACCTGGGCGGCCGGGTGCTCGGCACCGGCAGCGTTCCCGAGGTCCTGCGGCGACTGCGCGACGACGCCTCGCTGCGCTTCTCCAGCGCCGACGAGATCCTCGCCGCCGCCCGCGGCGCGCTGCGGCGGGCCGAGGAGGCAGTGCCCGACGCCTTCCGCCACTACGACGTCGCCCCGTGCGTGGTCGAGGCGATCGACCCGGTCGAGGCCAGGGACTCCGTGCTCGGCTACTACCTGCCCTCCAGTGCCGACGGCGCCCGGCCGGGCACCTACGAGGTCAACACCTACGCGCCGTCCACGCGCGCACGGTTCGAGTACGACGCGCTCACCTTCCACGAGAGCGTTCCCGGCCACCACCTGCAGTTCGCGCTCGCGCAGCGGCTGCGCGGCATCCCCGACTTCCGCCGCTTCGCCTACGTGACCAGCTACTGCGAGGGGTGGGCCCTGTACTGCGAGCGGCTGTGCGACGAGCTCGGCCTGTACCGGGGCGGCCTGGAGCGGCTCGGCATGGTGTCCTTCGACGCCTGGCGCGCAAGCCGCCTAGTGGTGGACACGGGCATGCACCAGCTCGGCTGGAGCCGGGACCGGGCGGTCGCGTTCCTGCGCGACAACACCGCCCTGTCGGCCAGCAACATCGCCAACGAGACCGACCGCTACATTGCCTGGCCCGGGCAGGCGACCGCCTACATGGTCGGCCGGCTGCGCATCCGCTCGCTCCGCGAGCGGTCCCGCGACCGCCTCGGCCCGCGCTTCGACCTGCGCGCCTTCCACGACGCGGTCCTGTCCAGCGGCCCCGTCCCCCTCGACACCCTCGACGAGCTGGTCGCCTGACCACCGACCACGGGCTGGTGCACATGACCGACGTCCGCGCCTACCTGCGACGCATCGGCTTCCGTGGCGCGACCGAGCCCAGCGCCGGGTCGCTCAGGGCCCTGCACCGCGCGCACCTGTACACGGTCCCGTTCGAGAACCTCGACATCCACCTCGGCAGGCCGATCGTGCTGGAGGTGGCCGGGCTGCACCGCAAGATCGTGGAGCAGCGCCGCGGCGGCTTCTGCTACGAGCTGAACGGGCTGTTCGGCAGCCTCCTGCGCGCCCTCGGCTACGAGGTGTCGCTGCTGGAGGCCCGGGCGCGAATGAGCGCCGGCGACGGCTTCGGGCCGCCGTTCGACCACCTGCTGCTGGCGGTGCGCTGCCCTGGGAGCCCCGAGCGGTGGCTCGCGGACGTCGGCTTCGGCGACTCGTTCGTGGAGCCGCTGCGCCTCGAGGTCGCCGAGGACCAGGTCGACGCGACCGGCACCTACCGGATCGAGCCCGGCGACGGCGACCTGGTGCTGCTGCGCCGTGCCGGACCGAGCGGCGCCTGGAGCCCGGAGCACCGCTTCACCACGTACCCTCACGAGCTCGCGAGCTTCGCGGCCATGTGCCGCTACCACCAGACCTCGCCCCGGTCCCCGTTCACCCAGCGCCGCGTGTGCTCCCTGGCCACCCCCGCCGGCCGCCTGACCCTGCGCGACGACCGGCTGATCGTCACCGACCGGGGCCGCCGCACGGAGCGCCCGGTCGCCGGTGAGGCCGCGTTCCTCCAGGCGCTCCGCGACCACTTCGGCATCGAGTTGCCAGGGCTGTGACCGGCGCCACCGCGCGTGGTCAGCGCGACGGGGCTGTCGTAGGTTCGTGCCAGGATCCAGCCGGCGGTCAGGGGACGGACGGAGGTAGCTCATGGGGAAGGTGCTGTATTCGGTCACGATGTCGCTGGACGGCTTCATCGCCGGCCACGGTGGTGACATGTCCTGGTTGACCGAGCACCTCGGGCCCAACCCGACGGTCGACGAGGTGATCGGCAAGATCGGCGCGCTGCTGGTCGGCAACCGCACCTTCCGCGGCGACGATCCGTACAAGGGCACGACCAAGGAAGGCAAGCCGTTTGGCGGGGGGTGGACCGGACCGCAGTTCGTGCTCACCCACCACGCCCCCTCCACGCCGGTGCCGGGGGTCACCTTCGTCGGTGACCTCGACAGCGGCATCGCCGCGGCCAAGGCCGCCGCGGGTGACAAATACGTCAACGTCCTCGGCGCCGACACCGCCCGGCAGTGCCTCGACGCGGGGGCGCTCGACGAGATCCTCGTGCTCATCGCGCCCGTCCTGCTCGGCGACGGCGTCCGGCTGTTCGACCGCCCGGGCGGCACCAATGTCAAGCTCGAGCGCCTCAGCCTGACCCACACGCCGCGAGTGACGAACCTCTGGCTCCGCGTCGCCAGATGAACGTTGGTCAGGCCACGTCGAAGGGCTCGTAGCCCGGGGCGGCCGGCGGCCAGGGGCGCGCCCGCTCCCACGCCTCGCCGACGTCGAGGACCAGGTCGTCCCGGAAGCGCGGGCCGGTCACCTGCAGACCGAACGGCACGCCGGAGGGGAAGCGCCCGGCCGGAAGCGACAGCGACGGGTGGCCGGTGACGTTGGCGACCATGGTGTTGTAGACCCTGTCGGTGACGCCGGGCTCGTGGCTGCCCGGCATCGTGCCGTCGGGGAGCCAGCCGGCGCAGGCGAGCGTCGGGGTGACGATCACGCCGTCGTCGCCGAGGAGCTCGTCCAGCTCGCGCACGTACTCGAAGCGGCGCCGCCTGGCGGCGAGGTAGCCCTCGACCGGGGTGGCGAGCCCGGCTTCGAGGAAGCTGCGGGCGTTGGGGTGAAGCAGCTCCGTCGCCGCCTCGATGGTGGCGCGGCCGAGCTTGTGGGCGTGCTCGGTGGCGGCGAGCACGAGCCAGTCGGTATCGGGGTTGCCGGCGCGGAAGATCGCCTCCGGCTCGACCGGCTCGACCTCCAGGCCGAGGTCCCGCTCCAAGGCCCGGACGGCGGCGTCGAACAGCCCGGCCACCGGCGCGGGGAGCGGCCCCCACGGCACGAACCGCGGGGCGGCCAGCACGCGGCCGGGCCGGGCGAGGCGACCGGGCTCGGCGAGGGGGTCGGGCCGGGCGGGGCGGTCGTCGCGTCCGGCCGGGGGCCAGCCGGTCGGCAGGGCCGTCGGGTCGCCCGCCACCGGACCGGCCTCCAGTGCGAGCAGCAGCCGCAGGTCCCCGATGGAGGTGGCCAGCGGCCCGTCGGTGGACAGGTCGATCCAGTCGGGGACCGGGCGCCGCCCGATCAGCCCACCCGACGGCTTGATGCCGGCCAAGCCGCAGAAAGCAGCCGGGATCCGGATCGAGCCGCCGCCGTCGGTGGCCGTGGCCAGCGGCACCATCCCGGCGGCGAGCGCCGCGCCCGAGCCGCCGCTGGAGCCGCCCGGCGACCATTCGGGCGCCCAGGGGTTGCAGGTGGCACCGAACAGGCGGTTGGCGGTGTAGCCCTCGGCCGCCAGCTCGGGCAGGTTGGTCTTGCCGACCACGATCGCGCCGGCGGCGCGCAGCCGCTCGGGCACGAGGCCGTCGCGGGTCGCCGGCGGCGCGTCCTTGAACAGCAGCGAGCCGAAGGTGGTGGGCATGCCCGCCACGTCCTCGATGTCCTTGACCAGCAGCGGCGCTCCGGCGAGCGGGCCGGTCGGCTGGCCCGCCGCCACCCGCCGGTCGAGCGCGGCCGCCTCCTCCAGCGCCCGCTCCGCACGCAGCGCCACGACCGCGTTGAGCTCGCGGTCGAGCCGGTCGATGCGCTCCAGCGAGCGCCGCACCAGCTCCACCGCGGACACCTCGCCCCGCTTGACCGCCAGGCCGATCCGCTCGAGCCCCACGTCGCCTCCTCCGCCGGGTTCCATCGCCACGTCCCGGGGCAAGTCTCGCCCGAGGCAGTGACAGCGCCGGTCCCGCAGATTCTAGGAGGGTCGCTCGTTCCGGTGACATGCTCGCCACGCTCGGCCGCGGTGGTGACCTGCTGGGAGGTCTCCCTCGGCCGGGTTGGCCAGCTGCTCCGTTGAGGTCGGCCTACAGCGCCTCGACCGGGATGAGCTGGGGTGCGTAGGCGAACCGGCGGCTCCCACCAGCCGGACCGCTGTTTGGACCTGGCGGCTGCCGGACGCGCAGGCGCGGGCGTAGAGTCCGGGTGGTCGAACGGGAGGGGTGGCATGGCTGACACGGCGGGCGCTGGCCGCGTGGTCGATCCTGTTGGCAAGGCTGGCTACGAGCTTGCATTCGAGGACACCTTTGACGGCGACGACTTGGACCAAACGCGCTGGTTGCCGTACTACCTGCCGCAGTGGAGCTCCCGCGAGGCGGCGGCTGCGAGGTACGAGCTTGGTGGTGGCGTCCTGCGGCTGGTCATCGAGGCGGACCAGCCGCCATGGTGTCCGGAGTTCGACGGCCAGACCAGGGTCTCCTCGCTGCAGACCGGCGTGTTCGCCGGTCCGGTCGGCAGCCCGGTGGGCCAGTCGCGCTTCAAGCCTGGGCTGGTCGTGCGGCAGGTGCAGCAGGCCGCCAGGCTCTACGCGCCGCAGTATGGCCTGTTCGAGCTGCGGGCCAAAGCCATCAGCGACCCGCGCTGCATGGTCGCGTTGTGGATGATCGGCTTCGAGGACGAGCCGGCCCGGTCGGCGGAGATCTGCATCTGCGAGATCTTCGGGCGCAACGTGACGGCCGGCCGCGTGGGCGTCGGCATGGGAGTGCATCCCTTCGGGGACCCGGCCATCCGCGACGAGTTCTCCGTGGAGGTCATCGACCTGGACCCCCGCGAGTTCCACGTCTACGCGGCCGAATGGACGCCCGAGTACGTGGCATTCTTCGTCGACCACCGGCTGGTCAAGACGGTCGAGCAGTCCCCCCGCTACCCTATGCAGTTGATGCTAGGCATCTACGAGTTCCCCGACGACGGGCAGGCAACGCAGGCGGCGCATCCGTATCCGAAGCAGTTCGTCGTCGACTACGTCCGTGGCTACCGGTCCACCACGCCGCACTCGGCCAAGACGTGATCGCTGTTCACCAAAGCGACAGGCCACAGTGGCTTGTAAGCGCCCCGGTCGGGGGCGGGCACCCCGACTCGGCTCCAAAGGTCTCATGCCTGTCCAGCTCAGTTGGCAGAGCGCCGCCGTGGTAGGGCGGAGGGCGCCGGTTCGAAGCCGGCGGCAGGCTCCACGCCCCTCTAGCTCAGCAGGTGGAGCAGTGCTCTCGTAAAGCAAAGGTGGCCGGTTCGACTCCGGCGGGGGGCTCCAGGGCGGATCGCCCACAGCGTCAGGAGTGGATGCCTTTAGAGGACATTCCCGAAGACGGGATGAGTGGTTACGCGCGGGTGCTGGATAAGGCGCCGATGTCCTGGTGACAAGGGCGAGGCCGGCCTGGGATCGTGGTGGCATGCAATCACTACCTGACCGTCTGCTCCCCGACGCGCTGTGGGAGCGTATCCAGCCGCTGCTGCCCCCACCCCCTGGCGGTGGCGCGCCCCGCACCGTGCCCGACCGGGCCTGCATGGCCGCGATCGTGTTCATGGCGCGCACCTCGACCCCGTGGGCGCTGCTGCCGGTGGGTGAGTTCGGCTGCGGCAGCGTGACGACCTGCTGGCGGCGGTTTGCCGAGTGGGCGCACGCGGGGGTGTTCGACCGCCTCCAGGAGGTGCTGCTGGACGAGTTGGGCGCGGCGGGATTGCTGGACTGGTCCAGGGTGAGTGTGGACTCGGCCAGTCTGCGTGCGGTTGGGGGGGATCTGACTGGCGCCAATCCGGTCGACCGGGCCAAGCGCGGCTGCAAGTGGCACGTGGCAGGCGAGGGCAGCGGGATGGTGCTGTCGCTGCTGCTGGGTCCGGCCAACCGGCCTGACCAGGAGCTGTTCGAGGCGGTGCTGGACGACATCCCCATGGTCGCCACCCCGGCAGGTGGGCGTCGCCGGCGGCCCGACAAGTGCCACGCCGACAAGGCCTACGACACCCGCGCCTGCCGCAGCTACCTGACCCGCCGGGGCATCAAGGTCCGCATCGCCCGCCGCGGCGTGGAGTCGTCGCAGCGGTTGGGCCGCCACCGTTGGAAGGCAGAGCGCACGATCGCGTGGCTGTTTGGCTGCCGGCGGCTGCGCATCCGCTACGACCGCGGCTCGGAGCGGTTCTACGCGTTCGGGCTGCTGGCCTGCTGCCGGCTGTCGTTCAACCGCTACACCGACCAGACGACCCGCCGGCCCGACCAGCCTCTGCTGGCCTGGTAGGCCACGCCTGCCACACCCGGCAACGCCGGCGCGGCAGCCTGCCCGGCCGAGGGCCTGCCAGGGCGCTGATCGGGATGGCGGCGCCGGCCCCGACCAGCATCCCGAGCGTGGCAACGACGCGGGATCGGCCAGGCCCGCCGGTCGCGGCAGACCCGCACTGCGCAGTGGCGCCGACTCCGGCAATCCCGCACCCGCACAATCACCCATACCACGCAGCCATCAACTTCGGGAATGTCCTCTTAGCCGATCACCTGGCTTGCCGGCTTGGAGGTACATCGCTTTGGCGGTGAGCGCCGCTTCAACGAGGATTCCCTGGTTTGCGATACTGAAGCGTAGGACTGCTCTTGCCTCGATTGGCCGCTCGAAGTCGAGCACCAGGAACACATCGTCGGGGTGGCCCTTGATTCCCCCCCAACTGGACGCGACGTCACCGGGTGGGAGGTACGCATGCACTCGGATGGCCTCTGCGATGTCGGGGCGCTTGGAAGTGTCGAGGATCACGAGCGGGATGTTAGCGCCCTCTGCGACCGGCCCCGCCATTGCCCCATCAGCAACGATTGGTACGAAGTCCTTGATCGGGAGGATCTCCGTCCTACGACGCTTCACCATTGACGATCTCCCGTAACACCCAAGCTTGCACCGTTTCCATAGGTCCCCGGCTGTCACGAATGACGGCATCATATCGCTCGATGGTGCCGTCGCCGATGAGTGCATCGTCGAGCTTGAACATGAGCCATCCGGTGACCGCACCGTTGGCTTGCAGCCGAGTCGGGATGTCCAGCGTCGTGATGCCCTCCGGCAACGTCACGCCACCCGCACCATGGGGGACCTTCACAACGACGGCGTCGCCCGAAGCCAACGTATAGGTGACGTGCAGGTCGGCGGCGACGAGCGAGCCGTCACGATCGGTCGGGTTCACAGCGAGTACCTGCATCCCGATCCACCTGCATCCGCCTCCTGCCGGCCGCCACGAGATCCCGTCAGTCAGGCTGAGGTCCACGCGTGCTGCGCGGCGCTCCTCCTGGCGCTCCGACAGCCTCAACGCCTTCTTGGCCGTCTTACGATTGGAGAATGCCACCAGCAGAGCAAACGCAGCGATGATCGCCGACGCGACTGAGGTCCACACGCGCCATCCGTCCGCGTCTTGCGACGCTGCCTGCTGAAGCAACATTGAACCGTGCATGCCATCAGCCTGCCGCATATCTGGGTTCCGTCTTGGTGATCGAGCGGCTGACCGGGGTCGCCTACCATCCCGGCCACGTGTGGAAGCTGCTGCGCCACCGGCTGCACTACCGCCTGCAACGCCCCGCCCGCCGCGCGGTCGAGCGCGACGGGCGGGCGATTGCCCGCTGGGTCGCCGAGGACTGGCCCTAGCATCCGGGCACGCGCCCGCCGGCGCCGG
>WNGF01005853.1_pt1 | contig 26018 bp, 11 predicted proteins | sample 5400641 | NCBI WGS metagenome assembly WNGF01 (sample SAMN13153371, study PRJNA577476) | soil metagenome | isolation source: 80 cm soil or saprolite under grassland replicate 2 | place: USA:California | collected 2016-06-15 | reverse complement strand
ACCTTTCGGGTGAAGCTGCGAGCTTATCTTCTCCGTGATCTCCTCTTTTTCCAAAGCCATCAGAGCGCTTTCTCTTTCCGTGTTTAATCCGTGTTCCATCCGTGGCTCAGGAACTTTGGTTGCGGCTCTGCCGCTCTGGGCATTTGTGGTAGTTGAACGAGGGCTTAATGAGCAATCAGCAATGAGCAATCAGCAATGAGCAATGTGCAATGTGCAATGTGCAATGTGCAGTCCTCAGCCGCGAAGCAGCCGCGCTCCTGATGCGACCGCGACCGTGCACCCCATGATTCACGGAGCTGACCGCGCGCGCGAGCCGGATGCCGCCGGACTTCCGGGCACCGGCGGCCGGCCCAGAATGAGATCCACCGCCGCGATCAACTCCTCCGCGTCGTAGGGTTTCTCGAAGAACCCGGCCGCGCCGAGTTGTCGGGCGGTCGTGCGCAAGCCCGCCCGTTTGCTGGCCGTGATGAAGATGATGGGAATGTCGCCCAGGCCAAGGTCCTTGAGCCGTTCGGCGACGGAGAAACCCATGCCCACAGGCATCATGATGTCGAGCAGGATGAGGCTCGGCTTGTGCATCATCGCCATCTTCAGGCCGCTGAAGCCGTCGGCGGCGGTCACCACCGTGTATCCGGCGGCTTCCAGGCGAATCCGGAGCGCTCCGGCAATCTTCGCGTCATCTTCCACGACGAGGATTATTTTCATAAGTCGACTGGCTCGATGTTCATCCGGTGCTCGGGCAGGCGTTCTCCTGGACAGCCGGGCGCGGTTGCGATGGCGCGGCGCCCGGTGGCGGGCGGTCTGCCGTGGCGGTGCGATCGCGCGCGGACCGATCGTCCTCCTCGACCGCCAACAAGCGGTTGGCGCGTGGCGCCAGGAGCCGCTGCGGCAGGGTGAACGTGAACACGCTGCCCAGACCTGCTTCGCTTTCCACCCAAATGTCGCCGCCGTGCAGGCGGACCAGTTCGCGGCAAAGGTAGAGTCCGAGCCCCAGGCCTTGGTCGGTTGTGGCCTCGCCGGTTTTGATCTGGTAGAGGCGCTCAAAGATTCGCTCTTGCTGGCCCAACGGGATACCGCGACCGGTATCGCAGACGCTCACCTCGAGAGAATCCGCTTGCTCGGCTGAGGGCGAGACCCGCGCGACGATGCGGCCGCCGGGTTCGGTGAATTTGAGGGCGTTGTGGAGCAGATTGGAGAGGACCTGAGTGACCCGGTGGTCGTCGAGGTGGATGTCGCCAAGGCCAGCCTGGACTTCACAGTTCAAGTCGATCCTCCGGCTTTGCGCGACCGGCCGCAAGGTGGTGACCACGCGCTGAACCAACGCGCCCAGCGATGCCGGCTTCAAATCGAGGGTCAGCTTGCCGGTCTCCAGGCGACTGGCATCGAAGAGGTCGTTGATGCAAACGCACAGTTGATCACAGCTCTCCCGCCCGATGCGCAGATACTCTTTTTGCGTGTCATTGAGTCCGCCGGCCAGCCCGTCCAGGACCAGGGAGATGAACTCCCGCGCCGCAGTCAGGGGAGCCTTCAATTCGTGCGACAAGATGTGGCAGAAGTTTTGCACCTCTTCGTTTTTGCGTCGAAGATCCGAGTTCGTTCGTTCGAGCTGGGTCTGAATGCGGCGCATCTCCTCTTCGGCGCGCTTGCGTTCCGTGACGTCCCAACTGATGCCTTGCACACCGAGCACACGGCCATCGGCATCGTGGAAGGGCGTCTTGAGCACTTGCTCGAAGCCCTGGCGCCCCGTGCGGGTCTCAAATTCCTGGACCTCTTCGTGCGGCTCGCCTGATTCCAGCACGGCCCGATCATCGCGCGCATTTCTCTCGGCGGTCGCCCGGGTGTAGAAATCAAAAACCGTCTTGCCCAGGCAATCCTCGGGCGTGATGCCGAGGGATTCGCACAGATGCACGTTGACGAAGGTGAAGCGCCCGGAGACGTCGGTGCGCCAGACGTGCACCGGCAGGTGCGCGACGAGGGAGTGATAAAAGGTGCGGGAATTTTTCAGGGCCTCAGCCATTTGCCGGCGCTCGACGATTTCGCGTCGGAGCAGGTGGTTGGCGTCGGCCAGGGCGCGGGTGCGTTCGGCGACGTGGACTTCCAGTTCATCGTGAGCCCGGCGCAGCGCCTCCTCGGCCCGCTGGCGCTCGAGCCCTTCGGCTTGCAAGGCGACGCAGGCGCGATTGATTTCCGCGGTGCGTGCCGCGACCCGGTCCTCCAGCTCCAACTGCGCACCGTGCAGCCGCGCTTCCGCCTGCTGCCGACCCATCATCTCGCGGTGGATCACCCAGGCGACCAGTCCGGAGCTGACGATGGCCATCGCCACGGCCAACTGGCTCAGATGGTGATACGAGAGCAGGGCAACGATGACCAGGAAAGTTAGCGTGGCGCTGGTACCGAAAGCCGTCTTGTTGGCTGTGGAACTCTTCATGCCCTGTTTCGCCAATTCCATGTAAGCAAGGCCGGGGCCGAAAGCACGACCCCGGGCGGCGCCACGGCAAATTGGGCGGGACAATCGAGGCGTTCCACCGCATTTTCGTCAGGGAAACCGCGCCATCGCGCGCCGCGGAATGGCCCTGAAAAGCCTTGGCAGCCGCAAGAAAAGACTGTTTCTGCGAGGATCGATCCCCGCTTGTGACGCTCCGGCCTGAAGCGGGCCGCAAGCGCGGAAAGTGGAACAATCAGCCGATGTTCGCCGGCGGAATTTGCCGGAACGGTTTAGACTGTTGCGCCAAACATCCCCCGCAAATACTCCAGGCTCCTGGTCGCGATCGCCTCCGGGCCTTCGTCGAATTTGAACACCTCCACCGATACCGTCCCGTCATAGCCCACTTCCCGCAGCGCGGCGACGATCGGTTTGAAATCCACCTCGCCAAAGCCGGGGCCTTTGAGGTTTTTGTCATTCGCGTGGAAATAAGCGAAGTGCGGCCAACTCTCGCGGATGATTTGCGGAATGGGCTTCGCCTCGGAACACATCGCCTTGACATCGAGAATGATCTTGAAATGAGGCGAGTCGAGTTGACGCACGAACCGGATGGCTTCCTCGGCGGTGTTGATGAAATTGGTCTCCGCCGGCGCGAGCGGTTCCAGGCAAAGCGTCACGCCCCTTGCCCCGGCCCGCTGGATCGAGTCGCGGAAGGTGGCCGTGGCCCACTCCCACGCCTGCCCGGGGGAGACCCCAGCCATCACGTCGCGCTGCTTGGGCGAGCCGACGACGATAATCTTCCCGCCGAGATCCGCGCAAAAATCGACCAGGTCGCAAAGATAGACCGCGGTGCGCGCCCGGACGGCAGGCTCGGGGTGGTTGAGGTAAATCCCTTCGGTCTGAGCCAGTACCCAATGAATCCCGGAGATGGCGATCCCCACGCGGGCGGCCGCATCGCGCAATTGCCCGCGGACCGTTGCGGAAATGTCGGTCACGTATTTGGCGATGGTAAAGGGGGCGATCTCGATGGCGTCATAACCGGTCTTCCGCGCGAAGACCATGGCATCTTCGATCTTCCAATCCTTGAAGATCTCGCTGCAGATCCCGAATTGCATGGGGCGAGCCTCGTGCCGCGACGAAGGGAGTTCAAGCTTCTTTGGGAAGCTCGCCATGAACCTCCTGATTGCGGATTGCGGATTGCGGATTGCGGATTGCGTACTCCGCGACGGTTCATGAACGGTGAGCAGGTCGGAAAGGAACAAGGAGCTCTCCATGAACCGACTTGTCACTTGTAACTTGTCACTTGTAACTGGCGATTTGCGGATGTTCTTCCCGATTGTGACGCTGTTTTCAATTTCCAGTTACCAGTTACCAGTTACCAGTTACAAGTCTAAGCGGTTCCTGGTCCCAAAGCGCGGTCAATAAACCGTGGAGGCTTCCCATGAATCGTCCGTTTCGCGGGCTTAAATGGCCAATGAGCAATGAGCAATGAGCAATGAGCAATCTGAAGTCGGCTGCGACGGTCCAAGGCACGAAGTTCCGGCCGGATGGCGAGTGCTGCATGCGTGAAGTTCACCCCGCTTGCGTGAGAATCGCACACCGGGAAGGGCAGGGAGAGCTGGATTCGTGCGCAAAAACGCGGCGGCATCCGGGCTGCTTACGAAGCATCAGAATTATGCAACTCAGAATGCTCCTCAGACCTACGGTGCTGCCATTCCTGCGCGTGCGCGGAAGCAACGCCACGCAGCCACGGCGCAGCGGGTTGTTCAACGCCAAATCCCAAGTGAACGGCCGCAGCCCCGCCGCCCAGCGCGGACGCCGGTTTGCAACTTGAAGCGGTGTCGTCCGCATGTAGTCCAGCCTTTCGGCGGACGGTGCCGGCTAAAGCCGGAACGACAGACTGACGGTGCGAGCCTTCGTTCGTAGTCCCGCCTTTAGGCCGCGCGGTCCGCCTAAAGGCGGGACTACGAACGGCACAATGCTTTACAATTCAGCTTCGGGCTGGTTCCCTTAAGGTTCAGCGGGAAGAAGCATGAAAACCTGTCGTCGGTGTCGGCCGGGCCGTGCGTTCACACTGCTGGAATTGCTGTTGGTCGTTCTTATCATCGGCATTTTGGCGGCGTTGTTGCTCCCCGTATTGAGCAAGGCCAGTGGCCGCGGCAAACGCGCCCAGTGCGTCAGCAACCTCCGTCAAATCGGCCTGGCCTTTCATGCCTTCGCGCACGAGCACGAAGACAAGTTTCCGTTTCAAGTCCCGATCCAGGCGGGCGGCACAATGGAGTTCGTCCCGAAAAGTGGCGCGGGCGATCTCTTTTCCGCCTTCCGCCATTTTCAGGCCCTCTCGAACGATCTGGACACGCCGAAACTCCTCATTTGTCCGGCTGACCCGGGGCACGCCGTGGCGGCGAGCTTCACCAACCTGAGCATCACCAATGTCAGCTACTCCATCGGGGTTAATGCCAAGCCCTACAACTCGGACTTCTTCCTCGCTGGCGACGGATGGGAATACTCAAGCTTGGCGATTCCCAGCAGCTCTGGCCGCGGTCAGGATTACACGAGAACATATCGTCATGACGGCGTAGCCAACCTGCTCTTTGCGGATGGCCACGTCGAGTTCGAGAAATTTGGCACGACCGGGTTGCGGCTGGCGCAGACGAAATCCGAACCGCCGCCGCCAACCAGTCCCTCGCCGAGCAGCAGTTCGCCGGCAACGGCTCCGCCGGGCAGCGCGGACAGTGCGGCGGGGGGCGGAGGGACTGGCGCTGGCAACCGTGGCCCTGGAGGTGGCGGCGGAGCGCGCAGCAGTGGCGGTGGCAACAGTGGCTTCACCGCGCTGCAAACTTTTTTCCAAGCGCAACCGACTTCCCAAGCCACCCCGCCGTCCGCCACTCCCGCGGTGCCAGGCCTGAATGTGGCCGCGCCCATTCCACCGCCCGCCCTGGCGCAAGTGCCGCCCACTCCGCTCCCCGAAATGACCAAGCCTGCGACCAACCGGATCGCCACCGACGCCCCACCCATGCAGGCCCAGGCTCCTCCGATCGCTCCACCCGAACCGGGCGCGGAACCGCCAACGAGCGTTTTCCTCTTACTCGTCCAGCCCGAGCGTTGCTGGTATTGTTGGGTGCTGTTTTTGTTGTTGAGTGTTGTGGCGGCGGTGCTCCTGGGCGTCCTCATCCAACGGCGGCGGCGGCGGCGTCAGCAGCAGCAGGGCGCTTCCGATTCGGCTACTCAAGCCCCCGTCTCCTCCCGGCCGTAACGGCCAATCTCTACAGTTCGACGAAATTTTGGAGCAGCCGCAGTCCGACTGCCTGGCTTTTCTCCGGGTGAAATTGCGTGGCGAAGACGTTGTCGCGCCAGATGGCGGAAGCGAAGGACTCACCGTACTCCGTGCGCGCGGCGACAATCGAGTCGTCTTTGGGTTTCGGGTAAAAACTGTGGACGAAATAGACGAAGCTCCCCTCTTTGATGCCGCGGAAGAGCGGGCAAGCCGGCTGAGCCAGGTTGATTTGGTTCCATCCGATTTGGGGAACTTTTAATCCAGTCCTGGTTGGAAAGCGGACGACATTTCCCTCGAAGATGCCCAAGCCGGCCGCGCAGCTATTGAATTCTTCGCTCTTCTCGAACAACGCCTGGTAACCGACGCAAATGCCGAGAAACGGCCGGCCTGAGGCGATGAATTCCTGGACACCGCCGAGCAACTCCTGCCGCTGCATGGCCGTGATGCAGTCGTCAAACGCGCCCACCCCGGGCAGCACCGCGCCGCGGGCCTGCTTCATCCCGTCGGGCCGGGTGATGACGTTGACCTCCGCGCCCACCTTGCGCAGGGCTTTCTCCACGCTGCGCAGGTTGCCAGAGCCGTAATCGAGCAGAGCAATCACGAAACGAGATTAGATCGCCGGAAGCGGACAGTCGATTGCGGATTTCCCGATTGCGGATTTCCCGATTGCGGATTTCCCGATTGCGGATTGCGGATTGCGGATTGCGGATTGCGGATTGGGTATTCGAATTGCCATTGCCGATTGCGACGCAAAAGCGCCGTGCCGCTGCTTGCGAATCCCGACAATCGCAAATCGCAAATCCGCAATCCGCAATCCGCAATCCGCAATATAGAAATGCTCTTGCCGGAACATTCCGTGAATGCCATCGTCCTAATTGCATTGAACCCATCTGAGAAATCGATATGCTGAACGTCACCGGAAAAGGTTCCATCGCCACCTGCGACGGCTTGAGGCGGCGCGATTTTCTCCAGGTCGGCACGCTCGGCGCCCTCGGTCTGTCGTTGGCGCAATTGGCCCGCCTGGAGGCCCTCGGCGCGGTGGACCAGAAGCAGAGCGACAAGGCCTGCATTCTCATCTTCAACCTGGGCGCGCCCAGCCAGCTCGATCTGTTCGACTTGAAGCCCGAGGCCCCGCGCGAGATCCGTGGCCCGTTCCAGCCCATCCGCACCGCCAGTGATGCCTTCGAAATTTCCGAGTTGCTCCCGGGGCATGCCAAGCAGGCCGACAAGTTTTCTCTCGTCCGCTCCTGTTACCACACCGCGGCCGCCGTGCACGACACGGGCCATCAGATGATGCAGACCGGCCGGCTCTTCACCGCCGGCATCAACACGCCCCACGCGGGCTGCGCGTTGGAGTACCTGCGCGGACGCAAGACCGAACTTCCCGCCAACGTCATCCTGCCCGAACCGATGGGCCCGACCGGAGGGAACCTGCCGCACGGCCAGGACGCCGGGTTCCTCGGCAAGGCCTACGATCCATTCGCGCTCAACAGCGATCCGTCGAAAAAAGATTTCAAAGTGCCCGACCTCCTTCCGCCGCAAGAAATCGGCGAAGCCCGCCTCCAGCGCCGGCGCGATTTGCGCCAGGTGGTGGACGACACTGTGAAAAGCTTCGAGGCGAGCGAGAGCGCCAAGCTGATGGATGCCAATTTTTCCTCGGCTTATCGGCTGATGACCAGCGTCAAGGCCCGCGAGGCGTTCGATCTGACCAAGGAACCCGGGAAAGTCCGCGAGCGCTATGGCCTCACCCGCTTCGGCCAATGCTGTTTGCTCGCCCGCCGGCTGGTCGAAGCGGGTGTGCGTTTCGTGACCATCAACACCTTCATCACCGTCTTCGACGAGATCAGCTGGGACATCCACGGCTCGAAACCGTTCACCAGCATCGCCGGGATGAAGGAGATCGTGGCGCCGATGTACGACCAGGCTTACAGCGCGCTGCTCGAAGACTTGTTTCAGCGCGGTCTGCTCGACCAGACGCTCGTGGCCAACCTGGCCGAGTTCGGGCGCACCCCGCGCATCAATCCCGCCGGCGGACGCGATCATTGGCCGCAATGTTGGACCGTCTATTTCGCCGGTGGCGGGGTCAAAGGCGGTCGGGTGGTCGGGAAGAGCGACGAAATCGGCGCCTATCCCGTGGAACGGCCCGTCAAGCCCGCCGAGGTTGTCGCGACCCTCTTCCATTGTCTGGGCCTGGCTCTGGACACCCATCTCCCCGGTCCGGCGGGCCGTCCCTTCCCGCTGGTGGACTTCGGCACCCAACCGATCCGGGAATTGCTTTAAGGCCGAAGACAAAGCCGATGAGCGCCCCGCCGTTTCTCCTCCACTCGGTCATTACCGCGAGCTCTTGGATGCTGGCGGTTTCCTCCGCCTCCGCCAGCACCAACTCGGCTGCGCCCTGGTCTTTCCGCAACCACGTGCAGCCGGTGCTGGCCAAGGCCGGATGCAATGCGGGAGCCTGTCACGGCGCCGCCGCCGGCCAGGGGGGATTCAAATTGTCCCTCCGCGGCTATGACGACGAAGGCGACTGGCAGGCCATCACGCGCAATGCCCTGGGCCGGCGCATCGTGCCCGCCGACCCCGCCCGCAGCCTCTTTCTCCTCAAGCCAACCGCCGCCGTTCCCCACAAGGGCGGCCAGCGCTTCGCCGTCGACTCGCTGGAATACCAAATCCTTTCCGGATGGATCGCCGCCGGCGCGCCCCCGCCCAAACCGGACGATGCGCGCATCCAACGACTCGAAGTCTCGCCGGAGCACGCGACCTTGCCTCCGGGCGCAACGCAACCGCTGACCGTGCGGGCCCATTTCTCCGACGGTCAGGTGCTGGACGTGACGCGGTGGGTCAAATTCGCCGACGCCAACGCCGCCGTCACGACGGTTGACGATCACGGAAACGTCCGGGTGATGGGCTTCGGCGAAGGGGCCATCACGGCCTGGTATCTGAGCCGCATCGCCATCGCGACCATCACCGTGCCGCACACCAATTCAGTTTCGCCGGAGGTCTTCGCCACCGCTCCGCGACGCAACTTCATCGATCAACTGGTGCTGGCCAAACTCCGCGAGTTGAATCTCCCGCCCTCGCCTCGCTGCACCGACGCGGAATTTATCCGCCGGGCCTTCCTCGACACGATCGGGGTTCTGCCGACGGCCGCGGAAGTGCGAGCTTTTTTGGCAGACACGGAGAACGCAGCCCCGCGCGCCGGGACGTCGCCCGCGGCGGGGAGAAATGAATCCGCGCCCGCGCGGTTCGCCAGGCGCGACCGCCTCATCGAATCGCTGCTCCAACGCCCGGAGTATGTGGACTACTGGAGCTACAAATGGAGCGACCTGTTACTCGTCAACAGCGAAAAACTTCGCCCACCGGCGATGTGGAGCTATTACCATTGGATCCGCAACCACGTGGCGGCCAATACTCCTTGGGACCGTTTCGTGCGCCAACTCGTCACCGCCAAGGGCAGCACGCTGGAAAATGGCGCGGCCAACTTCTACGCCCTGCACGAAGATCCGCCGAACCTGGCCGAGACGACCAGCCAGGCCTTCCTCGGCATGTCGATCAATTGCGCCAAGTGCCACAACCACCCGATGGAAAAGTGGACCAACGACGAATACTTCGGCTTCGCCAACCTCTTCGCCCGGGTCCGGACCAAGACCGGCGCGGGCGATGGCGAAAAGATCATCTTTGTCACCGGCGAGGGCAACCTCAACCAACCCCTCACCGGCCGGCCGCGCCCACCCAAGCCGCTGGACGGAAAGCCGCTGCCGCTCGATGACCCGAACGACCGGCGCGAAGCGCTGGCCGGCTGGCTGACCTCGCGCGACAATCCCTACTTCGCCCGCGCCATCGTGAACCGGATCTGGGCCAACTTCTTCGGCGTCGGCCTCGTCGAGAAAGTGGACGACCTGCGGATCACCAACCCGGCCAGCAACGAGAAACTGCTCAGCGCCGCCGCCGGTTACCTGGCCGATCAACACTTCGACCTCAAGGCGCTGATCCGCGCCATCCTCCAATCGGAAACCTACCAGCGCTCCAGCCAGGCCCTGCCCGAGAATACCGCCGATCACCGCTGCTATTCCCATTACTACCCGCGCCGGCTCCTCGCCGAAGTGCTCCTCGACGCCTATTCCCAGGTGACGGGCGTTCCCAGTGAATTCCGGATCGACCTGCGCAACCAAAACCGCGGACTGGGCGAGCGTTACCCGCTTGGCTTGCGCGCCCTGCAGCTCCCCGATACCAAGGTCTTTTCCTACTTCCTCAAAACCTTCGGCCGCCCCGACCGCGAGAAAACCTGCGAATGCGAGCGCACCGCCGAGCCGAGCGTGACCCAAGTGCTCCACATCGCCAACGGCGACACCCTCAACCAGAAGCTGGCCGCGAAGGATAACACCATCACCAAACTCCTGGCCGCCCACACCCCGGAGGAGACACTCGTCCAAGAAGTCAGCCTCGCTTGTCTCGCCCGCTTCCCGACCCCGGTCGAAAAGGAAAAACTCCTCAAAGCCCTGGCCGACGCCCAGGACTCCGAGCGCCGCGCGGCCGTGGAGGACATTTATTGGGCCCTCCTCAGCACGAAGGAATTCCTGTTCAATCACTGAGCCCGCGAAACACGCTGATGAGTCGAAATGAGTATTCAGTTCAAAGTATGGCTCACCCCGGCCCCACTGCCGTTGAATTAAGGACCAATTAGGACCCATTACTCCCAATGACCAATGACCAATGACCAATGACCAATGAATGACCAAGCCCCAATGCCCAATGTTCGACCAAAACAGCCGCAGCGGCCGTCGTGAGCGCCGCTTGGTCATTGGGCATTCTTTGGTCATTGGTCATTGGTCATTGGTCATTATGGCCACCGCCCACCATGTCGAACCGCATTCATGTCCTGATCAACGGCGAACAATTCGGGCCTTACCCGGAGGCCGAGTTCAGGCAGCACGTCGCCGATAAGAAAATTCTCAAGTCGGACCTCGTCTGGCGTGAAGGGCTGCGGGACTGGATTCCCGCCGCGGAGCTGCTCGACCAACCGGAGACCGCGCGCGGCGCCACGCCCGCGTTCCCACCGACGGCGGCGTCGATCCTTGAGCAGACCAGGGCGGCGGCGGAGAAAGGCGATCCGGACGCGCAATTCAACCTCGGCCAGATGTTGGATAAGGCGGACGGAGCGCCCCTGAACCGCGTCGAGGCCGCCCATTGGTTCCGCCAGGCCGCGGAACAAGGCCATGCCGGCGCCCAGTTTCAACTGAGCCTGATGCTCTTCTCCGGTCAGGGTGTGCTGCCGGATGAAGCGGCAGCGGCTCAATGGTTGCGCCGGTCCGCCGAAGCCGGTCGGGCGGAAGCGCAATACGCGCTCGGTTTCAGGCAGGCCAACGGCCAGGGAATTCCGCGCGACGAGGCCGAAGCCGCCCACTGGTTTCGCAAGGCCGCCGAACAGGATCACGCCGTGGCGCAGTGTTCGCTCGGCTACCTGTTCGACCACGGCCGGGGCACGCCCCGGGACAACCACGAAGCTTTCAAGTGGTATCGCAAAGCGGCCGAGCGTGGCGACGCCATCGCGCAGAACAACCTCGCGATGATGCTGGCCAGCGGCCAGGGTGTGCCCAAGAACGATGCCGAGGCCGCCCGCTGGTTTCGCAAGGCCGCGGCCCAAGGAGTGCCCGGCGCCCAAACCAACCTCGGTCTCCTGCTGGCCAAGGGCCAGGGCCTGGCCAAAGATTACGTCGAAGCCTACCAATGGTTTAACCTCGCCGCCGCGCAGGGTCACGCCAGCGCGATCAAGAACCGTGACCTCCTCGCCGCCGAAATGTCGCCGGAGCAAATCACCGCCGCCCAACAACGCGCCGCCCATTTCGTGGCCAGGCGTGAGCCCGGACTGGCCCCGGCCACCTGAGGCCAGGTCGTTTTTCTGCTTCGGCTCCGGTTGGCCTTTTGCTTAACTGTTCGCCGTCGCTATGCGTTCTTCATTCGCGCGAATCTTGCCCGCTGCCTGGGTCGTGTTCCTGGCCCTGGCCGCCCGGCTCCCGGGCGCGGATTCCATCCCCGCTCCCGACTACGCGTCCGTCGAAGCCATCATCGCCCGGCACTGTCTCGATTGCCACGCGGCGCAGGATCCGGAGGGCCAGCTGGTCCTGGAGACGTTCGAGACCCTCATGAAAGGCGGTGAGAACGGCGCCGTCATCCTGCCGGGCCGCAGCGCCGACAGTCGCCTGGTGCAGATGGTCGAGGGTTCCCTCCAGAAAGAGGGCAAGAAGCTCATCATGCCCCCCGGCAAGCGGCAGAAATTGAAACCGGACGAAATCGCTGCGATTAAAGCGTGGATCGATTTGGGCGCCCCCGCGCCCAAGGAGCCTCCCAAAATCGTTCGCGAACTGGTTTTGCCGAAGATCCTTCCCACCGTTCCGCCACGCCGATCCATCCAGGCCATCGCGTTTGCGGCCGGACCCAAGCTCCTGGCCGTCGGCCGTTACGGGGAAGTCGAACTGATTTCTTCCGAGAGCCGCGCAGTGGTGCGTGTCCTCAAAGGTCACCGCGGCTCGGTCAACGCGTTGGCGCTGTCCGCCGACGGCAAACAACTCGGGGCCGCCGCCGGTGAACCGGCCCTGTTCGGCGAAGCCAGATTATGGAACCTGGCGGACGGCTCGCTCATTCGCACCTTCGAGGGACACAAGGATGCGCTTTACTCCATCGCCATTTCCCCGGACGGAAAGATTCTCGCCACCGGCAGTTATGATCAGAAAATCAAGCTGTGGGAACTGGAAACGGGCAAGGAACTGCAGACGCTCTCCGCCCACAACGGGGCCATCTTCGATCTCGCCTTCCGCCCGGACGGCAAGATCCTGGCCAGCGCCAGCGGGGATCGCACGGTCAAGTTGTGGAACGTCGCCACGGGCAAGCGTCTCGAGACTCTCTCCCAGCCGCTCAAGGAACAATACGCCCTGGCCTGGAGTCCCGACGGCCGGCGCCTGGCGGCCGCCGGCGTGGATCATCGCATCCGCGTCTGGCAGGTGAGCGACAGCGCCGCGGAAACGACCAATCCCTTGCTGCTCACCAAATTCGCCCATGAAGGGGCCGTGCTGAACCTGCTCTATTCGCCGGACGGCAAAACCCTCCTCTCCTCCGCCGAGGATCGCTCCATCAAGCTTTGGGAGAGCGCGCAGGTCACCGAGAAACTCGTCTTCGAACCGCAGCCGGACGTCACGCCGGCGCTGGCCTTCCTCGACCGCGGCAGAAGCTTTGCCGTCGGGCGGCTCGACGGCACGGTGGAGTACTACGATGGGGAAAACGGGCGGCACTTGCCGCCGGCCGCGCCGGAGTTGCGCGCGATCGAGCCACGCGGCTTGCAGCGCGGGACCAGCGCCACGTTCGAACTCCGCGGCCAGCACCTTGGCGGGGTCACCCAGGTCGTTGCCTCGAGCCCGAAGCTCACGGCCGCGTTGCTGCCGGACCTCCGGGAGGACCAGGTGCGCGTCCGCTTCAGCGCGGCCGCCGATCTCGCCCGCGGCGCCTACGCCATTTCCCTCGTCGCCTCCGGCGGCGAAAGCGGCAAGCTCAACCTGTTCGTGGACGACCTCCCGCAAGCCGTCGGGGCGAATGCCGGCAGCGCAACCGCGTTGCCCGTCAGCTTTTGGGGCACGCTCGACTCGCCCGGGAAACGCGTCGAGTTCCAATTCGAAGCCAGCGCGGGCCAGACGATTGTGCTCGACCTCGCCGTGAAAAGTGTCGGCTCGAAGATCACCAACGGCTTCCTGGCTTTGGTCGACGCCCGGGGCGCTGTGCTCGAAAGCGATGGTGGATTCGATGGCGCCGATCGCTTTCTCGCGCGCAAAATTCCCGCCGACGGCCATTACGTTGCCCGGGTCACCGATCAGATGCTCGGCGCGTCGCAGGAACATTTTTACCGGCTCTCGGTGGGCGCGCTGCCCTATGTCACGGGGGTGTTTCCTTTAAGCGTCGCGGCGCATGGCCAAACCGACCTTCAACTCATGGGATTCAACCTGCCGGTCGGGGCGCATGTCTCCTTCAAAAGCGACGGGCCCGGCGAGGTGGACGTTCCGATTGACATCGAGAAGTTCCGCACGCGGCGCGCCTTTAAAGTCCTCGTCGCCGACGGGCCGCAACAGGTCGAGATTGAGCCCAACGACACGCCGGCCCAGGCGACGCCGATGGTCGTGCCCGGTGCGGTCAACGGGCGGATCTGGAAAGCGGGACCGGCTTCCAGTCGGTCCAGCGAGGATGAGACGGGCGCGGGCCACGCCCACGGCCCCGCCCCCGGGAGGGTGGACGCCGCGGAATCCTCCCTGATGAGCGGGGAGGACGTCCCGCCTGCCGCCGATGTGGACCTGTTCCGCTTCGAGGCGCGGTCCGGCCAGAGTTGGATGATCGAGTCCGACGCGGCGCGGCGCGGTTCACCGGTCGACACGCGCCTGGAGATCCTGCACCCGGACGGCAAGCCGGTGCAACGACTCCTGCTCCAGGCGGTGCGCAACACGGCGATTAACTTCCGCGGAGTCGATTCCAACGGCACGGGCGTGCGGCTCGACAATTATGAGGAAATGGAACTCAACGAATACCTGTATTTGAATGGTGATGTGATGCGCCTGTTCCGCATGCCGCAAGGGCCCGACTCGGACATGCTGATGTACGCCTCGGCCGGCAAACGGCGCGCTTATTTCGACACCAGCGCCGTCGCGCACGCGCTCGATGAGCCGGGATTCATCGTCGAACCGCACGCGTCAGGCGCCAAACTCACGGCCAATGGCCTGCCCGTCTTTGCCCTGCCTTACGCCAACGACGACGACGGCGAACGCAAGCTCGGCAGCGATTCCCGGCTCCAGTTCACCGCGCCAACCAACGGGGATTATCTCGTGCGCGTGACGGACACACGCGGGCACGGCGGGGACCGGTTTGCTTATCGATTGATCGTGCGCCAGGCGCAACCCGACTTCACCGTCACGCTCCACGGCGCCAATCCGGTGGTCAGTCCTGGCAGCGGCCAGAGTTTCACCGTCCAGGCCGAGCCCCTCGACGGGTTCGACGAGGACATCCGTGTCGACATCACCGGCCTGCCGCCCGGCTTCAGTGTCTCGACCCCGGTCGTGATCCAGTCGGGCCACACCGAGGCGACGGGGGCGCTGCACGCCGCCCTCGATGCGCCGCCACCCAATGACACCAACGGGACGATGAGCAAAGTGACGGCCACCGCCCTGGTCGCAGGCAAGCCTGTCACGAAGGAAGTCAACAACCTGGGCCGGATCAAACTCGGCGACCAGGCGAAGATCTACGTCGCGCTCGAACCCTACAGCGAGACGGCCACGAATCAGTACGACCCGAAGTCGGCCGCGGCGCAACCGCGGGAATTGACGCTCGCCCCGGGCCAGACCATGCCGGCCTGGCTGAAAATCAAACGCAACGGCCACGACGATCTGGTTACGTTCTTCGCCGAAAATCTGCCCCACGGGGTCATCGTCGCCGATATCGGGTTGAACGGAGTTTTGATTCCGAAGGGCGAGAGCGAACGCCGGATTTTCATGGCGCACGCAGGTGAGAAGTGAGCCGGCTCACGCCGGCTGCTACGAGATTCATGGTCCCAAGGCGCGGTCAAGAAACCGTGGAGGCTCCCCATGAACCGACTTGTCACTGGTAACTTGTAACTTGTAACTGGCAATTTGGAGAAGCTCATCCCGAGCGTGACCCTGTTTTCAATTTCCAGTTACCAGTTACCAGTGACAAGTCTCAGCGGTTCATGGTCCCAAGGCGCGGTCATTAAAACGTGGAGGCATCCCCTGCTCCCAAAAAGTAAGTCGACGGAGGTGTCACCACCGGGTTCTTCGGTAAGGCGGTCTAGTAGTTCCACGTATTGAGAGAAGCCCACTCTCAAACGATAGCCTTTACCATGAAGTTGAAGAAACTCGGAGCGGTACTTTCCACCTCGCTCGGCCGAAGGACGGCCGTGGACCCAAAACGCGGGATCAAGAATCGAGCGTTTACGGCGATTGAACTAACCGGCGTGCTGGCGATCGTCGTCATGCTGGGCGCGGCGGTCATTCCCAATGTCATCCGCCGCATCGACCTGGCCACCTGGCAGAGAGAGACGTCGGATTTGAAGGTGATGGCCAATGGCCTGGTCCAGACCATCCTGACCGACAAACAAGTCCCCGCCACCAACAACATCCCTGCAAAAATCGCCGCGTATTTGAACATCCCGGTGAGCCAGGTCACCAACACGCCGCGGCGCATCGTGCGACGTTTTATGGTGGACCCGAACCTGAGCTTTGATGGCGCGGCCACTTACGATCAACGCACCGCTCCATTAGCGAACCGTCCGACCAGCGCACGGATGATGATTCTGTCGGCCATCGCCGGCCCGGCCTTGTCCACCATCTCCGATTCATTCGCCACGATTTGGAACACGACCGACGGCAGCAGCCCTCCGCATTGGACCGGCAAGGCGGAGGACTTGTGCATCCAACGCGTCGACCTGGGCGCCTTGTTTCGCAAGGTCTACCTCCTGAATCTCGACCAGAGCCATGACGGATTTTACGCCATCGACCCCAATACGGCGCCGGAGTTATATGTGTCGCGCAACCCGGGAGAAAACACCTTCACCGCCTATATCCTGGATGGAACCATCCTCAACTTGTTTCAGGGCGGACAGCCTGATCCAGGGGCCTTGCAGTTGCGCGTCATCCTTCATCAGGACGAGAGCTACGTGTATCAGAATAACCGGTGGAGCCGGACGTTGTCGTCGGATCAGCTCGCCTTAAATCTGGATCCGTCGAGCTTCGGTGACTGGGTGAACCAGTTCCTGCAGCCGCCGGCTCCGCCTCACCCAAAATTTCACGCCAGCCAGCAGGCGGTCGTCGACGAGATGTACACCTTCCTGTCGAGCTACGTCCTCTGGGCGACGGGTGACTCAAATCACGTGCCGATGATTCCCCCGTTCGACGGTTCGGGGCAGAGCTCGGCGCCGCAGTTCCCTTATTACAGTGTGCTGCCCGATTCTCGAGCGAGCCTCGGCAGTTTTACAGGCAATCTGATCAATCCGTGAGCCGACCCAAAAACTAATGATATGCATCCGTCTCCCAAAACAAATCAGCGGGAAAATCAGCCAGGCTTCAACTTGATCGAAATGATCGGCGTGCTGGCGGTGATGGCCATCCTGGCGCTGGCCCTGGCGCCGGTGGTGATCCGCCAACTGGACCAGGCGGCCAGCGACAAGGAAGCCAGCCAATTGAAGGCGTTTGCCGACGCGTTTCGCCAGGGAGTCCTGCTCACCCGATCCATCCCGAATACGAACGGTTGGTATTCGCTGATCGCGACCAACCTGGGACTCCAGACCAACCAGGTCCTCTTCAACGACCGGCACGTGGCGCGGGTTTTCCTAATCGATCCCAATCTGCAGATCGGCACCACCGGCGGAAAACTGCCCTACGCGCAGACCAATAGTGGCTCGCAGGTGATCGGCTCGGACGGCGTCACCACGATTGCTCCCGTCAACCCCCGCTTGATAATCCTCTCCAGCCTTTCCAAGGCGCTGCCGTCCATCGCCTCCACGACGGCGGCGTTCAGCAATATCTGGAGCGCAGCGGAAGGGACGATCCCGACCGGTTGGTCCTGGACCGGCAAAGGGGAGGACTTGAAGATCCAGCGGCTGCACCTCGGAGACCTGTTCTTGAATTTGATCATCAACAACGCCGACCCGTCCCACGACGCCATCTATTCGGTTGACGATGCCGGGGGGACCGTGCCTGCAAATTACGTCTTTTCGACCTACTTGCTGGACGGCACTCAGCTTAGTTTCACCAATTGCTCCGAGGTGTTCCAATACTCGGAAATCCTGCATCAGTCCAAGTCGTTCGACTTTGTCCTGTGCAACTGGAAAGGAAGAGAAACATTCCTTGGTCGGACCATCCAGCATCCTTCGGCTCTCGATCTGCAAATCGCGGCGGACGCGTTTCTCAGTTCATCCAACAACCCAAGCGCCGTCGGCAGCCCGCCGGCAACCACCCAGGCCGTGATCGATGCCATGATTCAATACATGCAGTACTTCGTGTACTGGCGAGCGGATAACTATGCCCCGTCCACGCCAACGTATTCCACCCTGTCCGATGCGCAGAAAGCTTTCAACAGCAGCCAGCTTTTGGACGACTTGATTAAGCCTTGATTTGCCGGTCTTGCACTGGGAGCAAATGGCAGTTTCGCAACCGCGACACGCATAAGGAGGATGATCACCACGTGAAGAGTAGGGCAGGATTTCTCGCGTCTGGAGGAGCGCGGCCGTTCTCCGGGGAGTGGGTGATTAGCGTGGGTAGAACAGGCCACTGGCCTGTCCCGTCGGTCGACTCGCCCGACGGAACGGAGAGGGCGGTGAGTGAGTTAAACTGCCCAAACTCATCTGTGGCGTCGCGCCCTGCCGCTCGGCGAGTCGCCGAGCGGGGCGGGCGAGTCGCCCGCACTACCCCGGGTAAACACGCACGGCGCGACGGCGCAGGCGTTGGAGTTCACGGCCCGGGAAATTGTTCCGATTCCAGCGCCAGTGCCAGGCCGGCCGGGTGGACCGTTGATTTGTCGGACCTTTAGTAAACGGCAAGGAGGCCGATAAACCTAGCTAAACGGAAGCGTTTACGCTCAATGCGGCTCAGAAAATGGGGCAGAAGATGAAGCATTTAACAATTGTGTCGTTGGTCGCAGTCGCGCTGGCCTTGTTTGGGGCCGGCGCGCTGCAAGCGGCGTCACTTACATTTACCGCCAGTCAAAATTGGAGCGCCATCACCACTGGTTCCGGCGCCGGTGGGCAACCCGATTCCACCGACGCGATCACCGTCCAGAATGGCGCCACTCTGACCGTGGACGTCACCACGGGCGCATGTGCGAGCATCCAGTTGGGCGGGAGCGGCAGTGCGGGTACCGGCGGACTCACGTTCCAGTCGGGCAAACTGGTCAGCTGCGCCGGGGACGTCATTTTGGGACAGGGCAACGTGTTCGGCACCCTCAATATGTTCTCGGGCGGCACGCTGAAGATCGGCGGCACTCTCACCTTCACTCCGGGAGCGTCCAGTTTCATCACCGGTTCGGAAACGATCGAATACAACGCCGCCGGTCCGCAAACCATCACGCCTCCGCCGGCGACCTACAATAATTTGAAGACGAGCGGCAGCGGCACCAAATCACTGGGCGGTGCCGTCACGTTGAACGGCGGGCTGACCATCAGCGCGGGCACCACCCTGGACGTGACCACCGCCAACTATGCCCTGACCGTCAAACGCGGCTGGACCAACAGCGGCACGTTCACGGCCCGAAGCGGGAGCGTGATCTTGAGCGGCACCGCCGCCCAGTCCTTGATCGGCCCGACGACTTTCAACAACTTCACGCTGAACAACAGCGCGAGCTTGACTCTCTTTGCCAGTATCACGGTCAACTCCAATCTCACCCTGACCAGCGGCAAGATCACCACCGGCGCCAACACGCTCGCTCTCGGCGTCAACGGGTTCATCTCGAACGCGACGAGTGCCAAGTACGTGGTGGGAAATTTGCAGAAGGCGTTTGACCCCGGCAATGGCCAGTCCTTTACGTTCCCCATCGGCGCGCTCACGCGCTACACCCCGGTCACTCTGACTTCCTTGAACGTCGTCAACGCGGGCACCCTCACCGCCAGCACCAGCGCCTCCAGCACCGAGCACCCCGACGTGGCCAATTCCGGGATCGATGCGACCCGGGATGTCACCCGTTACTGGACCCTGACCGCGGGAGGCGGAATGAATGTTGCGACCAGCACGGCCACGTTCACCTTTGTTTCGACCGACGTCGATTTCGGCGCGAGCACCGCCAACTTTCTCGTGCGCCGATACAGTGGTGGCAGTTGGTCAAGCACCACCATCGGCACCCGCACCTCGACCAGCGCCCAGGTCACCGGCTTGAGTGCGTTCGGCGACTTCGTCATCGGCGAGCAACTCATCCATCACTACCTGGTCAGCGCCACCTCTCCGCAGTGGGCCGGCTCCAACTTCCTGACCACCGTGACCGCCCAGGACATCCTCAATCTCACCGTCTCCTCGGACAACGCCGCGGTGGTGACGATGACCAGCAGCTCGGGCAACGCGCAATTCGACAGCGACGCCAACGGGATCTACGACGACAACATCCAGACGCTGGTCAACGGCACGTTCACGATCAACACCCTGGATCCCTTCGCCGAGACGGTTGACCTCATCGCCACCGATGACAGCGGCCGGACCGGCACGCGGAGCGGATTGGTCATCAACCCCCCGCCGGGAACGACGCTGGCCTTCATCCAGCAACCGACCGATGCGACGGCCGGCGCAAGCATCGCGCCCTCGATCCAGGTGCGCGTTTTGGATCCACTCGGCGGCAACCTCCCGGGCGTCGCCGTCACCCTCGATTTGTACACCGGCAGTGGCACCCTCAGCGGCACGCTGACCCGCGTCACGGATTCGTCCGGGGTCTCCACCTTCAATGACCTGAGCATTAATTCGAGCGGCCCGAAAACTTTGCGCGCGACGTGCAACAGTGTGACTCCCGTGCCCAGCGGTCCGTTCACCATTAACCCTGGGGCGGCCAATCAACTGGTGTTCACGACGCAACCCGGCGCCGCCACCGCCGGCGCGGCCTTTCCCACGCAACCCGTCGTCCAGGCGCAGGACTCCTTCGGGAACGCCTCGACCGTCGGTCTGCCCGGGAACCTGAGCCTGACGCTGACGCTCAGTTCCGGCACCGGACCGCTCCAAGGCACTGCCAGCCTCGACATCGGCACCAGCGCTGGCAACGGCACCGCCACTTTTTCGGCTTTGCAGATCGATGCCGCGGGCACGAACAAGCAATTGACCGCCAGCGCCACGGGTTTAACCAGTGGCACGAGCGGCTTCTTCACCGTCAGCCCGGGAGCGGCCAGCAGGCTGACGATTCAGACGCAGCCGTCGTTGACCGCCACCGCCGGCGTGGCCTTTGCCCAGCAGCCGGTCCTGCGCGTGGAAGATCCATATGGCAACCTCCGCAGCTCGGACAACAGCACGGTGGTGACAGCCGCGCGAGCGGGGGGTGTCGGAACGTTGCAGGGCACAACCAACCTCACCGTCGCCGGCGGGCTGGCCACGTTCACCAACCTCTCCCACGTGGTGGCGAACAACATCACCATCGCTTTCACCAGCGGCAGCTTGACGAGCACGACGTCCACCGACATCGCCGTGAGTCCCGCGGCCTTCTCGAAGTTGCAGGTGTTGGCGCCCGGCGAAAGCAACGCGCCCGGCACATCCAGCGGCAAGACCGGTGCGCTCAGCGTGCAGACGGCCGGCGCCGCATTTACTGTCACCGTCAACGCGGTCGACTCATTTTGGAACCTGGTCGGCACGGTCACCGACACGGTTTCCCTTTCTTCCAGCGACAGCGGTGCGCTGCTCCCCGCGGCGGCGGCATTGAGTGGCGGCACCCAGACCTTCAGCGTCACGTTCGCCACCGCCGGAATCCAAACCGTGACGGCGGGCGATGCGGTGGACAACGGGAAGACGCCCGGCACCAGCTCGTCGATCACCGTCAATCCAGGTCCGTTCGCCAAATTACAAATCCTGGTTCCCGGTGAAACCGCCGCGCCGGGCACGGTCAATGGCAAGACCGGCACGCCCTCGGCCAAGCTCGCCGGCACCGCTTTCAACGTCACGGTCAACGCGGTCGATGCGAACTGGAACCTGGTCAACACCGTGACCGATACGGTCGGGATCACCTCGAGTGACGCTCAGGCCAGCCTGCCGCTGAACGCGGCGCTGGTCGCCGGCACCCAGTCGTTCAGCGTCACCCTCAAGACCGCGGGCAGCCGCTCCGTGACCGCCAGCGACGTGACCGATGAGACCAGGTCGGCCGACACCAGTTCGTCCATCACGGTGCAGCCCGGCTCGGCGACCCGGCTGGGCCTGCAAACGCCGCCGCCCGCCACCGCCACCGCGGGGGTGCCCTTTGCCCCGCAGCCGGTGGTTCGCATCGAGGACATCTACGGCAACCTGATCACGAGCGATAACAGCACGGTCGTCACCGCGACGCGCCAGGCCGGCAGCGGGACCTTACAGGGGACCACCAATCGGACGGCGTCCGGCGGCCTGATTACGTTTACCGATCTTTCGCACAACGTCGCGACCACCCTCACGATCGATTTCACAACGTCGAGCCTCACTGCCATCACCTCGGACAACGTCGTCGTCAGTCCCGGCCCATTTGCCAGGTTGCAATTGTTGGTGCCGGGCGAGTCCGCCGCGCCGGGCACCGCCACCGGCAAAACCGGGACGCCGACCAACCAGACGCAGAACGTGGCGTTTAATGTCACGGTCAACGCGGTCGACGCCAATTGGAACCTGGTCGATTCGGTCACTGACACGGTGAGCCTCAGCTCGTCGGACGCCAACGCCACGCTGCCGGCCGATGCCGAGCTGGTTTCCGGCACGCAGACTTTCAGCGTCGTGTTGCGCACGGGCGGCAGCGCCACGGTGACCGCCACCGACGCCACCGACGGGACCAAGCCTGCCAACACCAGTCCCTCGATCACGGTCAATGACGCCGGGATCACCCGGTTGCAAGTGTTGGTTCCGGGCGAAACCGCCGCGCCCGGAACGCTGACCGGCAAGACCGGCACACCCACCCCGCGCACGGCCGGTGTGCCGTTCAACGTGACGGTCAACGCGGTCGACGGCAATTGGAACGTGGTCAACAGCGTCACAGACACCGTCGCCATCGCCTCCAGCGATGGCAACGCCCTCCTGCCGGCCAACGCAACGCTCGTTTCCGGAACCAAAACCTTCAGTGTCACCCTCAAGACGGCGGGCAGCGCGACCGTCACCGCCAACGACCTGACCGACAACGCCAGGACGCCCGACACCAGCCCCGCCTTGACGGTCAATCCCGGGGCGGTCGCCAAACTTCAGATTTTGCTCCCAGGCGAAACGGCCGCTCCCGGCACGACCACGGGCAAGCTGGGCTCGCCCACCGCTCGGACGGCCGGCACGGCCATCGCCAACGGCGTTGTCGTCCGCGCCGTGGATGCGAGCTGGAACCTGGTCACCACCTCCACACCCAACGTGACCATCACCACTTCGGACAGCAACGCGGCCATCGCCGACGATAACGGGGTGACGGCGGGCAACATCACTTTGATCTCGGGCACGCGTTCCTTGTCCAGTTTCCTCTTCAAGACCGCCGGCTCCCACACCATCGTGGCGACCGACGCCGCCAGCACGCTCACCTCGAATACCAGTGCCAGCGTGCTCGTGAATCCAGGAGCGTTCGCCAGGTTGCAACTGTTAGTCCCCGGCGAAACCGCCGCTCCCGGGACAAGCACGGGAAAAACCGGAACGCCGATCGCACAAACCGCTTCGACCGCGGTCAACCTGACCGTCCGCGCCGTGGACACAAATTGGAACGTGACGAGCGCCGCCGTCGATTCCGTCGCCATTACCTCCAGCGACTCGGCCGCCACGCTGCCCCCCAACGGAGCGCTCCTGGCCGGCGTGCGGACCATTGCGCTCTACTTCGGATCGAGTGGCAGCTTCACCGTCACGGCCACCGACGCGACGGACGGAGCGAAGACGGCCAGCACCAGTCCAGCCATCACGGTCAGCGCCGCTCCCTTCACCCAGGCGACGGGTGGCAATGCCATCTCCGCTGATTCAGCGACCAGCGGCACGTTTACCACTCTGACCGGGCCGACTTACACCGAGAGTGCGGTGGGTGATGTCGGCACAGGCAGCATCATCCTTAACGCTCCGGCGGGCTTTATTTTCGATACCAATAGTCCAACCCCCTCCGTCCTGAGCGTCAAATCCAGCGGCGCGGGCAACAACATCGTCGTCGGCAGCGTCACCTCGTTCACCACCAACCAAATCACTTACACCGTCACCACCACCAGCTCGGGGACGACGCTGACCAAACTGACCTGGCAAAACCTGCGTGTCCGCCCGACCGCCGGCTCGCCCTTGGCCACCGGCAATCTGATGGTGACGGGCACGGCCAGCGTGACGGGTGTTGCCACCAACTCCAATTTCGGCGCCCTGCGCGAAGTCGCCGGCGCGGCCAGCAAACTGGTCCTGCGCACCCAGCCGTCGGCCACGGCGACGGCGGGCGTGGTCTTTGCGCAGCAACCGGTGATCGAAGTGCAGGACCAGTTTGGCAACCTGCGCAACACCATCAACGGCACGATCGACAACAGCACGGTGGTCAACGCCGCGCGCCTGGCCGGCAGCGGCACGTTGCAAGGGACCACCAGCCGCACCGCGGCCGATGGCCTGGTCACATTCACCAACTTGTCCCACAAAGTGGCCAGCTCTATTACCGTTCAGTTCACCAGCGGGGCCCTGACGCCGGTCACGTCAAGCTCGATCACGATCAATCCGGCGACGGCCGACCGCCTGGCCTTCACCACGGCGCCGGGCAATGCCACGGCCGGTTCCGCTTTCGGGACGTCGCCGGTGATCAACTCCCAGGACCAGTTTGGGAACAATTCGACGGTGGGCTTGCCGGGAAGTCTCAACGTGACCGCGAGTCTGCTCTCCGGCACCGGCCCGTTGCAGGGCACCACGACGCTCAACATCGGCACCGGCGCGGGTAATGGAGCGGTTTTGTTCACCGACCTGGAGATCGATATCGCGGGCACGAACAAGCAACTGACCGCCAGCGCCAGCGGCTTCCTCAGCGCAACCAGCGTCGTGTTTACGGTCAGCGCAGGTGCGGCCGCGCGATTGACTTTGCAGACGCAGCCTTCCTCGACCGCGACGGCGGGCGTGGCTTTCTCGCAACAGCCAGTCATTCGGATTGAAGACCAGTTCGGCAACCTGCGCAGCAGCGACAACACCACGGTCGTCACTGCCGCGCGCAGCGCCGGCAGCGGCACCTTGCAAGGCACGACCAGCCGCACGGCGGTCAACGGCGTGGTTACCTTGACCGATCTCGCGCACAACGTCGCCACCAACATCACCATTCAATTCACCAGCGGCGCTCTGACCAGTGCAACGTCCAGCGCGATCGCCGTCAGCCCAGCCGCCGCCAGCCGCCTGACCATCCAAACGCAACCCTCGGCCACGGCGACAGCCGGCGTCGCCTTCAGCCAGCAGCCGATCCTGCGGATCGAAGACCAGTTCGGCAACCTGCGCAGCAGCGACAGCAGCACCGTGGTGAGCGCCGGCCGCAGTGCCGGCAGCGGCACTTTGCTGGGCACGACGAACCGGACGGCGAGCAACGGCCTGGTCACGTTCACTGACCTGGCCCACAGCGTGGCCACCAACATCACCATTCAATTCACCAGCGGGACCCTGGCCAGCGCCACCTCCAGCACCATTGCCGTCAGTCCCGCCACGGCCAACAAGTTGACCATCCAAAGGCAGCCTTCCGCGACGGCGACGGCCGGCGTGATCTTTGCCCAGCAGCCGATCGTTCGGATCGAAGACCAGTTTGGCAACCTCCTCAGCGCCGACAACAGCACCTTGGTCACGTCCGCCCGCAGCGCCGGCAACGGCCCGTTGCAGGGAACCACCATCCTGACGGCCGCCAATGGCCTGGTCACGTTCGCCGATCTCTCGCACGAAGTGGCGACCAACATCACTCTGCAATTCACCGCCGATAATCTGGCCAGCGCCACTTCCACGACCATCGCCGTCAGCGCCGCCGCGGCGGACCACCTGGTGATGCAACTTCAGCCTTCGACGACGGCCACCGCCGGCGTGCTCTTCGCCCAACAACCGGTCATCCGGATTGAAGATCAGTTCGGCAACTTCCGCAGCAGCGACAACACCACGGTGGTCACCGCCACGCGCAACGCCGGCAGCGGCGCGCTGCAAGGAACCACGAGCCGGACGGCGTCGGGCGGCCTGGTCACTTTCACGAATCTCTCGCACAACGTGGCCACGACGATCAGCATTGATTTTGTCAGCAGCGGGGTCACTCCCGTTACGTCGGACGATATCGTGGTCAGTCCGGGGGCGGCCAGCCGGCTGGCGATGCAAACCCAGCCTTCCCCAACGGCCACGGCGGGCGTGGCCTTTGCCCAGCAACCGGCGGTGCGGATTGAGGATGCGTTTGGCAACTTCCGCTCCGGCGATAACAGCACGGTCGTGACGGCCGCCCGCGGGACCGGCAGCGGCACGTTGCAGGGGACACTGACGGCCACGGCCGTCAACGGCGTGGCCAGCTTCGCGAATCTGTCTCACAACGTCGCCAACACCATCACGGTCGCATTCACCAGCGGCAGCTTGAGCGGGGTCAACTCGGACCCGGTGGCGGTCGGTGCGACGGCTTTTGCGAAGCTGCAACTCCTGGTGCCCGGTGAAACCGCCGCGCCCG
>WNGF01006164.1_pt1 | contig 26023 bp, 27 predicted proteins | sample 5400641 | NCBI WGS metagenome assembly WNGF01 (sample SAMN13153371, study PRJNA577476) | soil metagenome | isolation source: 80 cm soil or saprolite under grassland replicate 2 | place: USA:California | collected 2016-06-15 | reverse complement strand
CAGAGCCACCAATCCAATCGAGAGCGCAGTGATCGAATACTGGATGGCGATGACTTTGGCGTCCTGGCAAAAGACGTATTTCGTCACCCAGCTCTTCGGATGATAGAGTTCTACGTCTTTCACTTCGGCGGGTTGGATGACTCCAGCTGCGCCAATCGTGGTATCGACCATTGGAATGCCCTCGCTCTTTCCGATGAGGCACGACGACCTTGAGTCTCATCGTGCAGATCGTCTCTTCTCCCCAGCCGCCCCGTGGCTCAAAGCCAGGTCTACTGCGTTTCCTTCGCTTGTCTAGTGCGAGCCGACAATTGTGCGAACGTCTTCTGTTTTCTTAGCCACGCCTGATATTCGCTCGGCTCCTCGACGACGACCTTGGCACGCATGTTATAGTGGGCAGCACCGCATAGCTCAGTGCAGAGCATCTCGAAGGTCCCGGTTCTGGTGGGGGTGAACCAGACGTAGGTGACCATGCCTGGCACCAGATCCATCTTGGCCCGGAACTCCGGCACATAGAAGCTGTGCACGACGTCGATCGAGCGCTGCAAAAGCTTGACCGGCTTGTCGAGCGGCAGGTGCAAGTCGTCGGCTTCGATCACGACATCGTCGTGCGCGTCGGGATCGTTTGGATTCAAGCCCAAAGGGTTGTCGGAACTGACGTACTGGATATCGGACGTGCCGAGCCGGCCGTCTTTGCCCGGAAGGCGGAAGCTCCACTGCCACTGCCGGCCGATGACCTCGACCTCGGACGCCCCTTGCGGGACCGTGACAAATTGGTTCCATACGAACAAACCGGGCGCCAACATGGCCCCGACGCCCACCGCGGTCACGATGGTGAGCCACCACTCGAGCTTCTTGTTCTCCGGATTGTATATCGCCCGTGTTCCCTCCTGGTGACGGAAGCGGAATACGCAATAGGCCATGAACAAGAGGATGGCGGTGAAAGCAATGCCGGTGATCCAGAATGTGATGATGATCGTGTGGTCGATGTAATCCCAGTTTGAGGCAATCGGCGTCCACCACCACGGGCTCAGAAGGTGAAACAATACTGAGCCGAGCGCGACTAAAACCAATATGATCGCTGTAGGCATACCTTGGCCTCTGAAAACCTTCAATATATGCACTAAAGCGCGATTCTTCTACTACCTCCGTGGGTTCTAGACAACCCATGAGGAAGAGGAACATACACGCTTTTGATGCTGTGGATGGCTCCTCCCACCGGCACCGCGAACGCCTTCTCGCCGTGCCGTCCGGCTTGATCGAGCAGCACGATGGCGTGGGTGTTCCGCGCGCGGCACGCCGCGAAGCGATCGAGGAATACGTCCATGGTGTTGGCATTGACCTCGGGGAGGACGAGCGCGAAGGCATCGTCAGTGGCCGGCCGCACGGCGGCATCGAGGTAGGTGGAAACGAAGCGCTTGCCGGCGAGGCCCGGCGCACGCTCGCCCTCAGAAGTTGCCTTTGCATCGGTCGTGATCCAGGCGGCCGCAAGCAGAATGAGAAGGGCTTTCGCCGTGTGCTTCGACGGTGCGATATAAAGCAGCCAACTTTTCCAGAGAAAGTATGCACCGCCTACGCCTGCGCCGAGCCCATAGAGGAGGCCTTGGCCGTACCAGAGAGGCACGAGCGAAATGGCAACCAACACGGCCGTGTGCAGAAGAATTGCCCAGGTCCATACCCGCTGCGATGCGGTGACCGGCAACATCGGCACCCCCGCCCTGGCATAGTCGTCGCCTTTGGCAGCGGCGAGACTCCAGAAATGCGGCGGCGTCCAGAGGAACAGGACAAGCGCAAGTAAGACAGGAACGACTTGGGGCGTCGGATCAACCGCCGCCGCCCCCGCGAGCACGGCGAAGCTTCCGGCCAAGCCCCCGATCACGATGTTCCAGGCGCTTCGGCGCTTGAGCCACACCGTGTAGACGACGCCATAGGTGAAGGATCCGAGAAAAACGAGGAGCGATGACACAAGCCCATTCGCTGCCGCGGCCAACGCGAGCGAGGCGACGAGCAAGGCAAGGAACGAGATTGGCCACCACAGGCTTGGCTGAAACGCGCCGCTGGCGAACGGGCGGGACCGGGTTCGCCGCATCTCCCGGTCAAGGTCGCGCTCGTAGTAGTGGTTGAACGCACCCGCAGCGCCTGATGCTCCAAGCACCGCAAGTGCCAAGGCCGAGGCTTGCGCGACCGAGATGGCAGGGCCTTTAGCCGCCGCCATCCCGGCCAGCGCGCTCGCAGCGACCGCAACGCCGATCTTGAGCTTCAGGAGCGAGCAGGTCATGCGAATTGCGGCGAGCATGGATGTCTTCCGTTGTCACCCGGACGGATGCTCAGCGGAACAGCCAGAGTTTGCCGCCGCGCGCCGTAGGCTCGGACATAACAGACGCGACTTGCCTTAGCGCGCGTCTTGACCAGTCGCTTCACCCGAACGTGGGATATCTTAAATCCCCGAAGCGCTGCGGCACAAGGGTTCCGGGCCGCAGCGTCGGTGCGAGCACCTTCTCGACATAGGTGCGGAACCATTCGCCGTTGATCGGTCCATCGATGACGAAGGGAGCAGTGAGCCCATCGCAGCGCAGGCCGGCGACGAAAGTCGTCGTCTTCCAATGACCGTAGGGGACGGCGCGCAATTCCGCGAGCGTCGCGTCGGGCCCGCACCCAGGCGCGTCAGCAACGCCTGCTCATGGCCCGCGAGCTTGCGGGGCGGGCGTCCGCACGGCATCCGCACCGCCGTCTCGCCCGTCCTCCGGCGACGGATGAGAGCCTTGTAGATGTACGAAACGCTGACCCGCAACAGCGCGGCAATCTGCCACACCGGCCAGCGCGGCGGCCCACTCGCACTGTGGCGGGATCGCGAAGAGGCTTATCGGGTGCCTGCAGCGCCGCTGACATCAAGCTTGCAAGACCCGCGCGTGCTCGCCTTCCTGCTGGTATGGTTCGGCGTCAACTTGCTGTTCGGGCTCGTCAGCGTTTCGCAGAACTCCATGCTCATGGCGTTGACCTTGCCGTCCGCCAGGCGCAGCACCGCCACGTCGTCTTGCTCGGTGACCTCAATCACGTTGCTTGCTCCCCGTGCCGCATGGCGGTATCGCCTGCGGCCTCGCCGATGCGAGCGGGGCGCCGCTCGAGACGCTCGGCATGCACGACTGCAACGGTGAGCACCACCATCGCCAAGGCCTGATGCAGCAGCGCCAGCGCGAGCGGCGCCTGGTGGACCAGCGTCGCAATCCCAAGCGCCGCCTGAAGAGTGACGGCCGACGCCAGCGCGAGTGCCGCCGTAAGCACGGCCCCTCCCCGCACCGTGTGCGCGACATCGGCCGCGTGCAGCAGCACGACGAGCTCCAGCGCATAAGCCGTCATGCGGTGGTCGAACTGCACAGTGAGTGTGTTTTCGAAAAAATTGCGCCACAGGGGCGCGTTGAAAAACAGGCGCGACCCCTCCGGCACCAGGCTGCCATCGATCAGCGGCCAAGTGTTGTAGATGAGGCCGGCGCGCAGCCCGGAGACCAGTGCGCCCAAATAGATTTGCAGGATCACGAGGGCGAGCACAGCCGACGCGCCGACTCGAACGCGCGTCGGCACCACGATGGTCGCGCGCGGCACGAGGCCCTGCGCCGTCCACACAATGGCGGCAAAGATCACGCAGGCAAGCGTCAGGTGGAACGCCAACCGATATTGCGACACGCTGACCCGCTCGGCCAGCCCCGAGGCGACCATCCACCAGCCGACCACACCGAGCGCCGCGCCGAGGGCGAAAATCTTCCATAACCGCGCGCGCAAGGGCGGCTCAATCCAACCGCGCCAAAGAAACCAGAGAAATGGAATGAGGAATGCACCACCAATGAGCCGTGCCAGCAGCCGATGCGTCCATTCCCACCAATAGATCGTCTTGAAATCGTCGAGGCTCATCCCCTGATTACGCTCGCGGTACTGCGGGATGGTCTTATACTTGTCAAATTCCGCCTGCCAAGCGGGCGCACCGCGTGGCGGCACCATGCCGGTCACCGGCCTCCATTCGACGATCGACAGGCCCGACTCGGTGAGCCGCGTCGCCCCGCCCACGACCACGGTCAGCAACATCAGCGCCGCGACCGCCAGCAACCACAGCCTGATGGCGCGGCGGCGGTTCTCGGAGGACGGGGCCAGGGTGGTCATGCGATCATTCGTTTGCCGCTAGTGTGGAGGATTTGAAGTTCCCATGAGTTTGCAGCGAGTCCGCATAGGAACTTCAAATCCAAATACCACTCGAACTTCGGAATCGGGACACGAGCGGCGCGGACCGTATAGTTGTGCGCCTGTTCCCGCAATTGAAAGATGCCCGTCCGTCTACGCAAGTTCGTTGGTGCGATCATGCTCATCGCCCTGGTGGTGACGTGGGCGCTTCTCGCGATGGCGCTCGCGCAATCGGCGGTGGTCAAGACCAACGGCCTGATCGAGGTGATCTATTACATCGTCGCCGGACTGGGCTGGGTGCTGCCGGCGATGCCGCTTATTCGCTGGATGTCGCGGCCCGACTCCGTTTAGGCATGCGTAGGCAGTGGGGTACGACGCCGAGCACGGCACACATCGGCGATAGCCGACTTGCACGTGTCCCGGGGGGCCGAGCGTGGGCTCACGGCCTTCTCTCTCAGCCGCCTCTGCCGGCAACCGTGTAGGCCGTTCCGGCCCGATCACGCGCCCTTGCGCCTCGGGCGGCGGCCATCGTAGCTCGATCAGCATGGCTGGGGTCGAGCAGGCGATTGCATGGCAGGCGCATATCGGCGGGTTCCTTGCCGGTCTCCTGGCATTCGCCGCATTCGATCCCATTCCGATCTCGATGGGCGGCGGCCCGAATGAAGGCATGGACGCGCCGCCCCCCAGCGATCAATCTTGATACAATCGCCGGCTGCGCTCTGCTCGCAATGCCACGGCGCTCAAGGCGCCGCTCCGCGTGCGCTGCGAATGCGGTGCTCGTGGTGATACCTGCGCGTGGCGGCCATCATCTTGTGCAGACTGCGTAAACTTGTCTGTTTTTGTTTCATGCTGCGGTGCGCTCAGCGGCGCGCAATGCCGCAGGGCGACTCAGAGTTGCGGCAACCGCATTCCGACCAATAGCTGTTTGTGCTATGTAAATGCCGTGCCCAGTCGCCGTGATGCCGAATGAGGCGTTGGCCAAGCGCTCGGGCGTTCGCCGCGTGCTCAAAGGGAGGAACTTGGCTCCAAATAGCTGATTATTGAAACGACCGGTGGTGCGCTAGGTCGACACGAACGCCGGTCGAGGGAGGCGACCCATGACCGTCAAGACCGTTCTGTCCGCCAAGGGCGGCGATGTCATTTCAATCGAGCCCACGGCTACTCTCGAAACCGCGGTTAAAACGCTTGCCAAGCATAGAATTGGCGCACTTCTCGTGCTCGGTCCGGATCGTCGGGTGATCGGAATTCTATCCGAACGCGACATTGTGCGGGCGCTTGGCGAACAGGGTGCCGACGTGCTCGCGCAACCGCTTGCTCATGGAGCGGATGACGACGGGCAAGTTCCGCCACGTTCCGGTCGTCGAGCAGGATCAGGTGGTCGGCATCATCTCGATCGGCGACGTCGTCAAGCACCGCCTGCGCGAAATGGAGCAAGAGTCCGCGGCATTGCGCGACTATATCCAAACAGCGTGAAAGATGATCGGGCCGGCCCCGCGCGTCGCCGTGCCTGCATTGAGCAGGTCCGAGCGCAGCTGCATGTCTCCGAGCGTCGCGCCTGTGCGGCGCTCGGGCAGCATCGCTCGACGCAACGCAAGGTCCCGCGCGGCCGTGACGACGAGCAGCGTCTCACAGCCGATATTATCGAGCTTGCCCGGCAATACGGCCGTTATGGCTTCGCAAGGTCGCCGAGCTCCTGCGCCAGGCGGGCTGGATCATCAACGACAAGCGGGTCGAGCGTATCTGGCAACGTGAGGGGCTGAAGGTTCCCCATAAGCAGCCCAAGCGCGGCAGGCTCTGGCTGGCCGACGGTTCGTGCATTCGGCTGCGGCCGGAGCAGCGCAATCATGTCTGGTCCTACGACTTTGTCGAAGACCGCACCCACGACGGACGCAAGTATCGGATGCTCAACGTGCTCGACGAGTTCAGCCATGAATGCTTGGCGATCCGTGTCGCCCGCAAGCTCAAGGCGATCGATGTGATCGACGTTCTGTCCGACCTCTTCATCCTGCGGGGCGTTCCCGCTCACATCCGGTCCAACAACAGACCTAAGTTCGTCGCCAAGGCCGTGCAGGAATGGATCGCGGCTGTCGGTGCCAAGACCGCTTACATCGAGCGGGGCAGCCCTTGGGAGAACGGCTACATCGAGAGCTTCAACGCCCGCCTTCGCGATGAGCTGCTCAACGGCGAGATCTTCTACACTTTGCGCGAGGCTCAGATCGTCATCGAGAGCTGGCGACGCCACTACAACACGATCAGGCCGCACGCCTCAATCGGATACAAGCCACCAGCACCAGAGGTGTTTGTGCCTGCATTCACCGCGTGGGCGGGGGGCTCACCAGTGACAACACTGGCCCGGCTCTGCGCGCATTGCATGTCGCGACTCTCACGCGGCGGGCAATCGCGCTAACCCCCAAGGCTGTCCGGCTCCATCATTTCGCGAGGGTTGCCTAATGGGTCCGAAGTGCGCGGATGCTTGTCATGCAGGAAGACCGCAAGCTGCGCTCTTATGGATTCACCGTGAGACGTCACCACCTCCTGAAATAGATGAAGTTGCACATCTTGAGGCAAATTGCTCCATATCCGAATAACAGCCTCGCCTAAAGCCCGAGTAAGCTGATCCGCAGTCACGCTGGGGGTTGGATCGGTGGGCGGCATCTAAGCTACTCCCGTATTGGGCTGCCAAATGCGGATCATCCCATTATCCAGTATCCAGTCTGCCCGAAACCAGCGACAACATTATCCAGAAAGGACTGGCATTCGGCTGCGAACGGAGCGGTACTGCGACCGTTCCGGGCGCGAGTAGCAGTTCGGGATCCTGCCCCGCCAGCCGCATGGCCACGGTGCGGCTGAGGTGGTGGCGGCGGCGAGCGACGCCGCGCCAACCGAATGGAGATCCCGATGCCAAAACTCACCGATACGCAACTCATCATCCTGTCCACAGCCTCACAACGCGACGATCGCGGTGTGGAGCTGCCGGCGAACCTCAAAGGCGGAGCAGCACGCAAGGCCGTGGACAAGCTGATCCGCGCGGCGCGATGATGACAATGGGCCGCTGGCGCTGCGCATTACCAAGCAAGGCCTGGAAGCCGTCGGTGTCAAGGATGCGGCAGCCGCCGACATCAAGGAGCCCAGCGATGCTCATGGTCTGCGCTAGAGCCTCCTCGAACGTCATTTGGCAAAACTCCGATTTGCAGCGGGCTGGGATTATTGTGGTCGCAGAGCTTCTAAGCTGGCTCTGTCTCCAGACCCGCTTCCGCCAAATCCTTGAAGGCGCCCGCATTGTAGACCGGCTTGTAGCCAAGCTCTTGCAGCGTTTTTCCGGCAAGTGCCGAGCGCCCGCCTAATGCGCAATAGAGAACGACGGTCTTCTCCTTCCGAGGCCACCAGCGACGACGAGGCCGATCCAGCTCACCCACATCGGTACCGACCAGCCTCCGATCATGACTGGCCAGTCCATATAAATCCGCACCAGGTGGAATAGCGCCACCGCGGCGAAGATTACCCCAGCCACAATAGAAAACGTTTTCTGGTCCATGAGCGATCATCCCAAGTTTTTAAGGTCGCGCTCAAAGGGCGCCGTCGCCTTGACGGAAATCATCAAACCAGGCCACTCGCAGCTAAAGCCTGAGTGCGGCGCGCGAGGTCATCGAGCGGGCGGTTTTTTCCGCCCGAGGATCATGCGGGAGTTCTGTCTAATACCCAGGGCGCGATTAAGCTCAGGTTCCTCCAGAACTTCCCATAGCCGACTGATTGTCACGCGATCCGGCTGATCTTTGTCGGATAGGATGCGATTTACGGCGCGGAGCACGAAGCAAAGAGCGGTGTCGTTGCCCCGCTCCAGCACCTGTTGGCCTTGTGGCGTGCGTATGAGGGCCCAGAGAGATTTGACTGCTTGAGCATCGGGAAGGTTGCTCGCTGGGGGCAAATTTGCCCACAGGATGCCCTGAGCCCCCCGCAAAGTCCGTTTGATTACGAGATCGTATTGCATGGGTCGAGAACATCGGCAATTACCGTGAGTTCCTTGCGATTTACTTTACCGAGTGCCATCCATTTTGGCTATGGAGTAGCGTACCGCGCGTCGTCCGGCGATGTTGCCGGCCGGATTTACCGAGCCCTGCAATTCGACCGTCTCTGAGCGACCGCCGAGTGGCCCGTACTGGTTCATGAAATCAAGCACCCGGCTTCCGGATGATCGTCCGGCGCAATGGCGAGCGGGTGCGCGGCTGGGCGACATTCCCCGAAATGACCTCGCCCGACCGCGGCGTCGCCCAAGCGTGCGCCACGTACCGCGATCAGCCGCGGACTCGAATGATAATTTATTCGTTTGGCAATACGTTTGGAGGCTTCGCTCCCCCGCACCCCGCGCAGCATTTAGCGCTACTGCGCCAAAGGTCATCTCGACTGCGCCGTCTCAACGCTTGGGGGCACCGGCGGTGCCCCCATTCGACTGTTTAAGTTTCTTCTTCCGATTCGTTCTGGTTCTAGCCTCGCGCGATGCTAACGGCGATGGCCACGAGCCCCCGCTGAGGTTCAGGGGACAGGCCGGAGCATGCAACTCGCAGGCTAGCATGGTCAAAAATTCGAGCCCTATTTTGTCGCTGCTTGTCGAAAAGTCGTTCCCCGCACGCGTACCGTCCGACTGTGAATGCCGTACGGCAGTGTATGCGACCGGCAACAACATCACGTTCAAAGGCGACATGGTCCGGCGCGGACTCGTCTGCAATCTCGAGGCGCTGACGGAACGCCCGGAGCTGCGCGACTTCCAGAATGACGCCCTCGAGCGCGCCGCCACCAATCGAGGCGGCTATGTCGCGGCCGCGCTGACCATTATCCGCGCCTACCTCACCGCCGGCGCGCCGCGTGTCTGTGGATCGCTCGGAAGCTATTCGGCCTGGTCAACCATGGTGCGCAGCCCGCTCGTTTGGCTGAACGAGCCGGACCCGATCACGAGCGTGGATTCGATCCGACAAGAGGATCCGGAGCTCAGCAATATTCGCGAGTTCTTTGGCCTGTGGCTCGCTTACGATCTCGGTCTCGATACGCCCTATACAACCAGCCGCATCATCGAAGTCGCGTGCATGGTGTCGGCGCCCAACGATTACAACCCGCCGGCACTCAAGCAGTTCCTCCTGCGTGTGGCGGCAAGCAGGGGAAACGAAGGGGTCGTATCGGCCGAGCGCTTGGGTCATTGGCTGCGCAAGATCAGCGGACGGATCGTCGCCGAACATCGCTTGATCTCGGGTCACGAGAGGAACGTGGCTGCGTTTCAATTGAGAAAAGTATGAAAAATCAATGTCGGGATGTCGGGATGTCGGGAATTTTCCATTAGTACGCGCGCGAATGCCCTCGGCATCTCATAACGAACTCTAGGAAACATCCCATCAATCCCGCGATCCCGACAAAACGAAACGGAGGCAATCCAGGTGACTAAGAACAATCGGTCGTTGGGCAAATTGGCCGATGCGGCCGGTTGCGCGAGGGAGGGAGCCATGAAACTTGCGCTTGGGAGGCTCGAGCAGCTAGCAGGCGACGGCACGCGCTTCCTCGGCTTGCGCTCCTGCGGCCCGATCGCGATCAAGGATCTGACAGACGAGGCTGGCGGTCCGGTCAAAGTGATCGAGGGGATGATAGAACCTACAACAGTACCGGCTACCGCTCTCCACCTGATCTCACAATGTCTAGCCGTGACAAGTGGCGGTGTGCGGGCATCGGCTCGCGGGAGCGCAAGCCGCGCAGGGTGCCATCGCCCGCAAGCACCTAACATCACAATGTCTGGCCGCGACAGGCGGGTCGGGTCTGCAGACAGACAAGACCTCGTCGCATGCTGGGATTGTGCGGTACGCAGGTCGCTGATGCCGCCAGACGTAAACCACGGGGATGCGATGGGGCCTGGTGTACACTGTACAGAAAATATGCATTATCTTCCTAGTCAGCTTCAACGGCGCGGAATTTCCTATGCGGAATCAAGGACGGAATGGCAGCCCGCCAAACACTGTAAACTGTACAGTTCGGAAATACCTGACCGCCCGTGAGATCGAAAAGCTCATGGACTATGCCCGCAAGCACAGCCGTTACGGACATCGAGACTCGACCATGATCCTGGTCACATACCGTCATGGACTGCGGGCCTCGGAGGTCTGCGATCTCCAATGGCATCAGGTCGAGCTAGACCAGGGCCGCATGCACGTCCGCAGGGCCAAGAACGGCACGCCATCCGTCCATCCTGTCCGGGGCGATGAGATTCGTGCCTTACGCAAGCTCAGACGTGAAAGCCCGAACGAGGCTTACGTCTTCGTCACGGAGCGCGGCGGACCCATGAGCACCATCGGCTTCCACCATCTCATCCAGAGGCTCGGCAGGGCCGCCAGGATGCCTTTCCCACTGCATCCTCACATGCTGCGGCATGCGTGCGGCTATAAACTTGCCAACGACGGGCACGATACCCGAGCCTTGCAACACTATCTCGGCCACAAGAACATCCAGCACACCGTCCGATACACCGAGCTTTCACCCGACAGGTTCCGCGACTTCTGGCGAGATTAGCGTAGACAGGCTTCGGCACTTGCACACTGCAGTGCATCTCAAAGGAGTTTCGCTGAAAGGAAGCATCGCCATTTTGTGTTGCCGTCGTCGGCACTGCCCGCAGACGCAGTTCAGGGGGAAAGGCGACCCCCTGGGTAGGGGGAAGCGCGATTGTGTTTGGCTGCATCAGCGACCTGCGGGCGGTGCGGCGGCGAAGATGCCGTTTCAAATTCACCCGCACATGTCACGCCATGCCTGCGGCTTCACCTCAAACGAGCTTGGATTGCGTGCGGCAGATGCGACCCCCCGGTAGGGGGGACTTTTGGATTCTGAAAATTGCTCATGCCCCCTCTCCCAAAAACCTGTAGCAGCAGCGCTACCCCGATCAGCAGCAGCAAAACAAGATTGTTCATTCGGCCCATTAGCCATCCCCACGCCCGAGCCACACATTGCCTGCGCGGCCCTCATTCCTTTAGCGCTGGGAGGCTGAGGCCGCCAAGGAGCGTGACCTGCAGGCTTATCGCGAGCGCGGGTGGCCGAGCGGATAAGTCGCTGGGCTGATGTCCGCTATGCCCCCGAAAGGGGCCGTATAGCGGACATCGGTGGATGTCGCAGAGCGACCCAAAGCGGTCTTATGAAATTCCCGGCTCATTTCGTGCCGATGACCATCGAGTGCTCGCTTGTCAATCGCTCAACGCGCATGTCATGAAAGCCGACACCCTGCATCCACGCGATGCAGTCCGCGCCAGTGAAGTCAAAGCCGCCCGCCGTCATGATCAGCATATTGAGACTCGCCAACAGGGCGGCAGCATTGGCGCGCCGTCCGTCATCGATTAGCCGCTCATAGACGATGAGGACGCCACCTATCGGAAGCGCCTCATAAGCCTTCTTTAGCAGTATCTTCTTGGTTGCCAGATCCCAGTTGTGAAGGATGCGACCGAAGACCAGAACATCCGCGCCAGGAAGCGGCCCTTGCAGGAAATCTCCGGAAAAAAACCGCAGGCGATCGGAGAGCCCATGTTGTCGGACATAGCTCTCGAAGTGCGACTGCACCGGCGGAAGATCGAAACCGCCACCGGTGATGTGCGGATGGGCAAGCGCCACCTGCACGGGCAGAGCGCCTTGCGCGGTGCCGATGTCGATTACTGACTTGTAGTCCTGCCAAGGAAACTTCGCGGCCAAAGCTCTGGCGACCGGTAGGGTTCCTCCGGTCATGCCCTTCGCAAGGGTTTGGAGCGCCGCAGGATCGGAATAGAGCGCGGAATAGTGGCCCGTCGCCCTTGCTCCGCTCTGCGGCTCGCCGGTTCGCAGCGCCCGCGTCAGCAGATTCCAGTGCGGGAAGACGTACGCATTGAAATGCTCCAGCTCGCCGCCGATATAAGTCGGCTTGTGTCGGTCGAGATAGAGATTGGTCTCAGGAGTATTGGCGTAGCAGCCGTTCTCATCCCGTTCGAGCATGCCGAGCGCCACCAGCGCGTCGAAGAAGTCGCGGGCACCGCGTTCGTGGATTCCGATCTGCTTCGCAAGCGTGTCCAGATCGAGCGGTCCCTCCGCAAGCGCAGTGAACACGCCGAGCTCGGCCGCGCTCAGCAGCGTCTTGGCTCCTCTGAACGCAAGGCCGAGCTTCACTATTCGGTCGGGCGTAACGACGGGTATTATTTCCATGAGCCTCTCCCCCGCTTGACCGAACCGATATCATTGCGTGGGCTTCATGGTCCGAGCAATCGCCGCGATTTGCGTGCGCTGTTGCTCGATTGCTGCGGCGAACTCGGCCGGAGTCCCGACACGCAACGCCGACCCACTGCGCGCCACGCGCGCGGCGATTTCCGGATCGGTTGCAACCGCGCGAACATCAGCAGCGATGCGCTCCTTAAGATCGGGGCGTATATCTCGCCACCCGTAGAAGCCGACGACGCTGTCGAATGTGAGCTCGGGATGTCCGGTCTCGCTCGCCGTAGGTACCTCGGGCGCCTGCGGAGAACGCTGGCGACTGTTCAACATCAGCAACCTGATCTTGCCCGCCTGCACTTGCGGCAGCATGAGAGCGAGACCCGTGGCAATGACGTGAATGCGTCCTTCGCCGACATCCTGCAGAGCCGGAGTGAAGTCGCGGTAGGAAACCTGCACCATCTCGACGCCCGTGCTGGTCTGCAGCGCAGCCAACGCGTAGAGCGGAATGCCTGGTGTCGCTGCCCAACTCAGCTTGTTAGGCTGGGCACGGGCAATGTTGATAAATTCGTCAAACGATTTGACCTTGAGCATCTCGGATACGGCGATGCCGACGAAGTTGTCGGCGATCGAGGCGACCGGCACGAGATCACGGAATGGATCATACGGGAGCTTTTCGTAGATCAGCGGGTTAATGGTGATGATGCCGGCGAAAGAGCACAGCAGTGTGTGGTCGTCGCGTGCGTTAACGAACCCGGTGACGGCAGGTATGGCGTCTGCTCCTTGGCGATTCTCGATGACCACCGGCTGATGCCAGCGCGCCGAAAGCCTCTCGGCAAATAGCCGCGCGGCCAAATCCGTCGACGTACCCGGCGGCAGGGGTACGATCACGCGCACTGTTCGCTGCGGCCAACGGTCGGCCTGTGATGGCTCACCCCACGCAACGAGTGCGCCTGCAAGGCTGACAACGAGAGCAAATGCCGAACGCTGCATCGTGCGCATGGCATCCTCACGAGCTGGACTTGCCGAGGGCCGATTGCAGAGCGCCTCGTTTGCGGCGACCGGCGCCGGGGCGAGCGTGGGTTCGATTCCCTTCGATGACGCGGATGAGCAGATCGAGCAAAAGCTCGCGTTCACGGGGCGCAAGCGGCGCAAGCACGCGCTCGTTTGCGGCGCTTGTCTTAGGACGGATTCGCCGCCAAAGCTTTCTTCCCTTCGAAGTCAGGTACAGCTCACGCGCCCGTCGATCGCCGTCCTTGACGCGTCGCTCGATAAGCCCTTTCGAATGGAGCCGCTCGACGATCAAGCTCGCATTGCTGGGGTCGATACCCATGGCTTCGGCAAGACGGCGCTGGTCTATCCCCGGCTCGATCTCGAGGCAAACAAGCGATCCGTACTCCAATTGCACCACCTCTTCACCAGCCAGCGCTTCGGCAATCATTGCAGCGCAGACCTGTTGAAACCGGCGCGCCAGCGCACCTGCAACACGTGCGAGGGGCGGCGCGCCACTTGCTAATCGTACGGTTGGAGGGAGCGCGCTTAAGGGGTTGGATTTGGCAGAAGAGCGCGCCGGTCCTCCGGCATCCTTGCGGCCGACGGGCTTGAGGCTGGTTGAACTGTCCAGGGTCGTCGTGGCCATTGATGGAGCTTTCAATAGTTTTACTTTAGACGATATAAATTTCAATAGATGAATATTTCACTATTTTCCTCTGTCAAGTCCCCCGTCGCTTCGCAGCAGCATCTGTTCGCGCTCGTGGCGAGGTGATCGAATGACTGCTTCTGGCACTTGCCATGATGAAGGGAGTTCATCACGCTCGGTGGCGCAGCCTCGCGGTGCGCACGCAGCAGCCAGCAATCGCGGTGATCGGGTATTCAAACTTCGGGTCGCCGGAGTCTGACCCCCCGGCTGACCGGACTCCGGGGAGGTTTGAACCAAACCGGCTACGTTGAAGGCCGGAACTTTGTCCGAATACCGCTGGGCGGGAAACCAACCGTCCCAAAGTAGTCTAGGTTTTTGGGAGCGCGGCGCTCAAAATCGCGGGAAGGAACGCCATCTCGTCGACGCCAGGCGGCAACTTAGCGATGAGCTGTTTCAAGCGGTGGTCCAATAGCAGCATCGCAAAACCGTGCACCAGTGACCATGCGACTACCATTTGAGCAGCTTGAGGCAGCGTCAGCGTCGCCTGCATGGGTTCATCGCGAACCGCTCTCACTGTGCCTGCGAGCACATCGAGCGCGACGTCTGCAGCCGATCGCAACGCCGGTCGGGTGAAATCGAGACGCTCGCTGCGAAACATCAGCAGAAAAAGATCGGGATGTGTCCGCGCGAAGGTGACATAGCCGCGTCCGATTGCTTCCAACCGTGCGGGGGCTGGATCGCTCTTGCGAATATGTGCCTCCATCGTGGCCCGAAACCGCGCGAAGCCAAGTGCGGCGAGATCGCTCAGCAAGCCCATGACGTCCCCGAAGTGATTTTTCGGAGCAGCGTGCGACACGCCCGCCTCACGGGCAGCTGCGCGTAACGTTAACCTCCCAATACCGTCGCGCTCCAGGATACTTTCGGCCGCCCGCAGCATCGCCTCTCGCAACGAGCCGTGATGATAGGGCGCTGCGCGCTTGGCCGCGCGCCGCTTCTTGCCTGCCCGAAGAGCTTGGCGGCTAGGGGCTCGCTTGGTCGTGGTCATCGCTGCTATTTCCATATATTGACGATGTCAATATTCACTTGACAGGCCTTGCTTTTGCCGGTAGGCGTATCTTTACACTGTCAACATTTGGCGCGCAATACAAACGCGAGGTTGTCTCGGCCAGCATCGGGCATCCAACATCGCCATCGCAACTAGATTCCGCGATCCCGGTCACCCCCAACCCCCCGAACCGGGTTCGCGCGCGGCCGGTTCTTCACCTCGAAGAGCCGGCCGCAACGTTGCCCTTGTTGGCTGCGGAGGCGTATGGGGTAACTCCGAGGAGATTCCATGATTTGGTATCATCGCGAGCCGACGCTCGAGGAGATATTATCCGACTCCGTGACCAGGGCGGTCATGGAGGCGGATGGCGTCGATCGACAAGAGCTCGAGGCGATGCTGCGGCAGGCGGGCCGGAATTTACCTCCGCTGCGCGGCGGCGAGCGATTGGTCCCGCAGTCCGAGTCGAGCGGTCGGACCGCCGAATAAAAGTCTCGTGCCTCTGACACTGAGGAGGAATAGCTCGCCACCTCCTCGCTCAAAGCGGCCGGCACGCTGTCAACGACCGAAACGGCGCATCTAGGTGCCCGTCATTTCGCGCGGTATGGCCCCGCGAACCGCAAGATTTTCGACCATGTCCGACTACGCGGCGCAAAGTGGAGGTGATTATGGCTTACACGATTAAAGTCAACGCGGTGGACCACTCCGTGGACGTCAACGGCGATACCCCTCTGCTCTGGGTGCTGCGCGACGTGCTCGGCATGATGGGCACCAAGTTCGGCTGCGGCAAGGCGCTGTGCGGCGCGTGTACCGTGCTTGTCGATGACACTGCCACCCGCTCCTGCATCACCACCATCGATAGTGTCGGCACCGCGGCGATCACCACTATCGAAGCCATCGGCAATACACCGAGTGGCAAGAAGATTCAGAAAGCCTGGCTCGATTTGGAGGTCGTGCAGTGCGGCTATTGCCAGTCCGGCCAGATCATGTCCGCTTCTGCGTTACTGGCAAGCAAGCCAAATCCCAGCGACGCCGACATCGATTACGCCATGGCAGGCAATATCTGCCGCTGCGGCACCTACCTCCGGATTCGCGAGGCCATTAAGCAGGCTGCGCAGTCGACCGACACCAATGGGCAGAGAGGTTGAACATGTTCCCCGATCTATTGGGTTCTTCAGCTGCCGATAGTGGCGCCGAAGCATTGTGCGAGCGCGATCTCACCCGCCGAACATTCTTGGCGGCCGGTGCCGCTGCCGGGGGCGGGCTGCTGCTAAGCGTCAGTCTGCCGGCGCTGACCTGTGACGCCAAGGCCGCTGACGCGGGCACCTTTGCGCCCAATGCCTTCGTTCGCATCGAGCGTGACGGGCAGGTGACCTTGATCATGCACAAGGTGGAAATGGGACAGGGGACGTACACCTCCATGCCGATGCTGCTCGCCGAGGAGCTTGAAGTGGATCTCAGCCAGGTCCGCCTCGAACATGCGCCGCCCAGCGACGAGCTCTACGCCGAACCCCTGTTCGGCGTGCAGGAGACGGGCGGCTCGACCTCGGTGCGCGGCAACTGGGAGCTGCTGCGCCAGGCCGGCGCCACAGCGCGCAGTCTGTTGGTGACCGCCGCGGCGCAGACATGGAAGGTCGATGCGAACTCCTGCCACGCTGCGCGAGGCGAGGTGATCCATGGACCGACCGGCCGCCGCCTCAGCTACGGCGCGCTGGTCGACAAGGCGGCTGCGCTGCCGCTGCCACGCAACGTCCCGCTCAAGCATCCGAAGGACTTCAAGCTGATCGGCACGTCCGCCAAGCGCCTGGACGCCCCCGACAAGGTCAACGGCACCGCGCAGTTCGGCATCGACGTAAAGGTCCCCGGCATGAAGGTTGCCACAGTGGCGGCTTGTCCGGTGTTCGGCGGCAAGCTCGCAAGCGTGGGCGACAGCAAGGCGAAGGCGATCAAGGGCGTGCATCAGGTGGTGCGCCTCGCCGACGCCGTGGCGGTGGTGGCCGACCACATGTGGGCGGCGAAACAGGGCCTAGCTGCGCTCGACATCCGCTGGGACGAGGGGCCGAACGCGAAGCTCAGTACCGCCGACATCGTGCAGCAGCTGGCAGCGGCGTCGCAGCGGTCGGGCGTGGTCGCGCGCCGGGAGGGCGATCCCGCCAAGGCGATGGCCAGCGCCGACCAGAAGGTGGAGGCGGTTTACGAGGTGCCGTTCCTCGCGCACGCCACTATGGAACCGGTGAACTGCACCGTCCACGTTCGCCCGGATGGCTGCGATATCTGGGTGGGGACGCAGGTGCCGACCTTCGCGCAGACCGCAGCCGCGAAGCTGACCGGTCTGCCGCCTGAAAAAGTCCAAGTGCATAACCACCTCCTGGGCAGTGGCTTCGGCCGTCGGCTTGAGGTGGATTTCATCGCCAGGGCGGTCGAAATCGCGAAACAGGTCACAAGTCCCGTGAAGGTGGTGTGGACGCGCGAAGAAGACATCCAACACGACATGTACCGGCCATACTACTATGACCGGATCGCCGCCGGCCTGGACGAACACGGCAAACCGATCGCCTGGACCCATCGGATCACGGGGTCCTCAATCATGGCGCGCGTCACCAGCGAGCTCTTCCCCAAGACCCTTAGCGTGATGCGCGCAGCCGGCCTCCACAACCTCATCGCCATGGTGAGGAGCCTCGATGTCGATGCTGTGGAAGGTGCGGCCGAACCGCCCTACGCGCTTGCCAACATGCGGGTAGAGTACGTCCGCCAGGAGCCGCCAGGGATCCCCACCGCGTTCTGGCGCGGCGTCGGGACCACGCATAGCATCTTCGTGGTCGAGAGTTTCATCGACGAGCTCGCCGTGGCCGCGAAGCAAGACCCGTTCGAGTACCGCCGGGCCCTGCTCGACAAGTCACCGCGCGCCAAGGCGGTTCTCGAGCTCGCCGCGGAGCGGGCCGGCTGGGGGCGCCCGCTGCCGCCCCGCAGTGGTCGGGGCATTTCGCTCTTACACGCGTTCGGCGAAACCTACATCGCCCAGGTCGCCGAAGTGTCAGTCTCGAACGAGGGCGACGTCCGCGTGCAGCGCGTAGTTTGCGCTGTCGATTGCGGGTCGATCGTGAATCCGGACACGGTGAAGGCGCAGATGGAGAGCGGGATAATCTTCGGGATCACGGCCGCCCTGTTCGGCGAGATCACGATTAAGGACGGCCGCGTCGAGCAAGGCAATTTCGATGACTATCGCATGCTGCGCATTAACGAGACGCCTTTGATCGAAGTTCATCTAGTCAGGAGCATGGAGGCTCCGGGGGGCGTTGGTGAGCCGGGTACGTCGGCGGTGATGCCTGCGGTCGCCAACGCGATCTTCGCGGCGACGGGAAAGCGGGTCCGGAAGCTACCGATCAACAGCGCCCAACTCAAATCGACCTAGCCCATGGCAAGCAGGACAAGCAGGACAGCTTCCTCGATTTGTTGTCGAGTGGCGCTTCGATTATCGCCGCAGCTCGCGCCCTCGGCTACACCCGCTCACCGAAGACGGTGGGGATCGTCGCGGACGCCCGGCGGCGAATGCAGCGAGTGGCGATCCGGTTGCAATCACAGCGACATGCCGGCGAACCAGATCGATCGCAAGCTCAGGCAATCGATCGAGCTGACCCTCAGCCCAGCGAAATTCGAACGCAACGTTCTCGCCTTCGACGTATCCGGTCTCCTTGAAGCCCTGGCGAAATCCGCGCAGATTTTCCGCGAAGGCTTCGAGCGATGTGGGGTGCAGAAACTCGATCACCGGCATCGCCGCTGCGCCCGCGCCGCAGCCACGAGGAAGGCTGGACCGGAGCGCTCGACAAGCTGGAACGCCATTTTCTTGTAATCGAACGGAGCTCTCCGTGACCAAACATCCGCCGCAGAGCCGAGCGTCGCGACAGCCAAGTGGTCGGCTGGAGCGAAGCCTTCGACGAGCTTCAGCCTACGCCACGAAAATCGCAAAGGAGCACATCGCATGATTACGATCTCCGCTTTCAAATGGGTTCCAGAGTTTGCCCAGGGCCAAGTGCGCGATCTGCGCGCGCGCTGGGCGCTGGAGGAAGCTGGTCTGCCTTACAAGACGCGCCTCCTCGAACTGGGCGATCAGGACAAACCGGACTATCGCGCGCTGCAGCCCTTCGGGCAGGTGCCGATCCTTGAGGAAGACGGGCTCGTGCTCTTCGAATCCGGGGCCATCGTGCTGCATATCGGCGAACAGAGCGAGATGCTCCTGCCGAAGGACGCAAGCGGACGCGCACGCGCGACGCAATGGCTAATCGCGGCGCTCAATTCCATCGAGCCGTTCGTTATGAACGTCGCCCTGATCGATCTCTTTTACGCGAATGAGGAATGGGCGAGGCTGCGCCGCCCAGGGGCGGTGGAGTTTGTGCAGAAGCGCCTGTCCGCACTCTCCAAGTCGCTCGGCGACAAACCCTACCTCGATGGTGACCGCTTCACTGCGGGTGATTTGATGATGACGACCGTGCTGCGAATCCTGAAGCACACCGACATAGTCACAAGCGAGAAGCGCCTCGCCGCCTATGTCGAACGCTGCACCGCGCGGCCTGCCTTCAAGCGAGCGTTCGATGCGCAGATTGGTGATTTCAGGGAGGCTGCATAGCCCGAGATCGGGGCCACCGTCGTGATCCAGGCGGTCTTGGCCGGCGCGCTATTCCGAAGGTGCGCGCGCCACGAAGTTCGGGCACCGGGGGCAGTACACTTTCCTTTACAGGCTGCACCCATAGCGGCCGACCCGCTTCTGCATGCGGAATGACCGCTTGTGGGTCATGAACGGCCCAAAGGCGACGTTGCGTCGTGGCCTGCCCGATGAAACGAAGGCTTGGCCCAATCTTCAACGCTGCGAACGACGCCGTTGAGCAGGCTCTCAGCAAAACGAGTCTCGCGGAGCTGGTACGCGGCGTCGGCTAAATTTGCCCGAAACTGTAACCGACACGGACACGTTTAATCTAAAGGAGTGACGACAATGGCTAGGCTCGCGAACAAGAATATCCTTATCACCGGCGGCAACAGCGGAATCGGGCTGGCCGCAGCGCAGGAATTCGACAGAGAGGGCGCGCGCGTCGCCATCTGCGGCTTGAATGAGGGGACGCTGCAGGCGACGAAGAAGACGCTTGGACCCGGAAGTCTCACCGTTCGCGCGGACGTCAGCAATCTCGCTGACCTCGACGCGATGTTCGCTACGATCAAGCGCGAGTTCGGGCACCTGGACGGCCTCTTCGTAAATGCAGGTTACAGTGAGTTCCTGCCGTTTGAAGAGGTGACAGAGCAAAGCTTCGACAAGGTGATAGCCGTCAATTTCAAAGGGGTGTACTTTACGATTCAAAAGGCCTTGCCGCTACTCAGGACGGGCTCGTCCGTAGTCATCACTTCGTCCGTTGGCGCGCGCAAGGGGTGGCCGACCACCTCGACCGTCTCGACCTGCAAGGCCGCGGTCAACCATCTCGCTCGAATCCTCAGCGCCGAACTCATAGGCCGCGGGATTCGCGTGAATACCCTAAGCCCAGGCCCGACGGACACGGCGATGTTCAGTCGCTTCCCAGGCGACGAGCAGGGCGATGCGGTTAAGGGCGTCCTCGGAACCAACAATCCAAGCAAGCGGATCGCCGCTCCGTTGGAGATCGCGAAGCTGGCAGTTTACCTCGCGTCGGACGATTCTGCGTACGTCGTTGGGGCAGACTTCCTGATCGACGGCGGGGTCACGGCCATTTCGGCCGTGGGCGCCTGAGCCTCGTTGCAGAGATCGAGCCGTTCCTGTTCCCGCTCAGGCAAGGGACGGCTCGCACCGCAAATCGCCGACACGCCAAATAACTGTCGGCTGAGACGTTTCTGCCGTCTGCGGTCGTGCAGCTGAGCTGGAAATCGTCGGTTCCGCGGCTGACGGAACTACGAGCACGGCAGGGGACCCTCAGGTGAGTGCCACCCCGTCTAGACTCGGCGATCCGCTGTCAGGCCGCCGCACAGGAGACCGTTCGGCTTAGTCCGATGCTCGGCATGAAAGTGCCGGCGCTGCACGGCGCGGATGGCCCGCGCCACGTCGCCGTCACCGGGATCCGGAACGCCCGCTAGAGCGGCGGCGAGCTCGAGCAGTATGCGTCGCGGTCCCGCACGGCCAGCGGGCGAGCCGCCTCAAAAACAGCGGTGAGCTGGGCGTCGGTGAGCGCGATCGGCGGCATGCGTGCCCCGTGGCCGCGAAACGGCAGGAGCTCCCGGCTTACGCTTGAGCGCGAGCGCTCGCAATGCCGGTTGCAAAATGCCCACGATACCCGCTGACTAATCCTCGTCAGTTTGATATCCTGCAATTCGGCCCTGGCTAGCGGGGTCCGAATGCTCTTCGATCAATTAAAACGGCGCGAGTTCATCACGCTGCTCGGCGGCGCTGCCGCGTGGCCGCTCGCGGCGCGGGCTCAGCAGGCGGCAATCCCAGTGGTCGGGTATTTAGTGTCACCGGATGGTTGATAGGAGAGCGGCTCGTGGGGGGTTCTTGAGCGCATCAAGACCGATCATCGCAGTCCTGGCAACGATGGACACGAAAAGCAACGAAGCCCGCTTCATTGCCGACGTGCTGACACGTGCGGGTGCGACGCCCTGGATCGTCGACCTTTCAATGAAATCGCACACCTTGTCTGCTGCGGACGTTTCCGGTGCGCAGGTTGCTGAGGCAGTGGGCGTGTCTTGGCAGGCGATCGATGAACGCTCACGCCAAGAAGCAGCAGCAGCGATGGTCCAAGGTGGCACCAGGATTTTGCTTGAGAGGTACTCCAAGGGAGAAATCGCAGGCGCCATCGGCGTCGGCGGTGCGAACGGGACCAATCTCGTGTGCTCGATCCTGCGCGCATTGCCCTACCTCTTGCCGAAGATCATGATTAGCACGGTGGCCGGCACGGCCGCCGTGCAATGGTATGTCGCAGAGAGCGACATCGCCATGTACCCTTCGATTGGCGACGTCTCGCTCAACCGCATTACTAGGGCGGTCATGGAGAATGCCGCGAACGCGGTGGCGATTGCAGCCGCCAACTGGGCGGCGAGACGGGAGGCGAAGGCCGCTCATGCGCCCCTCGTCGCGGTCTCGTCGTTCGGTGGCACGGCGGCGTGCGTTGAACGGGTCAGTCAGCGGCTGCAAGCCTTGGGCTATGAGGTCATCCTGTTTCACGCCTCAGGCGTCGGCGGCAAATCGCTCGAACAGCTTGCATCCTCCGGCGAGCTTGCCGGCGTCGTCGACGTGACGACACATGAGCTTGCGGATCTCGTAGTGGATGGCGTCTATTCTGCGGGCGCTGCGCGAATGACAGGCGCCGGCGCTGCCGGCTTGCCGCAGGTGATCGTGCCTGGAGCGATCGATCATTCCAATTTTTGGGTGGGCCAAGTGCCCGAACGGTACAAGACGCGCGAATTCTTCCAGTACAATGCGCAGAACCTGCTCATGCGCACTAACGCCGAGGAGTTCAGGCAGCTGGGCGCGGAATTCGCCAGACGGGTCAACGCGGCCAGGGGTCCGGTGCGCGTTCTCATTCCAGTCGGGGGCTTCAGCGAGCATACCAAGCGCCGCGCACGGGATCTCGAAGGCAACGACAAGGGGCCGTGGAAAATCCCGGGCGACTACAGAATATTTGTCGATTCTCTCAAACGTGACTTGATGTCTACGTCAATCGAGGAGATGCCGCTGCACATCAACGACAAGGCATTTGCCGACGCTTGTGTCGACGCATTTTTCGTGATCGCTAACCTCTGATGCAACAAAGAGCAGGAAGCAGAGCAAGCCAATGCGGCTCGACGTTCCAATCAAACGACACGAGACCGACGTCCTGATCGTCGGTGGCGGCGCCGCCGGAACCATGGCCGCATTCGAGTGCGCCGAGGCCGGCGTCGATGTCATCCAGGTGACCAAAGGGCGCGCCACCAGTGGCACAACCACGGTAGCGCGCGGCGGCTTTGCCGCTGCGATGGGTGCGGATGACAGCCCTGAGCTGCATCTTCAAGACATTCTTAAATACGGCGGCGAGCTGATCGATCCCGAGCTGGCCCGTGTCTGGGTCTACGACATCATCGACGTGGTGCACGATCTTGAATCGTGGGGAGCGGAATTCGTCCGTCGCGCCGACGGCCGGCTCGATCTCAAGGAATTTCCCAGCCACTCCAGAAACAGGGCCTGCCATCACTACGACACCACCGGCAACATGATTACCAAGGTGTTGTCGAAGAAGCTGCGCGCCGATGTGCGCATTACCAAGCACTCGATCACGGCCGTCGTCGATCTCATCAAGCGGGATGGCCGCGTGGTCGGCGCCTGGGGCGTGGACTATCACGATGGCGCGCTCGTCACCTACCACGCGCAGCAGATCATCCTGAGCAGCGGTGGCGGCAGTGGGCTGTTCTACGTCAACGACAACCCGCCGCAGGTGACGGGCGACGGCTATGTGCTGGGATTCCGCGCGGGCGTGCCACTGATCGGCATCGAGATGATCGACTTTCAGGCGATGTGCTGCTCGCCCAAGGAGCTATTCGGTTTCGCGCCACATCCCACCGGCTTCATTAACGCCGGCGCAGTGTTCAGAAATCGGAAAGGCGAGGAGTTCCTCAAGCACTATCTCCCCGACACCGCAGAGCAATCGACTCGCTCCGAGGTGATCCGGGCCATGGCCAAGGAAATCCACGCCGGCCGTGCCGGCTCCACCGGCGGCATCTTCATGGATGCAACCAAGGTGCCCATGGAGGTCATCCAGAAGCAGATCCCGCACGTCTATAAGAGCTGCCTTCACCGTGGAATCGACATTAGTAAGACGCCACTGGAGGTGGCGCCGGGAAGCCATACCTGGCTTGGCGGCCTCAAAGTGGATATCGACGGCAGGACCCCCGTCGATGGCTTGTTCGCCGCGGGCGAAACCGCCGGCGGCATCCATGGCGGCAACCGCATCGGCGGGTCGGCGCTCTCCGCCTCGCTGGTGTACGGCCGGCGCGCGGGCAGACGGGCGGCGGCACTCGTCAAGAGCGAACGCGTCGATTTGAGGGGCGGCAATGATAACGCCATCCCCGAATCCGAGGGCGCGTGGCTTGCAGGATTATTGAATCGCAACAGCGGCCCACTGCAATCCGACGTGCGCATGGCCTGCTGCATGTTGGCGCACAACAAGCTCGGTCCCATCCGCGAGGAACGCACGCTCCATGAGGCACTGGCCGAGTATGAGCGCATCGAGTGCCAAGACGTGCCCGCCATGCGCCTGAACGAGAAGGCTCGGAATTCCGACAAGGTACGCGGCGAAGAGTTGGAAAGCGCGCTCTCCGTACGCAATCTCGCGCTCTTAGGGCGCCTCCTTGCCGTCGCGGCGCTCGAACGGACGGAAAGCCGCGGCGCGCACTTTCGGCTCGACTATCCGAACACTGACGATGTGCGGTGGCGCATGGTCACTCGCCTTCAATTGGGCGCAAGCGGCGAGATTGAATTTCACACCGATTCAGCAACGTCCAGCGCGCGCGCCGCGGCGGCGGCCGCGAGAAGATAAAGGATCGCTCAGGAGAACGGCATGGCTGCAAAGCGGGGCCGTGCGGCCGTCCTCGACCGCCTGCGGAACGAAATCGGCAACGGATACGCGATCTACGATGCGCTGTGCGGCTCGGGCATCACTGCCAAGATGGCGGCTCGCGGCGGCGCCAGTATGGTCACGACCCACAGCCTCGCCTATTTCCGCATGCAGGGACTGAGCTCGATGGCCGGCTATCTGCCGATCTGCGACGCCAATGCGCTGACGCTGGAGCTCGGCGAGCGGGCGCTGATCAATGTGGTGCGCGAGTGTCCGCTCGTTGCCGGGTTGCTGTGCGTCGATCCTACGCGCGACATGCGGCGGTTTCTCGAAAAGGTGGCCGCAGCCGGGTATGACGGCGTGATGAACTGCCCAACCGTGGCGTTGATCGATGGCAAGTTTCGCAGCGATCTGGAAGAGACCGGGATGGGCTTCGCGCGCGAGGTCGCCGTGTTGGAAATGGCGTCCGACATGGGACTTTTTGCCAAGGCATTCTGCACGTCGGTCGACGAAGCCCTCGCCATGGCCGAGGTCGGCGTAGACAACATCATTGTTCATTTCGGCAACAGTTCGGGCGGCACGATCGGCTCTAAGACTGTGCTCGGCCGCGATGCCGCGCTCGACCAAGCCGCGGCGATCATCGACGCACTGGCCGCAAAGTTCTCAGACCGGATTGTGACCTGTCATGGCGGGGCGATCGAAACTCCGGCCGACTTTGAGCGGTTTCTACAGGCCGAGCCGCGATTACATGGCTATGTCGGAGGCTCGTCGGCGGAGCGCTTCCCGATCGAGAAGTCCGTAACTGAAGCGGCGCGCCAGTTCCGCAGCGTGCGACTCCCATGCGCAAGGTAACTGTGAGCCACCCAGGGGGCGGTGCCAGTCTTGTCCCGAAAGTCCCTTTTCTTTTTTTTAGTCCCCCGGGGGAATTGTGCCACGGATAATGTTTTTCGATCAGCAACATCGAAGGCCATGACATTATGGCGCGGCTTTTTCACAAAACTTGAATATTTGATTTTAAATCAATTGAGACAGCGAGGCTTGTCTCAATTGAGCAGCGAGGCTTGTCCCGCTCATACCCGCGGATAAGAAACTGCTCAACCGTCGCAACAGCGGCGGTGCCTGACCTCGGCTCCAGGTTGTCAGCAATCCCGACAAGGTCCGCACGGGCAGCGTGCGGATGAGGTCCGGAGCTTGAAATCGGTCATACGGCAATTGCACGCCGGCTAACACTATATGTGATAAATTGGCTCCTTAAGCTGGAGAAAGCGATCATGCTCCAGACAGTATCGCGGCTCCTTCCGGAGCTTCCGCTATTTCTCATTACCGCCGTCGCTACGCATTTGGTCATGTCATTTGCGCAGACGCTGATGCATTACAAGCTCGGCCACCATCCAATGGGCGGTAAGTTCTTCCGCAACCACATCAACTTCCATCACACCTATTATT
>WNGF01017263.1_pt1 | contig 26027 bp, 23 predicted proteins | sample 5400641 | NCBI WGS metagenome assembly WNGF01 (sample SAMN13153371, study PRJNA577476) | soil metagenome | isolation source: 80 cm soil or saprolite under grassland replicate 2 | place: USA:California | collected 2016-06-15 | reverse complement strand
GACCTCGACGACATCAAGCAGCGTTTGCAGGAATCGGGCTTTCGCGCCGAGATCGATTCCAAGTCAGATAAAGATTCCGACCATCGGATACAGGACCCCGATGGACATTGGGTCGACATGGCGGTCCATCGCCGCTGGCGCAAGTAAGACGGAAACACGTGAGGCGTGAATCGTTAGGGGTGAGCGGCATAATTCCTCGCCCAACTGAACGATGCAACGAACCCGAGGAATGGATTCATGAAGTTGATCTCGTCAAAACTAATCATTCTCTCGTACCTCGTGTGTTTGTTGATCCCACCGATCTATGCTCAAGAGAGCCCGGACCCAAAGGTCGTCGAAGCGGCGCGCCGGGAAGGCGAAATCGTCTGGTACACGACGATGAGCTTGGATCAGAGCAAAGAGTTCATGGATCGCTTTCTAAAAAAATATCCGTTTTTGAGACCGTCGGTTTTCCGTTCCGGCGGCGGGGCTTTGCTCAACCGCGTCTCATCGGAGGCGAAAGCGGGAAAATATTTGTTCGACGTCGTCCATGGCACGGGTGAGATTGTTTTGCCACTGATGGAACTGGGTCTTCTGGCTCCATACAATTCCGCCGAACGAAAAATGATCCCTGATGATCTCAAGGACGGCAAACATTACTGGACCTCGGTTTACGTCAACTCGATTGTGCTGGGTTACAGCACGAAACAAATCAAACGTGAAACACTGCCGCGGACCTACGAAGAGCTCTTGCAACCGCGTTGGAAGGGGCGGAAGATTTCGCTCGACGATAGTTACACGACTTTCCTGCAGGGGCTCATCTCCGCGTGGGGTAAAGACAAGGCGATTGCCTACTTAAAGAAACTGGCGGAACAGGACCCTGTAATTATGCGCGGGAGCACGGTGCGAGTTCAGCTCGCCGCGGCCGGTGAATTCCCGCTCGTGATCGCCTACGCGAACATCATTCAGAACCTCGCCGAGAGGGGCGCGCCGGTGGATTGGGTGCCGTTGGAGCCCGCGATTATTTCGGTCAACACCGTCATGCTCGGCGCCAAGGCAGCACATCCCAACGCCGGCAAACTGCTCATCGACTTTACACTGTCAAAAGAGGGACAGGAGAAACTCTGGGATTTTCAACGCATCCCTTCGCGCATTGATGTCGAGCCCAAGCCCGCCCGGCTGTTTCGCGGCTACAAGCGCTATGTTGTCCATCCTGAAGAGTACAAAGGTCACGACGAAGTGATCAAATTATACGCGCAGATACTCAAGACGCGTTAAGTTGCGACGGTGGAACATGCAATGACGAAACTGATTTTTTACCCTCTGTGGCTCGCTGAATGATGACGATTGCTAGTCCCATCAAAGTCTGTCATTCCCGCATGTTTTAGCGGTGGTTCGACTAGGCTCACCACAGGGGAAACTCTGACTGGATCCCCGATAGAAACATTCGGGGATGACAGCTTTGGGGAACATTATCGTAACGGTTTATCGATATCCGCAGCTTGTTACGGGATAGTTCATTCACGAGAGAAACTATGTCAAAAAAATTCTCCGTTGTTGCCAAAAACGGCATGGTCGCGTCGAGCCAACCGCTGGCGACTCTAGCCGGCGTGCAGATACTCATGAACGGTGGCAATGCCATCGACGCGGCGACCGCGACGGCGGCTGTGTTGGGTGTTGTGGAATCATCATCCCTTGGCATTGGCAGCGACGCATTTTGTCTTTTCTATTCAGCCAAAGAAAAGAAAATCAAAGCGCTCGACGCCAGCGGCAGATCGCCGTTCGCGGCGAGCCTCGACTTCTGCCGCAAGACTGGTTTCAAAGAGATGCCGCAGCGAGGGATTAACTCGGTTACCGTACCCGGCGCCGTGCAGGGTTGGACGACGCTGCTGACTTCCCACGGCACGCGATCGCTTGCGGACGTGCTGCAAGCAGCGATTCGTCATGCTGAAGAAGGATTCCCAGTTGCCGAGCTGACAGCGGAGCAGTGGAAAGAGTCTGAAGCGAGGCTAAAAGGCGACGAAGGCGCGGCGATCAACTATCTCATCAACGGCCGTACTCCTAAAGCCGGTGAAATTTTCAAAAATCCGCGGATGGCCAAGACCCTGCGGCGTATCGCCGATGAAGGCGCTGAGGTTTTCTACAAAGGTGATATCGCTGAGAAGATTGTCCGCTACTCCGAGAGACTCGGCGGCCTGTTCACGCTTAAAGACTTCGCCGATCACCGTTCGGATTGGGTAGACCCGATCACGGTAAACTATCGGAGCTTCGATATCCACGAGATGCCGCCGGCCACACAAGGCTTCGTCACGTTGGAAATGCTCAAGATCCTCGAAGGCTTCGACCTTAAATCGATGGGACCTCAAAGCGCAGATGTACTACACCTGATGATCGAGGCAAAGAAGCTCGCGTTTGCCGACCGTGATCGACATTTGGCCGACCGCGATTTCATGAAAGTGAAAGTAAATGATCTCTTCTCTGCCAAGCGCGTCGAGAAATTACGAGCGCAGATTCGCTCGGATCACGCCGCAGTCGAGTATGAAAGCGTTCCGGCCGGCACAGATACGGAATATGTTGCCGCGGCAGACAGCGAGGGCAATCTCGTCTCATTCATCCAGAGCAACTTCATGGGCTTCGGCGCCGGCGTCGTGGAGCCTGAGACAGCGATCATTCTGCAGAATCGTGGCCATCTTTTTTCACTCGATGAAAACCATCCTAACTGCATCGGGCCGCACAAGCGCTGCATGCATACGCTGATGCCAGGGATGATTTTCAAAGACGGCAAGCCGTACGCTGCGCTGGGATTAAAGGGCGGCCATGTGCAGCCGCAGGTTCAAGCGCAGATTATTTCGAACCTGATCGATTTCGGCATGACGCCACAGCAAGCGATCTCGGCGCCGCGCTTCAACCATATCGAGGGAACGAAAGTCGGCTTGGAGCCGGAATTCGGTAATGCCGTGAGAGAGGAAATCACTCACCGCGGTCATCAAGTTGTCGACGGCAACCCGGAAAGCTTCGGCGGCACGCACGCAATTCTAATCGATCCCGAGACGGGCGCATTCGTCGGCGGCTCCGACCCGCGCAAGGGCGGCTGCGCGCTCGGTTTCTAACCACCTCGGTTCAAGCAGTTCAAGCTGTCAAAACGTTCAAGCCGTCAGACTTCGAAGCCGTTAAACTCAAGGCTGAAGCAACTCCAGCCGTATCAAGCCAGTCGGGATTTCAGATTATGAATGCGCCCTCACCTCTAATCCTCCCCCGCGACACGGGGGAGGAGCAAGGAGGGGGATTGAACGGCTTGAACGATTGGAACGTCTGGAACGGGAGCGCAGGGGTAATAGATAGTCTAGAAATCGTCTCTAAAATCACATACCACAGAGCAGAGAAATGGCGTAAGGAGAATCGGTGATGGGCTATTTCAAAGACCTGAGAGAACACATTGCGGCGCTGGACCAGGCCGATTTGCTGGTCAAGATCGACGAGCAGATCAACAAAGATACCGAACTGATGCCGCTGGTGCGCTGGCAGTTTCGCGGGCTTTCGGAAGAGGAGCGCCGCGCATTTATGTTTACTAACGTGATCGATGCCAAGGGACGCAAGTACGATATTCCTGTCGTCGTCGGCACACTGGCGGCGTCGCGACAGATTTACGGCTTCGGGCTGCAGTGCAAACCCGAGGAGATCGTCGACCGCTGGAATAAGGCGCAGTCCAATCCGATACCGCCGAGCATCGTCGATGATGCGCCGGTGCATGAAGTCGTTTACACGGGATCGACCTTGTTGGAGAAAGGCGGTCTCGGAGAATTTCCAATTCCAATTTCGACGCCGGGCTACGACTGCGCGCCGTTTACCACAGCGTCGCACTGGTTCACCAAGGACCCGGAGACCGGCATCATTAACGTCGGCAACTACCGCGGCCATGTCAAAAGCCCGACGCGAACGGGCGTGTTTCTCAGTTCGAGCAACCACGGTGGATACCATTGGCGCAAGTGCCAGGAGCGCGGTATCCCGCTCCAGGCTGCGCTGGTGATCGGCGCGCCGCCCTGTGTCGCTTACACTGCGCCGTCGCGCATTCCTTTCAGCGTGAGCGAGCTCGACGTTGCCGGCGGGCTTGCCGGTGCTTCGATCGAGGTCGTGAAGTGCAAGACCAACGACGTGTTGGTGCCGGCCAACGCCGAGATCGTGATCGAGGGAGAAATCTCGACCGAGTTCATAGAGCCGGAAGCGCCCTTCGGCGAATCGACTGGTTACATCGCCGAGCGCTTGCTCAATCCATTCTTCGAAGTGAAATGCATCACCCACCGTAAGAACCCGATCTTGGCGACGATCATCAGCCAGATGCCGCCGAGTGAGTCGAGTGTCATGCGCCAGGTTGCGGCGGAGGGAAATTATCTGCGATTCCTGCGGGATCAGTGCAATATTCCCGGCATCATCGAAGTCGTATTTCATAGCATCGCCGTGCGGCAGATTTGCGTGATCAAGATGAAAAAGATCAACCAGGCGCATGTCTGGCAGGCGCTGCATAGCATGGTCGGATATAATCCGGCGACCGGCAAAATGGTCATCGCGGTCGACGAGGATATCAATCCGCGCAATCTTGATTCGCTCTTCTGGGCGATGGCCTTTCGCATGCAGCCGCACCGCGACGTCCTGATCATTCGTAACCGCACGCCGCAAATGGATCCATCGGTTTTCCCTCCCGGCCAGGAAACGGGAAATTCCCTCGATGAAATTGCCGGAAGCTCAGCAATGCTAATCGATGCGACGCGTAAGTGGGCTTATCCGCCGGTGTCGCGTGGTTCGGCTATAATTTAGGTTTGTGGTCGGATGAGGACGAGGAAGAAGCACAGCTTGCCGTCAAAGGCGAACATTACCAGACGGGCGAGAAGCGATTGCAGCAACGGGTTAGAGTAAAGAAATTTTAACCGCAAAGACCTGTGTTGAGCCCTTCGGCGGAGTCTACCCTGAGCATAGCCGAAGAGCTCAGGATAAACTCCGCCGAAGAAACGCAAACAGAGTTTGGGTTCAAACAGTTCAAGATGCCAGCATGAAGCGCCAGCACTACTTGCTGCCCATTTCCTTCAACGTTTCTTCTATCAGCGATGAGTCGACGACCATTTGCGGCGTGACGGTTGGCGGGATTTGTTTGGCGTCCTTTTCGATTTGCAGCAGGATGTCGACACCGTCCAACGGCACGCGGCCGTCCCGGCTGAAGGCGTTGACGACGACGTCGTAAGATTCTCTCGCGAGCTTTTCGTCCATGCTAAAGCGCTTACGAATCACTTCGGTCGTGCCCGTCGGGTTGGCTTGAATGTAGCGCAGTGCTTCGATCTCCGCTTTCAACAATCTTTTGATCTGCGCGCGGTTGGTCTTGATTCGGTCGGTCGTTGTACCGAGACCGGAAAAGGGAATGGTAACGTAGTCCGCGGTGTGAGCTAGCAGCGGAAATCCTTCTCGTTTGAGCTGAACGGAAAACGGCGGCGCCACGACAATGGACTCGACCCGGCCGATTTTGAAAGCGTCATACATCAGTTTTTCGTCACCGATGGCGAGGAACTTGACGTCCTTGTCGGGGTCGAGACCGAATTGCCGTAGAGTGAGCCGCGTACTGATGTGATTGGTGCCGCCGATGGAAGCCAATCCGATGACGGCGCCTTTCAGATCTTTCACGCTTTTGTATTTGTTCTGTGCGACGATGCTGAAGAACGGCGCTTTGATGCCCGTCGAGATGGCGCGCACCGGCAAACCACGCGCCGCCGAGCGGATCACGGATCCGATGAGCTCGGCATAGTCGATATCGCCGCTCAACAGCGCGGCCATCGCAATGTTCGGGCGCATCTGGATGAGCTCGACGTCGCTGCCATGTTTGGGATAGAGGCCATGATCTTTCGCGACGAAGGGAACGAGGAACGCCAACGAGCTGGTGGCGACCGCGATACGAACTTTTTCAACTCCTGATTTTTCTTGTGCCCGCAGAGCGCCGGCAAAAACAAGAATCGATATCGAGAATAGAAAAACCAGGGTCGGTTTACCCGGCATTAGTCGCATCCGTAGACCTTCCTTCGCCCTACTTACAAATCCTGACGATTATTTTTCATTCTTCGGTGCTCGTCCGTAGAGTTTATCGATGAAACCGGTTTTTCTAACCTCTTCGACGATGCTCGTGTCCATCACGCTCGCGGGTTTCACGTTGCGCGCGTTGGGATGACCGAGCGAATCGAGAGCGTTTTGAATTCCGTTTGGCTCGGGGATGGGATATTCGCGCATGCTGAAACTCAGGCGATTGTATATTTCCTTCGCAATCGTCGGATCTTTGATGCCTTCTTCTTCGAGAATCGGTGTTGCCCGACTGCAAGAGCACGACGTCCTTTTCAGGGTCGAGCCTCCAGGAACGCAAAACCATCCGCGTCGTCAGATCCGACGCCGACCCGAAACGGCTCACGGCGATACGCTTGCCCTTGAGGTCTTCGGGTTTCACAACATTTTTGCGAGTGACGAAGATATGCTCGAGGCGATTGATGTTCACAGTGACGACCCTTGTTTCAAAACACGCCGGAGACGGGTAGCGCGAGCATCTCAGGGACGCCGGAATCCGACAAAATGATATTGCCACCCATCATGGCTTGAGTTAAAACGCTGCCGCTATTGAAATAGACAGATTTGATGCTGAGGCCGTGCTTCTCCCAGATTTTTTCGATGTCCACAACGCGGCGCAAATCCGTGCTGATCCCCGAACCGCTGTAGCCGAGGATGAGTGAGTTCGATTGCGCGGTGGCGTTTGACAGCGGTATCGCAGGCAACAGCGTTACAATCAATAGAAACAAAACTGATTCCGCTTTGATAAATTTCAAATGCGACTCCTCTTACAGTATTTTTCTAGTTGTGAGCGGAAGAATAGCTCAACCCGCGCGGCCGTAGAGTTTGTCGATAAAGCCGCTCTTCTTGATTTCTTCCAAAATACTCGAGTCCATCACGCTCGCCGGTTTCACATTGCGCGCGTTGGGATGCGGCAGGGAATCGAGCACGCTCTGAATGCCGTTCGGTTCCGGCAAGGGAAACTCGCGGATGCTCTTGAGCGAACGTTCGTAAACGTCCTTTTGCACTGCCGGGTCTTTGATATCTTCCACTTCGAGCGCGGAGAAAACCGCTTTCGGACGGGTTCGAAAAACATAGATGCCTTCGAGATAAGCCATGAGCAAACGGCGCAAAGTGTCGCGCTGCGTTTTAATGTAGGATGCCGGAAACGCGTAGCCGTAGCGGGCATAGTCCATCGGCAAATCCGCGAGATCCGCCAGGACGCGGCAGCAGCCCGAAGCAAGCATCTTGTAGACGCTTTCGGGACTTACGAGTGCGCCGTCGACGTGGCCGGCCGCCAACGCCGTCATGCGGGTCGGCGTGTTGCCAGACTGCAACAAAGTAGTTTCCTTGTCGGGGTCGACCTTCCACGAGCGCAAAACCATTCGCGTGATCGTGTCGGAGGCCGATCCGATTCGGCTGACGGCCAAACGTTTGCCCTTGAGGTCTTCGGGCTTGGCGATATTTTTGCGCACGACGAATACATGTTCAATCCGGTTGATGGTGACGGTGACGATCTTCAGATCGGCGACCCCGGCGACAGCGAGGTTTACCATGCCCGGCACTTCGGACTCCGACCCGACGATATTGCCGCCCGCCATGGCCTGGATCAAAACAGTGCCGCTATTGAAATAGACGCTTTTTACGTTGAGACCGTACTTCTCCCAAATTTTGTCGCGCTCCATGATGCGGCGCAGAATGTTGAGCGAGCCGGCGCCGCCGCTATGGCCGAGAATGACATTGTTCAGCGGCGCCTGCGCGGTGACGAGAAACGGCATCGCGACGAGCAACAGGAATCCGGCGGTAAAGGCAAGGACGCTCTTCATGGTTTCACTCCTTGCACGATCTGTAACCCGTTTATTAAAATGGCGAAGATTGTGGTGGTTGGCGAGGGTCATTGATTGTCTTAGTTGCTGGTTCCTAGTTTCTTGTTTCTGGTTAGCTGGAAAACAGGAGCTTGAAACTAGAAACTCTTGTTGACTATTCCGAAAGTTCCGCTGCGGCGCGGTGCATGACGCCGTAGAGGTCGACGGAGGCGATGGCGCAGTATTCCAAGTTATAGCCCTCGCGAGTATCGGCGTAGCCGTCTTCGAGAATGCGCTGCATGACCAGGCGATTAAAGCTGCCGTGACCCATAACGCCGTCTTCATGCTCCTTGAGATCCGCTTCTTCATGGGTCGAGAAATAAATCGCTTGCTCTTTAGTGAAGCCATACTTTCTCGTCAACGTTTTAAACCACGACGCGGCCCAGTGGCCGATGGGCTCCTCTGTCAACATCGAAAACCACCACTCCGCCACGGTTCCTTCCCACATGAGTTGCCGCTTGAAGTCGAGAATGGCGCGACACTCGGGCAGCATCGGCTCGCGGAGAATTTCATCTTTCGTCAAACCGAACGCTTCGGCGGTCTGGAGCATCACGAGCACATGACCGGGCGGCTTGGGATGGATAAACTCGTCGGCGATCTTGACGCCGAGTGGAGCCATGAGATCGGGATGGCGCTTAAAAAAACCGATATGCTTGTGATACGAGACGGATACCAGTGTGTTGATCTCGACAGTGAAGTTGCCCCAGTTTTTGAAGAACAGTTTGATCGCCGGCCGGGGCAGCGTGCCGTCGAGAAACTTCTTCATGAACGGGCCTTCGGTGACCCGTTCTTGCCAGCGCTGAATGACCTTTTTGTTAACCTGGTCGATGTAGGCTTTGGCGTCATCCGAGCTCAGGCTAACGCCGAGCTTGGGTATGATCGAATTCATCGCCACCTGAACCTTGGTTATGTCCGATACAGGTTATCGATGAAGCCACTGTCATCGATTCGCCGCAAATAATGGAAGTCCCATAAGGCCATCGGATCGGTCTTCTCGGCGGCCTTGTCCTGCTCGATGGAAATTTCATAGACATTGGAGATCGCCGGGATTGTCGCATAGGGCTTCGCCTGCAGGATCGTTTTCAGGTCCTCGTAAAGATGGGTTGCGGTCTCGTCATCGAGATCGCCTTCGGCTTTGTATTTTTCTTTAATAATTTTGATCGACTCCGCCCGATGGGTTTTGAAGTAGGCGATGCCTTCGCAAATCCCGCGGAGCATTTTGTCGATGATATCTGGGTGCTTCTCGACGAACGGCGAACCGCTGGACACCGTCGTGAACCACACCATCGGCAAAAACGGCACGTCGATCACCTTCAATCCGGCGCGTTTGGAAAGAATATCCGCCGGCGGCGTGACGAATGCAGCATCGGCCTCGCCGTCGCGCACCGCTTCCCAATGAAATTTGCTGCCCTTGGCTTTTTCTACATCGCAGTCGTTGAGAAGACCGGCTTGTTTGATGAACAGCCACGTATTCAACCCCGGATGTTTACCCTTGGTCGCAACTTTCTTACCCCTCAAATCTGAAACCTTATTAATGCCCGAGTCGGCGCGCACGACTAAACGGTGATTCAACAGGCTCACGGTTTGGCCGAGATAAACCCACTTGTCACCCGCGGGGCGGCGAATATACGGCGAAAGGTGATTGCCGCCGACGAATTCGACGGTGCCGTTGGCAACGTTCTTATGCGAATCCTCCGACGTTATTTCGTAGTCGTAATTCACATCGAGGCCGTGCTTCGCCCACGAGCCCGAGTCATGCACCACATGCAGAAACGGCAGGTGGCTATCCGAGCGATAGGGAAAGTTTACTTTGTCCATGATGTGATCCTCCTTTGAATCTGTACTTATTGAATGTGACTGCAGACGTCAACTCATGAGTTCACTTGAGCTGAAGTTTCGTCGCCCACTTTTCCCAAATCTCTTCGCGCTTCTCAGCGCTAAATTTATTGGCGAGGGCAAAACGGTCGCGCCAGTGAAACGGCTTGCAGGCGTCGATCAGCATCCGGCTCATGGTGAAGTCGCCTTTCTCACGCTTCTCCGGTGGCAAGCGCGGATCAAGGTCGGAAGTCCAGGATTTTAACACCTGGACCGATTCTGCGGGATCCACGCGTGTGCACATCGCCCAGATCACTTGTTTCAAATCCACCGGATCGATGTCGTCGTCCACTGCGACGTAGTAACGATACATGCTTGCGCCGGTTTGCATGCCCGCAATCGCTGTGAGCGCATGCATCGCCTGTCCGGCATGGCGTTGTTTTAGGGAAACCACAACCATCAAGGTGTGGCAGTGGCACCATACCCCTTGAACGTCCGAGACGCCCGATTGCTCCAGGTGATCCCAGATGCGCGCGGCAAAAAGTGGAATGCCGTAACGTTCCGTGATCGGCAGCAGCGGCGGGTTGCCGAGAAGAATTGGATTGTTCCGATGGAGAATCCGTTTGACGCGTACCACGCACTCATTACCGCTGTGGGTGTAGTATCCCGGCCACTCGCCGAACGGCCCCTCAGGGTGAGTTTCTTCTTCGGGTGACGGCATCTCACCTTCAACGACGATCTCCGCGCTGGCCGGTACCGGAAGGCCGGTGAACGGCGCGCGAATGACTTCCAACGGCGCGCCGCGCAGCGCGCCGGCGTATTCGTATTCGCTCACGCCGGCTTTTGCGGCGGACGGCGCTGCCAGCCACGTGGCGGGTTCGCAGCCGAGCAAAATAGCTAAATCGACGCGCTCGCCTTCGAGAATATTCTCGGCGATTGGCCCGGACGGAACTTCCACGGGCATGTAGGGTTTCAGATCGCGAGTCTTATTGCGCCAGGCTTTGAGGATGTCCAACTTGGGCACATCGGTTGGCAGACCTAGAGCCAAAGCAAAGCGCCGCGCGGTGGCGAGGACGTTGGTAGCGACGCGAAATCCTCTTGGGTGGTCGATGATATTATCGAAGAGCAGCAATGGACCATCCTGCTCGGCCATCAGTTCGGTCAAGCAGCCGATTTCCAGATTCCAGTGGGCGCCATCGATGGATTTCACTTCGCCGATGCGCGCTGCGGCGTCAATGTAAGATGGGAGATCCAAGAAAGGCATGGGCTTATCTCCAGCGATTGCGTTAGACGTGTCCCGTTCGACTTCCTCGCCCTCCTTTGGAGGGAGAGGAATGAGGTGAGGGTGGTGCTCCTCGAGCGCCGTCACCCTCGCCCTCTCCCACTACGTGACACTACGTGGGCGAGGGAATCGGACTGCTTCGGAAACGAGTGCCACGTCTCATCGCTAGTGCGTCGCATCGTAGCAAGCGTCCATAAATAATCGGTTCAAGTCGGCTGGCGTGACGGCGCAATATTCGGCCGCATAGCCGGGGCGCTCGTTGATACCTTCTTGCAGTAAGCGAACCAAGACGGTTTGCGTCACTGCGCCATGGGCTTTGCGGTCGAGATGGTCCATCGTATCGGCTTCGTGATGTTTGGAAAAATAACTCGCCTCAGCAGTGGTGAGGCCGTAGTGCATCGTCAACGCTTTGAAGAAATCGAGACATGAGTTGCCGAACGGGTGCTCCCAGAGAACCGAAAACCAGTATTCCTGAATCTGTCCATCGTTGAGCAGGGTGCGATGAAAATCAGGCAGGGCGCGGCATTCGGGTAACATCGGCGAGAGCAAAACTTCTTCTTTGCTTAGGCCCAAAGCATTGCCAGTGCTGATCAGAATTTGAATATGACCGGGCGGACAGGGGTGGCCGAATTCATCGAGGACTTTCTGAGTGTAGACTTCCATCAGGTCGACGTTCTTCACGAAGAACCACAGATGCCGATAAAATGCCGCGGTGTAAACTCCGTTGATCACCGGAACGAATGAGCCCCAATTCTTGTAGAAAAGCTGGAGGGTTTCCCTTTTGAGCTTGCCTTCTCGCAGTTCGTTCATGAACCGCGTCTTATCGACGGTTTCCTTCCAGCGCCTGTCACACTTGGCGGCAAGGTCAGCGATAAATTCTTTCGCTTGCGCTTCGTTTAGTTTGAGCATTCTTGCAGTCTCCCCGGCGAATGGATCTTACTCCTTCTCGACATATTGCAGCACCATTCGGCTGTCAAGGCGCGCTGCGCTTGCCGAGCGCGAGACTCCTGAACTAGAATCAAGCAATTCTACAGGGAGGGTGAATATGGACGTTGTTAATCTCGACGAAATGATGACTACGAAAAAGCGCAATATCCATCTCTTTGGCACCGGTAACTTTCGATCGTGGATGCTTTACTTCGTTCCAGGTGACGGCACGGATATGCACTATCACGCCAATCCTGAAACTTTTTTGGTTCTTTCCGGCAAGGGCGTAGTCAAGGGTTTGAAGGGGGAAGAACGTCCGATTCGGAAAAACGAGGTCCTTTTCCTGGAGGCTAAGGATTATTACCAAATCACCAATAATGGAACCGAACCATTAGTGCTGTTTGGCAACCGCTCAGAAGCGTTCGGCGGACAACATATGAAGGTTGATGGCACGGATCGCAACGCTGGAGCGTGATATCATTGAGTCAGGGCGCTCAATTGACATCCGAAAGGACAGTGATTATGGTACCCTAAGCCGAGGAATTTACATGCCTATTTACGAGTACAAATGCCAAAAGTGCGGCACGTTTGAGACCACGCAGAAAATTACCGACAAGCCGTTGGCCAGGTGCCCCACCTGCAAAAGCAAGGTCAAAAAACTCATCTCTAACACATCGTTCCAGCTCAAAGGTACCGGCTGGTACGTCACCGATTACGCCCGTAAGGGGCAAAACGGAGATGCTAAAAGCGCCAACGGCTCAAAATCATCGTCAGAATCCAAGAGCGAAAGCTCGTCGGCCAGCAAAGATAAATCGTCTACGGAGTCTAAGGGCGAATCGAAGAAGACTGAAAGTTCTTCGAGCAAGAGCGAGAAATCCTCGGAGTCGAGCTCGACGTCAACTTAGCCCGGGGTCCTTACCACAGCGGGCTTAGCTCCGGAACACTTTTTTATCACATTCAGACGGCGCCTGCGGGCGCCGTTGTTGTTTTTGGCGGCTGCAATTTTGTCGCATCGACAAACGGGTCTAGATTTGGAATACATTTTTCGCTATAGCTGAGGCGAAAAGGCGGAAAAATTTTAGAAGGAGGGTTTCACCAATGGCTCAGACCATAGACAATATCGTCGATCCGAATGATTCGAGCTTGACGTCGGAAATGGTGCAGTTTGCCGGCGCCGCCGGAACTGTCAGCGCCTACGTTTCGCGGCCAAAGGATGGCAGAAACTTGGGCACGGTTCTCGTGATTCATGAGAACCGGGGACTTGTCGGGCATATCAAAGACGTCGCCCGCCGTTTCGCCAAGGATGGCTTTGCGGCCATCGCGGTGGACTGCATGGGACGGGTCGGTGGCAGTGATAAGTTCGGGGGAAGCGATGCGGCTACGGAGGAAATCAAGAAGGTCAACGGCGGGATGGTCGCGGAAGATTTGAGCAGCGCTGTGGCGTATATGAAAAAGCAGAATTACGTCAACGGCAAATTTGGCGTCGTCGGCTACTGCTGGGGCGGAGGTCAGTCGCTAAATTTCGCGACCAAGTGCAAAGATCTCAATGCCGCGGTGGTTTACTATGGCCGAAATCCTGATCCGCTCGATTCGGTCGCCAACATTCCCTGCAAGGTCATGGGTAATTACGCCGCTGACGATCCGAACATCATGCCCGGTGTAGAACCCTTGAAGGCGGCCATGGCAAAAGCCGGCAAAAGCTTTGACGTCAAGGTGTACCCCGGCGCAAAGCACGCGTTTAACAATAATACTAATGCGGACCGCTATAACCCAGAATCTGCGAAGGACGCCTGGTCGAGAACGGCTGGATTCTTCAAAGCAAACTTAGCTTAAAAGCAAGACGGACTATCCGTTCGAGAGGCGGCATGTGGCCACATCTTCAACAGGTGTGGTTACATGCCGCTTTTAGTTTTTCTCGTCAAGCTCGGGGCGCCGGCCCACGGCCATGCGGGCAACTTCGGGGGTGATTGCGTAGGGGCCTTCGGTCGTATCGCGCCAGATTTGTTTTGTCAGATCCGCATTTCCACCGGTCACTACGTAAGACAGCGCTCCGCTTAGGGCGCCGATGGTTACCTCGATCGCCTTAATGGGTAAGAATAATATGTTGCCCGCCGTCACACCCACGCCGACTCCGGCTTTTTCAATGGTATCCTCGGCATTGCCCAAGATGGGAAACACACAGGTCAACACCAGAGCCAGTAAAGCCGCGACGCGCCTAATTTGATTCAACATTGAGCTATCCTCGCATAAAAAATCTCGAACGAATAGATTCGACGCCGTGAGTCGGATTCCAATAGCGCCGCACGCCGAAGTAGTAACAGCAGGCTTCGTTATCGAGATCGTTGTTGAAGCAGCGGAGTTGTCCGTCTTGAAAGCGTACCCGCGCGAGACAGGTGCCGCCGGGAATCGAAGAGGTCATCACTTCCATGACCACGCCGATACCCCATTCTTCGTAGCGCAGGTGATTGACTTCATCGCCGACCCCGAGATAGAGACGCTTGCTTTCGGCCGCCGTCGCGGATTTGTCATTGCGGCGATGGAAATGTTTTAGTGTCAGCGCGATGTTGGGACTCGAGGGTTGCGCAAGCTTCGCGCAGTTACGCTCAGACGGCCCGCTCATGTTTTCTGGGTCACGAGTTTTCCTCTTCGCCGCCTCACTCCCATTTCGCGATAAGTTGCCTTTACGTATCATCCTTCAGTCCCGTTCTAAAATTTTATCCTCGCGGGCCACAAGGTCATAATCGCCGAAATCGACTTCAATAGTCAAGCTCCACAATCGGTGTACCGATGTTTTTCGTTGCCCTTTCGATAGCGACGGTAACACGGCAAATAGAATTTTCCCATTTCGATGTGACCGTGCGGTTACAATTTCAAGAAAGTTGCGATAACTTCGGCCAACTCCGCCGGATTGTCGTGATGCACCATGTGGCCGGCGTGATCGATGGTCACGCGACGGTGATTCCGTATGGCATCATAGCGCTCTTGTTTGTCTGTTCGCCGCGTTTGCCGGCTCTCCTTGCCGTCGACAATAAGCACCGGACATTCGATGCGACGAAAAAATTCCAAAGCCTGCAGAGTGTAAAATGGTTGCGGCGCGTTGGTGCGGTGGAGCGGATCGAACTTCCAAATCCACCTGCCTTGGTCGTTTTGTTTCATGCCGGCGCGCGCTAGTTCGAGCGCCCATGCGTCATTCAATCGAGAATTCGTTTGCCGCAGCTGGCTGGCGCCCGCCTCGACGCTCGTGTACACGCGAAAGTGATGGCGCCCGCGTTCGCGCACTTCGGTGATCCACTTTTCCATTCTCAGCGGCGCGTCGGAAAAATTCATGCCCGGTGGCCCAATGCCTTCGATGAGGACGAGTTGACTCACGCGCTTTGGAAACGTTCCGGCATAGAGAAAGGAAATGGTTCCGCCCATCGAGTGGCCGATGAGCTTAAGCTGCGTTACACCGAGGGCTCGAATCATGCATTCGAGATCGAAGACGTAATCGGGAAAATGATAGTAGCCGCCGGCGCCGATCCACCCACTATCGCCCTGACCGCGACAGTCGGGAGCGATGATCCAAGCCGATTTTCCCAGTTGTTCTTGTAGCGAGGCGACGAAGGGTCTCCAACTATGTGCGAGATCCAAATAGCCATGAACCAGCACGAGCGGTTCGCCGGTGGGCTCACCCCATTCGAGATAGTGAATCGGAAGTCCCTGAGAGTCGACGAACTTGTCACGTGCTTCCGACATGCGATTCGGTTCTATCGATCGGAACTTCGACGAAATCGTTGTTTTCGTTGGACCAGGCGAAAGCACGGATAGTTTTTACCGCGCGGTTATAGATGGAGATGACGATTTGGGCGCTCTCGGGATAGGTGGGTTCGCCGAACGGACTGGCAAACGCTTTGTCTTCATCCGAAAAATAAGCGTCGTGTTCGGGGTGTGAATGATAAAACGCCTTGAGCTTATGACTCCTGGCTTCGCCTGCGATCACCGACTCGAGCTCCAGTGGGTCCATCGCGTAGGCGATCGCGGCTGTGCGCGGATACGTCAGCGGGTCAAGCGCGTGAAGTTTGTTTTGGATGTTTTTCAGGCGATGTACGTAGTCCAGTCCGGCCGCCGAAAGCACCACGCCGCAACATTCTTCTGGAAAGGTTTCCTGGGCGTGCCGGGATATCTCGTTCCACGCTTCTTGCGTGAGCAGCAATAAGCTTGGTCTATTCATCGACGTGGTTTACGCGATTCTCTTCATTATTATTTAACATGAGAGTAGGTAGCATTGCCATTGTAGCGACCCGACGAATCGCCACACGACTGCGACCGGCATGTGGGCTAAAAATATTTAAGGTCTTGGTTTTTCCCGCGATGAAAAATCGGTGTAGTGAAACCTGCCAGGGTTGCCCTTCGCACAGGCAGGCACGGTTATGATTGGAGATAGTTATTCTAACTAGAACCGCGGATGTGTCGCGTTCTTATAGCGCTGGTAAGCGTTCAGCACTAGAGCGGCGAATTCGTCGGCCAATTCGAGATCGTTGTCGAGGCGATTTTGAATCTCCGCCGGTCCGACGTTGTAGGCGCTCAGTGTCAGCCTTAAGTCTCGAAACTGCTTCATTAGATCGTGCAGATAGTAAATTCCCAAGCGGATGTTAAGCTGCGGATCGTCCAGCGATTCGGGTCTAAATGCAATTGGCCGCAGTCCGTGTTCTCGACCGAGTAATTTGGCCAGCGACTTGCCCGTGTCGGGCATGATCTGCATGATCCCGCGCGCGCCACTCGGCGACACTGCAGTGTGCTGGAAGCCGCTTTCTATTTGAATCAGCGCCAGCACCAACAGGGGATCGAGCTTGCGCTTGAAACTTTCCTCCCAGATGACTTCCGAGACGTTCCAGATTTCGGCGTCGGCGATATCCGGGCGGTGCGACTTGATGATCGAATAGATCCGGACGAGTTCTTTCGGCCGCGGCTTTTCCGACACCTCGACCGGTTTGACTTTAGCAGCGGATACCGCTGTCGCCTTCTCGGAAAATTGTTTAGATGCGAATAGTGCTGGAGCAAACAGCGTAGCAACAAAAATCAGCTTGGCGCAATGGGCGTCCCAGCTTAAAGTACGAGCGCGCGTTTTTTTAGGACGTTTCTCCATACTTTATCGAGCGACTAGTCAATTACAAAAAGGTTGGAGGCAATCAGTTTGGTTGAGAGCTTCTGCGTAGGTAACAAAAGGAGTAGACGAAGTCAACGCGCGGTGATAAAAATTTGGCGACTTTTCTGCGAACTCTGTGCCTCCGAGCTGAGTCGAATGTTTCCTAAATTCGAAATTCGAAATTCGAGATCCGAAACAATTTGAAAATTCGAAATATTTAAAATCCAAAACTCAAGTCCGAATCGAAGTCGTTTGGAACATTGAATCTTTTTGTCATTTGATATTGTTTCGAGCTTAGGATTTCGTGCTTCGAATTTAGCCGTCTATCCCTTGGCGGCCTTTGCGCCTTTGCGCGAGGCAATCCGATGTGGTTGCGGCTCGGCCGCGCTGCGCCTCTGTGGTGAAGGAAGCGAGTCTATCTTCCGGTGCGCGCCAAAGAGTGCACCCAACCCTGCATGCGGGTCTTGGCGTTCTGGATGTCTTTTTCACTGAACCAGTTTTTGAGATCGACTCTGTCAACCGGATAAACCGGACGCATGAAGTCGCTCTCGTAACCGAACGGTACGGTCGCATCGATGCCCATACCGCCCTCGAACATAGTATTCGACGCAGTCCACTCTCTTTCGCCCGCGGTCATGCGTTCGGCGGGCATGAAGGTCTGGCCACGGCCGCCCGGGAGTGGATTGATAATATCGGTCTTTGGATTGACGCGGGTTCGATGCGATTGCGTTTTTTGACCTGAATGATCGCTCCGCCCCAATCGGTCATGCAGTAAGGAATGTTGACGTCCATCATGATTCCCGGTTGCATTCTCTCGCAAAGCTCAAACATCGATGCTTCGCGGATTGTCGTGTCGATATTGTGGTCGTCTAGAGTATGTACGCCCAGTGTGAAAATAATCGGCTTGCTTTCGCGCTTGCGTGTGGTGACGGCCGTAACATGGAAGGTTGGCGCCTTGTACGCCTTACCCATATAGCCGGCCCACTCCGGATGGAAATGAAAGCGGCCTTGAATACCAGCCTTTTCCGATTCGGCAGTTTCGAACCGTCGGTCGCGGGGATTGACATAACCCTCGAGGACAACTTCGGCATCGGCGAGGCCGTAGGCGTCCACCGTGCGAGCTTTCACCAGACGCATCGGCGCACCTTGCACGGCGCCGGCCATACCGACTTCATCGCAGCCCTGCGGCAGGATGACATAATCGAAACCTGCGCCGGCGAGGAGTGTCCCTGCGGGAGGCAGGCCGAAGTTCATGGTGATGGGCACCATCTTGTTGTCTTTGTAGTACTTGCTGACCACCTGCCACATATGCGAGCCGGGAGAGATTTGAAACGTGCCGACGTTGCCCCAGCGGAAGTTCATGCGGTTGTACCCGAGGTCCGTACCGCCGTTAAAATATTCTCCAGAGATGAGCCGGTTACCGGAACCGACCGTGAGCTCGGGCTCGATGTTGGTATGGCGGATCGGCACCACGAAGTCGTTGGCTTCAGCCGGTTTTTCGTAAACTTCTTCTTGCACCGGCGCGTCCTTTTGATCGACGACGATAGGCGCGATTGGATGAGTAATCGCATAGGCCAACTTTCTCGTACGGTCGGCGTGATCCTTCCAGCCGAACATCTTATTGATCACGTTCATGTCGCCGAACAGGTTGGTAATACAGCGGTGATGCGGCTTGTCCTTGACGTTGTTGAACAAAATCGGGCAGCCGCCGTCTAATACTTTCTGGATGCCGGTGACTTCCAGGTCGGGATTGACTTCTTTATCCGTGACAAGGATGTCGCCTTCTTTTTTCATCCATTCGATGGCACTGCGTAAATCTCGGACCTCTTCCGGCGCTGCTCCATCTCTTTTTGCGTTTGCCATTGCTTTCCTCCGAATATTTTACGTCTTTTGCAAGCTAAGGTTCTTACGATCGCGAAAAAAGAACGACTCTGACTTATTAATTCGAACTTTTTAGACCCAATCGGACAACAGATACGCGGGAAAATTCTAAGATTCAGGATGTCTGGACGGAGTAAATCCATATACGACAATTTTCTCAAAGTCAACGAACGCACCATCGATATTGGCTCCCGATCGCGCCAAAGTTACGCGAGAAATTGCGCGTTTGCGCCGCGCGACCGAGAGCTTTCGGAGGCAGCGACCCTTTACAGTTAGCCGACGGCTTGCTATCACTGCCTGAATTGTTTTTGGATTTACTAGGGAGAATCTATGACGGACGGTGCTCAACGTTCTAAACAAGACTGGCTGCTTCTCGTCGGTCTTTTCTGTTTCTTTTTTTCCGGCGCGGCCGGTTTGATTTATCAGGTGGTGTGGACGCGGATGCTCACCCAGATTTTCGGCAATACCACTTATGCGATCGCAACCGTGTTGTCCGCATTCATGGCCGGCTTGGCTATTGGCAGCTATGTCTTCGGTCAGATCGCCGACCGAGGGAAAAACGATTTTCTGTTGTACGGGATTCTCGAAGCGGGCGTCGGGGTGTACGGATTCCTAGTGCCATGGATCTTTGTCGCGGCGCAAAAAATCTATGGGCCGATTTTCGGGCTGAACGAAAGCTATCCATTTCTTTTTAACTTGGTGCTGTTCTTTCTCTCCTTTGTTTTATTGGTCTTTCCGACTCTGTTGATGGGCGCGACATTGCCGGTGTTGAGCCGATTTTTCATCCGGAGTTTTGCCCAGTTCGGCCGCCGAGTCGGCGACCTGTATGCGACGAACACACTGGGCGCGGTTATCGGCTGCGCCGCCGGTGGATTTTTTCTGATACCGACGCTAGGAATGCGTCGGACGGTTTATGTGGCCGCGGGAGTCAACTTGGTGATTGCCGTCGTCATTCTTATTGTCGATAGGATCCGCGACAAAACCCCGCTGGAAATTGTCCCGGAACCAGCCGCAGAGGAAGCCCGCGCTCCAGAGGCGCAAAATGCTTCGCTATTGCGTTGGGTGGTCTTGATGTCTTTCGGATTGTCGGGTTTTGCGTCGTTGGTTTACGAAAATGCCTGGACCCGGTCGTTAACATTGGTGATCGGCAGCTCCATTTATTCGTTTTCTACGATGCTTGTCACGTTTTTGATCGGTCTGGCGCTCGGCGGTTTTATTTACGCGCGCTTTCTCGGTGAACGCGAGGCCAGATTGAGCACCTTCGGCTTAATCGAACTCTGGGTTGGCTTGTCGGCGCTCGCGACCATACCTCTTTTTGAAAGACTGCCGTTGATCTTTCTGCGCTTGCTGCACGGATTTGGCGACACGTTCACGGTGTTTCTCTATCTGCAAATTTTCTTATCCTCACTGGTGATGTTCATTCCGACAGTTCTCTTGGGGATGACGTTTCCCTTGGTCGCGCGTCTGTTTACCCAGAGCCTGTATCGAGTCGGTAGCGGCGTTGGCAGCTCCTACGCGGCGAACACGCTCGGCGCGGTTCTCGGCGCGTTTGCCGGCGGTTTTATCCTGATTCCAAACCTTGGCGTGCAAAACACGATCATCTTCGCCGTGGTGATGAATCTTTTAATCGGAGCTTGGCTCGTCATCAGCGATTCGAGACTTTCATTCGTGCCGCGATACGGTCTCGGATTGGCGGTAGTTGTTCTGGCGGTTATCGTTCCCCTGAAAATTCGCCGCTGGGATCCCCATGTTCTCACCAGCGGTGTGACGATCTACGCCGACCGTTATGAATCGCTGCCCACCGATTCACTGCGTATCGAAGAGATGCAGCGCGACGATGTTCTCTATTATCGCGAGGGCTTGACGACGACCGTGAGCGTGCACCGCATTCCGGGGAGCGACTACCTTTACTTCAAATCGAACGGCAAGATCGACGGGTCTTACGGCGATGCGTTGAGCCAGCTGATGACCAGCTACGTCGCCATGCTGCTGCACCCGAAGGCCGAAAGGGCGCTCACTATCGGGCTCGGCACCGGCATGTCGGCAAAGGCGCTCGCGACATTCAAATCGTTGAAGGAAATCGAAGTCATCGAGATCGAGCCGGCGATGATCCAAGCGAGCAAATTCTTCGACCGCGCTTGGGTCGCAATTGATAAGCTTCCGCCGGGCGTCACTTTTCCCGCAACGCCAAGCGTTCGCCCTCGATTCGTATACGATTCTGTTGACGACGACCCGAACAGCCGAGTGTGGTACGATAACAAAGAAAAACGGCTCTACTACAAGGGCGTGATGGAACCGGAAGCTCGCACCGAGTTGATGAAACGGTCGGAAGATCTCGATTACCGCGGCGCCATCGACCGCCTTTACCGCAACGCCCGCCAGTCGCGCCACTCGAGCGTGCTCGAAGACAAGAGAGTGCGCGTGATACCGACGGACGGGCGCAATTATATCCTAGCGACGCCCAAATACTACGACGTCATCACCGCCGAGCCGTCGAATCCATGGATCGCCGGAATCGCCAATCTCTACACTCGCGAGTTTTATCAAGTCGTCAAGTCAAAGATTAAAGATGACGGCATATTCGCCCAGTGGTTTCACAATTACTCCATGTCGCCCGACGATTTCCGCATGGTCTTTCGCACCTTCGTGGAATCATTCCCTTACGTATCGCTGTGGAGCATGAAGGAAAGCGATTTTCTCTTGGTCGGCAGCAAGAAAGAGCAGATTTTCGATTATGCGGCGGTCAAAGAAATTTATGACAACAACAAAATGCTGCGATCGGATCTCGATTATCTCGGACTGTCCGATGTGTATGCGGTCCAAGGGTTCTACCGCATGAATCGCGACGGGTTCCTCGCTTTTTCCAAGGGCGCGTCGATCAATACGGATGACGGCGCGGAGCTCGAGTTTTCCGCGCCAAAAAATCTGCGCCGTTCGACGACCGAGCTCAATCGTAGAATCATGACGCCGTTTCTCGTCGACACGCCGCCATGGCTTAAATCCAAGCCGCCCATACCGGAGGCGATGCATCATTTTTACCTGGCGCAAGCGTACACGGCGAGTATTGCGAGGAACCGCGCGTTGGCCGAGCTCGAACAAGCGATCAAGCTTGATCCGAAAAATCCCAAGTTTCACCTCTTGAAGATGAGAATCTTGCTTGAGCAGGACAAAAGCACAGAGGGCGCCAAGGAAGCACTCGCAGCGCTGGAGCAAGGCGCGGAATATATCCCGGAAGTTTTGGCCATGAGCGACGAATTCTACTTGCCCGAAGCGAAGATGATTTATCAAAAGACCATCGAGATGGGCCACAAAGAAGTTCTGCCTTATCTCGGATTGGGCAACATCGCGCTTCATTCCGGCGACCTGCCGGAAGCCGAGAAATGGTTTACCCGGGCACGCGATCTGCAATCCGATCACCCGGCCGTATTGCTGGCATGGGGACGTCTGATTGGCGCGAAGGCGCAAAAGTCGACGGACGAAGGTCAGGTCAAGAAACAGATGCAGGAGGCGCGGTCGTTGCTCGAGAAGTCCAAATCCAAGGGGGAGGAGTCTGCCACGGTTCATTCCGAGTTAGGAGTTGTTTATTATAAGCTCGGCATGTGGGAAAAGGCAGCCGATGAATATTCGGAGGCTTTGCGTATGCGGCGCCGAAGAAATGATCTGCGTTATTCGCTTGGGCAGGCTTATGCGCAATTGGGAAGAATCAAAGACGCCGAACAGAAATATCGCGAGATCCTTTCGCTCGCACCCGACGATGCGGAAGCGTTGAAAGCGCTGCAGGACTTGGGCAAGAGATACTAGGCTGCCTACATCACCGAAATCGTGAAGGCCTCCGGCAAATTACCGGAGGCCTTTTTGTTTTCACGCAGGTCGGTAATGGTTCGATTCGCAATATTTTGTCAGGGCGCTGCCCGCGCTCGTCCTTCCGAATAGGGCAGGCACAGTGGCCTGCCCCTACTTTCCATCGGTCACACCAAATTGAATCCTAGACTTTGAAGTTCCTGATCGTTCCATTTATGCTGGCGTGCACCTGGTTCCGGGTCAAGGAGGTTTCCAGTGTTGAAAGAAAAAATTGGCGTTATCGGTGCAGGAAAGATCGGTTCTGCAATTGCTCGCGGAGTGATTCGTGCCGGGCTGGCAAATATGGAGGATGTCATGGCCAGCGATGTTAGCGATGCGTTGCGGCAATCGATCGCCCAAGAGCTCGGCATAAAAGTGACGCCGGACAACAGCGAGCTGTGTGATTTCGCCGACATCGTTATCCTCGCGGTCAAGCCTCAGATCGTCGACCCGGTGGCCAAAGAGATCGCCAAAAAAATCGGCAAAGCCAAACTCGTAGTTTCTGTTGCCGCGGGTGTGCCGTTGGCGCGGATCGAGAGTCAATTGGCACATGGAGCGCGTGTCGTCCGCGTAATGCCGAATATTCCATGCGTCGTCGGCGCCGGGGCGGCCGGCTTCGCGGGCGGCTCCCACGCGATCGCGGAAGATTTAGAAAAGGTTGGCGCGATTCTTAACAGTTTCGGCATCGGTTTGCCGGTTGAAGAAAAATATTTGGATGCGGTAACCGGGCTCAGCGGTAGTGGTCCTGCCTATGTATTTTTATTCATGGAAGCGCTCGCCGCCGTCTACGGCGCCGCGCGCATGGCGCTCGAAAGCAATAAACACCTCGGCGAGCTGAAAGACGAAGTCACTTCACCAGGTGGCACGACCATCGCGGGACTCTATGCCATGGAGCAAAAGGGTTTCCGGGGCACGGTGATTGATGCGGTGGTCAGCGCAACAAAACGATCGCAGGAGTTAGGGAAGGGGTAGGAAGACAGTTGCGAGTGTTGGGTGTCGAGTGTCGAGGTGACTTTGCTGCCCTGACCAAACGCATTTGTTTCCTCGCCCTCAGGCAACGACGAACGATGATGCGCGGTTTATTCGCTGTTTTAAGGCGATTTTGATCGGAGGCTTTTGGGGAGCTACCATTGTTATACTCCTTCGGTTGGCTTTCAGATCGAACATTGGTGTGGCTGACGGTATTGCCGGTGCGATGGCCGGCGCAGTTGTCGGACTCATTCCCGCTTTGTGTCTTCCGAATGGTTTTTCACTTCCGAAGGATATAACAACTATTACGCATCGAGCCATTGGTGTATTCTGTTTGTGGGTGGGTGCAAACGGCCTCGTGAAAGGAGAGATTCATGGCATTGACCGCAGGGGTTTCTTGCGTGCGTTCAACGAACCTGTGTTATGGGAAAGGGATCTGCTGCTCTTTTTAACTTATTTTCTAGTGTGGAGTGCAGTAGGAATCATTACCACTGCCATACCGGTTTTCTACTTTCTAAAGGCGATCCGTGACACGTCAGGATTTACCTCAGCGCCATTGCCCGGTGAAAAGACGCTTCTCCCTACTTATCGCAAGTGGAAGGACTTGCCTGAAAACTTTCAAGCAATCTTCGTGTTTACAATAGTACTGTCCTCCATCCTGGTGTTTAGGTGCGATGGGTATCGGCGAAATACGCCTCCACCCATCCTACGATTAGATTCATTTCCGAAATTGTAGGATGGGTGGAGCGAAGCGATACCCATCATCTGCACCACCATACCCATCAACCGGCAATCCATCGATCACTTGCGACGATTCTACGGGGTATTCTAATATCCGCGGGTGACGAACTATCGGCGCAATTTCATTCCCGGCGGCAGCTTCTTTTTTACCGTTAATGGATTTCGCGATGCGGTGGCGGTTGATCAAGACGATGTTCTCCCGAAGCGTTGAACGAGGCGAGCGACGCTCGGCAAGTCGGAGCACGAAGAGCGAACGTGGAATATGGCAGCGACGATTTTGGGAGCACACGCTACGCGATGAGAACGATTTCGAGCGGCATTGCCATTACATCCATTTCAATCCGGTAAAGCACGGGCATGTATCGGCAGCAAGCCAGTGGCCCTATTCCTCGTTTCAACGATTTGTGAGGCTCGGGATATATCCGGTTAATTGGGCTGCGATGGAGCACATCGATGGAACGGAGTTCGGAGAGAGGTGATGGGTATCGGTAAAAAACGCCTCCACCCATCCTACGAGATTTTTAATTCGACGTCTGTAGGATGGGTGGAGCCCTTCGACGTGCCTCAGGATAAACTCCGCGATACCCATGCCCTGTTATTTATCCGTCCAACGTTCCACCGATTTTTTTTCAAGATAACCCGGCTTGCCACCCTTTTTGGATTCGACGCGCAACCAATCGCCTTCGACGCGGACGACGTTGATCTTTATTCCTGCTGGAAGTGTGGTTACGGTCTTGTATTTTGTTCCCGGTCCTTCGCGGAGCTCGACATCCTTGATCGTCCGGTAGGCGCCGGCTGTTGATGCGAGAGTCGCCGCTTTCGGAGGAGGCGGGGTTTGCGCAGTGGTTTCGCGGAGCGCGAATTTTTCGTCGATGTAGCCGGGCTTGTCGCCGTGCTTCGATTCGACCTTTAGCCAATAGCCTTCCTTCGCCACGACATTAATCTTGATGCCTTTGGGCAACGTCGTAATAACGGGATGATTTGTCCCGGGTCCGGCTCTCAGCGGAACGTCGGCTGTCGTCGTGTAAGTGCCGCGTGTGCTCTGGGCGTAGACAGCGTCAGTGGATAAACTCGGAAGAGACAATAACCCGACCAGAAGAGCCGCGAGCGATAAAAATTTCTTCCACATGGAAATTGTCTCCTCGTTTATTAGACGATTGGTTTCTTGGTTTGATAGCCAATTTAAGTGAGCCGATCGAGCCATTTCACTTAACCATTAAGTTCATGATTGATCCACCAATCACCGGCGGGTCAAGTCCTTTCGGCGGTCTTCTGCCGCCCTATTGCCCTGTGTTGTCGGTGAAAATAGCCATCTTAAAATTTGAGCGGGTTATTCCTTAAGCCCATTTCCGTGCTAATAAGGACGGGTGAAACGACTCTGCCAGATTCTCATCGCGGCACTGGCCGGCTTATCTGTTCTAACCGACAGTGCTTCGGCGATTTTGCTCGACGCTCTCGATCCTGCGCGGCAGTGGAAAGTGGAGCGGATTCAATTTTCCGGAAATGAAAAATTTTCGGCCGACGAGCTGAG